>Ga0302320_10021978_pt1 | contig 12627 bp, 13 predicted proteins | sample Bog_T0_3_FD_202130 | JGI IMG/M metagenome (GOLD analysis project Ga0302320, IMG submission 202130) | Peat permafrost microbial communities from Stordalen Mire near Abisko, Sweden - Bog_T0_3 | ecosystem: Environmental > Terrestrial > Soil > Wetlands > Peat | place: Sweden: Abisko, Stordalen Mire...
CCGCCTGCACCGCACCCTGCTCACGCCGAAGCCCACAGCCGAAGCCGGCGCAGCCGCCAAACCCACAGCCCAGCCGGGCATCCTCGCCCCGCCCGCCGAGCCCGTCGAGCAGAGCCTGCTGGCCGGAGACCTCGTTCACCCCGGCAACACGCCAGACCGTGTCCTCGACAAGACCATCCGCTTCGGCCAGACCTACCAGTACAGCGCCCAGCGCGTCGCCCGCGTTCCTGTCTGCGGCCCCATCCCCGCGGACGGCCAGCAGTCCACCGACTGCAAAATCTTCGAGCTGCCCGGCCCCCTCTCCGCCCCCATCCGCGTCGAAGCCGCCGACGTCTTTCCGCCCGATGTGCCCACCAGCCTGGCCGCCGTCGCAACGGTTGCGGACTCTTCTTCCGGCCCCTCCATCGACCTCAGCTGGCAGCCTGTCACCGATCCCGACCTCGCCGGCTACGCCGTCTATCGCCGCGAAGGCGATGCCGCCTGGCAGCGCATCTCGCCCGCCCGGCCCGTCGTCGGCCCCGGCTTCCACGACCCCGATGTCCTCGCCGGCCACTCCTATCGCTACGCCGTCACCGCCATCGACCAGTTCGGCCACCAGAGCGCGCAATCCGCCGAAACCTCAGAAACAGTCCCGAACCAATGAGCGCCAACGCGTCCCGCGCCGGAGAATTTCCCTCATGCAATACTGCCGCTTCCTCATCGACAACCAACCCCACTACGGCGTCGTTGAAAACCGCTCCGGTGAATTCTGGATCGTCGATCTCGCCCCCGCTCCGGATGAAGACCTCGCCTTCCATCTCGCCCACAGCCGCGCCGCCGCACCCGCCGTCGACGTTCCAGGGCTGGCCTTCGAACCCATCCCGCTCAGCGCCGCCACGCTCCTCGCCCCCGTCACCCCCTCCAAGATCATCTGCGTAGGCCGCAACTATCGCGACCACGCCAAGGAGCTCGGCAACGCGGTGCCCACCGAGCCGCTGCTCTTCTTCAAGCCGCCCTCGTCCCTGCTCGCGCCCGGCGGCGTCGTCCGCATGCCCGCCGCCTCTGCCCGCGTTGACTTCGAAGGCGAACTGGCCCTCGTGATCGCCAGGCGGGTCACCAAGCTCGCCGCCGATGCCGACTGGCGCCCGTTCGTCCGCGGCTACACCCTGGCCAACGACGTCACCGCCCGCGACCTGCAAAACAAAGACGGCCAGCCAACCCAGTGGACCCGCGCCAAGGGCTTTGACACCTTCTGCCCCGTCGGCCCCATCGTCAGCAGCGAAGTCGACCCCGAAGCCGGCCTCACCCTCGAAACCCGCGTCAACGGCGACCTGCGCCAGCACGGCTCAACCCTCGACTTCATCTTTTCCATCCCCTCGCTGCTCCGCTATATCTCCGCAGCCATCACCCTTGAGCCCGGCGACCTCATCCTAACCGGCACGCCTGCCGGAGTTGGCCCGATCAAGGCTGGGGATTCAGTCGAAGTCAGCATTCCCTCGCTCGGCGTACTCAGAAACACGTTCCAACCGGACGAGGGCTGAGCCCGAAACCGCGTGTGTGCGGCGGGGCAGTTTCCGAATTGCCCGTGATTCGCCTACAATTCCATCGGTAACTGTGACCCGAGTGAGAACGACAGAATGCAACGTGACACAGTGTTTTGCGTCATCGGAACCTCGGCGGGGTTGGCTATGGTCGGCCTCGCGATAGTGTTTCCGCATATTCCTGTCTATATAGGGCACTGCCTTCTATGGGGCGGTATTTTCCTTTTCGTGATCGGTTGCGTACTCCTTGTGAGATCAGTAAGACTGCTTACATATGACACAGCGATATGGAAGGCTATTGCACAAATCGCCGAGAAAACAGGCGATGCAAAGGAATCTAGCTATTTCCAGAAAACGCGTACCCAAATTGAGGAAAAGGCGCTCGCGGGAGAACTCATCATCTGGGGCCACAAACAACTTGATTCCGATCCGGAGTGGGTTGAGGCAAGAGAATTCTCAGATCGCCGCACGCCCATCCCTCCCGAATACTGGGCTATTTCCAAACTCTCTCCATACGCTACTGCAGAGCCTATTTCTACTCAGGTCCCTTGTACTCAGTGTGCAGATCGTGGGACATGGCCGAAGGAACGCAACGCCTATGCAGACTTGTGGGTGAACTGGAAACAGGTCAAGAAATTATGGCTCAAGAAGAAATCGTGAGGCCCGAATTCATTGGAAAGGGAGAAGCCCATGAAGAAGAGGTTAAGGCTATCGACATTCCAGATCGGTGATTCACCGCGCCGTGGGCAGGGATTGCGAATCGGCGTGACCCGACGGCCGCCCCGTGGGGTTCTGAAGAGCCGTTGGGTAAAAGACGGCTATTTTGATCTCTGGCTCCCCGCTCTGGCTCCGAGTGCCAGCCTGCTCAAGCGATTCCAGAAACATCGCTTTGCCGACGATCCCGCAGTCCGTGCCGCATTTTTCGAGAGCTATGAGCGGGAATTGATGGCCACGGCGGAAAGCAGGCAAAACGTCAAGTTCCTCGCGGAGGTAGCAGTGAGAACCCCGATCAGCATCGGCTGCTTCTGTGCGGACGAGTTACGATGCCATCGGTCCCGACTGTACAAGATCCTCCAAAGGCACGCGGCGAAAGCCTGACCGATACGCCGCGACCTGAGCCCGACAAAAATCGCTGCGTAATCATGTCGACAGCGGAGTGCGTAGTATCCCACAATTCATTTATTTCCGAAACTTGCCTCCTATGTGTAGTCGGACTCTGCGTAAATCCATACGCTATATTCCTCACGGAGACGTTTTGGGACCCACCTTTCATCCAGGTCACCGCTTTTCGGCATCGGAAGTTTGGGAGAGAATCCGATCACCTCCAGAGACACAAAATCGAACAGAGCTGAACGTGACCAGAATCGGGCAAGCAAACGTCCGTCCTTCGTGAGCCAAACATCCATATTGACCACGTGCCCCCGACCATAATCGTCGCCCCGTCCGTAGACATGACGCATACCGCGTGCGTCAAAACGGCCAATGTGCTTCAATTCGACCTTTCTAGATGAGCGAAGAGGAGCGTCATCCCACTCACCAAAGATGTCTTCCGCGCGTATCATTGGCCGGATGCCTTTCTCTTCGTCCTCAGCTTCGTCGTCGATCTCGCCGGCCTCGTTGAAACCGAACGCCTCGTTCAGATCGTCGTTGTCCGTTGATACGATGTCTTCAGGGTCGATGTCCTCGATGTTCTCATCGCCGATCTCGCCGTCGATTTTTGATACGCTGGGCTTTTTCTTACTGCTCATCATCGCTCTCCATTCCGCAAGTCACGCGTAGTCTGTGCATGAAATCGGCAGGGCTGACGGTTTTCACCTTCTCCTCACCCTTAGCGCCCGTCCACTTGACTTTTCCCGGCTTCAGCCGCTTTTCGCGAATGCGCCACACGTCGAACACTTCAGGATCGATGTACGTTGCCTGCGCCGTTAGTTTTGCGGCTGGATTTGAATGGATGCGATCTGCTCAGAGAGCTGAGCAAGCAAGAATCTGATAAATGCTCCGGAAATGTCGTGCGGCTCGCCCCCTTTGGTTACGACCCTGCAAATGAGCATCTGTGAAGCGGCATGCCATTCGATGTTGATCACGCCGTCAGAGCCGCTCATGCAGAGCTTCGCCCATCCTTTTGGGCGCCCTTTCTTCCTTCTCGCGGAAACAATCAGGCCGAATTTGCCAAGCTGCGGATCATTGACGACTTGAGTACGCAAAGATTTGGGCTCTTTGGAAAAGACCTGGATCATAGTTTGCATTCGTAACCAACTCCCGCCAAACGGAGAAGGATACCACTAAAGGGTAGAATGCGGCATAGCGGGCCACGAAAGAAGCGGCCTTCGTATTCTGTCCGCGTCGTCGGAAACTGGGAGACCGCCTCATGGGTGCCCCGGCGTGCGACCTTGACCGCTCGGATGAATCTAAATAGCGGTACACTGGAGCCGGACGCTTTCTCAGGCCGGCCCGGCCATCCCCAGGAGGAAAATCATGCCGCAAAATCTTCTCGAGCAGCTCCGCCAATACACCGTGGTCGTGGCCGATACCGGCGACATTGAGGCGATGGAAAAGTTCCGCCCCCAGGACGCCACCACCAACCCCTCGCTCATCACCGCCGCCGCCCAGCTGCCCCAGTACCAGCCCATCGTCGATGACGTGCTCAAGGACGCGCGCAACGAGCTCGGCGACGGCGCAACCGACCGCGACGTCGCCAACCTCGCCTTCCAGCGCCTCGCCATCGCTTTCGGCAAAAAGATCCTGGCCATCGTGCCCGGCCGCGTCTCTACGGAAGTCGACGCCCGCCTCTCCTATGACACCGACGCCACCATTGCCCAGGCCCGCTCCATCATTGCGCTCTACGACCAGGCCGGCATCGGCCGCGACCGCATCCTCGTCAAGATCGCCTCCACCTGGGAAGGCATCAAGGCCGCCGAGGTCCTCGAGAAGGAAGGCATCCACTGCAATCTCACGCTCCTCTTCGGCATTCACCAGGCCATCGCCTGCGCCGAGGCCGGCGTCACACTCATCTCGCCCTTCGTCGGCCGCATCCTCGACTGGTACAAGAAAGACACCGGCAGGGACTACCAGGGCGCTGATGATCCCGGCGTCAAATCCGTCACCCGCATTTACAACTACTTCAAGCATTTCGGATACAAGACCGTGGTCATGGGCGCCAGCTTCCGCAACACAGGCGAGATCACCGAGCTCGCCGGCTGCGACCTGCTCACCATCTCACCGCAACTGCTCGCCGAGCTTGAATCCACCCAGGCCGACCTGCCCCGCAAGCTCGATCCCGATGCCGCAAAGTCGCTGAACATCGGCAAAATCCCCATGGACAAGGACGTCTTTGAAGCCATGCACGCCGCCGACCGCATGGCCACCGACAAGCTCAAAGAAGGCATCGAAGGCTTCTCCGCCGCCCTCGTCAAGCTCGAAGGCCTGCTCGCCAAGCGCCTCGCCGAACTTGAACAGCGCACCCCCGCCACCGTCTGAGCAGCGCGCCACCCGCCGCAAACACCCCGTGCCCCATCCATTCGCCGGCCGCTTGGCGAATGGGTGGGAAACCACGAACCTCCTGCGAGCCAAGAGCGAGTCCGCCGCGGCGGACCGCACCGCAGGTGCCTCGCAATCGTTCCCGTCCTCTGCTAACAATCTTGATTCGCCCCTCTTTATATTCACCACTTTTCCGATAAGCTCAGTGTCAAAGCACGATAAACAGGCACTGGCTCGCCGTCTTCCTGCATCTCACTCCACAGGCTGCCGGCCGTTGCCTCACAGGCGATACGGCTGCGCGTGCAGCCTTGGGAGGTGTGTATGCAGACCCCGTCTCATCCGCTCGAGCCCTTTTTCCAGCAGGCTGTGCGCAACAGCTACGAAGGCAAGCTGGGACTCAACGACCCCGACGTCACCGCCTACGTTGCCCGCCTCCTCTGCGAGTTCTCGCAATCCGACCGCCTCTACAAAGTGCGCGACGAAGTCGGCCGCCCCATCGATGAGCTCACCGAGATGATCTCCGCCTCTGACCCCATCAACGGCACCGCGCCCTCGTTCGATGCCGAGCGCGCGCTGCGCAAGCATATCGGCGACTACGCCCTCTTCGTCGCCGGCATGTATCCGGAAGCCATGGCCTCCGGCCGCCGCGAGCGCCGCCATCAGCCCTCGCTCGGCGAACTGATCGCCGCCGGCAAGGAGAGCTACTTCATCGTCAGCCAGTTCAACCTCTTCGAATACGAGCAGGAAGCGCCGCTCTTCGCGCGCCTCTCCGACCGCTTCGAGCGCTGCATCCTCGGCCTCACGCTCGTCCGCGAAGAGCTAGGCCCCCGCAAGCCCCTCCTGCTGCCCGAAACCATCAACTAGCAAGCTCGCAAAGAGCAGCAAAAGCCCCAGGTCTGCCTTCGCGGCAATGACCTGGGGCTTTTTATTCCCTAATCCCTGTTCCCTGCTCCCTGCCTTTTCACTCCGACCACACCCCGAGCACATTCCCCGCCCCGTCGGAGAAATGGAACCGCCTTCCGCCCGGAAACTCAAACGTCGGCACAACCACCCCGCCGCCCTCCAGCCTGATCGCAATCTCCGTGGCTTCCAGGTCCGACGAGTAGAGCACAACCAGCGGCCCTATCTTCGCCGAGTTGTCGTGCGGCTCGCACCGTACAAACCCGCCGTCGATCCCCGCGCCCTGAAAGCTCACGTAGTCCGGCCCATAGTCCACAAAGCTCCAGCCGAAGACGGCCGAATAGAACTTCTTGCTCTGCGCAATGTCGATGGAATGAAACTCGATGTAGTTGATCTTGTGGTGATGTCCTGCCTGGCTCATTCGTCTCTCCTCTCTGTTCTGATGCAGATTGACTCAAGGGGAGAGGCGTCGCGAGTTCCAGCGTCCAAAATGGAAGCGCGCAGGCACACCTTTCCCAGGTGCTCTGATGCGCCCCCATCCACATTCCCTCAGCAGCAGGAGAGTGCAGGTAGAGCCCGCTCATCTTCGTCCCGGCGCGCGGACTCGCGAGGTACCAGAACAACGTAGCAGAACTTCGCAATGCGTTGCAATCAGGATTTGAATTCGTTCACTGCAAACTTGCCGAACACCGCTCGTGCCGACAGCACGGAGCATCGCAGCAATCTAGTGTCCCAGCCACACTTGAATCCCACCCGTGATCGAACGCCCCGGCATGGCCACGCCGTTGATCTGCTGGTAGCCCGTGTTGCTCAGATTGCCCAGCCGCACATACGGCCGCACTCGCCCCGAGCCCCGCGCCAGCGCCGCATCCCACACCGGATACGCGTTCGCATTCCACGGCGCAACGCCCGCCTGCTGATACATCTTCACCACTTCAACTGCATTGGTCGCCACAAGCCCATGGGGCAGCTCGGCTGTCCAGGTAGCGCGCAAATTCTGCGCCGGATAGTTAAGCGCGTACTCCGATTGCAGCCCGTTCAGCGCAGGCTGCGCGCCCGACAGTCCCGTCCACGCCGCGCGGATCGTCTGCGACTTCGCAGGCTTCCACGTCACCAGCGCTTCACTCCCCGCAAAGCGCGGCCCGCTCAGGTTCGCCGCCTGCCACTGCGCCGCCGGCGACGCGCGCAGATAGTCAATCGTGTCATGCTGCCGGTTGTAGAAACCCGTCACAGAAACCGTAAGCCGGCTCCCCGCAATCCAGTCCACGCCGCCCTCGCCCGACCACGCCGACTCCGCCTTCAGATTCGCATTCCCCACCGTCGTCGGGTCCGAGTAGTAAAGATCCGTGTACGTCGGAATCCTCAATCCATACCCGCCATTGGCGCGCAACTTCAGCGTCTTCGTCACCCGCACACTCGCCCCCAGGTGCGGCGCAAACGCCCCCTCCGGCCCACCGGAAAACATCTCCTCGCGCCCGCCCACTGACAGATTCCAGCGCGCCTTCGCCGGCCGCAGGTTCAGGTCCGCATACCCCGCGCCCCGGTTGCGCGCATGCAGCCCCAGGTTGTTGCTGCGGATACTGTCCCCGTCCCCCTCCAGGCCAAGCAGCAGTACCGACGTCGTTGCAAGCGGAACTGTATGGCTCAGCGAAGCCTGCCACGACCCGTCGATGTGATTGTTCTCGTACACCGCCGGATCGTCGCGCAGCAGCACAAACTCGTCCGTGTGGCGGCGATAACCAAACGCCGCGACTGTCCGCGCGCCCAGTTGCTGACGCGCCGCCGAGAACCATCCCTTGGTCCGCTCCCACGATTCGTACGGGCCGTAAAACTGGTTCGCGCCAAAGGCCCGGTCGCTCGCCGCAACCAGCACATCGGTGATCCCCAGCCGCGTCCCCACCCAGTTCTCGATCGACGAATCCTCATTGCGATAATCGCGATCCGCCGTAAAGCCCGTCGAATAATTGCGGGTCGCTGTCAGCCTGCCGCTCCAGCGCGCGCACGCCACGCCCGCCACCACCGACTCCTCATTGGCGCCAAAGCTGCCCTCACCCGCGCGCAGCCGCAGTGAAGTTGCGGCGGGCGCAGCCGTGATGAAGTCAACCACGCCGCTCAACGCATCCACGCCATGCAGCGTCGAGCCCGCCCCGTGCAGCACTTCAATTGAATCCATCGCGTCCAGCGGGACAGGCAGATCGAGATTGTGGTGCGAGGTCTGCGCGTCGTCCATGCGAAAGCCGTTGAGCAGCACCAGCGCCTGCTCAAACGTGCCGCCGCGCAGCACAATGTCCGCCTGCCCCCCCCCCGCTCCGCGCTGCTCCAGGAAAACCGATGAGTCCGCGCGCAGCAAATCCTGCTCGGAGGCGAGCCTGAGCGCCTGCCCCGCCGCCGGCAGCACCTCCACCGAAACCACCGACTCAGCCAGCGGCGTCGGAACTGCAGCCCCCAGCACCACCACCGTCTCCGTCGGCGAAGGAAGCGCCGCCCCCTGCGCGGTTATCGCCGCTTGAGCAAAGCCGCGACTTGCCGACATCACTTGAACCATCAACAACGCGATCCAAACCGCACGACAGGCCTTGATTCTCATAGCTTCGACCATCTTCAGTCCGGCGGCAGTCGCCAGGCAACGGCAATTTGGTATTGTATTAAATAGTTGAGGTATTCAATTAAAGGATGAATTCATGCGCATCGACGCGTTTCTTCACGAAAGCCCCATGTTTGCCGTTAATCGCGCCGCGCGCCGGTTTGAGTCCCTCACGACTCAGGTTCTCGCCGGCGACGATCTGAGCTTCCTTGAGGGCCTGGTCCTCGCCGCCATGTTCTTTGAAGCGCCGCGCCTGGTCAAGCCCTCGCAGCTCGCGGAGACATTTGCCACCACCCGCGGCAACATCAGCCACTGCGTCTCGTCGCTCGAATCCAAGGGGCTCCTGCAGAGAAAGATCGACCCCGACGACGCCCGCGCCTATCTGCTCACCCTCAAGCCGCAGGGCAAAAAATGCGCCATGCGCGTGATCGGCACGTTTGACAAGCTGCAGAAGATCTTCGAAGACGAAGTCGGCAAGACCGCTCTGCGCGAGGCGCTCAAAACCCTCCGCCAACTGGATGCACTGAGCGCGGGGAAATAAAGCCATCCCCATCCGCAAAGGCGCCGCGCTCTCAAATAGGAACCGCTTCGCAGCCGGTTAGAGAATGTACCGCGACAGGTCCTGATCCTTCACCACTGACGCCACCATCTGCTTCACATACTCGGCGCCAATCAGAAACGTCTTCTCCGGCCCCGACGCAGTCATGCGCTCCTCATACGGCAACGGCGTGGAGGACTCAGCCTTGATGGCCTCGTTCAGCGCCGCGGCAGCTTCCGCGTCCGGCGCGCGGCGCGCAACATCCGGCGCCAGGAAGCTCACATCCTCAAGAACCCGCTCCATGATCGTATGCAGCCGCCGCGCGCCAATATTCTCCGTCTGCTCATTCACCTTGAAAGCAAACTCCGCCATCTCGCGCAGCGCTTCCGGCGCAAACTCCAACCGCACACCCTCGGTCTCCAGCAACGCCGCGTATTGCTTGGTCAGCGACGCCTTCGGCTCCGTCAAAATCCGCAGAAAATCATCGACAGTCAGCGATTGCAACTCCACACGAATCGGAAACCGTCCCTGCAACTCGGGAATCAGATCGCTCGGCTTCGACACATGAAACGCGCCCGCGGCGATGAACAGAATGTGATCGGTGCGCACCATCCCGTAGCGCGTGTTCACCGTCGTGCCTTCCACGATCGGCAGAATGTCGCGCTGCACGCCCTCGCGCGAAACATCCGGCCCATGCCCGCCCTCGCGCCCGGCAATCTTGTCAATCTCATCGAGAAAAATAATCCCGCTGGACTCGACCTTTTCAACGGCTACGCGGTTCACCTGGTCCATATCGATCAGGCGGCCTTCCTCTTCCTGCACCAGGTAGTCGAACGCGTCGCCCACCTTCATCTTCCTCTTTTTCGAACCACCCCCGAACAGGTTCGGCAGCATGTCCTTGAGGTTCATCTCCATGTCTTCAAGGTTCTGGTTCGAGATGATGCCGAACTGCGGCGCCCCGCGCTCGCGCACGTCCAGCTCCACCTGCCGGTCGTCCAGCTTGCCTTCGCGGAACTGCGTGCGCAGCTTCTCCCGCGAGCGCTGGTAGCTGTCCGATCCAGGCAGCGTGAGCTGCCCCTCCTGCGCCGGTGGCGTTGGCGGCGGAGGCGGCAGCAGCACATCCAGCAGCCGCTCCTCGGCGTTCATCTCCGCCTTGTCTTCCACTTCCTCAAGCCGCTCCTCGCGCACCATGTCGATGGCGATCTCCACCAGGTCGCGAATCATCGACTCCACATCGCGGCCCACATAGCCCACCTCGGTAAACTTCGAGGCTTCGACCTTCAAAAATGGCGACCCGGTCAGCTTCGCCAGCCGTCGCGCAATCTCGGTCTTGCCCACGCCTGTCGGCCCAATCATGATGATGTTCTTGGGCATGATGTCGTCGGCGATATCCGGCGGCAGCTTCTGCCGCCTCTGCCGGTTGCGCAGCGCAATGGCCACCGCGCGCTTGGCGGCCTTCTGTCCAACCACGTGCTTGTCGAGCTCGGCCACAATCTCGCGCGGCGTCAGCTCGTCCAGCGAGAGTTCCTGTTCTTCAGCGGATGCGGGTAAGTAAATTGCCATGGGGATGTTCGTAACTCCAGTGATCAGGCGGTTCGGAAAGATGGGCGCAGTTCTTTGCGGACCACCAGCTTCAGGCCCGACCAGGTTTCATCAATGGCGCAAACCTTCACGTCGACAAAGGGTGTCTTCAGTGCGATCGCGCGAATCGCGTTGTCGCTCAAATCGGTTTCTACGCGAGAGGATTTCTTGGGCCACGCAGCCCATATCGTGCCATCGGGCTTCACGGCCGTTTGAAGCGCGGCAAAGCCCGCCGTAAATTGACGCAGCGACGTTGCAAAAAGCAACGCCACATCCAAATCTCTTGCTGCGCGCACCGTCGGAAGACCGCGCAGCTCCGCAGGCATTGCCGCCGGAGCGTTCTTCACCAGCACGCGATCTCCGTCTTTGATGCCCAGCTTCTTCACCAGTGGCGTCCCCGAGTATCCTGTCATCGCGCTGCCTGCGTTTGCATCGCCGGGAAAACTACTTCAGTTCCTCAAGCGTGATGCGGTCATTGGTATAAATGCAGATGTCCCCGGCAATCTTCATCGCTTTCTCGGCAATCTCGCGAGCACTCAGATCGGTGTTTTCCAGCAGCGCGCGCGCCGCGGCCGTCGCATAGCTGCCGCCCGAGCCAATCGCCGCCAGCGGCTCGTCCGGGTCTATCACGTCCCCCGAACCCGAAATCAGAAACGTCTGCCCCTTGTCGGCCACCAGCAGCAGAGCCTCCAGGTTGCGCAGCATCTTGTCCGTGCGCCAGTCCTTGGCCAGTTCCACAGCAGACCGGTTCAGGTTCCCTGCATACTGCTCCAGCTTCGTTTCAAAGCGTGAAAAAAGACTGAATGCGTCCGCCGTCGATCCCGCAAAGCCGGCCAGAATCTTGTCTTGATACAGCCGCCTGATCTTCTTCGCCGAGTGCTTCAGCACGTGATCGCCCAGCGTCACCTGCCCATCGGCGGCCATCACCACCTCGCCGTTGCGGCGCACGCAGATCACAGTCGTCGAGCGGATCCGATTCCGCGCCCGCAGACTCTTCCGGGAATCCTGTGCCCGATTGGAACTTTCGTCCGAAACCACTGAAAAACCTCCGGAAAGAGAGCCTCCGGCAAGGGGAGGAGCTCGTTGAAGACGCAGTCACGAGTATAGCGCAGCGGGAAACCGCTTCGCTGCCCGCACCGGTGCACGTTGCCGCAGTCGCCCTGCGATATCCTCTAGGTGGAACAACTGGGAAGTGTTCTCCCTGCCCATGCCCACGCACAATGCAAATCCCTGGGTGATCGGCGCTGGCCTTGTTGTGTTGGCCGCCTTGACCGCGCTCGTGCTGTGGCAGTGGCTGCGCAAGCACCCCTCGGCCGAAGAACTCGAGCGCGTGCGCCGCCAGTTCCTGGTTCAATCCGGACGCATTGTCGACGGCATGCTCCTCGACGTCTGCGAAGTCGATGCCGACGACGGCCGCACCCTCACCATGCTCCTCTTCAGCTACCGTATCGGCGGCGTGGACTACGAGTGCTCGCAGGACGTGACCGACATGCGCGAGGTCGTCGACACCACCCAGATCCGCGCCGGCTTCCCCTGCTCGGTCCGCTACCAGCCCGGCAACCCGCAGAACTCCATCGTCGTCGCCGAGCACTGGACAGGCCTGCGCATCGGCCTGCCCCAGCTCCCCGTCTACGACGACCCCGACCCCATCGACCTCAGCCACCTCCGCCCCGGTAGAGGATAAGGCGATGCATTGGTGGCAAATCCCTTTGTTCGTCTTGGTCGCGGCCTGGGCGCTTTACCTTTACTCCACCCCAAGCAAGACCGTGCTCGGGCGCCTGGCAAATATCCGTGAGTGGTTACGTTCGCGAAAGATGTGAACCAGCCGGGTGCCCCATCCTTCTAGCGTTCCTGGCTCGAAGGGCGGAGGCCCGCGAACCTGCTGACGCGCAAGCGTCGTCTGCCCCACCCAGGTGGTTTTGCGCCAATACCCACCCCCGGTATACTAGACACATGCATGTCCACGCAGCGCCCTCGGGTTCCGCAGCCGACCGCACCAAGTCCGTGCTGCGCGTCTCGCTGGTGGC
>Ga0302320_10021979_pt1 | contig 12627 bp, 8 predicted proteins | sample Bog_T0_3_FD_202130 | JGI IMG/M metagenome (GOLD analysis project Ga0302320, IMG submission 202130) | Peat permafrost microbial communities from Stordalen Mire near Abisko, Sweden - Bog_T0_3 | ecosystem: Environmental > Terrestrial > Soil > Wetlands > Peat | place: Sweden: Abisko, Stordalen Mire...
GACCACACCCCGCAGATGGCGTGCGCCGCACCCTGGCACGCGGGCATGGCTTTCGCCCTAGGCTACATGAAGGCGGCGATGCAGGCTCTCGGCATCAAGTGACGTGCTCGTCGCTTCGATGACACTTTGGACGGGCCGCGCGGTCTGAAGCCGCCGACCAGAGAATGAAGATCCTACGCATCCTATTGACCGTAACCGTGCTCTTGGCGGGCCTGGCCGCCCTCGCGGTCCTGGTCCTCATCGCCCCCGCCGTCCAGACCTGGGTCGCGCAGCATGAGCTCTCGAGGCTGCCCGGAGTCACGGGCACCCTGGGCTCGATGTCCGCGGGGTTCGGCGAGGTGAGCGTCGAGGACCTGCACCTGGAGTCCGACGGGGCCTCCCTCACCCTCCCGACACTCCAGGCCAAGCTCGCGGTCTCCGATGCCGTTCTCAGGCACCGCGCCAGGATAACGAGCCTTGTCGCCGACGGCTGGACGCTTGACCTGAGCCATTCAACAGGGGCGGCCAATGCGGCCTCCGCCCGCGACGTCGCGCTCATGGTGGGTTCGCTCCTCAAGCCATGGAATCTGCCGGCGGACCTCTCGCTCGACGACCTGGAGATGGAGGGCGACGTGCTGCTTCCCGCCCCGTCCGGGACCGGTGCGACACACATGCACCTGCGTGTCACCGGCGGCGGCATGGGTTCCGGCCGCGAGGGGACGTTCACAGTGGAAACCTCCGGTGACGTTCCCGCCGTCATCGCGAGCAGCATCGGGGCTCACGGCAACCTCACGGTCGACATGGACACGCCGCGTACCTTCCGCCTCATCCGCCTGACGGCGGGGCTGACCGGCCTCGGCAGCGCGAGCCAGGGCGCAGTCAACCTTTCCGCCCAGGCGGAGATCCCTGCAGGAGGAGGAGCCGAGGTCCTGAGCGTGAGCCTCGTGCGTGGCGACCGGGAGCTGCTGTCGATCGCGACCCACATGCCGACGGCGAAGGATCCGATGGCGGGAAGCTGGAAGCTTGGTGTCCGGGACAGCGACATAGCACCGTTCGCCGCCGGTCATCCTCTTCCCACCTTCTCGGCTTCTGGGTCCGGCAGCTTCGACTCTGACCTGGATTACAATTCCGTCCACGTGACAGGGGTACTTCGCGGCAACGTCTCCGCCCTGTCGGCCATTTGGCCGGTGCTCGCCCGCGCAGGCGCCATGAGCGCCGACGCCCGTTTCGAGCTCACGCACGCCTCGCACATGGTCCATGTCGCGAGCATAGAGGTCTCGCTCACGGGGGCGGCTCCCGTTGCGCATGTCCGCGCCCTCCAGGCCTTCGACATCGATGACAGGACCGGTGCACTGAAGGTGGCGGACACCGGGGCCGGCTGGCTCGAGATCGATTTCAGGGCGCTTCCGCTCGCGTGGCTGCCGGACGTCGGGAGCGGCGCGACGCTCTCGGGCAACAACGTCCGCGGCAGGCTCGTGGTCACGCCGGGCGCTGGCGGCTTCGGCCTCAAGACGACGACTCCCCTGGTCGCGAACACGGTCACGCTGACAAAGGATGGCCACCCTTTTGCGAAGGGCCTCGAACTTTCCGCTTCGCTCGACGCCGATCTCTCCTCCACTGGCTGGCAACTACACCTCGCTCCTCTTCTTGTCGGGTCCGCGGCGGGCAAGGTCGCCAACGTGGACGCAAAGATCTCCCGCGCCGCCGGCGATGACCAGCCGATCCTGGCCACGGGGAACTGGACGTCCGACATCGCAGCCGTCGCGGCCCAGGGTATCGTGCCGTCCCTCGAAGGTTTTGCCGCCGGCACGGCCTCGGGCGACTTCACGGCCTCGGTCACCGACTCGGTGGACCTCCAGGGAAACCTCCTTCTCGCCGCGGCCGGAACAGGCCTATCCCTCTCCTCCGCATACCACGTGGGCCTCGACCCGGGCGGCGGCGCCTCGTTCGTCATCCCGCTGAAGATCACGGATGGCAAGACTGTCTCGGACTTGTCGGCCGAGGGCAATTGGAGCCGCTCGAAGGATGGGGACCAGATAGACCTGAAGCTGTCGGGAGCCAGCGTCTCCACGAACGACCTGCAGCTCCTTGCCGGCCCGCTGGCATCGCTGGGATCCGGTCAAACGAAGCCGAATGCGGGCGAGCGGGATGCGGCGCCGTTCTGGGGGGACTGGACGGGGAACGTCAGCGTCTCGTTCGACCGGCTTAGGATGCAGGACCAGGACCTCGCCGTGGTGGGCGGAGTCTTCGACATCGACCACACGACCATCCGCCTCACGGCGGGACATGGCGGACCGGAGCACCACGACATGACGAACATCTCGGGAAGCCTTTCGTTCGATCCCTCGAGCGCGACACCCTATAGCCTCAAGGCGACGTCGGCGCCCTTCCAGGCCGATGCAAAGGCCCTCTTCGCAGTCCCCCATTCCGACGACCTGCCCGTGTTCGAGGGCCACTTCTCGGTCGCGCCCTCGCTTGTCGGGATCGGGATCAATCTCCAGGATCTGGCCGCCCGCACGCTGGGTGAGTTCAAGATCACGAGCACCTCGGGCATCGTCCGGATCCTAGGCTCCAACGTTGCGACTTCGCTTCACGAGAAGTCGGCGCCTGTGGCTGACACGCTGGGGACAGTCGGCTCCGTTGTCGGTGGATTCCTCGGTTCCGAGAAGGCGGGTGACCTCGGCTCCAAGAACCACCTGAACAAGGCCGCCGAGGCGGCGGTCGACCTAGGCAACCAGCTGGCCGAGATCGGCTGCGACGAGATCAGTCTAGTCGCCCGGAGGTCAGTGGACGGAGCCTTCACGCTCACGGATATAGAGATGGTGGCGCCCGACGAATTCGTCAGGGGCTCGGGCACGATCGGCGCAAGGAAGGGCCTGGGGCTCTTTGACCAGCCGCTGAGCCTAGACCTGCGGGTCGGGGCGAAGGGACGGGTCGCAGGGCTCCTTGGCACCGCGGGGCTCGCCGATCCCTTCAAGGATCCCAAAGGCTTCACGCTCGTGTCCGGCACCATCCATTTCGGGGGCACCCTGGCCCACATAGACGCCACGGACTGGCAGCAACGGCTGGCCCAGGCAGCCACGAAGGCTCCCTGAGTCCCCTTGGGGCCGCCCCGGGAATCGGCTCAAGGAGCCGACGCATCGTGCCGAAAGTAAATGGGCCAAACCACCATGTCGCACTTGCACCACATCGACGGCCTTTCCACGGCCGCCGCCCAGTACCAAGCCTACCTCGAAAGGATGCGCGTGGCCCATGCCGAGGAGGAGGACGAGAAGAAGGTGCGGCGAAAGAACGAGGGAGAGAAATTCCAGGAGCACATGGAGCCCGAGGAGGAGGAATCAGAGGGAGATCCAGAAGATAACCCCGAGGATAATCATCCCGAGGACGGAAACGAAGGGGACGGGCAGGAGAGCTCTCCAAGCAACGGTTTCGGCAACCACTACGCCTAGTCCACCGGGTTCGGAACGGTTCCGCTTGTCAGGGTCACTCATCCGGTTTGCCCTGCCCCAATCCCCCGGCCTCGCTGAGACGAGTCGGACGGGGGACGGTAAAAAATGTGCGAATGATGGTTTTCATGCACGCTGAAGGCATGGACCTGCGACTAGGGATCCAGCACGTAAACGCATACGAATGGCATATAGTAATATCACAATCACCCTGCTTGATGAACCGCATGAAGCTCCGAAAGAGCCCAAACACCTCCTGCTCGCGTCTCCTGCACGCGCTTCAGGTTGCCGAATTCTAAACTGGCGCCGGAGGCGACGTCGTTGATGGAGACAGTCTCGCCCGGGAGGACATTCACGGCGGACCAGGAGGGGGTCCTTTAACGTTCATTCCTAAGCCTCACGAGTGCCGGTCCGCCCCAGGGCGCCCCGGAAAAGGATCGGGCGCCAAGGGGCGCCCTTTTCATTTCGGCTGGAGGCGCCTTAGCGTATGGGCAGGCTACGACCGATGAACCTACGCAGCCTCGCAAGCGCACTGTTGGTCCTCGGCGTTCCGTGCCTATGCTCGGCGGACCCGACAGCCAAGCAACTGATCGACAAGCTCAAGATGCAGCTGATCCCTGGCGAGGGAGCGTGGTTCGCCGTGACCTACAAGAGCCAGGAGCTCATCGACGGCGAGGCGGCCTCGCACGTCACCGGTCTCCATTACGGGTACAGTGCCATCTTTGCCCTCGAGACGAAGGTGGACTTCTCCGCCATGCACAAGCTGGTCACCGACGAGATGTGGCACTTCTACGGGGGCGTGCCGGTCGAGATGCTCCTCCTTTACCCGGATGGGCACGGCGAGACGGTCATCATCGGTCCCGATGTACTCGCCGGCCAACGCCCACAATTCCTCGTGCCCCGAGGAGTGTGGCAAGGCTCACGCCCTCTCGGCGGAGGCCCGGATGCCTATTCCTTCTTTGGGACCACGCTAACCCCAGGCTTTGAGTACGCAGACTATGAGCAGGGTTACAGGGACGACCTTCAGGCGAAATATCCCGCGTTCGCGCCCATGATCGCTGAGCTCACCCGCGTGGAGTTCGCATCGAGACCGTCTTCGGTCCATGAGGCGGCGCCTAGTCCCCCGCTCCAGCTCCAGGAGATTGTTGGGAGGACCGCAGCCGACCACAGCGACCGTGTCAGCGTGGCGTTCTTCCGGCTACAGCCAGGGGCAGCCTCAGCGCTCAGCTACAACCTCGAGGGAGAGGAAATCTTCATCATCTCGGGTGGCCACGGGTCGGTCCTCCGGGATGGAAAGCGCATACCGGTGAAGCGGGGCTCGGTCGTTGACGTCGCGGCGAGCATGCGCAGGTCGGTCAGGGCCGATGAGCAGGCTGTCCTGGAATTCTACGCCGTTACGGCGCCCGCTTGGTCACCGAGCGATGATGTTCACGTAGCCCCCTAGTGATTCCCGGTTGGCGGCGGGTCGTGCCAATAACGGTTGGAACCCATGCTGAGATAGTTGAGAGTTGCCGCGTCGATTCGTGCTAAGCCATTACTTTGCAACACGATAGCAACAAGTGATTGAGTTTGCGGAAAACACTTACCCTTCATAGATTTACGTAGTTTTCGCGGTGGAGGCACGGTGGACCAAAGGGCAATTTTCGAGAGAGAAGCGGGTTTTGATCGATTCAGAAAGACCGGTTCAAGCGGAAGCAAGGTTGATGGCACTGGATAAAACAGGAATCGGTGCGGTCGTTCTTCATTCACCGGATGGAGTGTCGGGGTTCCGTTGGCCTGATCCGGGCGCCTTCGTGCAAAGGGCCCCAGAGCTCGAATAAGCCCTCTGCCAACGTGAAAAACAACCGGGCATTCCTGGGACGGAGGACCATCGCGATCATGGCGAGTCTGGTGTTTCTCCTCGGCGCGACAGTGCTCGTGGGCTGGGCGATCAACGTCGACGTGCTGAAGAGCATCATGCCCACGTGGGTGACCATGAAGGCGAACACGGGTCTCGGGATGATGCTGTGCGGGATTGCCCTGGGCCTGACAGGAGTCAAGGGCCGGGCGGCCCGCCTGATCGCGCTTTCATCTGCGGGCATTCTGTTGGTCCTGGGCGCAGCCACCCTCGTGGAATACCTGTTCGGCATGGACTTCGCGATCGACGAGATGCTCTTTCGCGACATCTCAATCCCTATCGGCAACTCCCTGCCCGCCCGCATGTCGCCGTTGACCGCATACTGCTTTCTCCTATCGGGAATAGCACTCGAAGTGGCCGCCTCGCCGGGACTGCGTCGCAGGTGGATGCCCTTCGTGGCGGCGATTGGGTCGACACTTATAGCGGTCGGAGTGGTGGCGATCCTGGGCTACGCCATCGACGGCCTGATAGACGTGCAATGGTGGAATTACACGGGCCTCGCGTTTCACACGGCGATCGGCTTCGGACTCCTGGGCTACGGCATCATGTGCCTCGTCGCCCGCAGCGGGGATCTCGTCTGGGCCCTGGAGCGCAACACCACCTGGGGCTTCGGGGTCGCCATGCTCACGCTCCTTACGTCGGCCGGCATTTCGTACCACTTCACGGGTCTTTTCGAGGCGTCCTCCCAATGGGTCGGCCACACCCAGGATGTGCTGCGCGAGCTCCAAGGCATGTCCACTTCGAACCTCGCGATGCAGTCTGCGCTGAGGGGTTACCTGATTTCCGGGGAACAGGGCTACATCGACGACATTGGTCGGGCCAAGATATTGCTCAAGGGTCACTTCGACGCGGTGAGGCAGCTGACCGTGGACAACCCGAAGCAGCAGCTGCGGCTGGACAGGTTCCTCCCAAAGCTGAACGAGGAGATCGGGTTCATCGATCACACGGTTGCGGTGTACTCGAAGAGCGGCAGGGAGGCCGCGCTTGATTATTTCAAGGGCGAGACAGGGCCAAAGATCGCCGCCCAGTTCAGGGTCATGGCGAGGGCGATGAGGGACGAGGAGCTGAAGCTCCTCGCGATGCGCTCGGAGGCAGCCGCCCTGGCCGAGCGCACGGCATTCCTCGTCCTCCCGCTGGGCACGTTCCTGAGCCTCGCCCTTCTCGCGGTCGGCCTGTTCTTTCTGAATGCGGGCGACTACGAGCGCGACAAGGCCGAGAAGCTGCTCCAAATTTCGTTCCGGGAGATCGAGCTGATGAAGAACGAGCTCGAGATCCGGGTGGCCGAGCGCACCCGCCAGCTCGAGGTCTCCAACAAGGAGCTCGAGGCTTTCTCCTACTCGGTTTCCCACGACCTGCGCGCCCCGCTTCGCGCCGTGGACGGGTTCTCCCAGGCTGTGCTTGAGGACTTCGGGCCTTTGATACCCCTCGAAGGCCACAGGCAGCTGAGTGTGATCCGGGCAGCGACCCAGAAGATGGGAGACCTCATCGACGACCTGCTGGCCTTCTCTAGGCTCAGCCGGCAGCCCTTGTCGCTGCGCCCCGTGCAGACCGAGGCAATCGTACAGTCCGTCCTTTCGGACCTGAAGAGCCAGATGGTGGGCAGGGACGTCAGGGTGACCGTGGCTCCGCTGCCGGAATGCGATAGCGACCAGACGCTCCTGAAGCAGGTGTGGGTCAACCTCCTCTCAAATGCCCTCAAGTACACCTCCAAGCGCGAGCACGCGACGGTCGAGGTCGGCTGCATGGACCAGAAGGGCGAGCAGGTCTTCTTCGTCAGGGACAACGGGACCGGGTTCGACATGAAGTATTCCGACAAACTCTTCGGCGTCTTCCAGCGGCTCCACCGGGAGGACGAGTACGAGGGCACCGGTGTGGGGCTCGCCATCGTCCAGCGCATCGTGCACCGCCACGGCGGGCGCATCTGGGCGGATGCGGCCGTGGGCGTCGGCGCCACGTTCTATTTCACGCTGGCGAAGCCGCCTTTATTATGAACAAAGACTCCATCGTCGAACTCCTGCTGGTCGAGGACAACCCCCAGGACCTCGAGCTTGTGCTTCGGGCCCTTAAGAAGGCAAACCTCTCGAACACGATCCACATAGCCCGCGACGGAGCCGAGGCCCTGGACTACATCTTCTGCGAGGGTGAGTTCGCAAGCCGGAGCATCGCCGACACGCCGAAGGTTGTGCTCCTGGACCTGAAGCTACCCAAGATCGACGGCCTGACCGTGCTCCGGAGGATGAAGGGGGACCCAAGGACGAGCATGATACCGGTCGTCGTCCTCACGTCATCCCAGGAGCAACAGGACGTCATCGAGAGCTACAAGCTGGGGGTGAACAGCTACATCGTGAAGCCCGTGAACTTCGAGGGGTTCATGACCGCGGTGCGGGACCTGGGCCTCTATTGGCTTCTGATGAACCAGTCTCCCAACGCGATCACCTAGGAATTCAATGCCGATCCCGCTCAGAGTCGTCCTGGTGGAGGACAACCCGGCTGACGCCGAGATGATCATCCGCGAGCTGCGGAGGGCCGACTACGACCCGAGCTGGGTGCGGGTTGAGACCGAGCCGGAGTTCCTGGCGGCGCTTAGCGCGGAGACCGACATCATCCTTTCGGACTACGAGCTTCCGAAATTCAGCGGCCTGACGGCGTTGAATATCTACAACGAATGCGGCTACTCCATCCCTTTTATCCTCGTCTCGGGCACCATTGGCGAGGACCTCGCCGTCACCGTGATCAAGCTCGGGGCCTACGACTACGTCCTCAAGGACCGCATCACCCGCCTCGGACCCTCGGTGGCCAACGCGCTCGCCGAATACAGGATGAGGCGCGAGCGCCGCAAGTCGCAGGAAGGGCTGACGCTCTTCAGGTCCCTCATAGACCAGTCAAGCGACACGCTTGAGATCATAGACCCGGCGACTGGCAGGTACATGGACGTGAACGGCAAGGGCCCGGCTGAGCTCGGGTGCACGCGGGCCGAGTACCTCTCCCTGCATATCTACGACGTGGACACGGCGGTCAGGAAGGCCGATTGGCCGCTCCTTGTGTCCCGCCTGCGCGAGGTGGGCTTTGTCTCGGGCGAGGGGTGCCACCGGCGCAAGGACGGGAGCACCTTTCCCACGGAGTTCAGCGCGAAGCTCGTGAAGCTCGACCGGGAGTATGTGGTCACGGTTTCCCGCGACGTGACGATGCGCAAGCGCTCGGACGAGGCGCTGAGGGCGAGCGAGGAGCGCTTCCGGGAGCTGGCGGAGACGATCCACGAGGTGTTCTGGATGATGGACGCACGCCGGCACACCATGCTCTACGTGAGCCCGGGCTACGAGCGCATCTGGGGCCGCAAGATCGAGGGACTCTATGCGGACCCCGCGACCTGGCTGGCGAGCATTCATCCGGACGACCGCGAGCGCGTCGGCAAGGCTGCCCTGGCCATCGAGGCAACCGGGTCATATGAGGAGGAATTCAGGATCCTGCGTCCTGACGGCTCCGAGCGCTGGATCCGGGACCGCGCCTTTCCTGTCAAGGACTCGGCGGGGCACGTCATGCGGATCGTGGGCGTCGCCGAGGACATAACGAAGAGCCGGGAGCTCCAGGAACATTTCCTGAGGGCGCAGCGGATGGAGGCCATCGGCACCCTAGCCGGAGGGATAGCGCATGACCTCAACAACATCCTCTCCCCCGTCCTCATGGCTCCCCTTCTGCTGAAGGACTCAGTCTCGAGCGAGCACGACCTGCAGCTGCTGGACCTCATCGAGCAGGGTGCCCGCAGGGGATCCAATATCCTCAAGCAGCTGCTCACCTTCAGCCGCGGCACTGGGGGCGAGCGGATCAGCGTGCAGATGCGCCACCTCCTCAAGGAGATGGTATCCCTCGTGCGCGAGACCTTCCCGCGAAACATCACGGCCAAGATCCAGGTCGAGAGCGACCTCAAGCCGGTCAACGGCGATCCGACGCAGCTTCACCAGGTCGTGATGAACCTCTGCGTGAACGCTCGGGACGCCATGCCTGACGGCGGCCAGCTTGCGATCTCCGCGAAGAACGAGGTGCTGGGCGCCGCCGACGTCGCCGAGCATGCACCCGCCAAGCCAGGCGAGTACGTTGTCATCTCGGTCAAGGACACGGGCACGGGGATCGCACCCGAGATCATGGGGCGCGTCTTCGAGCCCTTCTTCACGACGAAGCCGCCTTCCAAGGGAACGGGCCTCGGTCTATCGACCGTGCTTGGCATCGTCCGAAGCCACGGAGGCTTCGTCACAGTCTCAAGCTCCGCCTCGGTCGGCACGACATTCCGCATTTTCCTGCCTGCGGCCGCGACTGGCAGCAAGGAGAGCATGCCGCCCGACGCGCATGCGCTGCCGAGGGGGCACGGAGAGCTCATCCTTGTCGTGGACGACGAGGAATCGATTCTGATATCCATGCGCACGCTCCTGGAGCGGCACGGCTACGCCGTGCTGACGGAGAGCGAGGGGTCCGACGCCTTCGCGACGTTCACCGAGAACCGCGGCCTGGTGCGGCTCGTGCTCACCGACGTCATGATGCCGGGGATGGGAGGGCTGAACCTGATCCGTGCGCTCAGGGCCTACGATCCGAAGCTAAAGATCATCGCCAGCAGCGGCCTGACGGACCAGGCAAACCACGATAATCTCAAGGCCGCGGGGGTCGACGCCATCATCGACAAGCCCTGCGCGCCGCAGGTGGTGCTGGAGACTCTCCGAAGGCTCGTCGGGGCGTCATTATAGTCCCGCGAGCGGTCCTTGTGAGGGCCAATTTGCGTTGTGGCAGTGGGTGCCCGGGGCTCTAATTCAGGCCATCGGTTTGGATCACTCAAACACCCGCTGATACCATGAGAATCACTGTCGTTATCGCTGCCCTTGCCCTTGCCGCAACCACCGCCCGCTCGGCGGACACGTCCAAGTATTGCGCCGAGCTGGCGGCGACGGAACGAAACTTTTGCGCGCAGGTGGCGACGATGGGCATCGACGAGGCCTTCCTCGCCAACCTTTCCGACGAGTGCTTCATCCCCTACCGCCTTACGCTGACGAGGGCCGAATACGTGGCGCAGGTGAAGAAGGCGCGCGAGAAGGCAGGCGCCGCATTCAAGGCCGGCCCGGACCCGACGACCTCGCTCACATGGGCTCCGTCAAAGGTGGAGGTCTCGCAGGACGGGACGCTCGGCTACACGTGGGGCCGATACGACTTCACGACCCACGGCAAGGATGGCAAGGACTCGACCGACACGGGGGTCTACCTGACGATCTGGCGCAGGGACGCCTCCGGGGCGTGGAAGGTGGCCTATGACGGAAGCCCCGAGCTTCCTACGAACACGGCCGCGGTCCAGAGGTTCCTCGCGAGGGGCGACCTTCCGCAGGCGCCAAAAAGCTAGGTTGAGCCGGTCCTACTCGACCGGCCGCATCTGGATCGAGTCGATCGACTTCTTGCCGGCGAGGACGTTGGTCACGACGACCATCCAGTCCCCGGGCTTCACCCATTCGCGCCTGAGGAGGTAGGCGAAGGCGTCGACGATCGATTCCTCGGGTTCCTGGCGGAACTCCATCAGGAAGGGCTCGACTCCCCACATGAGCAGCATGTGCCTGAAGACCTGGGGATCGTCCGTGAAGGCGTAGATGGGGCAGCGCCATCCCCTCAGTGCCGAGAGCGCCTGGGGCAGGAGGCCGTTCTTCGTGAAGACGATGATCCCGGCGTCGCCGAGCTCCTGGGAAAGCGAGACCGCCGACCTGAGGAGCCGGTCCTTGTGCGTCTTGAGCGGAAGCTTCTCGTTGTAGCCCTTGACGGCGCTGCCCTCGATCCTGCCTGCGACCTTCTTCATGAACTGGACGCACTCGAGGGGATAGAGGCCCGTCGTCGTCTCGCCGGAGAGCATGATGGCGTCCGCAGTCGACCAGACGGCGCCGGCGATGTCGCTCACTTCGGCCCGGGTGGGCACGGGCGAGTTGATCATGGATTCAAGGAGATGCGTCGCGACGATGACCGGCTTCCTGTGGCGGATGCAGGAATCGACCATCCGCTTCTGGATGATGGGAAGGTCCTCCATGGGAACCTCAATGCCCAGGTCGCCACGGGCGACCATGACGGCATCCGAGGCGACTATGATCTCGTCCAGGTTCGCGATTCCCGACTGGTCCTCGATCTTGGAGATGATCTTGGCCTGGCACTTCATGTCCGAGAGGAGTCTCCTCAGGATATCGACGTCGTCGGCCTCGCGCACGAAGGAGAGAGCGAAGTAGTCGACCTTCTCCTCTGCGCCGACCGCAATGTCGGCGCGGTCCTTGTTCGTCAGGGCGGGCAGGCGCACCTTCACTCCCGGAAGGTTAATGTGGCGCCTGCTGGTCAGCTTGCCTGCGACCAGGACCTTGCAGCGCACCCTTGCTGCGGACGTCTCGAGGACCTCGAGGCGGATCAGGCCGCTGTCCACGAGGACCGTCGTCCCTACGGTGACATCGCCGCCCATCAGAGGATAATTGACCGAGACGCAGAGGACGCCGTTCTCGGACTCTCCGGGAGTCGGCAGAAGGTCGATCATCTGTCCATGAACGAGCTCAACTGGACCCGGGAGGTCGCCGGTGCGGATTTCCGGGCCCTTCACGTCCATCATGATGGCGATATGGCGCTGGGTGCGCCTGCAGACCTCCCTCACCCTCCGGATCGTAGCGCGGGTCCAGGCCTCGTTGGCGTGGGCCATGTTCAGCCGGCAGACATCGACCCCGGCGAGGATCAGCTGCTCGAGCATGGCCTCGCTCTCGGTGGCGGGCCCGATCGTGAAGACGATCTTCGTGAGTCGGTACGCCGCCTTCGGCATGGGAGCTGGGGAAAGCGGGTTCAACGTGCGTGTTAGAGCAGGACTGATGCCGAATACCGGCGATTCCCCGGACCCATGGCCCCTGTCACCTCTATGTTGCCTCGGCGCCCAGCAGGGACGCCTTTCCCGCGGTGGCCGAGGGGATGAAAAACAGCGCGGTCTGGCCCACGGAGCCCACAAAATGGCTTCCGGTCTCCTCGCCGAGCTTGAGGCTCATCGCGGCCCTCTCGTCGCGACCCGTCCCTACGTAGCGCAGCTTTACGAGCTCATGCGCGGCCAACTGGCGCCTGATCTCGGTGAGGAGCGTCGGGGTGAGACCGTCTTTTCCCACCTTGATGGATGCCTCCATGCGCTGTCCGAGGCCCCTGAGGCGCGACTTCTGGGCGCCGGTGAGTGCTGTCTTTTCCATATCGCAAGAGACTCTCGGCATTACCGCCACGCGCCAAGACCATATCGCGGAGGATTGATTGGCGGTTCGGCACCATTTGGTCTGG
>Ga0302320_10021981_pt1 | contig 12627 bp, 8 predicted proteins | sample Bog_T0_3_FD_202130 | JGI IMG/M metagenome (GOLD analysis project Ga0302320, IMG submission 202130) | Peat permafrost microbial communities from Stordalen Mire near Abisko, Sweden - Bog_T0_3 | ecosystem: Environmental > Terrestrial > Soil > Wetlands > Peat | place: Sweden: Abisko, Stordalen Mire...
CGCCCCGCGTAGAAGCCTACGACCGACGCCACGAGCGCCGGAGCGACGTAGATCGGGAAGAGAATCGCGAGGCAGAAGAGCCCTTCGATGGCGAAGGCCACGACGACGACCGTCATCATGACGATCGCGAGGGCGGCCGCCCCGACGGCGCCGCTGATCTTCCCGGCAGGCGAGAGGCGCGCGTAGAACGCGCCGGACGCGAAGCCAGTGATGCACGGGCTGCCGATGATCAGCGCGGCGCCGTAGTCCCGAAGGAGGCCGACCGAGATCGCGAGCGCGCCGAGGCCGAGGATGGCGCCGAACGTCGCGGCGAGGAGCGCGGCGTTGCGCCGCATGGGAGGCGGCCGTGGCACTTCGAGCGGAGCGCCGGGCTCGCGGTACAGCGTGTTCGGCGGGAGCGTCAGATCGAGCGGGCGCGGCCGCGACGGAGAGAGGACGAGCGCGGCGAAGAACAGGAGGTGCGCGAAGGGAACGAAGAAGAGGAGCACGTACACCGCCGAGAGCGCCGCGTCGTGGAGGCGTCGCACGCAGAGCGCGATGCCGATCGCGGTGAATGGCATGGCGAGCGCCGCCATCGCCATCCAGTAGTGAAGGTTCGCGCCCGGATGGAAGAGCGGCGCGTCCATCGGGTCGACGTAGAAGAGGAGGGAATAGGGGTGATGGAATCCGCGCGCGATGCCGTAGTCGATCGCGACCTTCAACGCGGCGAGCGCGGCGCCGATCGCGAGAAAGCGGCGTCCCGAAAGGGGCTGCCAGAGCCAGGCGTGCATGATCGTCTCTCTTCCCTCGCGCCCTGCGGAGCGCGCCCACCAATCTCGCACGTCTGCCGCCACGCGAGCGCCCCTTGCGACACGCGAAGCGTCGTCCGAGCACACGGCCCGCACCTGGTGCGGGTGACACTGCTCCACCACTCAACTCGGTGATCAACCCACTCAACTATGCTCCACTCGACTCATGTTCGAGTCAGCGGAGCTGGGGCAGACGGTCGACAAGACCACGTGGGCGCGGCGGGTTCCGGGGCTCCGCACGGCGCTGCTCGACGCGCAGGCGGACGTGCGGGAGGCGGGTACGTTCCCCGTCATCGTCCTCATCGGCGGCGTCGACGGGGCAGGGAAGGGGGAGACGGTGAACCTCCTCAACGGATGGCTCGATCCGCGCCACGTCGTGACGCACGCGATGGGCGCAGCGAAGGACGAGATCGTTCGCGGGATGCCGCACATGTGGCGCTTCTGGCACGCGCTCCCGCCCAAGGGGAAGGTCGGCATCCTGTTCGGGTCCTGGTACTCGTCTCCGATCGTCGACCGGGTCTACGGCAAGATCAAGAAGGGCGGGCTCCAGCGAAGCATCGACGAGATCCTTCGCTTCGAGAAGATGCTCACCGACGACGGGGCCTGCGTCGTGAAGCTCTGGTTTCACCTCTCGAAGAAGGCGCAGCGGGCGCGCCTCGGCGCTCTCGAGAAGGACCGCGACACGCGGTGGCGCGTGACGGCGACCGACTGGAAGCACTTCGGGATGTACGACGAGTTCCGCTCGGTGTCAGAGGAGGTCCTGCGCCAGACCAGCACAGGTGACGCGCCGTGGACGGTCATCGAGGGGACGGACGCTCGCTACCGCGGGCTCTCGGCGGGCACGGCGCTCCGGGACGCGATGCGCAAGCGGCTCGCCGTCGGCGCGAAGCACGCGCGGCGCGCGGCGAAAGCTGGGCCTGCGGATCTGTCCGCCTCGGTCCCCGGCAAGCGCGTGATCCACGAGCTTGACCTCTCGCCGACGATGAAGAGCAAGAAGAAGTACGACGACGAGCTCGAGCACCTGCAGGGCAAGCTGAGCTTGCTCTCGCGTCACGCGAGCTTCGCGCGACGCTCCGTCATCGTCGCCTTCGAGGGGTCGGACGCCGCGGGGAAGGGTGGAGCGATCCGGCGTATCACGAGCGCGCTCGACGCACGCCTCTACGAGGTCGTCCCCATCGCCGCCCCGACCGCCGAGGAGCGTGCGTTCCCTTACCTCTGGCGCTTCTGGCGCCACATCCCGCGGCGTGGCCACGTCACGATCTTCGATCGCAGCTGGTACGGGCGAGTCCTCGTGGAGCGCGTCGAGAAGCTCTGCGAGCCAGCCGCGTGGGGCCGCGCGTACCAGGAGATCTGCGACTTCGAGGACCAGCTCGTCGCGCACGGCGCCATCGTCGCGAAGTTCTGGCTGGCCATCTCGCAGGACGAGCAGCTCGCGCGCTTCCGTGAGCGGGAGAAGCTCGGCTTCAAGCGCTACAAGATCACCGCGGAGGACTGGCGCAACCGCGCGAGCTGGGACGAGTACGAGGTCGCGGCCAGCGACATGGTCGATCGAACGAGCACCGAGCGGGCGCCGTGGACGCTCGTCCCTGCGAACGACAAGGAGTTCGCGCGCATCAAGATCCTGCGGACGCTGTGCGACCGGATCGAAGCGGCGCTTTAGGGGGTCGAGGACCGCGAGCGCTCGCGAGCAGCCACGACCCTCCGCGACCGGCCGCGAGGTCCCGGACGCCTCTCGCGAGCGCTCGCGCGTTGCGACCCGGCATACTGGAATCGTTCACTCCCGCTGTGGGCACGCCCCGTGCGTAGCTGACGCTCATGCGTCCTCTGACCCTCGCCGTCCCGCTGCTCGCCTCTCTCGCGGTCGCCTGCTCCAGCGCGGCGCCAGGCGGGCCGGAGGAGAACGTCGGCACGACCTCGGCAGCCATCTCGACGGCCACGATCCTGTCGCGTGCCGATGAGTGGGTCACGGCGAAGCTCCTCTACTGTCAGGCCGCGAATCACGAGGCCGACGAGGATCCGTCGTGCCCGTCGACCTGCACGCGTACGGACAACACCGAGTGGGACCCGTACCGCTCCGACTGCTCCGGGTTCGTGTCGTGGGCCTGGGGTCTCGCGGCGCCGGGCCGCACGACCAGCGAGTTCGCCCCCGCCGACACGACCGTGAGCTTCGCGATCGACGGCGCCGACCTGCAGCCTGGCGACGCGCTCAACATCCCCGGCGACCACATCATCCTCTTCACGAGCTGGCAGACGGTCGGCTCCGTCGCGAACTTCTACGAGGAGCCGGGCTGCTCGGCGACGCCGAACTACGCGCACGCGTTCAGCTCGTCGGTCACGATCACGGGGCAGAGCGTGTACGTGGACTACGAGGGGAAGAGCTTCACCGCGATCCGCTACACGGGCATCACCACGGGCGACGGTGGGACCGTCACGAGCGCAGACTCCGGCACCAGCGCGACGAGCTGCTTCTCCGACACCCTCGGCCGCTCGGTCGTGATGAACACCTGCGTCCAGTCCGCGTCCGACGGCGACTGGTACCAGTGCGACGACGCGTCCTGGGTCGATCGCGCGACCGACCCTGCCGCATGCGTCGCGGTCTATCCTCTGGGCGACGCCGGCGCGGACAGCGGCGCGGAGGTCGCGGACGGTGGAGTCGACGCGCACACCGCCTCCGACGTCGACGCGAGCACGGGCGCGAGCTCGACGAGTCACGCCTCCGAGGCGACGAGCTCCTCGCACGGTTCGGTCGCGACGGCAGCCGCGTCGACCGTCCCTGAGCACGGCTCGAGCGGCAGCGGCAGCGGCAGCGGCGTAGCTCCTGTCGAGGGCTCGTCCTCCGACGCGTCGCCCATCGACGTGAGCGCAGCGTCGGGCTGCTCCGTCGCCTCCCGCCGAGACAGCGACGCGAGCGGCGCGTGGTTCTTGGCGCTCTCGCTCGCAGGCATCGCGCGGCTGTCGCGGCGTCCTTCGAGGACGCCGCGCCGCTCGCACCGCGCGTGCCGAGCATAAGAGCGTATCCTCACCGCGTGACCGCGAACGGCCCGGACCTCCAGACGCTCCTCGACGAGATCACGCTCGCCGCCCGTCCGTTCGCGGCGCGCGGACGTGTCGCCGACTACATCCCCGCGCTGGCGAGCATCGATGGCGCCCGGCTGGGAATGGCGCTGGCGACGGTCGAGGGGGAGCTCTTGGGCAGCGGAGACTTCGAGACGCGCTTCTCGATCCAGAGCATCTCGAAAGCCTTCGCGCTCGCCCTCGTGCTCGCGAAGGATGGCGACGCGCTCTGGCGACGCGTCGGTCGCGAGCCTTCGGGCAACCCGTTCAACTCGCTCGTCCAGCTCGAGGTCGAGCACGGCGTCCCGCGCAACCCGTTCATCAACGCCGGCGCGCTCGTCGTGGTCGACCGCATGCTCGCGCACACGGGCGACGCGTGCGGGACGCTCCTCGATCTCCTCCGGCGGGAATCCGGCGCTGCGGACATCGACGTGGACCTCGTCGTCGCGCGCTCGGAGGCCACGCACGGGCACCGGAACGCGGCGCTCGCGCACTTCATGGCGAGCTACGCGAACCTCGAGAGCTCGGTCGTGACGGTGCTCGATCACTACGTCCGCCACTGCGCGATCGCCATGAGCTGCAGCGAGCTCGCGCGCGCGGGGCTCTTCCTCGCGCGCCACGGCGTGCGCGCCGACGGCACGCATCTGCTCACGCGGAGCGAGGCGAAGCGGGTGAACTCCATCCTGCTCACGTGCGGGACGTACGACGCCGCCGGCGACTTCGCGTATCGCGTGGGGTTGCCCGGGAAGAGCGGGGTTGGTGGGGGGATCCTCGCGGTGATTCCCGGGAGAGGATGCCTCGTGGTTTGGGGGCCCGCGCTCGACAAGAGCGGGAACAGCGTCGCGGGGGTGGAGGCGCTCGATAGGTTCACGACGAGCACGGGGTGGTCGGTGTTTTGAGGTCGGGGTCGACCACGACGGCGATGGCGACGGTGACGACGACCACGACGACGACCGCGACGACGACCGCGACGACGACCCCGACCCCGACCGCGACGACGACCCCGACCCCGACCGCGACGACGACCGCGACCGCGACGACGACCCCGACCCCGACCGCGCAGCGTTCACGTCGCCGACGCCCCCTCGCTCTCCTCCACCGGCTCCAGCAACCCCGCCTTCGCCGCAGCCTCCACATCGAGCCCCAGCTCCAGCGCTCGTCGCAGCGCGAGCAGCACCGTCGGCCTCGCCAGCCTCGGCGCCACCTCCCTTGCGTCCGCGACCGCGCACACGACCGCATCGATGATGCCCTGAAGGACCACGGGGCTCGGCGCCGGCGGAGGAGCGGGCGCCGGAGGGGGCGCGACGGCGGCGATCACGTGAGGGACCGGCGGCGGCGGCGGAGCAGGAGGCGCAAGGACGCCCAGGCTGACGAGGGTCTGGCCAATGGCGGCCGCCAGCTCCTCGGCGAGCGCCGGATCGCGCGGATAGACGTACGCCGCGAGCTTCGCGGTGGAGCTGGCGTCGAAGTGGGACGCTCCGCTCTCCCAGCGTGTGGCGGTCCGGTGCGAGCCACCGAGGTTCTCGCCGAGCTCTCGCTGCGTCCAGCCGAGGGTCGCGCGCGCGCGAGTGAGCAAGGGAACGATTCGCGCCACAGGCATCGGGAGTCTCCTTCGGTCAGGCGGATACGAAGCACGCTCGCGGACGAACGGCCCTCACGAGCCGGCGTTGCCGGACGAGGGTACGCCAACATTGGCTCGCGTGGCGTCTTTCGAACGACGGGTACGCCAATGTGTAGCCACATCGTCGAGCACCTCCGCGCGTTCCGAGCGGAGAGCCGCTCCCGTGGCGCACCGTTCGGCAAGGTCTCCACTGATTGGCGCACGTTTGGCGTACATCGAACGACTTGATGCGCCACATGAAGTGACTTCTGGAACGACGCAGGCTCGCGAGGCGCCAAGTGAGCCTCAATCGTTCACGACGGTCGCGCTCGATGCGCCACCTGTGGCAAGCGTGGCGTCTGGTGTGGCAACGAGCTCGACGAGCGTGGCCATTCTTGCGCCAAGCCGCGCGTACAACGCGCCACGCGGGGCGTAATGTGCGCCACGCAAAGCTCCTTGTGCGCCAGATGACGCTCTCTGCGCGCCATTCGAACGTCGATTTACGCCACACGTAGCCATTCGTGCGCCATGGGAGGCAAGGGAGGCGCCACGCTTGCCCTGCTTGGCGTCGACGGTCGCCAAGCGTGCGCCACGCGAGCCTCGATCATGCCCGAGTGTCGCGAGCTCTGCGCCATCCGAAGCTCCGGACACGCCATGTGAAGCTCGGGATGCGCCAAGTGTGGCTTCCCTGACGCCATGGGTGGCACCCTCGACGCCACCGGTCGCCATCCGTGCGCCACGGATCGCACGCTCGACGCCATGCTTCGCTCTCGTCACGCCGAACGTGACGAGCTCGGAGCCTTCGAACGCTCGCGAGTCGCCAAGAGCAGCTCCTCCTGCGCCTCGGTCTGGTCGTGAGGCGCCGAAGGAGGCTTCGTCGGCACCGATCGGGGCTACGTCGACGCCAGGTGTGGCTCGTGCCGCGCCTCGGTTGGCCCCGTGCACGCCACTCGAGTCTCGTCTGGCGACGAGACTCGCTTGGTCAGCGCCATCGGAGCCGCGGAACGCGAGACGCACCGCTCGCTCGACGCCACTCTCCGCTTCTCAGGCGACGGCGACGTGCTCCTGCGCGGCGGGCTTCTTCCGCTCCGCGAGCCGATACCCGTGATCTGGCTACTTCGTGGCGAGTCCGTACTCGACGATGAAGTTCGATGCGGCGCCGACGCCGCTCCCGACGACGAGCTTCGGGTGCTGCTCGCGGCTGTCGGTCTTGGCGGCCTGCGCGACGCGCGGCGACACCCAGTCGGACAGCTCCTGCAGCGAAACCTGCCCGTCGCCGTTGATGTCCGCCGCGCCTAACCCCAGCCCCATCGTCAGGTACTTCGTGAAGGCCCCGGCGCTCTCTCCGGGTGCGGGACCACTGATCTCGTCTCCCCGCGACGCAACGAAGAGCGCCATCTGCGGCGCCGGGGTTGCATCGTTCACGCGCATCAGCGGTCGCGCGCCGGGCGGTAGCACGCTGCGCCCGCCCGCCCCCGAGAAGCAGGAGTCGACGAACGCGACGACCTCCCGTGCCTTCGTCTGCCCGAGCTGCGCCATCACGTCGCTCATCGCGACCGCGGTCCTCGCGACGTTCTTGGGGCTGCCGTCGTAGGGCAGCAGGTACGTGGACGAGTCCGTGGACGGGGCGCCGTGGCCGCTGAAGAAGAAGTAGACGCGTCCGCCGGCGGAGGCGTTGTCTCGGAGCCATTGCAGCCCCTCGAGCACGTCCGTTCGCGTGGCGCGGTCCTCCGTGGCGAGCCGGATGTGATCCTCGCGGAGCCCGAAGGTCGTGCGGGCGACGGTGGCGAAGGTCTCCGCGTCGGCGCGCGCGCCGGTCGCAGCGGGGACGTCGCGGTACCGCTCGATGCCGATGATGAGCGCGTACGCGGCGGGTTGTGGAGTGCTGCTGACGAACGCCGGCTGGCTGGAGGGTGCAGCGGCGGGCCTCGTCGCCGGTGCAGCGGGGGCGGCGCCGACGACTGCGGCCGGAGCGACGGGCGAGGGCAGTCGCGTGGCCCGTGCTGCCTGAAGCATCGTCAGTATTTGCGGATCTCCTGCCTTCTCCGCGTCTCCAAGGACCCACGAGGATGTGGGGTCCGCCCCCGCGGCCAGCAGCAGTCGGACGGACGTCGCGTTCTTGTACTTTAGCGCCCAGGAGAGCGCCGAGACTGGGTGGTCGGGGGCGTTCCATCCGTGCGAGACGCAAGAGTAATTGACGTCGCTCACCTTCGGCAGGAGCAGCTCGACGACGTCCGCGTGCTCGGCCGAGGCCGCCATGAGCGCCGTCAAGCAATCGGGAGCGTTGGCTTTGAGGTTCGCGTCCGCGCCCCTCTCGAGAAGCAGCTTCACGACGTCGACATGCCCGGCGAGCGCCGCCATCATCAATGGCGTCTCTCCTCTGTCGCTCTCGTTCGGGCTTGCCCCGCTGTCGAGCAGCTGGCGTATCTCGCCCACGTTCCCGCTCGTCGCGGCGCTCATCAACGTGGGTGAACACGCCGCAGCCATCACCCCCGCGGCCACGACCCCCAGCAGCGATCCCGTCCCCATCCGCGCTCTCGGTCGCATCCCTCATCCCTCGATTGTCGAACGACGGCACCCGCCGTGCGGAACATCATCGCCCCGACCGCGTTCAGACCGCCACCCGGAACCGCAGCGCCGCGCCACCGACGCCCTCCTCAGGCGACGGCGACGTGCTCCTGCGCGGCAGGCTTCTTCCGCTCCTCGGCCGCGTTCAGCTTCACGCTCACGAGCCTCGACACTCCGCGCTCCTGCATCGTGACGCCGTAGAGCACGTCGGCGAGCTGCATCGTCCGCTTGATGTGCGTGATGAGGATGAACTGCGACGCGTGCGTCATCGTGCGGATCGTGTCGTTGTAGCGGGCGACGTTGGCCTCATCGAGCGGCGCGTCGACCTCGTCGAGGATGCAGAACGGCGACGGCTTGATCTGGAAGATGGCGAAGATGAGGGAGACGGCCGTGAGGGCCTTCTCGCCGCCCGACATGAGCTCGATCGACGAGAGCTTCTTTCCCGGGGGCTGCGCCAGGATGTCGATGCCCGTCTCGAGCATGTCGTCCGGGTTCGTCAGCCGCAGCGAGGCCGTCCCCCCGCGGAACATCTTGGGGAAGATCTCCTGGAACTTCTGGTTCACGGCGGCGAAGGTGTCCGCGAACAGTCGCTTCGACTCGCGGTTCATCTGCCCGATCGCGCGCTCGAGATCGGCGAGCGCCTTGTCGAGGTCGGCCTTCTGCTCCGTGTAGAAGGTGTAGCGCTTCTCTGCTTCCTCGTGCTCGCGGACGGCGTCGAGGTTGACGCTCCCCATGCGCTCGATGAGGTGCGTGAGCTCCTGCGTGCGCGCCCGCGTCTCTTCGTCCGGCGGGGTCCGCAGGTGATAGTCGCCGACGACGCGCGGCAGGTGGAGCCCGCGGAACTTCTCCGCGACGCTCTCGAGCAGGTGCTGGAGCGTGATCTGCTGCTCGCGAAGCCCGAGCTCGTGCTTCGCGAGGATCGCCCGGAGCTCGTCGACCTTCGTGCGCAGCCCCTTGAGGCCCATCTCGCGCCGCGTGAGCTCGGCCCGGTGCTCCTCGAACACGGCGCGCGCCGCCACGAGCGCGTCGTTCTTCTCGCGCGCCTGGTCGAGCGCGGCCCCGCACTTCTCGCGGTGGACGAACAGCGCGCCGGCCGTCTCGCCGAAGGAGATCGCGTTCGTCGTCCGCTCCGCCTCGAGCCGCACTGCGCGGGCCTCGAGCTCGTCGGTGCTGCGTGACAGCCTCCCGAGCGTCCCCTTCGCCGCGTTGAGCCGCTCACGGATGCCCGCGATGCGCACGCGGTGCTCGGTGAGCTCCGCCCTCGCGTTGTCGAGCTGGGTGCGCCAGGTCGCGACGCTCGCCTCGGCCGTCTCGAGCCTCGACGACACCTCGGCGAGGAGCTGCCTCGCGGCGTCCAGCACCTCCTCGGCCGTGTTCTTCTCCTGGTCGGCCTCGCTCACGACGTCGCGCAGCTCCTCGAGCTCGCCGCGGACGCGCTCGGCGCGCTGGAGCAGGTTCTGCTGCTGGGTGTGGACGGCGCGCAGATCCTTCTCTGCCGAGACGAGCGACAGCTCGTCCGAGTGCGCCTTGCGACGCGCGGCGTCGAGCGCCGCCTGCGCCTCGACGAGGCCGAGCCTGAGGGCCTGGTGTCGCGCGAGCAGCGCGGTCACCTTCACGTCGAGCGCGCGCACCTCGTCTCCGAGCTCGCGCGCCTCGCGCTTCCCTTCGAGCATCCCCGCGGCCAGCTCTTCGCCGGTGCCGCCCGAGATGCGCCCGTCGGCGTGGAGCACGGTGCCGTCGATCGTCACGACCGCGACCGGGCTCGTGAGGGCCGCCTGGACCTGCCACGCCGACGCCAGGTCGTCGACGACGAGCGTCTCGCCGACCAGCGTACGGACGAGCGACTCGTCCTCCGGTGCGAAGCGGAGCTCATCGATCAGCCGCGCGCGGACGCCGGCGAGCCCTTCGAAGGGGACGGACGACTGCGAGCCGACGACTCGCACGGGGTTCTGCGCGATGATCGAGGCGCGGCCGGCCTTCGCCGCCCCGAGCTCGACGAGCAGCTCCGCGCCGCGCGCGAGGTCTCTCACCACGACGTCCTGCAGCCGGTTGCCGAGGAGACCGGCGAGGGCAGGGACGTACGCGTGGGGGGCCTCGACGCGATCGGCGACGAGCCCGGCGAGCGTGTCGTCCTTCTTGCGAAGGAGCGCCTTCACGCCGGCGCCGACCCCTTCGAGGCGCGCCTGCACCTCGAGGAGCGCCTGCATGCGTGAACGCTTGCGCGACAGCTCCCCCTTGGCGGTGTCGAGCGCGAGGTCGCTCTCGGACATCTCGACGCGGAGCCGCTGCAGCTCGGACTCGACGCGCGCCTGGTCCTCCACGCTCGCCGTCTTGCCTTCACGAAGATCGCGCGCCGCCGACTCGAGGTGGCTCGCGCGGGTCGCCTGCTCGGAGACGAGCAGGTGGAGCTCCTCTTCCTCCGCCGCCAGCTTCTCGTGCCGCATGCGCATATCGACGCGGCGCCGCTCGAAGCCGACGAGCTTCGCCTCTGCGCTCGCGATCTGCGCCTCCGCCTGCGACTTCCCCTGGCGGATCTCGCGGAGGGCCTTCTCGGCCGCGTCGTGCTGCGCGAGCACCTCCGCGAGGCGCCCTTCCTTCTCGGCGACCGTCTCGGCCTGCCCGGCCTCGGCCTCCGCGAACAGCTCGAGCTCGGCCTGGATCTGTTCCTTCTCGTGCGACAGCCGGCCGACCTGCGCCTCGATCTCCTCGGCTTCGCGGCCCGCCTGCTCCGACCGGCTGCGCAGCGCGCCGAGCCTGTCCCTGGCGCGCTCGATGGCGGCCTCCTCGGTGCGGACGTCGTTCTCCGCGGCGAAGTGTGCGTTGTGCGCGATCTCGAGCCGCTGCTCGGCCTCGTGCGCGACCTGGCGCAGCCCCTCGAGCCCCGCCTCCTCGGCCACGAGCTCGACCCGCACGCTGTCGCTGGCGAGCGTGTGCTCCTCGACGAGCGAGGCCTCGTACTTGATCCAGCCGACGGTCTCGAGATAGCGGTGCGACGCCTCGTAGAGCGACAGATCCTCGAGCTCGGTCCGGTACGCGAGGTAGCGCTCGGCCTTCGCGGCCTGGCGCTTCAGCGAGCCGAGGTTGCGCTCGATCTCGGCGACGATGTCCCCCACGCGCAGCAGGTTCTGCTGCGTGAGCTCCATCTTGTGCTCGGCCTGCTTCTTCCGCGACTTGTACTTGGTGATGCCGGCGGCCTCCTCGATGAGGAGACGTCGGTCCTCCGGCTTGGCGCTGACGATGAGGCCGATCTTCCCCTGCTCGACGATCGAGTACGCCTTCGTGCCCGCGCCGGTGCCGAGGAAGAGGTCGGTGATGTCCTTCAGGCGGACGGGGGTCTTGTTGATCGAGTAGTCGCTGTCGCCGCTGCGGTCGAGGCGGCGGGTGACGGCGATCTCGGGGTAGTCCTTGTATTCGATGGGGACGTCGCCGCTGTCGTTCTCGAACGTCAGCGTGACCTCGGCGAAGTCGTGGCCGGAGCGCGACTCGGAGCCGCTGAAGATGACGTCTTCCATCTTGTGGCCGCGGAGGTGCTTGGCGGACTGCTCGCCCATGCACCAGCGGATCGCGTCGACGATGTTGGACTTGCCGCAGCCGTTCGGGCCGACGATGGCCATGACGTCGTGGTCGAAGTTCACAACGGTGCGGTCCACGAACGACTTGAAGCCGACCATCTCGAGACGCTTGATCTTCATGCGAGCTCCGAAAGCGGGACTGGCCCGCGTCCATGCCGGGTGGTCGTGAAGACCGACCCGGTGACCCACCCCCTTCGAACCGGCGCAATGCCCGCTGGCCGGACCGTCCGAGCCGCCGTGGCGGGTGGAGCGCGCTGGGGCGCTCCGTTCGGGGGTAAGGCTCGCGTGTACGAAGAGGGAGAATCAACCCTGCCGGATGTCGTCGGCCAAGACCGAGCAGCACCTGACGGGGAGGTAAGGCTTACGCGGGTGGGCGGAGGCTGTCTAGTCAGCGGGCCAACGGCGGAAGAAATTCACAGGAAGGCCGGAAGATCGGAAGGTGGGACAAGGAAAACTTCCCGATCTTTTGATCTTCCTGTTCCCTCATCTTGAATTCGTCACGAGCCCGCGAGCTCGAGACACGCCTTGACAGATGGCGTGCGCATCCATAACTCCGGCACGTAGATCCACGCCGAAAGCCGAGACGGACGCCTGATGCCCACCTACGAGTACCTCTGTTCGAGCTGCGCCAACGCATGGGAGGAGGTCCAGAAGATCTCCGAGCCGGCCCTCGAGGTTTGCCCGAAGTGCAGCCAGCACACGGCCAAGCGACAGATCAGCGCGGGCAACTTCATCCTTAAAGGAGGAGGCTGGTACGCCGACGCCTACTCGTCGGCGAAGCCCAGCGCATCCAAGAGCGAAGACGGCGGGTCGCCCGCATCGCCCGCCGCGGACACGAAGTCCGCCGCATCGAAGGATTCCTCCCCCCCCGCCGCCGCTGCTGCATCGACCACGAGCACCCCCGCGGCAGCGCCAGCCTCGAGCACCAAGGAGTAGGCACCCCCTCCGCGCCCGACGTCCTTCCGCGCGCGAAAGCGCGCAACGTCCCGCGGAGCCGCTGCGGCAACGCGACGCGCTTCCGCGCGCGAAAGCGCGCAACGTCCCA
>Ga0302320_10021983_pt1 | contig 12626 bp, 15 predicted proteins | sample Bog_T0_3_FD_202130 | JGI IMG/M metagenome (GOLD analysis project Ga0302320, IMG submission 202130) | Peat permafrost microbial communities from Stordalen Mire near Abisko, Sweden - Bog_T0_3 | ecosystem: Environmental > Terrestrial > Soil > Wetlands > Peat | place: Sweden: Abisko, Stordalen Mire...
CTCACCTTCGCGCAGCGCGAGTTCGGCGCAAGCCGGACGCGTGACCAGCGCGAACAATTGAAACCCGGCGTCCAGTTCCACGCGCACGAGCGCGCCTTCCGTGCGCAACGCCACGATGCGGGCGGAAAGACGATTGCGCACACTGCTGGCAACGGCAGCTTCGCGCTGAAGAATCACGTCCTCGCCGCGGATGCAGACGAACACTTCGCGCGATGCGGTCGGCGGCGCAAGCGCGGTCAGCGTGGCGTGGTTGACGCTAACTGTGGCAAGACCTTCGTTCATGCTCGTAATCTGGCCGGCGTGCAGGGTTTCGACGCCGACAAACTTCGCGACCTCGGCGCTGGCCGGGCGGTTGAATACATCGAGCACCGGGCCGGTTTGCATGACCTTGCCGTCCACCAGCACGATGATTTCGTCCGCGAGCGCGAGCGCCTCGAAACGGTCGTGCGTCACGCACAGCATCGGAATCTGAAATTCGTCGCGGATGCGGGCGAGGTAGGGAATGATTTTTTCCTTCAACGGCGCGTCGAGGCTGGCCAGCGGTTCGTCGAGCAGCAACAGGCGCGGCGACGAGAGCAGGGCGCGCGCGAGGGCGACGCGCTGTTTTTCCCCACCGGAAAGCCCCTTCACGCCGCGCGAAATCAGCGGCTGAATTTCCAGCATTTCGACGACGTGCTCAAAGCTGAACAACGGGCCGGCGGCGGCGAGGGAGTTTCTGCCGTAAAGAATATTCTGCCGGACGGAGAGATGTGAGAACAGCGCAAGGTCCTGCGGCACGTAGCCAATGCCACGCCGGCGCGTGGGAACGGAATAATGCTTTGACGTGTCCACCAGCACATTTTCATCAAGCTGGATGAAGGCCGATTGCGCTCGGCGCAAGCCGGCGATGAGGTCGAGCAGCGAGGTTTTGCCGGCGCCGGACGGGCCGAAGACGGCGGTAACACGCTTCCGCATCTCGACGTTGACTTCAAGCGTGAAGTCTGCCAGTGGCAGCGAAATGTTTTTCAGCAGCAGGCTCATGTCATTTCATCCGGCGGCGCAGGAATAATTCACTGCACCACACGGCGGCAAAGGCGAGGACGACCGAGACGCCGAGCAAGCGGAAGGCGTGCGTGTCGTCACCGAGTTGCACGTCTTGAAAAATAGCGAGCGAGATCGTCTGGGTTTTGCCCGGAATGCTGCCGGCGACCATGATGGTCGCGCCGAATTCACCGAGCGCGCGGGCAAATGCGAGCAGCATCCCGCCGATGATGCCGCGCCCGGCCAGCGGCACCGTGATGGTGAAAAACACGCGCCAGTCCCCAGCGCCGAGTGTGCGGGCGATTTGTTCGAGGCGCGGATTGACCTCCTCAAATGCCACGCGCGCGGCACGGACGAGCAGCGGCAGCGACATCACGCTCAACGCCAGCAGCACCGCGCGCCAGGTGAAGATGACGTCGAAATTGAATTTGTCGTGGAAAAAACCGCCGATGCCACCGCGTCGGCCGAAAAGTTTCAGCAGGATCAAGCCGGTCGCCACCGGCGGCATCACCAGCGGCAGGGAGACGAAGGTTTCGACGATGGATTTTCCCGGCCAGTCGCGCCGCGCCAGCACCCACGCGAGCGCGAGGCCAAAGGGCAGAATCACCAGCGTGCTCAACGCCGAGACCCACGCGGTGAACCAGACAATCTGCCATTCTGCCGAAGTCATGCCATCCGGCTTCAGTCACGCAGAATGAAGCCGAATTTCTTGAAGATGTCGCCGGCTTCCCTGGAGTCGAGATAATTCAGGAAATTTTTCGCGGCGGCGGGCTGGTTGGAGTCTTTCACCAGCGCCATCGGATAACTGATGTCCGGCGCGTCCTTGGCGGGGACTTCGTAGGCGACTTTCACCTTCTTGGAAATTCCCGCGTCCGTTTTATAGACCACGCCCGCCTCGACATTTCCCGATTCCACCGCTGCAAGCGCGGCACGGACGTTTTCCGTGGGAACAACCTTGGGTTCGATGGTCGGCCAGAGTTGCTGCTTTGTCAGCCAAGCCTTGGCATAAACCCCGGCGGGCACGGCTTTCGGATCTGCCAGTGCGATTTGTTTCACGGCGGCGTTCGTAAGGTCGCCGGCTGATTGGATTTGCAGCGTGCTGTCGCCCGGAATGACCACCACGAGCGAGTTGCCCAAACGGCTTTTGCGCGTGCTGGCATCAATCAATCCCTGTTTCGCCAGACCATCCATTTGCGCCTCGTCGGCGGAAAAGAAAATGTCCGCTGGCGCGCCGGCTTCAATCTGCCGTGCCAGCGTGCTGGACGCGCCAAGGTTAAAAGTGATTTTGTCGCCGGAAGTTTTCTCATAAGCGGCGGCGATTTCCTTCAGCGAGTCGGTCAGACTCGCGGCGGCGAATACGGTGATTTCCGCCGCCTGAATTCCGATGACCGCGAACAGCAGCAGGGCGCACGCCAGAACTTTTTTCATTTTCTTCATCAGAACCTGTATTGGAGGCCGAGTGAAGCGACCTGGTGTTCAAAGTTGCGGTATTCTGGGCCTAATGTGGCGGGCAGGTTGTTCAGGGCGTTGGCGCCCACATCGTAGGTGTAGGCCAGAGTGGCGCTCAAGTGCGTGGTGAAGGCGTAGGTAATGCCTCCCGAAACTTCATATTCCATGTCATCGCGGTGGCTCGGTTGCGTCGCCCCCGAATAGTCGTTGCCCTCCGTGTAGTCCGCTTCCAGCACCTTGCCGCCCAGATCCAAGCCCAGTTGCCTGGTCGCGCTCCAGTGATAGGCCAGGCTGTAGGTGCTGTCGAATTCAGGGATTTTGCCTGTGCTGGAAACCCACTGCTGCTGCTTGTAATTGAACGTCAATGTCTGGTCGGGCGTCAGGGTCGCCGTGAGAACAGCCTCGCCGTAATACTTGACCGGATTACGATCGGCAACCGGAGTCATATAGTTGTAATCGCGGAAATCCGGGCCGCCCGCCAGCTTCACATTCAGCCAGTTCCACGGCTTGCCTTCCAGTCCCAGCAGCACCCGCTGATAGCTGCTGGATGAATAATGGCGGTCTGCGGGACTAATCGTCGCTGGAAGCTGTTGCTGGTAATTCCCCCCGTAGCGATAACCCAACGTCGCGGCCAGCTTCGGCGTCAGCTTGTAGCCCAAATCCACGCCGCCGTTCACGTCGTAACGACTTACATAGTTCTGATACCCCTGCCAAGGTGCGGTCCCGGTGTTGTGCAAGTCGGTCATCATGTTGTAATCCAGCAACGTGGCCACCGGTCGGACGAAAGCCTTGTCCCAGTCGTATTGCAACACGACGTTGGCGCGGTCCTGGGTCTGGGCCAGCCGCTCGCGGGGGACACCGTGGGCGTAGTTGTTGCGGAATTGATCGAACGCGTTGCCTCCCGCACCCCCGGCGGGGCCGTAAATCTCTGCCTGATGGTCGCCGTCGTTATAGAGAAAGGCATTGTCCAGCGAGTATGAAAAATCACCGGCCTGGCCCTTGATCGTGTCGCCAATCTTGTGCGCGTCGTAACTCTGCGACGGGGCGGCGTGGTAGATGTTGAAATCCGGCGCGTAAACCAGCGACAGCGTCTGCAAGTTCTTTTGATCACCCAGCAGCGGCGCGAAATTGAAGCCAATCTTGGGCGACACCGTGGTGACCCAGGACGATTGGGGCGTCAGGCCGTTGCCGGATACCAGGAACAGATTGTCGTCGTAGCTTTCCTTGACGCCGAGGGACAAATCCGTCAGCCACACCGGCTTCTGCCACGCCGCCGGAATGGAACCAGCCGCGGGAGTGGCTGCGCTGTCGTCGGCAAACAACGGGGTGGTAAGGGATAATCCCGCAATGGTTGTGATGATCAACTGATTTTGTTTCATTTTCGTCTTCTGTTTTGGCAGCTTCCAGTTTCCCGATAAGCGCCATGTTTATGGCGGCGGCTGCACCCGGATGGACGCCTGTCCCGCCGTGAACGGAGAGAATCAAAGCCAATTCGTTATATCCTGTCAAGTATATCGTCGCCCGGGGCCGTTTTATGACAAATTAAATTGCCCAGGCGCGTCAAACCGGCAGAAGTCGTTGCGGTAATTTCCAGCAGGCTGTGGTGTTGCGCGCAGATTTGCGCGTTCTGTTGCGGTTGATTTTTGGGATGGCGATGGGGCGGGGACGAACGAGTCCTTAACCAGATGAACCGGATGTGGTTTCCCCGAACTCCCAACTTCCAACTTCCAACTCCCAGATTGCGGGGGATTTGGCGGCGGGCGGATTGGCCCGTTCGACTGCCGGTGTTTAATTTGCCGTCCGCTCCGCATCCACTTCGGATTGCATCGCCAGCGGCGGGATGGGCTGGAACGGGGGAACGGCGGGGACAATAATGCCATGGCTGGCGAGCCGGGTCGAGATCGCGGCGCAATTGGCGAGATAATCCGTGACCTGCTGGTTGGCGTTGGCGGCCTGGCCGTTTGCGATGATTGCCCGGCCATTGGCTCTTTCCAACCGGTCCGCCATTTCCTGGTAAGTCTCCTGGGCCTGACGCTCCGTCAGCCGTGCGTCGGCAACACCATAGGCCCGTTCCTGCTCGGCCACATCCACCCGTGCGGCGGCGGTGACCACGATTGCGGCCCGGTTCGTCACCTGGTCATGGACCGCGACGGCCTGGGCATCATACTGGTCGGCAGCGGCCATGCTCCCCGGCAGGAAGACGAGGTTGTAATTGTATGCGCGCAGGTCCGCCATGATTTCCAGACGCGTCTGCATTTTTTCCGCCAACGATCCCCCGTTCCGCCAGACTTGTTGAAGTTGATTTTCGATGACAGCGCTTTGCGCATTCGTCCATTGCAGCGATCCGTAAACTGTCAGGGCGGCATACGCCGTTTTGGTTTCCAGCAACGCCTCAAGCTCGGCCTGGGACAGATCCAACAACTGGATGCGCGGCAGATAGACCTCTTTTGATTCCAGCAGCAGGCCCTTGGAATCCAGCACGCGCACCTCGCCGGAGGCGTGTGACAGGGCCAGAAAATCGCTCGTTGGCGCTTCGTATGAGCGTCCGGAGGTGGCGGCCGATTGCCCATGGACGCCGGTCGCCAGCGCCATTACGACCAGACTCAAAACGGGCCAGTAAATATTTTTCATAAAATGAACACTAGGACTGACGACGGCTTCACGCCATGGGGTGTAACCCCTATGAACCAGCTGCGGACGGGCTTGGATTGATGAGCCGCGAACCACGCCAAAGACGCGAACACTTATTAACCACGGATGGACATGGATAGACACGGATTCAATTTTTCAAAGCACGTCGGGGCTGGCCGCCACCAGATTTCACTGATTCAAGGTTGGATCACAACCGCCTGCGCCAGGACCGCTGTCGTATTTTTTCCGGCAAAGTGATAGGCCGGTTCGAAGATCATTTTCCGGTCTCCCGCCATGAACCACAGCTTGAGATTGCCGTGGTTAATGTCAGCCGGTGTTGCCATGGCCTCAATGGGCCGGGCGCGTTCGCCTTTGCCGCTGGTGGTGGCGGTGCCGGTGATGGCCACGACCTGTCCCTGGTTGATTTTGGCCAGTGACTCGTCCGGAACGACTATGGCCAGCGTGCCTTTTTCATTTTTTAAGAAGTAGGGAAACACCGTGACCTTGTAATCGCCCGTGTAAACACCGCCAACGCGCTGGAGCGCGCCGATGGTGAGGGTGGCCTTGCCCGCATCAACCGGCATGGAACTGGGCTCAATAATGAGGGTCAGATTGGTTGAAGCGGAGTTGGTGAAAGCGGGTGCTTCGGGGATGCTGACGGAGTTCGTGGCCGTTGAATTCGTGGCCGATGCCCTGGTTTTCGCCAGCAATAGCGCGAACACTTCGTGATATAGATTGTCCATGTCCACGCCGATGCCAACGAGCGCATGGGCGCGATCGGGATTCGGCTCGTAAATGCTGGCGACCACCGCCAGATGCCAGCCATAACTCAGCGCCTCGGTCTGGGTCAAAAGCAGGGTCAGTTCAAATTTGTCGCCGGTCTGATTCAACAATTCCTTCTCCTTGGTTGACGCAATTGCATCGCGCGTGGCCGCTTCGCCCGGCGGCAGCGAGATGTCGTCCAGATTGATGGTGGGGTCGTCCTTGGCAAATTGCTCCAGCAGCGTCGCCCCGGTTGCGGAGGTGGTGGCAATTCGCTTCACCAGTTTTTTGACATCAGGATTTTCCGACTTGATGAAATGCAACAGGCTGACGTCTGATTCATCGTTCAGGAGTTGATGGAGCAGGCTGTAGGAATTGTTCCGCGTGGATAACGACGCATCGCCCCCGGGCGAGTGCATGGCCTCTGGCGATTGGCAGCCCGTGAGAACACAAGCTGCCAATGACATCGCGGCGAACCATGTCTTCATGAATCCGGCCATGACAAAATATTACGCGGCAACGCTTCTGAAACTCGCGCGGTCATCCGCCTCAAGCCAGTCGAACGTGCTGCTCTTCTCCGGGTCCAGTCCGAGCTTCTTGCATTCTTCGGTGAAGTAGCCGCGTTTTTCCGGATTTTTAATCATGCTGCCGGCTTCCATTTCGTCGGACCAGGTTTTGATTTCAGCCGTCGTCTTCTTTGTGCCGTTGGCCATCAACCATGCGCCGACATCTTCATAGTTTTTCGCGGCTTGGACGGCGGTCTTGAATTGCTCGCCGTTGATGCCCTTGAAACTGAAGAGCATGTTGTCCAGCGGGCAATCGTAATGATATTCGCCCAACGTTCCGGCGATGCTGGCACGGCATTTATCCGTGGTGCGGTCGGCGATGGCAAATCCGGCGACGCGTGCGCGCGGGCTGTGCGGGGCCTGTAGGGTGAGGTTTCGGTCAAGGATGGGCGTGTTCATATATTATTAGTTTAACAATGTTTATGTGATCTTGTTGCAGGCCATTATTTCTTCAGGGCCGTGATATGTTGCAAATGCGCCTCCACAACGGGAATGGATTTATCGAGGAAGTTTTTGATGTCCGCGTCCTGTGTTGCGGCAGTTTCGGCCTTGAATGCCTTGGCATCCTTTTGGTGGGCCTTGATCATGCCGTTGATGTAGGCGTCGTCGAAGTCCGGTCCCGTCAGGGCCGCCATTTTGTCCACCATTGCCTGATGCTTTGCATCCAGGCTGTCGGACAGGGCCACGCCCTTTTGCGCGGCCAGGGCCTTCAAGTCGTCATTGATGGCTGTATGGTCCTTCACCATCATCTGGCCGAATGCCTTCACATCGGCGCGCGTCCCGTTTGCGGAAGCTATCTCGCCAAGTTTCACCTCGGTCATGCCGCCTTGGGCCGCCGCCATGATGAAGTTTGTGTCGGTCATGGAGATGGCCGATTGAGCCTTTGCGCATGGAACCGTCAGGAGAAACCCCAGCGCCATCAAGGCCGCGCCCAGTGTGACGGAGGTGAACCTGGAAATGAGTTTCGGAAACGGCGTATTCACCGCGTGCTTGTTTTTGGTATTCATAAGTGTCTGTCTGGTTGCTGTTGGTTTGTTTTTTGCATGCGCTTTGACCAGTGCGGGACGGCCTGCAAGTTCAGCTTGATCTGTTTGTTGTGCAAGGCTGGCATAAATTAATAAATCAATTCGGTTTCCGGCCGGAGCCGCTTTTTTTTCCGCCACCGGAAAGTTTGTTGACAGTGGCCCAAGCCCGGGCTTCCGCAGTTTTCGTGCTGGCGCCTTTTTTCTCGTATCCGGCCTCGATGTGTTCCGCCTGGCGCTTCTGCTTGTCGGTGTAACTGGATTTATCGCCTTGGGGCATGGATGCGCTTTTTTATTGATTGGTGCCGGCCGGCGCGTTCGTGCCCACAACCGGCGCATTGATGGATGCCGGCGCATTCGTGTCCACAATCGGCAGACTGTTGGTTTCAGGCGCGTTCGTGGATGCATCAATTGTGCTGACCGCGCCACTCATGGTTGAATTGGTGGATTGCGTGTCGGTTGAATTGCTTGAGGTGTTTTGACTGCAGCCCACCAGCGCGAACGCGGCAAGGACTGGAATCACCAATAGTGGAATGATTGATTTCATATGTTCGTTAAAGCTATGGCATGACCCCGTTCATTGCCATGGGGTGAAACCCTACCAGGTTCCCAAAAGTTGTTTCGACAGGATGGACAAGATTTGCAAAGCGCGGATTGTGCTTCGGACATAATCCGGCACGCTTCTGTTTTCAAAGCGTTGCACGGCGAACGATTCTCCCGCTGCATGGGGTGAAGACCCCATGGGAATCGCGCAGGGGAGTGTTATCTTGACCCGTTAGTAAACAACAATACCACCGAAATAATATGACAACATCTCAAGACAATAAGTGCACGGACAAGACCAAGAAAACCACCGAGATCCGCATGGGCCGCGAGGTGCCGGTTTTCAAGAAGGCATCCTGTTGCGATTCTGAAAAGGACGCTGAATGCGCGGACAAGAAAGAGAAAACCCGTGAAAATCTGGCGAGCTCCAAAGTTTGACGGACACCCGTCACAAGTCGTCTTCTTGGGTGGCCACCTTTCGGCCACCCGGGAGACCATCAGAAACAGGACGGATAAGCCGCGGGTTTTCACCGCGGCGGCGGATGGGTTGATTTATGAAAAGTAAAATAATGCGGACACTGCTTTCTTTGACGGTCATGGGCATGATTGTCGGTTTGAATGTTTCGGGACAGATCACCCCGTCAAAACCTGTCCCTTCGCAAATTTTGCCCTCGCCGGCACCCGGCCCATCACCACAACCTGCGCCATCGCCGGCACCCGGCCCGACGCCGCCACCCGGCCCATCGCCACAACCATCTCCCTCGCAACCCGTGCCGTCGCAGCCTGTGCCTTCGCAGCCCGTCCCATCACCCGAACCCGGACAATCTGTGCCCATTCAGCCGAATTTCACGAACAGTCCGCCCGTTTTCGACAATCATCAGGCCTAAGCCCGGACGAACGGGCGGAACGATATGCTCCACTGACCCCATTCCTGAAACAGCCGTGCCAACCGTCATCGTCAACACGACGAATGAACCGGTGACGCCGGGGAAATTCCAGCCGACGTGGGACTCGTTGCACCAGTATCAATGCCCGGAATGGTTTCGCAACGCGAAGTTCGGCATCTGGGCCTGTTTCGGCCCGCAAAACGAGCCGGAGGACGGCGATTGGTATGCGCGTAACATGTATGTCCAGGGCAGCGCGCAAAATAAATTCCACGTCGCCAATTACGGACCGCCGTCGCAGTTTGGTTTCAAGGATGTGATTCAAGTTTGTAAAGGGGTCAGTCCTTGGCTTTGAAACTAATCTGTGGATGGCTCTTTTTGAGATTATGACGACGATACGATTTCTGATCGCACTGGCAACTGTTGCGAATTCAGAATTGCTACGGATGAGGAAACCAGTCCAGATAGCATTCCGTCCACGGGCAAATCCGGCCATCCTGATAGTCAACTGAATACAAACCTCGAACCTTTCAACAAACGGGCGCGCCGGCCAAAATCCGGCGCGCTCCTTGTTTTTGAATGCGTTGAAGCCAGACGCAAATGGGAATGTATTGAAGGAATGTGGCGACGAATTTTAATCTCCCCGTTCAAGCGCGGAAATCGCGCCCCAGGTGAGGGAAGCCGTGACCAAAATCACCAACACCCACGGCATCAGCACCTGGGAATCGAACGAACGCAATACCGACGCATCCGGCGTTGGTAAATCTCCCCATGGCAACCACAAAATTGCCAGCACCGAACCGATTGCCACAGCACCCAGCAGGAGAGCCGGGCGCAGCCAGGCGCGGCGGCGGCGCGGCAGGGATTTGACAACGCGCGCCGTGAAACCGCTGTCGTCAACGTAGGTGTTCTGTTCGCGCAACAGCGCATCAATCGGGTCTTCGGGCGTGTTCATAATGACAACCTGCGTTTTAATTTTTCCTTCCCGCGCAGCACGTTGGTTTTAACCGTGCCGAGCGGACAATCCAAGACCTGCGCCGCCTCTTCGTGCGACAAACCGTTCTGGCAGCAAAGAACCACCGCCGCACGCTCATTTGAATTTAACAGCTTCAACGCCTCGGTCAAATCGAGGCGAAGGTTGCTGCCGGCGGCGCCGGAAGGCTCCTCCAGTTCCGGCGGCGATTCGGCCATGTCTTCCAGCGCCAGTTCCTTTCGCTGGCGCGCCGCGCCGCGAAATTCATTGAAGGCGATGCCAAACAGCCAGGTGGAGAATCGTGAGGTTCCGCGAAAGGTGTAGAGCTTCTGCCACGCCTTCAAAAATGTTTCCTGCGCGAGGTCATCGGCCAGATGGGAATCGCCGCGCGTCATGCGCGTCAGAAACGCGCGCACGGGTGATTGATGTCGCCGCACCAGCTCGCCAAAGGCGTTGTGGTCTTCGTGCAACAGGACGCGGGCGATGAGATCGGCGTCGGTGAAGGACACGTTTATGTTTCTGGGTTGGCGGCTGTTCCGGCTTCCGGTTCCGGCGTTCCACACGCGGTCAGCAATTGTCTCCGGTTCCGATCTTCAATAATCCGATCAGCAGAAATGCCACGCCGATGAATAGGACAATCCACCCCGGTCTTCCGCAAAGCATTTCGACGCCAATCCCGATGCCTATCAATATCAAACCGGTCCTTATATCCTTGTGCGACTGGCCGCCGGTTTTGGGCGTGGGCTGTTTGGACTTCAAGCTGTCAACAAGTTCGGGAGTGATGGGCAGGCCCTTGTCAATCATCGCGCGCAATGTTTCATTTGCCAGCGTATGGCGTCGGTGCCGGGAATAGGCGCAGATGGCGATGATGGCCACCGGAATGGCAAAACTGACGAATATCCAGGCAAGGGGCACCAGATCGCGAACCATTTCATTCCAAAGGCTGCGGCGCTGAAAATGATTTTGCGGCGTGGATGCCGGTTCGGAATTTGCGGAAACCGCGGTGGAAACCGCAGACGTGGGCGGGGCGTCCGCCGTGGCCGTTGCGGTTGCATCCGCCGCATTCGTCTGCGCCCGGAGCGGCGCGCTGGCGATTGCGAAAAAGAGGATTGCGGCAAAGATTTTGGTCAAGGTGTTTTTCATATTCTTTGGCTTCATATTGGACTGTTCACAAGTGGGATGCCATGAGCAGCCCGTTTGGATTCAAAAATTATTGTGGCCGATGTCTGGGCAGGAATACACCCATTTCATACCGCCGCAGTCCTGCCACAGAAAGGAGGCAAATCACGGCCGGTGCCGGCGGTCATGGCGGATTTGAGGTAAAGGCAGGGCGCGGCACCCCGTGCGCGCCATGGGAAGTCGAACCTCGACCGGCGGGCAGGGGACTGCCCGCCCGCCTAAACATCATGGGCAGCAGCCGTTCATCCTCGGCGCGGACTGACGACTCTCCTTCTCAATGGGGTGAACACCCCATGGCGGTCAGACAATTCCACACCTACCCTGGAGGCTGTAATGAAGAGTTATTGAGCAAACACAAAATATGAAACGAAAACTACAGATGATTGCCAGCCTGTCCGCCGCATCTTTTCTGGCGCTCTCGGCCCCGGCCCAGGACACATTCAACATGAAGATTCAGGACAGTCTGAAAGACACGGCCGAGGCCAGTCACATCATCGGGATGACAGTTAAAAACTACCAAGGTGAAAAGCTCGGCAAGGTGGTTGATTTCGGAGTGGATGTGGAATCCGGCCGGATTGTGGAAGTGATTTTGTCCCGTGGCGGCTTTCTCGGCATAAAAGACACGTTCACCGCAGTGCCGCCGGAAACATTGGATGAGGATGCCGGTCACAAATTCCTGCACATGGACGCCAGCGTGGAGAAAATCTATGCCGCGCCCAGATTTGAATTCGCGAAGTGGAATCTATGCACGGAGTCCAGCCGGGTGGTTGAAGTTTATGGTTATTATGGCCTGCGACCTTACTTTGTTCCCGAACATGGGGAATACCGGACAAACAGTGTGGACGGGGTATTCGCCAGTTCATTGCCCCGCAATTCGGATGATAGCATCAATACGTCTGGAGGAAGCACCGTGGATAGGGCACATAATCAGGAACTCGCCCACGCTCTGGAGGAAACCAACAACCCGGTCATTACCCAATACCCTGAAGGAACTTGGACCACAAATCACCTTGTGCATACGGATGGAGCAACATCCACATGGTCAACCCTGGTTTATATTCAGCAGGCCACGAAGCTCATGGGCAAGCCGGTGACGAATCTACAGGGTGAAAAACTCGGCAAGGTGGAAAATCTCGTGGTGGAACTATCCGCTGGCCGCATCACGGAAGTCGTCATTGCGTCCGGCGGGTTCATCGGCATGGCCGACAAATTGAGCGCTATTTCACCCACCGGGCTGCGATACAATGCGGAGCATCAGACCCTTCAGTTTGACAGCTCAAAGGAGATGCTGGCCGATTTACCGCGCTTCAAGGCCATTGAATAGCCGGAGTTCAGCCCGCACAGCCCCAATCCAGCCGCAGGAATTCTCAAGGGGACAGGAGAGACAGGAGTTGCAGGATTTTAACCGCGAACCACGCGAACCGCTTATCCACGCTAATGGCAAAAGTCCTGCGCCCAAAGTCTGCGCGATGAGCGGTGATGAGCGAAGATTAGCGGTTTCCAGCCCGGGAAAAGCGTGCGGGTTTTACGCAGCGCCTACCTTGTCAATTTTCCTCATAGAAGCGTTTGTTGCCTCCAGCGCGGTAAAAATGGAGAG
>Ga0302320_10021984_pt1 | contig 12626 bp, 11 predicted proteins | sample Bog_T0_3_FD_202130 | JGI IMG/M metagenome (GOLD analysis project Ga0302320, IMG submission 202130) | Peat permafrost microbial communities from Stordalen Mire near Abisko, Sweden - Bog_T0_3 | ecosystem: Environmental > Terrestrial > Soil > Wetlands > Peat | place: Sweden: Abisko, Stordalen Mire...
CATGGTCCACTTGACGTGGTTAAACGATTCGCTCTGCGCAAATGCGCAACCGGCCAGCGAAAGTAGAAGCAAAATTCGCCGCATGAAAACTACCCCGCTTCCGCGTATTCCTGCAACTGCTCTTCGATCCGCTGGTTGACTTTGCTCGAGAAAAACTCAGCCGCGATCCGGATCGCGTTCTTGATCGCATTGCTGTCCGAACGGCCGTGGCAGATAATGCACACGCCCTTCACGCCCAGCAGAGGCGCGCCGCCGAACTCGGAATAATCCACCCGTTTCTTGAAATCCCGATAGGCCGATTTTGAAAGAACGTAGCCAATTTTTCGCGAGAGCGTGGCTTCCAGAGATTCCCGCAGCATCAGCCGGATCATATCCGCCAGACCCTCGCTGACTTTCAGCGCCACGTTCCCCACGAAGCCGTCGCAGACAATCACGTCGGCCGCGCCGGAAAAAATGTCCCTGCCTTCCACGTTGCCGATGAAATGAAAATCCATCACTTTGAGCAAAGGCGTCGTGTCGCGGGTCAGGGTGTTGCCCTTATGCTCTTCCTCGCCGATCGAAAGCAAGCCGACGCGTGGCCGCTTCACCTTCAAAACGTGGCGTGAATACACCTCGCCCATCAGCCCGAAGTGAGCCAGCATCTGCGGTTCGCAATCGACATTGGCGCCCACGTCGACCACGACCACCGGCGAACCCTTGAGAGTCGGGAAGACGCCAGTGAGGGCCGGGCGGTCCACGCCGGGCAACTTGCCCAGGACCATCTTGGCGATGGCCATGCAAGCGCCGGTGTTGCCGGCCGAAATGAAACCGTCGGCCTTGCCCGTCGCGACCAGCCGGGCGCAAACGTGCATGGAACTCTGGCGTTTGGAACGCGCGGCTTTCACATGATCTTCCATGGTGATGCGCTCGGGTGCATGCAGCACTTCGATCGGAAGATTTTTAGCCGAAGGATGCGTATCCAATTCGCGCTGCACAGCGACCTTATCGCCAACCAGCAGAACCCTGTGGCCAAACTGCCTGGCTGCGTGGATTGCGCCTTCGACTTCGGGTACCGGAGCCTTATCGCCCCCCATCGCGTCTACGGCAATGGTTACCATGCGTTGAGTGTGCGTGCCAATCTGTTAGACGGCTTCGGAGGACGTTTTATTCCGCCGCCGTTTCGATAACTTCGCGGCCCTTATACTGCCCGCACTTCGGACAGACGCGGTGCGGCTGTTTCGGCTCGTGGCAATTCGGGCATTCGGAACCGGCCGGCTTGGCCAGTGAATCATGAGCGCGGCGGGTTTGCGTGCGCTGGTGGGAGTGTCTGCGTTTCGGATTCGGCATTGCTTTTCTCTGTTCTGCTTTTGTTGAATTTTGCTACTGAACTTTCAAATCTTTCAGCGCCTTCCAGCGCTCGTCCACGACGGGATTCCGGACGGCCTCGCAGCCGCATTTCACTTCGTTGCGGTTCGCGCCGCAAACCGGACACATCCCTTTGCAGGTTTCACTGCAAACACGCTGCATCGGAAGCTGCAGCAACAACTGCTCTCTCAGGATATCTTCCAGCACAAGGCCGGGCAATTCATAAAATCCCATCTCCGCCTCGCCCTCGTCAATCGCGATCTCTTCCCCGGGGACATCCGGGTCGACCGGCTTATAAAACAAATCGAACTTCGCGGATACCGGAAATACCGCGTTTCCCAGGCAGCGGTCGCACTCGGTTTCGAGCGTTGTCTGCACGCTGCCGTGAACCCGAACCTCTTCGCCAGAATGCGGCAAAATCTCCGCTAAGCCCTCGGCGCGCAAGGGACTCGTCTGGCGCACTCCCGAATCGGAAAAATCGATCTCTCCGGGTTGCCACGTTTCCGCAAAAGCGATCTTGCGGACTTCCATCTCCTTAATACTCAGTAACATGGCAATAGGCGGGGGAAAATCCGATTGTAGCATGCCCGGCGTTTGCACGTGCTTTCACCACGGATAGTGGGCGGTGTAGGTCAGGGTGCGTTCTTCGTCGGGTTGCAGTCTCACGCCGGATTCGATCGTTTTGCGGTCCGTTTGGCGATGAGAGGCCGATTCCTCCTGCCGCTAATTCGTTCATGAAAGATATCCTGAGACTGTGCGAGCGATCATTTTTCTAACCGCGATCTTCTTAATGACGGGTTGCGGCGATGCGCCTCCACCTGTAGCGCCCGAGGACCCCGCGGCCGATCCGGCATACATCCAAAAAGTGCAGCAACTCACCGAGACGACCCATCAGGCGGAAATCGCTTTTCAGCAGAAAAAACCTGACGATGCCGCCGCGTTGATCGAAAAGGCCGAGCCTGTTTCGAGCGAAGTGCTCGCCGTTCCAAAACCCAGCCTGGCCGCCATGCAGGCCGCCTCCGATCTGGACGATCTCTACGGCCGCATGCTGCTCTCCAACCGGCATTACGAATGGGCATTGTTCCTTTTTCAGAAATGTTCGGCTCGCTGGAAATACTGGCAGCCACAGACCGACGATACCGCCCGCCGGCTGAAACTCGCGGAGTCGGAAATCGCCGAGTGTCAGCGCCGCATGGCTGGACACGACAAAGGCGGCCCCTTTCAGCGATAATAGTGACGTGCCCAACGACCAGCTGCCCGACCCCGACTCCCCCGACCCTGACCCGTCCGATATTGATCCCGACTCGCTCGACATTAACGACAGCGACATGGAGATCGATCAACTGAGAGGGCAAACGAAGCTGCACGCCAAACCACCGCGGCTCGAAGACGAAGGGCAGCCGGGCGGCTAGGCGGTGGAAGATAACGGCACGCGGAAGGCCGGGCCGGAATTCCCGGTCTGTGCAGATCCGTCCAGTCGGCCGGAGATCGCCGAAATCCACAGCGAAACCACATTTCGCTCCCCCGCGTCTGAGCTACACTGAGAGTAGTCTATCCTTAGAGGACATGCCCGGTATGGATACAAAATTTCTGTTCATCCCGGCGGCAGGCCTGTTCCTGCTGCTGGCGGTCGATTATTCCCCCGCCCAGACGACTCCTGCAGCAGCACCGAAAGCGGCCGCAGGCTCTTCCGGTTCCGCCAAACGGGATACAGTCGCCAAACCGCTGACGCCCAAACAGCAAAAGGCCAAGGAAGCTGCGTTGCGGAAGGAATTGGAGACGCCGTACAAGAAATGGCTGGATGAAGACGTCGTCTATATTATTACAGACGAAGAAAAGAAGGCTTTTCACCAGCTGAACACCGACGAAGAGCGCGAGCAGTTCGTCGAACAGTTCTGGCTGCGGCGTGACCCGACCCCGGATACCGAGGAAAACGAGTTTAAGGAAGAGCATTACCGGCGCATCGCGTACGCGAATGAGCACTACGCGTCGGGAATTCCAGGCTGGCGCACGGATCGTGGCCGCATTTATATTCAGTATGGCCCCGCCGACGAAATCGAAGATCACGACTCCGGGGGATCCTACCAGCGTCCCATGGAGGAAGGCGGCGGAGAAACCTCGGTGTACCCGTTCGAGGACTGGCGTTATCGCTATATCGAGGGCGTGGGCCAGAACATCATCCTGGAGTTCGTGGACACGACAATGTCCGGAGAGTTCCATCTGACGATGGACCCATCGGAAAAGGACGCACTGACGTATGTTCCAGGCGCAGGACTGACCCTTTACGAACAGGAAGGCCTGTCGACTAAGACAGACCGCTTCAATCGGACCGACGGAACGCACCTCGGCATTCCGAATCAGTACATGAACTCCAGCATGAACGAATTCACTCGCCTGGACCAGTTTTTCAAGATTCAGCAGCCGCCGGTTGTGAAGTTCAAGGATCTGGAGGCTGAAATCACTTCCCGGGTCACGTATAACCGCCTTCCGATGCAGGTTCGCTACGATTACGTGCGGGTCACCGACTCCTCCGTTCTGGTCAACATCACGATGCAGTTCGAAAATCACGACCTCCAGTTCACCGAGAAGGAAGGGGTCGACAAGGCGATTGTCAATGTCTTTGGCCGCGTGACTTCCATCACCCGCCGGCCGGTCACCACCTTTGAGCCGACGCTCGAAACCGATGCTCCGCCCGATATGCTGCAAAGCTACGTCAACCAGCGGCAGATTTATCAGCAGTCGGTTCCTTTGCAACCCGGCCGCTATCACCTCAATATTGTCGCCAAGGACGTCGCGTCCGGCAATGTGAACGTGTACGAAGCGGCGCTCGATGTGCCTCACTTCTCAGAAGACCGGCTCGCTTCGAGCAGCCTCATCCTCGCCGATACGATCGAAAAGCTGCCTTCCCGCAGCATTGGCGGCGTTATGTTCGCGATTGGCGATACGAAGGTCCGGCCCCGGCTTGGCAATACCTTTAAGTCCGACGAAAAGATGGGTGTCTACGTCCAGTTCTATAATTTCGCGCCCGAAGACAAGACCAACAAGCCGGATGGCAGCATCGAATACGTGATTAGCAAGGTAGGCGCCACGGACAGCCTGTTCGATGTCACCGAGGATCTTTCGTCGGTCCAGTATTCCTCGGCAAATCAGGTGACAGTGCAGAAGCTGTTGCCGCTGAAAACCCTGGGGCCCGGGGTGTATACGCTTAAGGTTAAGGCCATCGACCGCCGCGCCAATCAGACGGTCCAACAGCAGTCGAATTTTATTGTAAACTGACAACAGCAAGGTTTTGCCGAACGGGAACCTTGCAAACGGCGGGAACCGCGACTTGAAATTGACGGGCAAACCCGGGGCAGGGATAAGAGGCGCGGCGAGAGCCTCGCGCCGGATTCCCGGCCGACCCGTCGCCATTCTGTTGTCGCTGGCCGCATTCACCTTCACAAGCGCGCAGGCAGGCCCTTCGGTGCGGTTTGCTGGCGCTGTCAGCGGCCTTGTGATGGACTCGGTGGGAAAACCGCAGCCCGGCGCCTCGGTGTCGCTCTTCAATCAGCAGGAACGGCTCCTGCAGAGATCCTATACCGATCTTTCCGGCAACTTCTCTTTTGGCGACCTCCTCCCCGATCTTTATTCCGTTCAGGTTTCGCTGGCCAGCTTTCTTCCCGCCAGCCGTGAGCGGGTCCAGGTGCGGCCCGGCATGAGGAGCCTTCTCGAAGTCAGCCTTTCGCGGATATTCAGTTCCATCCAGGTCGTCTCGACGGCTCCCGCCCCAGGGGGCCTCATGAGCGACGACTGGAAATGGACCTTGCGCGCGGATTCTTCGCTGCGCCCAGTGCTGCGGCTCCTGCCGACGCCCGACATAGCTGCGGGTACAAATACGAGCAGCGCCCGGATGGCGGTTTTTCACGATACGAGCGGGCTGGTCAAAATTTCAGCCTCCGATACGGCCCTCACCGACGCGGCGGCCGATGAGGCGGACCTGGGAACTCAGTTCGCTTTTGCCACATCTGTCTATGCCCGCAATCGCGTCGAGGTATCGGGAGATCTGGGATACGCTTCCGTCACCGGACAGCCTGGCGCAGCTATTCGCACTACTTTCACTCACGACATTGCCGGCGCGTCGCCAGCTGTTTCCGTCATGATGCGCCAGATGAATATCGCATCGCGCGCGGGGCAGGGAGTTCCCGGGGGACCGGCCGGTGAGAGTGTGTTGCCGACTCTTCGCACACTTTCGGTCAGCATGAAAGACAAGCGTCAGTTTGGCAATTCCGTGGCGCTGGTCTACGGTTCGCAGCTGGACAGCATTAGTTATCTCAACCACCTGCAATACTTCAGCCCCTGGGCCAAACTTTCCTACGCTTTGCCCCACGGTTATCTGGATATGATCTTCACTTCGGGTAATTCGCAGCCTGGGCTGAATTCGACGAATGCCGAAGATGGCCTCCAGAGCGAACTGACCGCCCTTTCGACGCTACCGCGGCTCACCGAAATGAATGGCCAGCTCAAGGCACAGCGCGGCGACGATTATGAAGTCGGCTATTCGGAAGTTGCGGGGGCGATGGAATACCGGATTTCCGGTTATCACCAGTATGTTTCGAACGCCACTCTGACGATCGCCAATCCGGATGGGAGCCTTTTCTCCGGCGACCTGCTGCCGTCGATGTTCGCTTCAAGCGCCTTCTTCGATGAGGGGTCGATTTCATCGTCTGGTTATTCTCTCTCCGCCACCAGAACCCTCGGAGCCAGCCAAAAGCTGACCGTTGCATATGGAACGGTGGGCGTAATGACGCCCGGCGCCGGATTCGAAGCGATTACCAACGCTGAGAGCCTGCGGCGCGACCTGACCACCGCTAACCGCGGCGCTGTGACCATTCGCGCTGCCGGAATACTAAAAAGCACGGGCACCCGATACGTGACGAGCTATCAGTATGTGGATCTGCAGTCCGCCGTGCCCATGGCGAGCTTTTCCACCCAGCCGGATCGGGCTGAACCGGGTCTGAATATCGTTCTTCGCCAGCCGATCCCGTTCTTTCCGGGAATTAGCGGACATGTTGAGGCGACGGCTGAGATGCGCAATCTTCTCGCGCAGGGTTATCTGCCCCTCTCCATGCTCGATGGCCGCCAGATACTCGTCGTCAATAACCCCCGCGTCTTTCGCGGCGGACTGGCATTTATATTCTGAGGCTTGGCGTTTATATTCCGAGTTTCCGAATCCCCATGCGTTTTCTTCCGGCTCTTGCCATTGGCCTGATCGGTTTGTTCGCCATGCGCGATTTTCCCGTTCAGGCGGCTCCCGCGCCAGCGGTCACCTTTAACGGCCAGATCGCGGACATCGTCTACAAGAACTGCTCCGCATGCCACCGCCCCGGCGAGGCAGCGCCGTTCTCTCTGCTTTCGTATCAGGACGCGGCGAAGCATGGCCAGCTCATCCTGGCCGCCACCTCCGCCCGGATTATGCCGCCCTGGCGTGCCGAGCCGGCATCGTACCCCTACCGCGACGAACGCCGCCTCAGCGATGGCAACATCGCGTTGCTGCGCGCCTGGGTTAGTCAGGGCATGCCGGAAGGCGCAGGCAAAGCGCCCGAGCCTCCGCAATTCCTCTCCGGCTGGCGCCTGGGCGAGCCCGATTTGATTGTCGAAATGCCCGCAGCTTATCATTTGAAAGCCGACGGTCCCGATATTTACCGCAACATCGCGCTGCCGCTGGGCCTCACCGGGGACAAGTGGATTACCGCGATTGAAATGCGACCCAGCGCGCGCGCTGCCGTGCACCACGTGCTCTATTTTGCCGATCCGAACGGCCGCGCGCACCTGAAACAGAGCGAGGGAACCGAACCTGGCTTCAACGGCATGCGAGCGGGAGGCGCAACGCTGCCTCTCGGCGGGTGGGCCGTCGGCGCACAACCGCATTTTTTTCCGGAAGGCCTGGCGCTGCGTCTCCCGCAGGGTTCCGATCTTGTGATCCAGTATCACTTCCATCCGACAGGAAAGCCGGAGGCCGAGAGATCCGTCATCGGGCTCTATTTTGCGAAAGAACCACCCAGCCGAAGCCTGATTTCGATCCAGCTGCCACCAGTTTATTCGTTGTTTTCCGGTCTGGATATTCCGGCGGGCGAGAAGGATTTCGTGATTCGGGATTCGTACACGCTGCCGGTCGATACCGACGTCGCGGGCATCGGCGCTCACGCTCATTACCTTGCGACGAAGATGAAACTGACCGCCACCCTTCCCGATGGCGAGGTCAAAACGCTGCTCGCTATCAATAACTGGAACTTCAACTGGCAGGATCAGTACTTTTTTAAGGAAATGGTGCAACTGCCTCATGGCACACGGCTTGACAGTGAGATCCACTGGGATAATTCCTCCGGCAATCCCAACAATCCCTCCAATCCGCCAGTGCGTGTGACCTGGGGCGAACAGTCGAAGGACGAAATGGGAGCGCTCACGCTGATTGCGGTGCCGCACCGGCAACTGGACTACCGGACGCTGCAGCGCGATGTGATGCAGCGGCGGGCAACTCTCGCGCAGCAGCGAATCTTCGCCGATCCCTCGCTATTAACGAAAATTACGGAGCTTCTGGCGCAATGAAGCGGGTGGCGCTTCTGGCTCTTGGCGCCATTTTGCACCCGGCAATCGTCGTGCGCGACGTGAATGGAGTCGCCCGGGAGCCGCTCAGGGTGGAAAAAGGGCATATCTCGGCCCTCGTCTTCGTGACCAACGACTGCCCGATTTCAAACTATTATTCGCACGCGATCCGCCGCACCTGCGAGGAATACGCCGGGCGCGGCCTCGAATGCACGCTGGTCTATATCGACCCGACCATGAAGGATGCAGCAGCCGCGCAGCACGCCCGCGACTACGGCCACGGCGATTACCCAAAGGTAGTGGATCGCGATCGCGCCCTGGTCGCAGCCACCGGAGTAACGGTGACCCGCGAGGTGGTGCTGATTCGCCCCGATGCAACGATCGCCTATCGGGGCAGAATCGATAATTATTACGTGGATTTGACCAGACCGCGGGCGCAGGTGACGGAGCATGACTGGCGCGATGCTCTGGATGCGCTGATGGCCGGAAAGCCCGTGGCAAAGCCGGAAGTCCCGGCAGTCGGCTGTTATATTCCGGACAGGAAATTCTACAAGTAGCGCGGCCTAGTTAAACGAATCGCGCTCGAATGGTCCGCTATTCCACGCGACTTCCACGTTCAGGGTGATTTCTTTCTTATTCCGGATCACGGTGAAAACAACCTTCTTCGATTGACGGACGATCCCCGATATCTCCCTGGGACTGGCGACCGGCATGCCATTCACTTTCGTCACGACGTCGCCAGCCTTGAGCCCGGCCTTCTCCGCCGGGGTCTTCTCCACGACGGTTCTGACAAGCACGCCTTCTCCCTGTGCGACGCCGAAAAATTCGGCCAGCTGCGGGGTCAGGGGCTCGCCTTCAAAGCCCACTTTGGGCGCGTCATCCGGCAACATAGGTCCAAAGGGGGCGGGCGGCGGCATCACCGTCAGACCCTCGACAGGCCTCGATCCAAGCGCCGCCGTAACGGTCTGTGACGCCCCGTTGCGCCATACGGTCAGGCTCACCTTTGTTCCGGCTGCCTTCGCGCCGATCAAATCCACAAAGGCCTGGCCGCTTTCGACTTTTTGCCCGCCGACTTCCAGAATTACGTCATGAAGGCGTATGCCCGCTTTCGCGGCTGGCGCGTTCTCGGTCACGCTCGTCACTTCCACGCCGGTTGCTTCCTTCAGGTTCAGGGCCTTTGCCCGATCCGGGCTGATTTCCTGCACACCCACCCCAAGGTAGCCCGACGGCATGGCCACCTGCATATTCGCCGAATGAGCCCGCTGTTTCGTGGTGGTCTGCGCGTACGCGACAATAGCCAGCGCCGCCAGCATGATCGAAGCGAGGCCTGCCTTCTTCCAGAACATCGCGAATTTTCCGCTTTTACTCACAATATTATCGACGCGCCGCAGTTCGATATGTCCCAGTTCAATACGTCCCGACCGATGCTTTCAGCTGGTCGAGCAGTTGCGTGATTTGTGCCTTCACGTAGGTATTATCTTCCCTTTGGACAACGTTCTGCAGCACCCCGACAATCGAATCGTCATGATGCGCGGCGAGCAGATCGATCGCACCCGCGCGAACATTCGCGTCGTCGTCTTTCTGCAGCACGGTGGCCAGTGCACTCCGAACCGAAAGGTCTCCCGCGAACTGCTTGAGCCCATCCAGAGCCTTGAGCCGAACCGCCGTGCTCGCATCATGCTCCAGCGCCCGCACCAGCGCGCGCCGAACCTGATCGGAATCGGCGCTGCCCGCCGATGTCTGATGCAAAATCTGTATGGACTTCAGCCGCACATTGGGATTCGAGCCGTCGGTGACGCCGCTCACGAGCAGATCCTGGATCTGGGGATCCTGCAATGTGCCGGAAACCAGATGACGCCGCGTTTCATCCACTGCGATCTGAACCTGGCCGGAAGGATCGGGCTCAACGGAGCGCACATTGGAAAACATCGGTTCCGCCAAAGTCGCGCGCACGCCGCCAAATTTCTCCGGCGTATAACGGGCGCCAAAAAAGCCGAGTGCCACCAGCGCCATTGCGCCCACCGGAATGCGGAATGGAATATGAACCCGCGAAAGATCGTGCAGAGAATCGACAAAACGCCGCCAGCCGGCTCCGGCTCCGTGCGTGCCTCCCGCTCCAACCTCCTGGCGCACCGTACGGCTCAGTTCAGACCGGCATTGCAGCAGTAAACCGGCATCCATCACGGCGTCGCGTTCGTCCAGCAATTCGAGAAACTTCCGGTGGCGCGCCAGCTCCGTGCGGCAGGCCGGGCAATCCTCCAGATGCGATTCCACCGCCTCTTCGGTCTCCGAAGCGATTTCGCCGTAGCAATAATTCGGAATTTCTTTGGTGATATCAATGCAGGTCATACAAATGTTTCCAGACTCATTCTCATTTTCTGGGTGGCGCGAAACAGGCAGTTTTTGGCCGCCTCTTCCGTGGTACCGATCATATCGCCGATCGCGCGCAGCCGCAGCCCTTCATAATGGCGCAGCTCAAAAACCGTGCGCTCCCTCGGCGTCAGCCCCGCGAGCGCCCGCGCTATGCCGCCGGAGAGCTCCCGATTCCACGTCTGGCGCTCGGGATTCGATTGCGGGGAGTCCTGCGCAACCTGAGCCAGCCGGTCGACGGTGGTGCCATCCGCCATCTCGACGGCGGTTGATTCTTCCTTCCGCACTTTGCGCCGGCGCAGATGGTCGAGACAAAGATTCGTCACAATCCGGTACAGCCAGGTGTGAAACGAACAATCGAAGCGGAATGAATTCAGATTCCGGTATACCTTCAGAAAAGCTTCCTGATAAACGTCGCGGGCCTCGTCTGGAGACCGCAAAATGTTCATCGCGATGCGCAGCACACTTTGGTCATATTCCCGCACCAGGCGCTCAAATGCGTCCTGGTCGCCGTTCTGCGCTGCCCGAATGAGCCCTGTTTCGTCCAATGGCGTCGCCAAGGTGGCACTTACCGTTTCCGCAGCTTGATACATCTCGGATTCCTCCCGCACCGGGGTCCCTGGTGTGTAGACGCGCCGGCCACGGAATTGTCACCAAAGGGGAACTGGCGCCAGCCGCTGGGGCCACCGAATCCCGTATACCCTTGACATTCAGTAGCTTACAACGAAGCAACGCTTCCCCGCCTGTTGCCCGAAACTTCCGGCATTTTGTTATGCTGACCTCGCGGAAACCGGCCATGGCGGTTTGCCGTCGGAATACGGGTAACATGTCGAATACGGGCGGGTGTAACCCAGCGTGAACGAAAAACTCACTTCTCGGATTGGGCCCTATAGCGTGGCTCTGGTGGCAGTAGGCGTCGGCATCGCCCTGCCGCTGGTGACTAAGCCATTCGTCGGACAGAGCGCGCCGTTTGTGTCCTTTATTCCCGCCGTTTTACTGAGCGCGTGGTATGGAGGATTCGTTCCCGGTCTTCTGACCACCGCGCTGCTCATTTTCTCCACTTTCGCGCTGAACGGCATTCTTTTCACCAGTTCCACCACTTCGGGATCGAGGCTTTGGGGAGCCTTCATGTTCGCGCTCGCCGCCCTCACGGTTTGCCTTGTCATCCGTGCCATGCGACTCGCCCAGGCTGCGACTGTGGCTGCTGCCCAGGCTGCGCGCGCAGCCGAAGCCCGAGCCCAAACCGAACGCGACCGGCTCGACGTCATTCTTCGCGATCTGCCCGTCGGTGTGGTTATCGTCACGGAAAAGGGCAAAGTCGAACTTGCCAATCCGGCCGCGATGGAAATCTACGGGGCTCACCTACGCCCCGGGGACGATCTGCTGTCCCGCCGTGCGGTCTCGGCCGGCGGGGAGCGGGAGGTTCCCGAAAACTGGCCTGTCGAGCGTTCGCTGCGGCATGGTGAAACGATCGTGAACAAGGAACTGGATATTCTTCGCCCGGACGGTTCGACCCGGTCGCTGATGATCAATTCCCGGCCCCTCCAGGGCGAAAGCGGAGGTTCCGCGGCGATCGCGACGTATTCCGACGTCACTTCTCTCCGCGCTGCCCAAAAGGCTCTGAGGAACAGCGAAGCCCGTCTGCGACGTCTGTTCGATAGCCCGCTGATCGGCGTTGTTTCGGGAGAAGGCGACGTGGCCATCGAGGCGAATGATGGCTTTCTGGGAATGCTCGGCTATTCGCGCGAGGACCTCAAAAAAGGCAGTATCGCCTTTTCCGCCCTGACCCCGCCTGAGTTTCATGCAGATGACGCCCGGGCGGCTGAGCAGCTCGCGGAGCGCGGTTTCAGCAATCCCATCGTGAAAGAGCTGTTGACGGTGGACGGCCGCCGGGTTCCCGTGATGATTGGCGCCACTTCTTTCGAGCCCGGCCGGCCATCCCCCTGGATTGCCTGGGTCCTGGATCTTTCCGAGCACCGCAGGCTGGAAGAACGGCTCCGGCAGGCCGCGAAAGCCGAGAGTATCGGTTTGCTGGCCGGCGGCGTCGCCCACGACTTCAACAATCTGCTGACCATCATCATTGGCAATGCTTCGATGGCGCAGGACGCTCTTCCCGAAGGGAGCCCGGCCCGCCTGAAGATCGAAGACGCATTGCGCGCCGCCGAGCGCGCCGCCGATCTGACGCGCCAACTCCTGGCTTATGCGGGCAAGGGCAGATTTGTTGTCCGGCAGGCTGATGTTTCCAGCGTGATCCGCGATATAGGCAAGCTGTTCCGTGCTTCCGCCCCGGATGAAGTCGAAGTCCGGCTCGAACTCGCACCTGATTTACC
>Ga0302320_10021989_pt1 | contig 12625 bp, 14 predicted proteins | sample Bog_T0_3_FD_202130 | JGI IMG/M metagenome (GOLD analysis project Ga0302320, IMG submission 202130) | Peat permafrost microbial communities from Stordalen Mire near Abisko, Sweden - Bog_T0_3 | ecosystem: Environmental > Terrestrial > Soil > Wetlands > Peat | place: Sweden: Abisko, Stordalen Mire...
CTTTTTTTCGCCAGGTGCAAGGCCTTCGTAGCGAGCAAACAGTGAGTCGACATGATCCCAGTGTTCGTTGTCCACGACCCCGGGGGCAATCGCGTTGACGTTGATACGGTGCTTGATCAGGTCGAGGCCGGCGCTTTGCGTCAGGCTGATCACCGCGGCCTTCGACGCGCAATAGACGGCGACCAGTGCTTCACCCCGGCGGCCGGCCTGAGAGGCGAAGTTGATGATCTTGCCGCCGTGGCCCTGGGCGATCATTTGCCTTGCGGCGGCCTGCAAGGTGAAAAGCAGGCCCTCGACGTTCACGGCGAAAAGGCGGCGGTAGCTTTCGCGGGTGATGTCCAGGATGGGGGCCAAATCGAAAATCCCGGCGTTGTTGACAAGGATGTCGAGGCGTCCCTGCTGCCCAACGACGGCCGTGATCATGGCGTCGATCGACTGCTGGCTGGTGACGTCCAGTTTCAGTGCGGCGGCCTGAGCGCCCATCGAGGCGGCGACGGCCTGGGCCTTTTCCTCGTCCACGTCGGTGACGAAGACATAGGCGCCTTCGCGCACATAGCGCTCGCAGATGGCGCGTCCGATCCCGCGGGCGGCGCCGGTCACCACGGCGATCTTGCCTTGGAGTTTCATCTCATGCCTCCCTGACCACATCGGCGATTCTGGGATTGAGGGCACGATACTTCGCGATCTGCGCGACATAGGCATCCGCCAGCGCGGGATCGGGAAAGATCGTCTCCTCGCGGGCGGGCGGGGTGCAAACGGCTTCCGGCGTTTCGCGGGTCACGGCCATGCGGGCCAGGCGGGCGGCACCAAATGCGGCACCGTGCTCGCCGTCGGCCAGACGGTGCAGCGGAAGACCAAGTGCTGACGCGATGATGGCAATCCAGGTGCGCGAGCGTGAGCCGCCACCGATGACGTTGGCCGATTCGATCCGCGTGCCCGAGGCGGCGAGTGCATCGAGGCAGTCACGGAGGGAGAACGCCACCCCCTCCAGCACGGCCTGGGTCAGCAACGGCCGGTCGGTGGCGTGCGAGATCCCGGCGAAGGCGCCGCGGATGGTGCCGGCGTTGTGCGGGGTTCGCTCGCCGCCGAGGTAGGGCGGGAACAGCGCCGGACTGGGTTTGGTGGGCGCGTCGAGTTCGGACAACAGTTCCGGTTCGGTTCGTCCGGTGATGCCGGCCCACCGCGTCAGCGAAGCAGCGGCGGACAGGGTGACTCCCATCTGATGCCATGTGCGCGGAAGGGCGTGACAGAACGCGTGGACCGCCGCTTGCGGATACGGCCGGAAACTTTCGGTTGTTGCGAACAGCACGCCGGATGTCCCGAGCGAAACGAAGGCGTCGCCGGGCCGGATTGCTGACAGTCCGACCGCGCCGGCGGCGTTGTCCCCTGCCCCGCCCGCCAGGATCGGCCGGCGCGCCATTCGCCACCGCGCAGCCAGGCCCGGATCAAGTACCCCGGCCCCGGCGTTGCCTTCGACCAGACGCGGCATGGAGGCGGTCGACAGTCCGGTGGCGGCAAGTGCTGCATCCGACCAGGTGCGGGCGCCGACATCGAGCCATAGTGTGCCGGATGCGTCCGACATCTCCTCGATCATTTCGCCGGTGAGTCGATAGCGAATATAGGCCTTGGGCAGCAGAACGTTGCGGGTCCGTGCGAACACGTCCGGCTCGTGTTTGCGGACCCACAGCAGCTTTGGCGCGGTGAAGCCGGGCATGGCGATGTTGCCGGTCACCTGCCTTAGCGCGGGGAAGGTCGCCTCCAGTTCCACGCATTCGGCGGTGGAGCGGACGTCGTTCCACAGGATGGCGGGACGCAGGACTGTGCCGGTGCGGTCCAGCAGAACGGCGCCGTGCATCTGGCCGGACAGTCCGATGCCCTCGACGGCGGACAGGGCGTCAGGGTGCTCGCGGCCGAGTGCATCCACCGCGTCCAGCATCGCCTGCCACCAGGCGTGCGGGTCCTGTTCGCTGTGCCCGGGGTGCGGGCGCTGCACCGACAGTGACGTGCTGGCGCTGCCAACCACATGTTGCGATCCGTCGACCAGCAGCGCCTTGACCGCTGAGGTGCCGAAATCGAGGCCGAGAAACATGTGCTTCAGGCGGCCAGCGGATGCCTGACCAGATGCGGCAGCGCTCGGCCGGCCGTGTCGAACAGGTGGCAGGCCGCCGGGTCGATCGCGAGCCGGATCTGGTCGTGGGCGCCCGTTGGATCGCTGCCTTCGATCTGCACGGTGACCGCCTCTTCGCCTTCGGCCCGGACGTGCAGGAGGGTCAGACCACCGAGCCGTTCGACAAGGGTGACCGTGGCCGTGATGGGTCCGTCGGGATCGACGTGCAGCCCCTCGGGCCGGATACCGAGCGTGGCGGCGTCACCCGGTTGTGCTGTGCCCGCGGTAATGGGCACCGTGACTCGCTGCCTCGACGGCAGTGAGACGATCGTTCCTGAACCACTTGTTTCGGCGACATGGACCGGCAGCATGTTCATGCGGGGTGAACCGATGAAGCCGGCAACGAACAGATTTGCGGGATGGTGGTAAAGATCGAGCGGCGACCCGACCTGCTCGACCCGGCCGGCCTGCAACACGACGATCTTGTCGGCCATCGTCATGGCCTCGACTTGGTCATGAGTCACGTAGATCATGGTGGCGTTCAGTTCCTCGTGCAGACGCGAAAGCTCGATACGCATCTGGCCGCGCAGGGCGGCGTCGAGGTTGGACAGCGGCTCGTCGAACAGAAACACCTTGGGCTGGCGGACGATCGCGCGCCCGATCGCGACACGCTGACGCTGTCCGCCGGACAGGTCCTTTGGGCGGCGGTCAAGGTAGGGTTCCAACTGAAGGATGCGGGCGGCCTCATCGACTTTCCGGTTGCGTTCGGCCTTTGGCACCCGGGCGAGGCGCAAAGCAAAGCCCATGTTCGGCCGGACGGTCATGTGCGGGTAAAGCGCGTAAGACTGGAACACCATTGCCAGACCGCGGTCCGCCGGTCCGACCTGGTTGACCCGTTTGCCGTCGATTTGCAGATCGCCCGAGGTTATTTCCTCCAGGCCTGCGATCATGCGCAGCAGCGTTGACTTACCGCAGCCGGAGGGTCCGACGAACACCACGAACTCGCGGTCGGCGATGGCGAGATCGATTCCCTTGATGACCTCGAAGGACCCGTAGCTTTTCCGCAGACCGCGGAGTGTCAGGGTTGCCATGTGCGTGCTCCTTCATTTCACGGCGCCGAAGGTCAGGCCTTGCACAAGCTGACGCTGGCTGAACCAGCCGAACACCAGGATTGGCGCGACCGCCATCGTCGATGCTGCGGACAGCTTGGCGAAGAACAGCCCCTCCGGGCTGGAGAAAGAGGCGATGAACGCTGTCAGCGGCGCGGCACCGGCCGATGTCAGGTTCAGGCTCCAGAACGCTTCGTTCCAGCACAGGATCAGCGAAAGCAGGCCGGTTGAGGCGACGCCGGGCAAGGTGAGTGGCAGCAGCAGGAACCAGACTTCGCTGGCTGTATGCGCCCCGTCCATCCGGCCGGCTTCGAGGATTTCGTTTGGCACTTCCTTGTAGAAGGTGAACAGCATCCAGACGATGATCGGCAGGTTCATCAGGGCGTAGATCATGACAAGGCCGCTGCGGCTGTCGAGCAAACCCGCGGTGCGGAACAGCATGTAGATCGGCATCAGCACGCCGACCGGGGGCAGCATCTTAGTCGACAGCATCCACAACAGGGTGCCGCGGGTGCGGTGGGTCGGGTGGAACGCCATCGCGTAGGCGGCGGGGATCGCAAACAGCAAGGCCAGCACGGTGCCGCCGAGCGAGATGATGACGCTGTTCAATGCGAAAGTGACATAGTCGGCGCGTGCGAACACGTCGTGGTAGGATTCGAGCGTGGGCGAGAACAGCAGATGGGGACTGGTCGCGTCGCCCTCGGACTTAAAGCTTGTGAGCACCATCCAGGCGATCGGGAAGAACAGCAGCAAAGCAACGCCCCAGCCGATGACTGTGGCGAGCACGCGTTGCAGTGGGGTTGCCTCCATGCTCAGACCTCCAGCCGCCGGGCGATGCTGCGCACCAGGAAAAAGGCGACGACGTTGGCGAGGACGATAGCGACCACGCCGCCCGCCGAGGCGCCGCCGATGTCAAACTGCAGCAGCGCCCTTGCGTATATGAGGAAGGCCAGGTTGGTGGTCGCGTTGCCGGGTCCGCCGGAGGTCGTGACGAAGATCTCGGCGAACACCGTGAGCAGGAAGATCGTCTCGATCATCACCACCACACTGATGGTGCGGGACAAATGCGGCAGAGTAATGAAGAAGAACTGCGCGAGCGCGCCGGCGCCGTCCATGCGGGCGGCCTCGCGCTGCTCATGGTCCAGCGACTGTACGGCGGTCAGCAGGATCAGCAGGGCGAAGGGCAGCCATTCCCACGACACGATGGCGATGACCGAGGCGAGCGGGTAGTCGGCGAACCAATCGACCGGCTGCATTCCAATCGTGCGGGCCATCGCACCGAATACGCCGTAGATCGGGTGCATCAGCAGGTTCTTCCAGACCAGCGCACTGACCGTGGGCATGACGAAGAACGGGGAGATCGCCAGCACGCGGGCGATGTTACGGCCAGGGAATGGCTGGTTGAACAGGACGGCGAGTAGCGTGCCGAAGCAGACGGTGATGATCAGGACCGAACCGACCAGGATCAGGGTTTTTTCCAGCGATATCAGGAAATCCGGGTCGGTCAGCAGGTAGCGATAGTTGTCGAGGCCGGCGAAACCGGTCGTTGTTGGATCGATCAGGTTGTAGCGCTGAAAAGAGAACCACAGTGTCATGACCAGCGGGACAATCATCCACGCCAGCAGGACCACCACCGACGGGACCACCAGAAACCCGCCGACCTTTCGGGTTGGCGGTGCGTCTGTGGCCTGGTCTACGGTGACTGACACGGCTATTGCTTGGGATAGCCGGCTTGCCTCATCGTGTGCTCTGTTGCGGACTGGGCCGCCTTCAGCGCCTGTTCAACCGTGCTTTGCCCGGTCAGCGTCCCGGCTATGGTCTGGCCTACCTGGGTGCCAATGCCCTGGAATTCCGGTATGGCAACGAACTGGGCGCCGCTGTAAGGACGCGGATGCTCGGTTTCGCCGTCTGGATTGGCGACCTCGATCGCCTTATGAACGAATGCCGCGAACGGTGCCGCCTTCTGGTAGTTGGGATCTGCGTAGGTGGAATCACGGGTGCCGGGCGGCACGGATACCCATCCGTTCTCCTTGGCGACAAGCTGGATATAATCCTTCGACGTCGCCCAGGTCACGAAGGTGCGCGCTGCATCTTTCTGTTTTGGATGTCGCGGGAATGGCAAGGTTCCAGCTCCACAGCCACGTCGGCGCACCCTTGAAGCTGCCCGTCGGCATCGCAGCGAAGCCAACCTTGTCCGCGACTGTGGATTGCTTCTTGTCGTACAGCAGGGCGCCGGCGACGGTTGCATCGATCCACATGCCGCAGTGGCCGCTGGCGAAAAGTGCGAGATTTTCGTTGAAGCCGTTCGAGGTCGCACCGGGCGGACCGTCGGCCTTCAGAATGTCATCATAGTAAGTGATCGCCTTATGCCATTCGGGCGTTTCGAGCGTCGGCTTCCACTGCATGTCGAACCACTGGCCGCCCTCGGCATTCACAAGCGAGGTGACGTAGGCCATGTTTTCTCCCCAGCCTGGCTTGCCGCGCAGGCACATGCCGTAAATCTGGTTCGGCTTGTCGGTGATCTTGTCGGCAAAACCGCGGATCTGTTCATAGGTCGGATCGTCAGGCATCTTGAGGCCGGCTTTCTCGAACAGATCCGTCCGGTAATAGGTCATCGCGCTTTCACCGTAGAACGGCAGGCCTTACAACCTGTCTTTATAGGTCAGGCCAGCGCGCACCGGCTTCAGCAGGTCATCGACCGCATAGGATGCCGGCAGATCATCCATCGGAGTGAGCCAACCCTGTTTCGCCCAGATCGGAATTTCGTAATTGCCGATCGTCAAAATATCGAACTGCCCCGCTTTTGTTACGATGTCCGTGGTGACGCGCTGGCGCAGCACGTTTTCTTCGAGCACCACCCAGCGCAAGTGGATATCCGGGTGCTGCTTTTTGAACGCTGAGGACAGCTTCTGCATCACCACCATATCGCCGTTGTTCACGGTCGCGATAGTGATCGTGGAATCGGCCCGAGCGGTTGCGGCGCCTGCAACAAGCAGGACGACGGCGGCGAGATTACCCCGAAGATGATGAGTAATGACACGTCTCCCTGCTTTTTCTTGGCACGCTCTCACTGGGCGGTGGCGTCGTCAACGCAGTTTCACTACAAATAGTTGCAAATCAGAACTCGAGAAAACGTGACGCCTCTGCCAAGGTCTGGCGGCTACCCTTCTCGTAGAGTGAGGTGAGCCAGCGGCCCACCGGTTCGATAAGCCGCGCGTCGGTACCGATGGAACCGAACAATTGTGCGATACCCAACAGCGGGCGCGGGTCAGGGCCACCCTCGATGGCCCTAGCGCGCAACTGCTCCGCGAGCGGGTGGCGGACATCGATCGGCAACCCTTGTTCGTCCTCACCGCGCACGCGGCGCAGCCACGCGGCCAAGGCGAGTGCCAGCCATTCCAAAGGTTGTCCCGCCTGCAGCCTGTCGCGGATGGGGTCCACCAGAATATTGAGCGGCGCATCCGTGTTGACGCGCTCCACTTTGTCCTTGATGGCGGTGTTGGCGAAGCGTTCGATCAACGTCGCCTTGTATGTGGTCAGATCGATGCCCGGAACGGGACGCAGGGTCGGCTCTGTCTCCCGGTCCACCAACGCGGACATGTAACGACTGATCAGCGGATCGGCCATCGCCTCGTCGATCGTGACATAGCCGGCGAGACGCCCGAGTCCGGCAACCGCGAGGTGGCTGGCGTTGAGAAGGCGCAGCTTCATGAATTCGTATGGCGCGACGTCGCCGACGAAATGCGCTCCCACCTGCTCCCATGCCGGACGACCGGCCATAAAGAGGTCCTCGATCACCCACTGGCTGAACAACTCGGAGAAAACCGGCCAGCGGTCCAGGATGCCATGACGTTCGGCTAGGTCCGTAACGTCTTTTTCCGCCGTCACCGGCGTGATGCGATCCACCATCGTGCTGGGGAAACAGCCATTGTCCGCGATCCAGTCAGCGAGCTTCGGATCGCGCAGCGCGGCAAGAGCCAGCACCGCGTTCCGCAGCACGGTGCCGTTGTGCTGGATATTGTCGCAGCTCATTGCGGTGAACGGCGGAATGCCGGATTCCATGCGGCGGCGATAGGCCTCCACGACGATTCCGATCGCGCTCGATGGCCGAGTGGGGTGCTCCAGATCCTGGCGGATCAGCTTGTGGTCCGGATCGAGTTCCTTGGTGGAGCGGTTCAGGCAGTAGCCGTGTTCGGTAACGGTGAGGCTGACAATGCGGATCTTGGGTCGATCGATAGCCTCCATAAGGGCCGCGCTCGACTCGCCCGCGAACACCACGTCGGCCAGCGAACCGATGATCGTCACGTTCTCGGTCTGCGAACTACGCTCTACCAATGTGTAAAGGTTGTGCTGCGGGCGGAGACTTTCCTGCATCCGGCGATCGCCCGGCATCAGGCCGGCGCCGACAATGCCCCAGCCAAAAGCATCAGTCCCACGCTCCATCAAATCATGCGTGTATCGCGCCATATGGGCTCGGTGGAAACCGCCAAGCCCGAGATGCACAATGCCCGGGGCAACGAGCGCCGTGTCGAACCGTGGAATCTGCACCGGTGGCCGCAGCCGGCCGAGATTTGCGCGATTGAGCGGGACTGGTTGCATGAATTCCCCTCTCGGTTATCGGGCGTCCTCTGTTCAGATGCGCCTCTGGCTGGAGTCTTGCCATCAGGAAGTCGTGACCGCGGGACGGGAAGGCCTTGCGGCAATCGCGATAGCGGCTGCTCTCCGCTGCTGCAACTGCTGACCGGCAAACACACCAAGCAGACTCCTCTGACGGCTGCTCGTAAAGATCCTGGAACGCGAGGCGGATCTGATAAGCTCGTGCCGTTTTGAGATGACGCGTCGGCAGTGCTTCGAGCGTGCTGCGTTGCCGTTCGGACAGATTGCCGGGATTGCGCAGCCAGATGTGGCGGATGCCGCGCAGCAGAGTTTGCCGCTTCTGCTCGGCGCGGCGCACCTGGTCAACCGCGTCGTTGATGATCTTGACGGCGTGGACTTGTCGAAGGTGACAGCGGCCTCGGGCAGGTTCTCACCGACGCCCTTGATGAAGGCCGGGCTCATGTCGATGCAGACTTCCTCGATTGCCTCGGGGTCGCCGCGATGTGCGGCAAGGTCATCGGCAAAGGCAGCGACGGTGGCGGCATCTTTGCCCTCGGTGGCGAACAGCACCCAGGCCCGGTCGATATCGACGAACAGCGTGATGTAGTCATGGCCGCGCCGGGCGGCGGTCTCGTCGATGGCGACGCGGCTCACCTCGGAGGCGTCGGTCCGCGCCCGGCCCTCATCGACATAGTGGTGAACCACGCGCCACAGTCTGGTGTCGTGCTCGCCTACCATGGGTGCCACAGCCTTGACCGGCATGGCCGAGACCATGGTCATGACCATCGCTTCGAACAGCAGGGTGAAGCCGCCGTCCGGTCGCGCCCATGGCACGTTGACCTGCCTGATGCCGCAGGTCTCGCAGCGCACGCGCGGCACGCGGGCGTCCAGATAGGCCTGATGCTGGAAGAAGTTGAGATGGCGCCATGTCTTCTGCGCGGTATCGTAGGCCGGGCAGTCCGCCGCGCCGCAATTGGGGCAGGCAAAGCGGCTGCCCGGGGTAAAGTCGATCTGCACATCGAGCCCGCCAGCCTCGGTGTCGAAATCGCTGCGTACCACTGTCCAGGGCGGTGTCAGGCCAAGCGGTGGTGGCACACTGGTTTGCAAATGCGCGCAAGAACGGGTCAAGAACAGGATCGAAGGTTCGATCACCTACAATCGCGTCTGCGGATGCACGAAATGCTGGAAGCCGGTGGGCGCTGACTTCTCCCTGGTTGCCGCTGTTCCACGGGATAAATTGCAGGTCGCACAGAACGAGAGCTCACTGAAGGTCGTGGGTCCGTCGGCGGCGATTCAGAGGCATACCTGCCAAGGCTGCGGCGTTCACATGTACGACCGCATCGAGAACAAGAACCACCCACTCTATGGGTTTGACTTTGTCCACCCCGAATTGTTTGAGGAGTCCGGCCGGGCGGCGCCGGGATTCGCCGCCTTCGTGTCGTCGATCATCGAATCCAGTGTCAGCCCGGACAGGATGGACGGAATTCGCAACAGACTGAGGGATGCGAAGCTGGAGCCCTATGACTGCCTGTCACCGCCACTAATGGATTTCATTGCCACGCGCATCGCGAAGGCGTCGGGCGTATTGCGGGCATAGAGCGTGGTCAAGGACGGCGGTTCGCGATTGACCGCCGTCCGTTACCCGTATGTAACTACGGTGCGGATGCTCTCGCCCCGACGGAGCAGGTCGAAGCCCTCGTTGATCTGATCGAACGGCAGCACGTGGGTGATCAGATCATCGATGTTGATCTTGCCGTCCATGTACCAGTCGACGATACGCGGGACATCCGTGCGGCCACGCGCCCCGCCAAACGCAGTGCCCATCCACACCCGGCCGGTGACGAGCTGGAACGGGCGCGTGGCGATCTCCTGCCCGCTGCCGGCGACGCCGATGACAATCGACTTGCCCCAGCCGCGATGAGCGCATTCTAGCGCCTGCCGCATGACTTTTACATTGCCGATACACTCGAAGCTGTAATCCGCGCCGCCCTTTGTCAGGTCGACCAGATAGGGCACTAGATCGCCCTGCACTTCACTCGGGTTGACGAAGTGAGTCATCCCGAACATCTCGGCGATTTCCTTCCGGCGCGGGTTGAGGTCCACCCCAACGATCATTTCGGCACCGGCCAATCTTGCACCCTGCAGTACATTGAGCCCGATGCCACCGAGGCCAAACACGACAACCCGCGCGCCCGGTTCCACCTTCGCCGTGTTGATGACGGCGCCGATCCCCGTGGTTACCCCGCAACCGATGTAGCAGACTTTTTCGAACGGGGCGTCGTCCCGGATCTTCGCCAACGCGATCTCGGGCAGCACAGTAAAATTTGAGAACGTCGAGGTGCCCATATAGTGCATCACCGGCTTGCCCCCGCTGGAGAATCGGCTGGTGCCATCAGGCATGACGCCGCGCCCCTGGGTTGCGCGTATGGCGACACAGAGGTTGGTTTTGCGGCTCAGGCAATATTCGCATTGGCGGCACTCCGGGGTGTAGAGCGGAATGACGTGGTCACCCTTCTTCAAGGATGTGACACCTGCACCCACCTCCACCACCACACCCGCCCCCTCGTGGCCGAGGATGGAGGGGAAGAGTCCTTCCGGATCTGCACCGGACAGTGTGAACTCGTCCGTGTGGCAAATGCCTGTAGCCTTGATTTCGACAAGCACTTCACCGGCGCGCGGCCCCTCAAGATCCACGGTCTCCAGGGTGAGCTTGTCTCCGGCCTGGTGTGCGACAGCGGCGCGGGTCTTCATGCGAAAGCCTCCCATCCATGCTGCTAATCTGCTAATCCTTCTTCGCTCCGTCCGGACCGAACTGTTCCATATAGGCAATAAGGTCTTTCCGCTTCTGCTCATCCTTTAAGCCCGGGAATACCATCTTCGTGTGGGGTACAACAGCTTGTGGATTTGTCAGATATTTGTCGAGTTCCTCGGGCGTCCAAACGATACCGGAGTCCTTGTTGGCCAAAGAGTAGTCATAGCCAGGATAGGTTCCCGCTTTACGGCCAACGATACCGTTCAGGACTGGACCAACGGCAATTTGCGCGCCGGGCCCGATCTGATGGCACGCGCGGCACACCACGAAAACCTTCTCTCCGGCCCCGGCGTTCTGGGCTTTCGACGGCGCAACGGCAAACACGGTTATGCCGAGTGCGATCAGACATGTTCGGATCACAATACGTCCCCTGGTCGCTGGCAATTTCACGACCAGTTCGAGAATCTGTCAAATTTTCCCTTCTTCTTGATCCGGCCAGGCGCAGCGCCAGCGCCTGATCTGAAACCCCGGGTGCTCGCCAGCCCATTGGGCGAGATACGGCTGCGCCCTCATCATGCAACTTTGCAACGACCCGGAGGTCTGGAACAGCACGTGAAACTCCCGGCATGAAGCGGGGTTGGCCAAGGCGCAGGCCAGCAGAATAAGGTCGACCAGATTCATGGGCATCCCCTTTACTACCACTCCGACGGGTGCAGTCTGTTACGTAATAGGTAGGATAGACCGCGCGACCAGGATTCGTCGGTATTGCCACGGACGTCGACGCTGCCAGCGCTGATAACCATCCCAGTCGTTACGTCTCGTGCCACGACGGTGATGTTCAGTATGAGGTTGGACACCTTCTGCACCCAACCTGTCACCGAGATCGCGGCTCCCGCCTTGCGTGCCAGACTCACTTCGCAGCCGCGGCAGTTCTGCATATCCATAGTCTGGGCCTGCTTCGCGACGGCGCGCAGATCAGCAGCCGAGCAACAGCCGGACTGGAGGAGTGCGTCGCGAAGCTGCTGACCAAGGGCAGCGAGACGCATCCGCTGGTCTTCGCGTGGCCCTTGCTCTTGACCCTGCAAACTTGTGTCGTCGAGTTCAAACGGAAAGATCGCTGTCGGAACGGGACCATGCGCAACAGCTTCAGCCGAAAAGCAAAGACATCCCAAAATGATGCATGTCCAGACTTTCATCCCGGTGAGCCGCCTTCGATGTCCTTTGACCGTCGGCCGAGTTGAACACGGCCAGCGGGTTGTTCATACTACCCGAATGGAACGTCCAAAGCTGCTGGCAGGTAGCACCCTGAGCCGGCGTGCGATCATCACAAACATGGCCGGCGCATCCCTCGCCGTATCGATACCGCAGTCTCGAGCCGACGAGGCCTCGGTCCGCATTGGGTATATCCGATCGGCCGACCGGCGGCCGGCAATTTCGTTTCTGGACAAGCCCGCTCCCGACGAAGGACTCGCAGGCGCTCGGATTGCCATCAACGACAACAACACAACGGGCCGATTCATCAATCAGCAGTTCGAATTGCTGGATGCTCCTCTACGCGACGGAGATGAACCGGCAGACGCTATAAAAAGCATCGTGGAACAGGGGATTTCCCTGGTTGTGACCGATGCGCCGTCAGGGTTGCTGCTCGACATCGCCACGGCCGGCCGCCTCAAAGGAATAACGTTGTTCAATGTCGCCGCGCCGGATGATGCTCTGCGTCAGGAAGCGTGTCGCGACAACGTGATCCATGTCGCACCCTCGCGCGCCATGCTTGCCGATGCGCTCGGTCAGTATCTGGTTTGGAAGAAATGGACTCGCTGGATTCTAGCTTACGGCTCCCACGCCGACGATCGGCTGCTGGCACAGGCTTACCGGCGAACGGCCAAGCGATTCGGTGCACAAATCGTGAAGGACGTGGAGTTCAAGGACACCGGCGGTGCGCGGCAAACCGACTCAGGCGTGGTGCAGACCCAGCAGCAAATGCCGGTGTTCACGCAGGGATTGCCGGACTATGACGTCGTGGTAACGGCTGACGAGAATGGGGTGTTCGCAGGATACCTT
>Ga0302320_10021990_pt1 | contig 12624 bp, 10 predicted proteins | sample Bog_T0_3_FD_202130 | JGI IMG/M metagenome (GOLD analysis project Ga0302320, IMG submission 202130) | Peat permafrost microbial communities from Stordalen Mire near Abisko, Sweden - Bog_T0_3 | ecosystem: Environmental > Terrestrial > Soil > Wetlands > Peat | place: Sweden: Abisko, Stordalen Mire...
GCTCGGCGATGACGTCACCCTCGGCAGCGGCGTCGTGCTTTGCACCGGCACAACGCTCGGTAGCAGGGTCGTCGTGCAGGCCGGAGCCGTGCTGGGCGGCACGGGCTTCGGGTATGCCACCCACCCGGCTACAGGAGAGCATGTGCTGTTCCCCCAGCAGGGCACCCTGGTCATCGAGGACGACGTGGAGATCGGCGCCAACACCACCATCGACCGCGGGGCGCTGGGCGAGACCTGCATCGGCGCCGGGACCAAAATCGACAACCAGGTCCACATCGGCCACAACTGCCGCATCGGCCGCAACGTGCTGATCGCCGCGCAGGCGGGCATCTCCGGCTCCTGCACCATCGGCGACGGCGTGGTGATGGCCGGGCAGGTCGGGCTCGGCGACCACGTGACGATTGGGCCGGGGGTCATCCTCGGCGGGGCGTCGGGGGTCTTTCCCGGCAAGCGGCTGGAGGGCCCGGGGCAGATGTTCATGGGCGTCCCCGCCGAACCCCTCAAGGACTACTTGAAGTCCATCGCGCGGGTGCGGCGTCTGAAATAGCTAACGGGCCGGGGGCCCATTTACGAGCGCACCCCCTGTACGGATTACCCCTTTGCAATGCCAACTTTAGCCAGGTCCAACGCTAAGTCTTTATTTCTGCCAACTTTACGGGAAAAATAGGGGGGAGGGGGGAGGATCAGCATGGCCGTAGTCGTCGTCGGCGGACACACGCGCAATATCGGCAAGACCAGCGTCGTCGCGGGGCTGATCGCGGCGCTGCCGAAGCTGCGCTGGACGGCAATCAAAATTACGCAGTTCGGTCACGGCGTCTGCTCGGCGAATGGCGAGCCCTGCGACTGCGAGAATGCTGACCACTCGCTCGCCATCAGCGAAGAACGCGAGCGAAACTCCGGCACGGACTCGTCGCGCTATCTTGCGGCCGGCGCGGCGCACGCGTTCTGGGTTCGCACGCGCCAGGGTCAACTCGCGGAGGCGATGCCGCGCGTGCGCCAGCTCATCGCCGGCGCGGAGAACGTCGTTATTGAGTCCAACAGCGTGCTGCGGTTCCTGCAGCCCGACCTGTCGCTGAGCGTGCTCGATCCATCCGTCGCGGACTTCAAGCCGTCGGCGCTGCGCTATCTGGACCGCGCCGACGCGCTCATCGTCCCCGCAGGCTCGGAGTTCCACGCCGCTTGGCCCGGCGTCTCGCGCAAGCTGCTTGAGAGCAAACGCCGCTTCGGCTTTACGCCGCCCGTCTATTGCACGGCGGAGCTGGCGGCCTTCGTCGCGGAGCGCCTCACAACGTCAGCAAGCCACGCGCGATGAAGAACGGCCATCCTGCTGGTCCGGGCAGGATGGCCGAGCGGGTGCGACGGCGCTTACTTGAACAGGCCGTTCAGACCCGCCGGGAAGAACACTCCCGTTGCCGGACTGACCTGCGCGGTGCCGGCCGTGTTGACCGCGCCGCCGCCGGTGACGATGTTCAGCACCTGCGTGGTGTTGCGTGCGAAGGCGATGACGGTCGTCGCATCGGCATCGGTAATCTGCGTCGCCGAGACGTTGCCGCCGCCCGCCAGCGAGACCGAGGCCGAGGTCAGGCCGTAGTCGTCGGGGTTCTTGTCGTACGTGCCGCCTGACACTCCCAGCAGAGCGGCCAGAGCGAGCTTGGCCCGCAGCGCCGAGATCTGGTTGGTGATGGTGAGGAAGCCCGAGGCGTTTGCCGGATCCAGGTAGCTGATGCTGGTGCGGACCAGCCCGGCGTGATAGGCCTCCACCGCCAGGATGCCTGCCGCCGTCGTCAGCACAGAAGACGAGACGATCAGGGAAGCCGCGCCGTGGTAGGCGGTGACGCCGACATCCTCAAACACATAAGCGCCGACCATGAAGTTGGCGTCTGACGTATAGGGGCTGAAGGTCGCGCCTCCGGCCACGCCGGCAGCCGTCGCCAGCATGGGCCACGCGCCGCCCGCCGAAGCGCTGATGTTGATGGCCGGTTGCGCCACCGCCAGGCTCCCCAGCGCGGTTTGCAGAATGCGGACGTGCTTGCCCTCTTCCACGGCTGTCTCCACAGCGTAGGAGCCGACGGTGACCGTGCTGAAGGGGACTTTGCTGCCGCCCGTGACAGTACCCTTGGTGCCCACCGTCTGGTTCAGCGTGATGAGCGGGGCCCCGGCTGCGGTCGAGGCGGCGTTAGCCACGTCGATGGTGGTACCGAAGGCTGCCTGGTAGTAGAAATTCGCCTCCAGGTACTCGAGGTTGAGGGCGAAGTTGAGGATGTCGTTGTCGGTGTAGGTGGTGGCCGCGTGCGCCTCGGAGGGAAGCGCCGCGCTCAGCAGGACACCGGCCAGCGAGCTCGCACCGAGGGTCAGCAGCTTGCGCCGGCTCTGGAGGAGGATGTCATCGACGATTTGAGTCTCTTGGTTTGCCATGATCTTGTACCGTCCTTAGGGTTAGTTCGGTTGTTTACGCTGTGGTCGTAGCGAAGATGCTGTTGGTTCCGCTGGGGAAGAAGCCGCCCTTCGCAACGCCGACCGTGGTCGAACCGTAGACGATGTGGTGGACCTGGTTGACCGTGCGAGCGAAGCCAACCGCGTTGGTGGGATCCGCCGCGACGATGGCGCTCGCAGTTGCAGTAGTGGTGGGAACGGTGAGGTTGGTCTCCACGGAGGTCGCGCTGGAAGGAGCAGCTGAGTTGCCCACGGTAAGCGTGGCGCGCAGCGCGGCGACCTGGTTGGCGATGCCAACATAGGGATAAGCGGACGAGGTGGGGCTGGTTGCGCCAGCGGCGATCGCCCGGCCGGTAAGCGAGGTGCGAATGTAGCCCGCGTGGTAGGCCTCGACCGCGAGAATGCCTGCGGCCGCTGTGAGGTAGCCTGCGGCGACGCCCGCGGCGCTAATCAGAGGAGCGGCGCCCGAGTAAGCCGTCACACCGACGTCCTCAAAGATAAAGGCTCCTATCAGGAAGGCGTCAAAGCTGGCGAAGGGGTTGAACGTCGGCTGCGTGGAAGTGAAGATGCCGGCGGCGATGGCCAGCGGTCCGAAGAAGGAAAGATCGATGGCGGGACGTGGGACCGCCGCGCTGCCCAGTGCCGAGCGAAGGAAGCGGACATGCTGCTGCTCCTCGTAGGCGATCTCATTCAGGATCTGCTGCTGGTTGGATGGGGACGATGCGGTGACCGGCACCTGCGCGGCGTAGCCGACAGTGACCGAGCCTACGGTCTGGTAGGGAGACGCCGAGCCGGCCGTGGTGTCGGAGGCCTGTAGTCCGCTGCCCGTGGCAGCGCGCAGGTAGAACTCCGCCTCCAGGTACTCCAGGTTGAGCGCGAAGTTCAGGACATCAGCGTCGGAGTAGCCTGTGGAGGAGGAGGTGGTAGTGGGTGTGACCACATTGTTGTTGCTGCAGCCGGCGAGGGTTGCGGTTGCGGCTACAGCTCCTGCTCCGGCGAGGAAGTGACGCCTCGAAAGTGCCTGAGTCGCCCTGTTGATGATGGAATCTATTTTGTCCACGTTACCTCTCCTGACCTGCGGTTGACTTCCATTCGTTGAAAGTGCGTGGCGGCTCTTCGTCGGCGCACAGTTTGGCTGCCGCTCTGTGGGAGCGTTTGCCGGTGATACGCAGACCCGTCGGAATGTTTGGCTGGGACTTACGTTGTGGTTCCACAGGCACTCGCGCCTGCGTATCGCTCTACCGTTGCTGCTTCTTCATGTTCTTCAAGCGTCGTGCCAACGTGAGCGCGATTCGTTGGAGGTACGAAGGTGCAGGAGAGTTGGATTGGGAGCGAAACGGAATTCGAGAGGATGCACCGGAGAGTGTAGTGCCATCAAAAATCAGGGCGAGAAAATGCTGTGCCCATCAAATGGAACCCACAGTTATCTCGTGCTTGGCCGCGCGGGGCGCAGCCAAAGCAGAGCCGCAGGCATAGTGCCCACATCCGGGGAGAACCTTGTTTAGAGAGGCGTCAGTTGGCGGAGTTGGTCAGAGCGTCCATGTAGGCGACGTCGAGAACCGTGCCCTGGATGGTGATGTTGGTGTTGTCGATCTCTGTACCCGCCGGGCCGAGGGTGGTGGCATAGGTATAGAAGGCATGGATCTGCCCGCCGTAGGCCGTGTACACCTTGTGGTAACCCTGCACCCAGCAGATTCCGGTGAGACTGCCGTAGTAGTAGAGGTTCTGATTGGTGTTGGGGTAGGGGACCGTCACCGGATTGGTCGCAGTCGCCGAGACCGCCGGAATAATCTGCGCGCTCGGTGACGTAGTGCCGTTCAGTGTGACCATGGTCAGGCAGTTGGTGTTGGCCGCCTGGGTGGTGTTGCCGGTGGCCGCCAGCGCCGCACGCACGCCGTTGGCGCACTGCGAGGATCCGATCCACAGCGTATTGTCGTCCGCGAACAGCATCCTGGTGTGCGTTCCATCGGAGATGGAGATGGGTGCGCTCGCCTTGTAGGTGGACAGGTTCAGCAGGGTCAGGTTGCCGGCAAAGAGTCCGTTGGGCTGGAGCTGCTGGCCGGAGAGATAGAGATAGCTGGCGTCGGAAACCGCTGCGGTGACGCCGCCGGGGATAGGCACCGGGTTGGGCACCGGCAGTGTCTCCATGGGTGAGGGAGCGGAGGGACTCAGGGGATTGACCGTCGGTACGCTGTTGATATTCAGCGCGCCCTCCTGCAGGAAGGTCACGCTTGCGGTGTTGCCACCGGCCTCCGGGCCGGAGTTCAGCACATAGGCCGTGGTGCCGTCGAGCGAGAACTTCACGTCGGTGGGACGGTCATAGGTGCCCGCCACAGGCACTACGCACAGCACCGGCAGCAGCAGCGGTTCGCAGTCCACGGAGCCGGGAGGGATCACGGGGTTGTTGGTCGCCGGCAGCTTGACCACGCGGTACAAAGTGTTGGAGTTGCGCACCATGGCCAGGATCACGCTGTTGCCCTGGTCGATGACCACCTTGTCCACGTTGGGCAGGCTCAGCCCGAAGCTCGAGCCGCCACTGGATACCACCAGCGTCCCAGCCTGCTCTGCCGCGCCCGCGAAGGTGCTGCCATTGGGAGCGGCCGCAGCCGAGGGTGCAGTCGCGCCGAAGGCCGCAGCCGAGCCAGTGCTGGTCTCGGTGCTGTAGTTGATGATGCCCAGCGAACCGTCTGTATAAGACAGGACGTAGCCGGTCGTCTCTTCGGGGAAGTTGATGATGTTGATCGGCTGGGCGGATGAATAGCCTGAGATGTGGAAGCTCGTGATCGTGTTCTGCACGTTGCTGCGGATGTCGCGGTAGCCATCGAGGATCTCGAGGCCGCCGGAGCTGCCATTGGTCGTATAGGACGCCATCACTCGCTGGAGGAGGCCGCTGGGAGGGGTCGGCCGTCCGGAGTAGTTGTATGCAGGATAGTAATAAATCTTGTTGCCGCAGGCGGAGAGCCCCAGCGTGGCCGTTGCCAAAAGAAGGCCTGCAAGAACCTGGGCGGAGAAACTTCTATTCTTCAACGTAAACCACTCCAAACCGGTGCGCGGGGCGCGCATGGACTCCCTTGTTGCTGTCCAAAGTATAACAGGGCGTACGCCGCCGCCGGGCTCTCGCTGCCAGGCCGCCGCACTGCCGCCTGCGGTATACGATGAAGGTTGCGCACTCCGGTGACCTTCCCTTGAAACTTATCCCAAAGGGCCCGGACAGGAGACGAATGCAGGCTGCGACAGACAGCGTAGACAGGCTTTTCAGCGGCGAGACGGTGCTGTGCGACGGCGCCATGGGCACCATGCTCTACAGTTGCGGTGTCTTTATCAACCGCAGTTATGACGAACTGAACGTCACCCAGCCGGAGGTGGTTCGCTCCGTGCACGAGGGTTACCTGCAGGCCGGAGCGCAGGTCATTGAGACCAACACCTTCGGCGCCAACGCCTTCCGTCTGGAGCAGTTCGGCTTGCGCGAGAAGGTCGCCGAATTCAACCGCGCCGGCGCCGCCATCGCGCGGCAGTGTGTCGACGCCATCCGCGAGAAGCAGGCGACTGAGGCCTTCGTGGCCGGTGCCGTCGGCTCCCTCGGCGTAAAGCTCGCACCGGCAGGGACGGTCACGCTCGCCGAGGCCCGCGCGGCCTTCGCGGAGCAGATTACAGCGCTCGCCGCAGGCAAGGTGGATCTACTCATCCTCGAGACCATGATGTCGCTGGCTGAGGCCGAGCAGGCCGTGCTGGCCGCCCGTGAAGTCGCGCCGCACCTGCGCGTGGTGGTGCTGGTCACCGTCGGGGAGGACGCTCTTTGTCTCGATGGTTCGACGCCGGAAGAGGCCGCCGAGCGCCTGACCAGGATCGGCGCGGACGCTATCGGCTGCAACTGTAGCGTAGGGCCCGATACGGTGCTGGGTGTGATTCAGCGCATGCGTGCTGTCACCAGTCTACCGCTCGTCGCCATGCCCAACGCTGGCGTCCCGCGCAACGTGGAGGGCCGCAACATCTATCTCACCTCGCCGGAGTACCTCGGTAGCTTCGCGCGCAAGTTTGTGCGCGCCGGAGCCAACTGGGTGGGAGGCTGCTGCGGCACCACGCCGGCACACATCCGCGCCATCCGCAGCATGTTGCGCTCCATGCAGGCCCAGGGTTCGGGGGAGAGTGCGGTCGCCAACGCGTCCACCAATGGCACCGGCGTGGTCGCGGTGAAGGAAGAGAAGGCCATCGAGCCCCCGCCGCTGCGCAGCCGTTCGCGCATCGGCCAGCTCATCGCCGACGGCGAGTTCGTCACCATGGTGGAGATCGTGCCGCCCAAGGGCTTCGACGCGAGCAAGGAACTCGCCGGCGCGGAGCTGCTGGCAAAACGCGGCGTCCACGCCATCAACGTCCCCGACTCTCCCCGAGCCAGCGCCCGCATGAGCAACATGGCTCTATGCTTGCAGATTCAGCAACAAATCGGCATCGAGACCATTCTGCATTACACCTGCCGCGACAGGAATATCCTCAGCATTCAAAGCGATCTGCTCGGCGCCGCCTCCAACGGCATCAAGAACATCCTCTGCCTCACCGGCGACCCGCCCAAGACCGGCAACTATCCCGACGCGACGGCGGTCTTCGACGTGGACGCCATCGGCCTGACGGGCATCGTGCGCAACCTCAATCGCGGCCTCGACATCGGCGGCAATCCCATCAACGGCTCCACTGGCTTCACCATCTCCTGCGCGGCGAACCCCGGTGTGCCGGACATCGAGCACGAGATCCGACGCTTTGCTTACAAGGTGGAGGCGGGCGCGGAGTTCGGCATTACCCAGCCGGTCTTTGACATGCGCCTGCTGGAGGTCTTCCTGCGCCGCATTGAAGAGTTCCGCATCCCCATCGTCGCGGGCATCTGGCCGCTCACCAGCCTGCGCAACGCGGAGTTCATGAAGAACGACCTGAAGGTCTCCATGCCGGACGATATCCTCGCTCGCATGGCGCAACACACGGACAAGGCCGCCGCGCTCGCAGAAGGCTTGAAGATTGCGCAGGAGATGCTGGCCGGTGTGCGCGGTGCGGTGCAGGGCGTGCAGGTCAGCGCGCCCTTCGGTAAGTTCGCCGCCGCCGCCGAGGTGTTGGGCCTGGTCGAGGAGGTCGTCTGATGCCGAGCTTTGAGGCGCAGCTCGCGGAGTTGGAGAAGGTTGTCGAAAAGCTGGAGCGCGGCGACCTCTCGCTCGAAGAGAGCGTCACGCTCTTTGAGCGCGGTGTGCATCTGTCGAACGACTGCAAGCAGCAACTCTCCAGCGCCGAGAGCCGCATCCAGGTGTTGCTCGAACCCGAAGAGAACGGGCCGGTGCGCATGGAAGATCTCGCCGTGGAGGTTGAGGACGCGGAGGACGACGATGAAGCCGACGACCAAGAGGACGATGGCCGTCTCTAGCGGTCCCGCGTCGTCACATAGCCCGGCACCCACAGCAGAGCGCGCTTGTACTCGGTCTCCGGCAGCTCGGTGATCGACTGCCGCGCCGCCTCGGCATAAGCGCAGGCCGTGTCCATCGCATAGGCGATGGAGCCGTGCCGGTGCAGAATCTCCAAAATCTCCGCGTGCGGCACGCGCGCAAAGCTGCGGTCGGCGAGCACCATGCGGATCGCCTCGCGCTCCGCTCCCGTCCCCCGCTCCAGCGCATGGATCACCGCCAGCGTGGCCTTGCCCTCGCGCAGGTCGCTGGTTGCGGGCTTGCCCAGCACGTCGTCCTTCGCGGTCAGGTCCAGCACATCGTCCACAATCTGGAACGCCAGCCCCAGGTTGCGCCCATACTCGCCGAGCGTCTCCTCGAATGGCGCGTCTACCGGCTCTCCCGGTAACGCGGGGCCTGCGATCACCGCGCCCGCAATGACGGCGCCCAGCTGCATAGACACCTTGAACAGGCACGCCGTCTTGCGGTAGATTAGGTCAAAGTACTCTTCTTCGTTGATCAGGTGGCCGAGCTTCTCCATCTGCAGCAGCTCACCCTCCACCATCTGCTGGGTCAGCGAGATCAGCAGGTCCAGCACACGGAAGTTGCGCTCCGCCAGCGCCGTCGCGAAGGCCTGCATATACAGCCAGTCGCCGGCGAGTACGCACTTGGCGTTGCCCCAGGTGGTGTTGGAGGAGGGCCGCCCGCGCCGCGTGCTGGCCTCGTCGATGATGTCGTCATGGACCAGCGTGGCGGTGTGCAGCATCTCCACCACAGCTCCCATGCGGATGCGCGCGACGCTCTCGCAGCGCAGCGACTTTGCGGAGAGCAGCAGCAGGAGCGGCCGGATGCGTTTGCCGCCGCCCGCCATCAGGTAGGTGGCAATGTCGCTCACCACCGCGACCGGCGACTCCGACTGGCGCGCAAACTCCGCCTCAATGGCCGCGAGGTCGCCCTTCAGCAGGTCAAAGACCTCCGCAGCCGTCGCGATGGAGATGGAACTCACGCTGGCTAAAAGACTATCAGGTCGAATCGCCGTCACGAAGCTCTGACCAGCTCAATCGCTGTGCGGTTTCCGCCCTGTACAGCCTAGCTGGAACGAAAGTTCGTGAACTGGAGGTCGACCCCGTAGTCGCCGCCGCGCAACAGCGCCATGATCTCCTGCAGCGTGTCGCGGTCCTTGCTGGTCACGCGTACCGTGTCGCCCTGGATGCTGGCCTGCGCCTTCTTCTTGGAGTCCTTGATCGCGGCGACGATCTTCTTCGCCGGCTCCGACGAGATGCCCTGCTTCAGCTTGATCTTCTGCCGCACAGACGAGTTCGAGGCCGGCTCAATCTTCTCGTACTCCAGGTTCTTCAGCGAGACGCCGCGCTTGACGAACTTCTGCCCCAGGATCTCGGTCACCGCCTTCAGCGTGTACTCGTCCTGGCTGGCGAGCTGCACCGTCTCCGTGCCTTCCAGCGTGATCGTCGACTTCGAGTTCTTCAGGTCGAAGCGCGCATTCACCTCTTTGCTAGCCTGGTCAATAGCGTTCTTCACCTCTTGAATCTCCACCTTGCTCACCACGTCGAAGCTGTTATCGGCTGCCATAGGTTCTTCCTCGCACTCCATTGTGCCAGAATCGGAGGGAACGCGGCCCTACCCTCACGCGATGCCGCATGATTCGCCTTTCTCTGCGCCCTCTCTTTTGAAACCATTGCGTACTCTGCGTCAAAGCTGTTGCTTGTACCATCCGACGGAGTTTCAACCCTGCAGCACCACCGGAAACAGCCGCTCGAAGTTCGCTGTGGTCTGTAGGGCCAGCGCGTCGGCACTCATCCCGCGCAACTCCGCGACGAACTGCGCCGTCAGCGCTACATGCCCGGGCTCATTGCGCTGCCCTCGCAGCGGAATCGGCGCCAGAAACGGCGCGTCCGTCTCCACCAGAATCCGGTCCGCCGGCGCCCACTTCGCCACGGATTGAATCACGCCGGACTTCGGATACGTCACATTCCCCGCAAAGGACAAATAGAAGCCCACGTCGAGCGATCGCCGCGCTTTCTCCTCGCTTCCCGAGAAGCAGTGCATAATCCCAGGCAGTCCGCCCGGCGTCCAGTGCTCGGCGATCAGCGTGAGCAGGTCTCCCCATGCGTCGGCCGGCTCATACTTCGCCTTGGCGGCGGGCGTAGCCAGCTCCGAGGTCCGGCAGTGAATCGTGATGGGCTTTCGCGCCGCGACGGCAATCTTCATCTGCGCCGCAAATGCGTTCTTTTGGGTCGCGACATCTGGATTGTCTACGTGATAGTAGTCCAGCCCGATCTCGCCGACCGCGATACAGCGCGGGTCACGCACCAGCGTCTCAAGCTTCGCGAGCGCCTCCGGCGTGGCCTGGTGCGCCTCCTGCGGATGGATCCCCGCGCTCGCCCAAACCTGCGGATGCTCGTGAGCCAGCTCCAGCGCCCGTTGCATCGTCTCCGGCCCTTCGCCGATGCCGATGGCCAGCAGCCGCTCCACACCCGCTGCGCGCGCCCGCTCCAGCACCGCGGGCAGGTCCTCGTAGTCGTCCAGATGGCAGTGCGAATCGATCAGCATGGCTTCCCATCCAGACTATCGCGGAGTTAGGATGGCAGCCATCTGCGAGGGCCGGACAACGATGAAACAAATGAATCGACGCGAAGCATTGGTTGGAGTCTCCGCGCTGGCCCTTGCCGGGCGCGCCGCTGCCCAAACGACGGACAAGGCCGGCGGCAGCTTTTCGGGCGGCTCGAAGGTCTTCGCCCTGTCCGCCATCACGCCCACCAAGGCGGCGAACGGCTCACAGCGCATCGTCGCGTTTGGCGGCACGCTGGCTACCGGCGAGTCGCTGGCCGCCCATGAGAGCTGGGCGCCCGCAGGCCTGCCTCCCGCGCCCACGCACATCATCCAGCACTCCGAGCTCATCGTCGTGCTGGAAGGCGCGCTCACCTTCGTCCATGATGGCCACGAAGAACCCGCCGCTGCCGGCGACGTCATCTACGTCGCCTACGGCACCAACCACGCCATCCGCAACACTGGCACGGCCACAGCGCGCTACATGGTGTTGCAAGTCGGCGGCGATACGAAGTGACAGCTTCTAGCTCTTAGCTTCTAGCTTTTAGCTAAGAGCTAGAAGCTAGCGGCTCTAAGCTATTTCAACCTCGCCCCCAGCGCAATCTCCTCGCCGCACGTCGCCAGCGCGGGCTTGCCGCCCTCGCCTTCGGAGGCTGCCAGCAGCATCCCGTGCGACTCCAGCCCCCGCATCTTGCGCGGAGCAAGGTTGGTGATGACCACGATGCGCCGCCCCACCAACTCTTCCGGTGCGTACCACTCGGCGATGCCGGAGAGGATCTGCCGTTTGCCGTGCGGACCCAGGTCCACCTCCAGTCGCAGCAGCTTGTCGGCCTTGGGAATGCGCTCGGCGACGACGATCTGCGCCACGCGGAGTTCGACCTTCGCGAAGTCGTCGATGCTGATCTGCGGAGCGGCGTCCGCCGGCCCGGCGGTGATGGGCGTCTGGGAGGCCGCCGAGGCAAACGGGCCGCTCGGCGTGGCCTCGGTGTGCGCCGGCGTCAGACCCGTGCGCGTGGTCGTCGCCGTACTGCCGCCGACGGCCAGCGTCGGCTCCGCCACAAACCCCGAGCGCGGCGGCGCACCGGGGTGCGTGCTCTCCGGCGGCGCGGGGTTCTGTTGAGTTGCGAGTTTCGAGTCTTTGGCGTCTTCCATGTCGGTCATGATCTGGATCAGTCCTTTGTCGGCGCGCGGAAAGATAGGAGCCAGCGGCCCGAGCTTGGTGCCGGGCTTCAGCCCTCCCCATTGCAGGTTGTTCAACTCACCGTTGCGTGCGGCGAGTTCTATGTCCCAGAGGCCAAGCTGACCCCAGACTTTTGCGGTGGCGTAGGGAAGTACATCGTGGGCGCAAACGGTGATGTACTTGATCGCTTCGGCTGCGTTCATCAATACTTCTGCGAGCTTGTCTTTGGCATCTTCTCGTTTAGCGAGCTTCCAAGGTGCATGTTGCGTCAGGTAGCCGTCAACGACTGTCACAGCCTGCATCACAAGCTCGGTAGCTTGAGAGAATTCGCAATCATAAATGTGTGTCTCGACTGCTCCCTCGAGCGAGTTCGCGGGCACCTGTTCATCGGCTTTCCTCTGGGTTTCCGGGTCATTAAGTAACGCCTGAAGATCGCCAAAGCCGATTTCTACTTGGTTAGTCGTTCCGGGGCTCTGAAGAAATTCGAAATAGAAATCCGTCTTGAAAGTTTGATATTTTCCTTCGAAATATTGCTCGATCATGCTCAGCGTCCTACTAACGAGATTCCCATACCCATTCGCCAAGTCCGCGTTATACCGCGTAATCAGCGCCTCAAAGCTAAAGCTGCCATCCTGCCCAAACGGAATCTCCCGCAGCAGGAAGTAACGCAGCACATCGCTCGCAAACAGATCGCGCTCGGCCTTCGTGCTCTCCGGAAACTGCTTGCCGTAGACCTCATCGCCAAACGCATCGAGGATCGTCTCCGTGCGCACGATGTTGCCTTTGCTCTTCGACATCTTCGCGTTGTCGAACAGCAGCCAGCCGTGCGCCGTAATCTGTTTCGGCAAATCAATTCCCGCCGCCAGCAGAAACGCCGGCCAGTAGACGCAGTGGAAGCGGATGATCTCCTTGCCAACAAGGTGCAGATCGGCTGGCCAATACTTTTTAAACTGAGCTACTTCCTCCGGCTTATCGCTGCCGTAGCCGATGGCAGTCATGTAGTTCGCCAGCGCATCCAGCCACACG
>Ga0302320_10021991_pt1 | contig 12623 bp, 7 predicted proteins | sample Bog_T0_3_FD_202130 | JGI IMG/M metagenome (GOLD analysis project Ga0302320, IMG submission 202130) | Peat permafrost microbial communities from Stordalen Mire near Abisko, Sweden - Bog_T0_3 | ecosystem: Environmental > Terrestrial > Soil > Wetlands > Peat | place: Sweden: Abisko, Stordalen Mire...
ACTGTAAAAAGCACCGCAATGGCGCTGCAGAGAGATGGACGGGGTTTCATGATTTTTAATAAGAGATTATTGATTATCGATAACACTTGTCTGTTTGCAAGCTATTTGTTATCGTTTATCAATAATTTTTAGCCCATATGTCGAACAAACTGGCCCGTCACCTGCGCGCCAGCCCTCTGCTCTAAGTTAAGCATATGCGTTTCAATGCCATCGCGAAGATGGCAAACCGCTTGGACCGCAGCTCTTCCTTCAAGGTGTTGAGGGCCAATCTGCTATCGATGCATAACTGCCAAAAGCGCGAACGACGTATCCGTTTGCTCGCCTAAACCCGGAGAGCCATCTCAACCGGGCCTTGCATTGCCTCGCCGCTGGCACGAACAAGTCGACCGCGGACCTCCTGCCGCACGATTACCTCAAGCTTCTCAAAGAACCGCCGAAGTCAGAGTCTCCCCGGCACTGACGACCGAGCCCTGCGGTCCTGGTTCCCAAGATCCGCTTACCTCCTTATTGCGCCTTGGCCACCTCGACTGCGTAGACCTGGATGGGCCCGCGCAGGTTGGAGCGGAAAACGACCCATTTCCCGTCGGGCGTGAAGCTGTTGTTGGGCTCGAGTGAGTAGTCGTGCTTGGCGAGGTTGACGAGGCGCTCAAAGTGGAAGGTGCCAGCCTGGATCATCTGATCCTGGCTGGGTGGCGGAGGAGTGTTGGGGGCGAGCTCCGTGCGGGTGATCAGCTCCGGGCGGAAAAGGTAGATCCATTTGCCGTCCTTGGCGTGCGCGGCGTTGGTCTCAGCCCCGCCGTCGCCGGAAAACAGCGTGCCATCCTCCGAGTTGTTGTAGTGCACCGACCACTGGTCGCGATCGACGTGATACTGGACGCGCGCGCCAGTCACGACATTGAAGCCGCTGACCCAGAAGACCTCGGCGTTGGGCATCTTGTGGTCGTAGTAGACCCACTGGCCGTCGTTGCTCCAAAACTCATGCCCGGCGGTCTCCATCGCCATGGAGCGCTTCTGGACAAGCATCGGCTCGGAAGGGCCGTCGGGGGGCGACGCCGCGGCCGCTCCCGGCAGGGGCGCTCCCGCCGCCACGCGCATCAGCCAGAGGCGATCCACGTTCCACCAGGCTCCCTCGTGGGCATACATCAGCAGCGTCGGATCGGTGGGCGAAAACTGGAAATGGTTCAGCCAATCGGTCGAATGGAGGAGCTCCTTCACGGCGCCGGTCTGAAGGTCGACCGTGATCATCGTCATGGGGATCCGCGCGGCCAGACGCCGCGCCATCATCGCGACCTTGTCGGGATAATTGTCGTGGCCGAGCTGGGTTTGCCCGGGCTGGTACCCGCCCGCGGGGGCGGCCGGCAGCCGCGGCGCCAGGTCCGGGCGGCGGTCGCTCTCGCTGATCGCGCCCGCCACCATTGTTTCATCTGAGTTGACCGTCGTGACGCTGCTGTGGGGCGGCAGCTTCGCCAGCAGGCGCGATTGCCGGCTAGCGGGGTCCAGGGCGTAGACAGCGTCTTCTTTCGTGTAAAAGATCGCTCCGGTCTTCCGGCCAACCTGGATGACGCGGTTGGTGCGCCCCTCGTAGACGTGCTCAATCTCGCCCGTCGCCAGGGTCACCAGGTCGATGCCGTGGGGGGTCGTCATGAGCAGTTTGGTCCCGTTCGCGGCGTAGCCGTACTGGGTGAAGTAGAGGCAGGCGCTCCCCGGCTCGGTCGAGAGCTGCACGATCCGATGGCCGGTGTCAGGATCGATCCAGGAGCGGGGAAGCGCGTCGGCCGCATGCGCGCTCAGGGCGAGCCCGGCCAGCAATGGGAGCAGGGTGAGGAAGAATCTCATGGCGTCGATGCGGGTTGATTGGCCTTGGCGACTTCGACGGCGTAGACCTGGATCGGGCCGCGCATGTTGGAGCGGAAGACGATCCACTTGCCATCAGGGGTGAAATTGCCGTTGGGCTCGAGGGAGTAGGAGTGGTTGGCGAGGTTGACCAGCTTCTCGGTCTCGAAGTACCCCACCTTGATCAATCCATTCGGGCCAGCCTCCGCGGCCTCGGCGGCCTGGGCGGACGGGATGCGCAGCTCCGGCACCATCTGGGGATGAAACAGGTATATCCACTTGGAGTGCGGAGGCTGCGGTCCCAGGTGGCCGGGCTCGCCGCCGTCGCCCGAATAGAGCGTGCCATCGGGCGAGCGGTTGTAGTGGATCGACCATTGGTCGAGCGTCAGGTGGTACCAGACGCGCTCGCCGGTGTAGACATTGTAGCTGGCGACCCAGAAGACCTCGTTCATCGGCGTCTCGCAGTCATAGCAGAGCCACTTGCCGTCGGCGCTCCAGTACTCGTGGTTGGCGATCTCCATCTTCATGGTGCGCTGGTGCACAAGCATGGGCGGCGCATCACGGTCCACGTGCATCAACCAGACGCGGTCAACCAGCCACCAGGGGCCCTCATGGGCGAAGGACATCAGTGTCGGATCCGTCGGTGAAAACTGGAAGTGGTTGACCCACTCGGTGGTGCGGTAGAGCCGCTTCACCTCGCCGGTCTGGAGGTTGATTGTGAAGATGGTCGATACGGCATGGCGGGCCTGGCCGCGGATCATCATATCCAGCTTTCCCGGATAATCGTCATGGCCTGGCTGCGGAAAGCCGGGCCGGTATCCCCCGGGCGGAGGGGGCGGATTTTGCTCGGCGGGCGGCTGCGCCCTGCGGCCGCCCGAAGGCTGCGGGACTGCGTCGGAGATCGAGCCCGCGGCCAGGGTCTCGTCGGAGTTGACCGTGACAACCGAGCCGCCCTCGGGGAGCTTGGCCAGCTGGGTCAGCACCTTGGTGTCGGGGTCGAGCGAGCAGACGTAGCCGTCCTTGGTGAGGAAGATCTTCCCAGTCTTCCGCCCGGCCTGGAAGACGCGGCCGGAGTTGCCCTCCAGGACATGCTCGATCGCACCCGTGCTCACCGTCACCAGGTCCACCCCGTGGCGGGTCGTCATGATGAGCCGGGTGCCGCCGTCGGTGTAGGCGTACTGGGTGAAATACAGGCTGTTGGAATTGGGCTCGGTCGAGAGCTGGACGACGCGGTGCCCGGTGTCCGGATCGATCCAGGAGCGGGGCAGTTCCTGGCCCTGGACAGCCAGGGCTAGGCCAGCCGGCGCCGCCAGTAATGAAAACAGGTATTTCATGGGGTATGGGTTACGCTGCGAGACGAAGCCAAAGATCGCAGGTTGCGAAAAGAACGCGAATCGCGCCGGACGAAAGTGAATGTAGGACAGTTTTCCGATTTGAGGCATGACGGGCCGGGGCTCCGCAATGCCCGGACGCACATCAAAACCGGCGTCGGGCCCCTTGGCGTTCCGCCGTTCCCGACGCCCAGATGATGTGCGGGAGCTCCGCATGGCCCGTCACGCCTCAAATCGGAAAACTGTCCTCCCAACCATGCGTTCTCCGAGTTGCAAATGCGGGGTCGGACTTCCATCTTGCGGGCTCCCCAATGGAGAACTCACTTGACCGGCGCACGTTCGTCAAAGGCATCGCCGCCCTGGGAGTCGGCATGGCCGCATCCGCACTGGTCCCGTCGCGGGTCCGGGGCCAGGCGAGCGGGGCACCGGCGCCGGAGGAACCCTTCCCGAACCCGGTCTTCCCCTTTGGGGCGGTGTATTTCCGCAAGTCAAACCCGCCGGAGGCCGATTGGGAGCGCGACCACCAGGTCGCGGCGCAGATGGGCATCAATATCTTCCGCCACTGGTTCCTGTGGGCATCGGTCGAGAATTCCCCGGGCCGGTATGACTGGCGCGACTACGACCGGATGCTGGAACTCGAGGGGCGGTACCGCATCAAGACAGTCATCGCCGAGAATGTCACGGGGGCCCCCGAGTGGATGTGGGACCAGTACCCCCACGCCCGCCGGATCGGCAGCGATGGCCAGCAGGGCTTCCCCTCGGTCGCCAGCGGCAGCGCCACGGGCAACGCCCCTCTTTGTCTGGACAATGACGACGTCCTGGAGCGGGCCGGGCAGTTCCTCTCCGCACTTGTCAAACGCTACCGCAACCGGTCGGCCACTCTGGGCTACGACCTGTGGAATGAAGGGGACCTGACCGAATGCCACTGCGAGGCCACCCAGGCCAAATTCCGCGAATGGCTGAAGGCGAAGTACGGCACGTTGGAAACGCTCAAAGCGGCCTGGCACCGCTACAGCCTCGGCGGTTGGGAACACGTGCATCCGCCCCACGACAATGGCGGTTATCCCGATTCGCTCGACTGGCTCGCGTTCCGGCGCGACAACGCGATCCGGCTTCTGCGCTGGCGCATCAATCTCATTCGGGGGCTCGACACAAAAAACCAGATCACAGCGCACGGTGTCGGCGCTCTCACCGAGATCGAATGGCGGACAGCCGCCGCGGTCGACACCTACGGCTACACTTGGGTGGCCTCCCGCCACGGCAACGATCCCTGGATGCAGTTTCAGGCCGTGGACGTCGTGCGCGGCGGTTCGCGGGGCAAGCCATTCTGGCACGCGGAGGCGACGGGCGGCCCGCTCTGGCTGCAGCCGCAGGTCCTGAATCGCCCGCTGGACGACGGCCGCAGCTCGGATGAGAAGGATGTCCGGGTTTGGAGCCTGATCGACATGGCGGCGGGTGCCAGGGGGATTCTTTTCACGCGCTGGCGCCCGCTCCTCGACGGCCCGCTGTTCGGCGCTTTCGGCCCGATGGGGATGGATGGCTCGGTCACGCCGCGGGCGGAGATGGCGGGCAGTCTGGCGCGATGGGCCAACGCCCACCCGGATATCTGGAAATCGCACCCGATCAAGGGCGACGTGGGCATCGTGTTTGTGGAGGAGTCCCTGGATTTCGCCTCCATCCAAGGCAGCGGCCGGGCGGCGGCCGCAGGCCGCGGGGGCGGGGGCGCGGAAAGCGGCGCCGGCAACTACACCCAGTCCGCCCAAGGAGCGTATCAGGCCTTCTTTGATTCCAATATTCAGGCCGATTTCGTGAGCATCGACGATATCGGGGAATACCCGCTGATCTATCTTCCCTACCCCGAGATGCTCAAGCAGTCGACGGCCGACAAGCTCCGGGACTACGTGGCCAAGGGCGGAAGGCTCGTGAGCGAGGGCTGTCCGGGGTATTTCGGGGACGGCGGGCACGTTGGCACAGTCCAACCCAACCTTGGTTTGGACAAATTGTTCGGGGCGCGCGAAACGTACGTCCAGTTCACCCCGGACCTGCTCGGCAAGCTCACCCTCATGGTGAAGGGCCGGGAGATCGGCGGAGACTACTTTCTTCAGGAGTATGATCCGACCGGCGGCAAGGCGGTCGGCCAGTATGCCAACGGCCACACGGCGGCCATCGAAAACAGTTTTGGCAGCGGCCGGACCCTTTTGATCGGCACGTTCCCAGGCGGGGCCTATTTCCGGAGCCACGCGCCGGCGACCCGCGAATTCTTCGCCGATCTTCTCACCTGGGCCGGCCTCCAGCCGAAGGTCCAGTCAAGTGATCCCAAAGTGAAGGCCCGGCTCCACGAAGGGGCCGGAGGCACTTACCTCTGGGCGGTCAATCCGACCAGGACGGCGCGCACGGTGAAGATTTCGCTTCCATCTGCATTCCAGCGGGCTGTCGAACTCTGGCAAGAGTCGAGCCAGCCCGCTGTCGCAGGCAATCAGGTGTCCACGAGCATCGCCGATCGCAGCGCCGCGGTCATGCGCCTGGAATAGGGGCCGGTCTTACTGCGGCGCGGGCAGGTATTGTCCGGCGAGATCGAGGCACTCGATGACATTGAGCATGCGCTGGCCGTCGCCTGCCGCCTCCGGCCGTCCGGGCACTTCCTGAATCGTCGCCGGGATATCGGGTCCCTCGATCGTATTCAGCTTCGTGGCGAACGCCGCCCGGATAGGGCCGCCGAGGTTTCCGGAGCCCCGGCCGCGCCAGACCCGCTGGCCCATGGCAGGGTCTTTCCGCACCGAGGCGGCATAGGCCAGCAACCGGCCATCGCCGCGTGCGGCCATCTCCGTCCAGGCCTTCCAAAACTCCGGATAGTCGACTTCCTGCATAAGCTGGAAGCAGATCTCCGGTCCGCCGAACAAAGCCACCAGCGTGCCCGTGCCTCCACCTTCGTCGTAGAATCGGCCGGTCGCCGGGTCGTAGCCGCCCTCGATCGACAGCGGCTGTCCGGGAGGCGCAATCTCGAGCATCGTCTTCATGCCGATCAGGATCTTGTCCCTCCAGCGCGGATCCCTGGTGCGCTCCCACTCGGTCATCCAGTTGATCGCAAACGCGGGCCAGGTGCTCTCGAAGCCGAAGCCTGAGCGCATCGGATAGGTGCTCGCAGGCCGGACATCGCGCAGGGGATCGACGGCCGCCGTCGCGAAGTCGGCGTTGACCACCTCGTGCAGGAGGTCGCCCATCCGCTCGTCGGTCGTCAGGTAGTAATAGACGTTTTTCAACGAGGCATTGCTGATCCGGGGCTGCTTGGCGCCGTCGCCCCAGTGGCTGACGTTGTGACGCGAGCCGAGCCCGGCAAAACGGCCGATGTGGTAGCAATCGACCTCCTGGGTCTGGCGGGTCATCGCGGCGGCCATTCGGTAGATGTCGGCTCGGCCCGAGCGCAGGAAGGAATACCACAGCCACAGGTTCGGCATGAGCTCGGTGTTGTTCCACGCCCAGCCTCCGATGTCGTAGCGCCACTCGTGCCGAACCTCGTCGTACATGCGCATCAAGTCGCCGTAGTTCCAATAGCCGTACCACGAGCGCTGATCGATCTCCTGCTGGTAGAACTTGAGACCGGCATCGAGCTGGTCCTCGATGGCGGCGCGCGCCGGGCTCGAACGATCCGGCAGACTCCAGATGCCGAAGGATTGGTTCGCATGGTAGTATTCCGGGGCGCAGACCAGAAGCGCCGGATCTCCGGTCCCCGCCTTGGCCAATTGGACAAGATCCGCATTGGCTGGCATCGACGGGAGCGCCCAGAGCGTGACTTCAGAGGTGTTGGCGATGCCGTAGGGCGTGCTGAAGCCCGATTCGGCATCCTCGTAGGCAAACTCCAGTCCGTGAGCCACGGTGTCGTAATGGCGCATGTCCATCGGCGTAGCCTGGGGCGACCAGAACCACAGCCGGATTTGCCCCTCCTTAGTGGTCGCTCCCCTGACCTCGAGCGCAGCCGGGTTTTTCTGCCAGAAATCCTTCATGACCGCGGCCATCCCTCCGCCTATGTCCCCGAGGAACACCAGCCCGGGAGCGCGGTGTCCGTCCAGCACGTGCAGCCACGAGCTCTCTTCATTCGTGCGCTTTTCGATCGTGAATCCGTCCGGGTGCAGCTGGGAGAGCCGGAAGTCGTTCCAATCGGCTGCGGAAGTGATGTCCTCCTGTCCCTGGGCCGGAAACTGCGCGAAGGGCGGGATGCGCCTGCCCGCGAGCTGGTCGGGGAAAATGTTGCCCCGCTCGGGAAACGTTACCTCGCGGCGGCCCGTGAGCGGCTTGACCGGTTCGGCCCACATGCCGGTGTCGCCGGCGAGCCGCACGTGGCGGTTCTGTATCTCCTCGCGCAGCGGCACGTCGAATTCCAGGCCGATCCCCCGCACGAAGTCCTTCTTCTCGTCGGCATCGTAGACGATCGAGTGGACCACGCGGATCGACGCCTGTCCGGCGTAGAAATAGAGCCTCACGACGAAGGGCAGCAGCGCCCGGCCGCTCTTTGCCGAGACGTGCGTGCCCTCAAGCCTGACCGTCGCCCGCACCGGGCCGCTTTGCTCGAGGGTCACCTTGTCGATGCGGCTGATGAATTCGTCGGTGTTGACCGTTCCGGCGCCCTCGCCCTGCACCTGGTCGGCGACCAAGAGCACGAGCCGGCCATTTTCAGCGACCTTCGTGTCTCCAGCCGAGATCGATTCGAAGACCACCGAGGTGTCGTGCTTCAGGATGCGGCAGCGCATGGGCCCGGTGTCGATGTTGATGAATGCGCCGGTCGCGTTCCACGCGATGCGATCGCCCGAAGAGCGCTGGCGCGCCTGATTCCGGTTCTGCACGGGGGGCTCCGCCGCACCGGACGCGCGCAGGCCGATCTGAAACGGCCCGGCCAGGGCCGCCGCAACGCTGACCGCATGCCCTGTCCATTTGAGCGAGCCGTCCGGCCAGTAGGCCAAAGGCCAGGTCTGGAGCCGCATCTCCCTGCCGTCGGCTCCCTTGAGCACGATGGGATCGCGCAGGTGGACGGTGCCCTTGGGCCAGGGGACGCCCCAGCTTACGCCGGCGCCGGTGGCAGGCGGCGTGCCGCCGAGCCAGTTGAGGGTCACCGTGGGGGCGGGGTCGGCCGCCTGTCCTGCGCATGGGAGGAGGAAGGCCAGAGAGAGGAATCCAACCAAGCGGGCAATTGGGGGTTTCATGGGTTTTGCGCTCCGGAAATGGGGTTGCAGGCTGTCAAGGAGGGGGTGCCGAGGACGAGGGCGCCGGTACGCCGTCGGGCGGCGCGGGCTCCATGATTTCGATGCGCGTGCCATCGGGATCAAAGACATGGATCTGCCGCTTGCGATCGGTGCCGACGAGGATCTTGGCGGAAAGCTGTGCTCCGGGCGGCAGTGGCCGGGCCGACAGTATCGCCCCCGCCTTGGCGACATCCGGCACAATGAGGCAGAGGTGGTGGTTTACGCCGATCTTGGCGAGCGGCGGCGGCAGGCTGTAAAGCATGAACTCGACCCAGTTTGTGCCGTCGGGCACCTTCATGCACACCCAGCTCAGCACTTTCCCGTTGCCGCTCCCGCGCCATTTCTCGGTGCAGCCGAGGACATCGCCGTAGAAGTTCATGGCGGCGTCGAGATGGCGGACCATCACCCCGGCGTGGCTCATCTCTGTTGCGATGCGCGTGTCGGGCAGGTGCTTGCCCGTGTCGCGCGCCACCCAGCTGTCCGGCAGGTACTGCTGAAATTCCACGGGGTGCCCGTCGGGGTCGTTGACCCAGAAGTTGGCGGAATTGATCTCGCTCAAGGTCAGGTGGTCCGGGACCTTGAATCCCCGGGACTTCAGGTAGAGGCGCATCCCCTCGGCATTGTCGGTCTCGAGCGCGATATGATTGAGACGATCGGTGTTGGGGGCGTTTTCCGGGATGAGTTCAATCGACTGCCGGTCATTGATCTTGATGAGCGCCGCGCGAAGGCTGCCGTCGGGCCTGGTGAGGGTGTACGACTCGTCAAAGCCCAGGAAGTCGTGGTAAAACCTCCGCGATACGCCGATGTCGTGCACGTAGAGCGCGACTTGCGAGACGGCGAAAATGTGCGGGCGCGCGGTCGTTCCAGTGTCCTGCGCCCCTGCCGGGATCGAGCCGGCGGCAAGAGCCGTTCCTGCGGCAAAAAGAAACCCTTTGTTTGTAAACATGGGGATATGGGGTAATGGGGTTGACAGCAGATTGACGGTCCAAACGCGCCATTGGTTGCGTCTGGCACTTGCCCAAGGCGACAACGACCTCAGGCGAGATAAATCGATACAGCCCATCGTTCACCCCATGTCCACCCCATCCGTTCCGACGCGCATCCGGACTGTTCTTCGCGCAGTCGCGGCAAATCAGACCTTCCCCATGAAAACACTCCTGGCTTCCTTGCTTTGCACCGGACTCATCCTGACCGCGGCCCGTGCGGCCGACGCCGATTACGTTCCAGGCCCCGACTCGCTTCAGCACCCGGGAGTCCCCGCCGGCGAACTGCTCAAGTTCACGTTCGACCACTCGAAGATCTTTCCGGGCACGACGCGCGTGTACTGGATCTACGTTCCTGCGCAATACCGGCCCGAGACCCCCGCTTGCCTCTTTGTCGCCCAGGACGGGGTCCTTTGGAATGCGAACGTTGTTTTCGACAATCTGATAGCCAAAAAAGAGATGCCCGTGACGATCGGGGTCTTTGTGCAGCCGGGAATCGTGAAGGCGGCAGCCCCAAATGCGGCGCTCGACCGCTACAACAGGAGCGTCGAATACGACACGCTCGGCAACACCTACGTGCGCTTCCTTCTTGAGGAACTCCTGCCCGAGGTCGCGGCCAGGAGGACCTCGGACGGAAGACCCATCCGCATCTCTTCAAACCCGAATGACCACGCGATCGGCGGGCAGAGCAGCGGGGCGATCTGCGCCTTCACGGCGGCCTGGGAGCGGCCCGACTCGTTCAGCCGCGTCTTCAGCGCGATCGGCACCTATGTTGGATTGCGGGGCGGTGATGTTTACCCGACGCTCATCCGCAAATACGAGCCCAAGCCCATCCGCATCTTCCTGCAGGACGGCTCCCACGACCAGAACAAGTACGCCGGCGACTGGTGGTTTGCGAACCAGATGATGGAGCGCGCCCTTGTCTTTGCCGGCTATCCCGTAAACCACGTGTGGGGCGACGGCATCCACAGCGGCAAGCATGCGACGGCGATTTTTCCCGACGCAATGCGCTGGCTCTGGAAGGACTGGCCGAAGCCGGTCGTCAGCGGCCCGACCGGGAACGAGTATCTGAATCAGATCCTGATTCCGGGTGAGGACTGGCAGGTCGCCATGGACAACATGAAGGGTGCCGACGGGGTCGCCGTGAACGCGAAAGGCGAAGTGTTCTTCTGCGACACCGGAAACGAAAAGACCTACAAGATCGGCCTCGACGGCGCGATAAGCCCCGTCCTGGCCCAGTCCCGCCACATCACCGGCCAGGCATTCGGGCCGGACGGGCGCCTGTACGCCGACGTGGCGAACTCATCTTCGATTGAAGCTTACGGCGATGGCGGCTACGGACCCGCAAAGGTCCTCGCCCACGGCTACCGAGGCAACGACCTCGTGGTCGCGCACACCGGCAACGTCTACGTGACGAATCCTCCCGACCGGACGACCAACCTCCCGAGCAAGGTCTGGCTCATCAGGCCGGACGGGACGAGCCAGGCGGTCGACACCGGAATCCGCTTCTCCAACGGGATCGGGCTCTCCCCGGACCAGTCCCTTCTCTATGTGGACGATTCGTTTTCCCACTGGGTCTACAGTTTCGTTATCCGGCCCGACGGCACCCTGGCCGACAAGCAGAAATATTTTCACCTCCACGATCCCGACTACGCCGACTACAGCGGCGCCGACGGGATGCACGCCGATCGCGAGGGCCGCCTCTATGTATCGAGCACCCTGGGGATCCAGGTCTGCGACCAGATTGGAAAGGTGGAGTGCATCATTCCAACGCCCAATCACCACGTCGTCAGCGTCAACTTCGGCGGCGCGAAGTTCGACACGCTCTACGCCGGCTGCGGCGGAACGCTTTACCGGCGGAAGGTCAGGGTGTCCGGTGCCAACGGCTGGGACGCGCCGGGCAAGCCGGCCGAGCCCCATCTGTAGGACAACGACCTCATTGTAAACCAACGACCTCGTAAACCAAAGACCTCAGGCCTTCCGCCCGCTCAAAGAAGCCACGCCAAGGCTCTTTGGAATGATTAATGCTTTTAAACGTTTCCTTTATGAAAACATGTTCGCCGGCACACAAACGCAGCCACCGGCCCGCAGCGTAGTCCAGGATTACGCCGAGGCCTTGGGGGTCATTGCGCTTGTCACCGCAGGCGGATGGCTAACGCCCCTGAACTATCGGGCGCTCGGATTCATCTACATCCTCGCGATTGTGGCCCTAAGCCTGCGCGTCAAGCGGTGGCCGGTCCTCGTTGCGGCCCTGGTGAGCGGTCTGGCCTGGGATTTCGTCTTTGTGCCCCCGCGACTATCGTTCTCGGTTCTTCACTTCGACGACACCCTCCTGCTCGGCGGCTATTTTGTCGTGGCGCTCATGATAGGCAACCAGCTTGCAGGGCTGCGCACCGCCGACCAGCGTGCGAAGCTGTTCGCGGAATCAGAGCGCATGCACCAGACCCTGCTCGACGGGGTCGCGCACGAACTGAAGACGCCGATCGCCGTTCTTCGCTCCGCCGTGGACCAGCTCGGCACGGAAGACCCCTCCAGGCGCGAGTACCTGGTCGGGGAGGTTCGGATCGCCGCCCATCGCTTGGAAGGCCTTGTCGCGAATCTGCTCAACCAGTCCCGGCTGGAGTCGGGAATGCTCAAGGCCCAGCTCGACTGGTGCGACGGCCACGATCTCGCGGCGGCCGCCTCAGTTCGGGCCCGCGGCCAGCGCCGCTTCCGCAGCCTCCTGGTACGCCTGGCGCATCGGGGAGTTGTCGGGATTTGGGGGCTGCATCTTGTCGCGCGAGATCATGAAAATATAGATCAATCCGCGCGTGGGATCGGCCCAGCTGTTGGTGCCGAAGGCCCCGCCGTGGCCAAAGCTTCCCGGCGAAAGCGTGTTGTTTGCCGCCATTTTCGTCGGGTCCGCGACCACGCAAAACCCGTATCCCCAGGGCATCCCTGGCCGGGCTGTCAGGCTGCCGATCTGGTTGCGGGTCATCTCATCCAGAATTTGGGACTTGATCAGCTGGCGGCCATCCACGACTCCGTGGTTGAGCATCATCTGATAGACCTTGAGCACGTCCTCAGCGGTCGAGAACAGCCCGGCGCCGCCGAGCGCGGGGCGAAGAGGATCGGTTATCGCGCCCTTGTACATGTAGAAGATAACCGTTTCCTCCAGATTGCGTGTGGTCGCGTTGCGGATGTAGCTCCTAGCGCGGCTCTTGTCCTGTTCCGGCGTCGGCCAGAAGGTCGTGTGAGTCATG
>Ga0302320_10021992_pt1 | contig 12623 bp, 7 predicted proteins | sample Bog_T0_3_FD_202130 | JGI IMG/M metagenome (GOLD analysis project Ga0302320, IMG submission 202130) | Peat permafrost microbial communities from Stordalen Mire near Abisko, Sweden - Bog_T0_3 | ecosystem: Environmental > Terrestrial > Soil > Wetlands > Peat | place: Sweden: Abisko, Stordalen Mire...
GTCATCGACAAACTCAATGCTGAAAGCCTTTTTGACCTTTGGATTGACCCACAGGTCGCGGTCGAAGTTGTATTGATAATCTGCTCGCCGAAGAATTTCGCTCTTTTTCATCTTCGCCTCCCAGGGAGAATTCTTTTGTCTGCCTCCATTATACTTCGATCTTTATAATCGCCCGATGGCTTGTTACCAGCCGAGGTACTTGCCGAACAGCAGTCTGAGCTTCTGTCTTACATCGGCAGGAATTACGTCGGGCGCGGTGAGGACGGCGTACTTTGCAGCCGTGGCGCAGGCGCAGGTGCGTTCGGTGGGGATTGCGGCGACCGCTGCTTTTACAACTCTTGCGGCGTTGTCGGCGTTCTTGTGCAGCACGGCCACAATCTCTTCGATAGTGACCGCATCGTGGCCTTCTCGCCAGCAGTCGTAATCGGTGACCATGGCGACGGTGGCGTAGCAGATTTCGGCTTCGCGGGCGAGCTTAGCCTCCTGCAGATTGGTCATGCCGATCACGTCGGCACCCCAACTGCGATAAAGATTCGACTCGGCCCTGGTGGAGAACTGCGGACCTTCCATGCAAACGTAGGTTCCACCCAGCTTGCCCACAACGCCCACCTCGGCGCACGCCTGGGCCGCAGCCTTGGCTACCGTCGAGCAAACCGGATCGCCGAACGCCACATGGCCCACGATTCCGTCGCCAAAAAATGTTGATATGCGATGAAAGGTGCGGTCGATGAACTGATCGGGCATGACGAAGTCGGTGGGCTTGTGCTCCTCTTTGAGAGACCCGACGGCCGAGACGGAGAGGATGCGATCGACTCCAAGCTTTTTGAAGGCGTAGATGTTGGCGCGGAAGTTGAGCTCAGAGGGAAGGATGCGATGGCCGCGCCCATGCCGGGCAAGAAAAGCAACCTTGCGGCCCTCCATCTCGCCCACAACGAAGACACTCGATGGGTCGCCGAAGGGTGTTTCGACGTGCACTTCGCGTACGCTGGTGAATCCGGGCATGGAGTAAAGCCCGCTGCCGCCGATGATGCCGATCTCCGCTTGCGCCAATGCCTGCTCCTCGAACGAGGGCTCTTCAATCGCCCGCGTGCCTGTCTCTGGCAAACATTTCAGTATAAAGGCAGGGCGCTGAAGTGGCACAGGTGGGCAGTGGTGTAGTTACGGATTGCCGGCAATCGGGGCGCAACTCGTAGAATGAGACAGAACGGCGGGATGAGCGCATTGGGCTGTTTGCGTGGGTTGACTTTATTGGCTCTGGAGCCCGGTGGACGGTTGCCGAAATTTGAGTTGTAATATTCTGCGGCGTTCCGGGCAGCGACCCGCCGAAAGGAACGGTTCATCAAGGTGACGGCATCGATCTGCGCAGCAAGCGTCGTGGTCCTGCTGGACATCTGCGTGGGAGCTCTCTATTCCGCGAAGCTGATTCGCAAGGAAACTTCTCCGCGAATTGCAACCTGGCTGATCTTCGAGATCGGCGTCCTGATGAGCCTGGCCGCATACTTCGCCTCACACGATCACAGTATCGTGAAGTCCGCGCTTAACGTGACAGACGGCATCGTGGTTACCGTCATTCTTGCATCGCTTCTTATAGGGCAGCGAGGCGGAAAAATCGTCTTCACCAGGAATGAGCAACTGTGCCTGGTGATTTCCTGCGTTACCACGGCCGCCTGGGCGATCACGAAGACTGCCTGGATCGGCTTCGTGGGATTCCAGGTGGTCATGTCGGTCGCCTACTTCCCCACGATTGAAAGCGTCTGGCAATGGAAGCCCAGCCGGTCGCCCGAACCCGTCGAAACGTGGAGCATCAACGCTGTGGCCGCGCTTATCGGAGTGGTCATCGACGTCACCGGCAAGCACGATTATGTAGCCATGCTCTATCCTCTGCGGGCGTTCATCCTCTGCATGATTATCGTGGCGCTTGTGGGGCGGTGGGAGCGGAAAAGCACGACTCACCGCTTCCTGGTCCGATGAGTCCACTGCATCCGTTCGGCGCCAGGAAACGCCTATTTCAATGGGAGTACATCTGGTTTCATGCTAAGCCGAAAACTGCACCACAACCCTCGGATTCGGTTTGTCGAGCTTACGTTTTGGGAACGACGAACAGCGTGATCGACTGTCCGGGGAACGTGGTTGTGAGGGAGCTGGTGGTCGATCCCGCAGCCGGGGTTGCAATGGAGACGGCGGGCTGGGAGACGATTCCGGCCAGGTTGGCGTTGGAGTAAAGCCAAACCTGCGCCGAGGCCGCGGTTGACGCCAGGTTGGCAAACGAGAGCGAGGCGGTCAGGTTGCCGTAGGTCTTGTTGATGACCACGACCGTGACAGCTCCGTCGGAGGAGCGAAGGCCTCCGTAGACCGAGAGCACGCCTTGATTGGCACTTGTGGAGGCCAATGCCACGTCCCCGAACATGGACTTGTTTCCATCGTAGTTGCGGTAAATCCTGTATGCCATCAGGCCAGGGACCTGAGCGGTGGGATCAGGAGGCCCCCAGAGCGTGGCCATGTCGAGGCCGTAGCTTCCAAAGATGCCCAGAATATCGGCCTGCGCCACCGCGCCGTTGATGTTTTCCTGGCCGCCCCAGTTGTATTCCGAGAAAGCGATTTTTGTGCCGGGGTAATCGCGCGCGACCCAGGCCTGGGCCATGGGGATGAGCTGCGGCGCCAGCAGCGGGGTGTTGCACGAGGAGGTGTAGTTGGGGTCGGTGGTGTAGTTCGGCTGCGGGTAGTTGGGATCGGTGTAGGTGGGGTCCCAGAACACGCGCGTGGAGTTGACCCGCGCCTGCTGCTCGCCGGTGTCCCCGGCAGTGGTTAAGCCGACGCCGTTGCCGTTGTATGTGGCGGCAAAATAGGTGTGCATGTCGAGATAATCGAGCAGGCGAACGTTGTTGGCTGCCTGGTAAGCAGCGAATTGCTGCAGATAGTACTCAATCAAGGGCACGCCGCCGTGCGCTTTGCGATCTGTAGGGCCCGCCCATGGCTGGTAGCATGGGCCAGTGCCCCAGCCGCTTTCCATATCTTTTTTGGAATAAAAGTAATTCCACCAGTTATCAATCACGGGGCCATTGATCAACGCCGTAGGATCGGCATCCTTGACTGCCTTCGCGGTGGCGATTTCGTTATTCGTCACCTCATCGTAGGTGGAAGCCACGGGGTGCACGTCGCGATGCACGGCATCCCACCAGGCCGGCTCGTTGTCAAGATCGTAGGCGTACACGCCGCCGTTTGCCGCCGTGCCGAACTTGCTCACCAGGTATGTCACCCATTGATTCGCCCATGCGGCGCCAACGGGGGTGCTGGTAATGCCGGCCTCGTTTGCGGGGTCTGTGATCTGGCACCCTGAAGCGCTTGTACAACCGCTGACCCCTTCCGGGTACGCGCCATCGCCGCAATTCGCGTTGTAGGGGTCGAACGAAAATTGCTGGGGGAAGGCGGTCGCAGAGTAGCTGCACGAAGTTCCGTCCTTTGAAATCCAGCCAAGCACGTCTACTGTTCCCAGGGTTTTCGCTCCGATGGTGGCGTCGGCCTCCACCGCTGTGTTGAAGGAACCGGTGTCCTGCTGTCCGGTGTTGCCGGTGTGGTTCTCAAAGTAATAATCGCTGGCGGAGTTGATGACGTCGAGCACGTAATTGTAGCGCTGCGATCCATCGCCGCCCCAGCGGTCCACCGGCAGGCTGATGGACTCGGCTGCGGCCGTGTCGGTGCTGCTGTTGTAATAACTCATGCCATAAATGAACGGGCTGATGGCGTGCGTCTGGTTGGCCGCGTCCACCACTAGCGCCGGACCGGCGGCCGCTGCCGGAGCGACCAACGTGACCGTGGCGCTGCCTGTCTGTGTGTTGTCCGCGGTGCTTGTAGCCGTAACCGTGACGGTTGCCGGAGCCGGGTACGGCGTGGTGTAAAGGCCGGTAGCGCCGATGGTGCCTGGGCTCAGGCTGCTGCCGGACGGCGCAGCCACGGACCATGTGACCAACGTGCTCGCCGTGCCATTCACCGTGGCCGAGAATTGCACCTGGGTCCCGATGGTTGCGGTGCCGGGATTGGGAGTTACCACGACCGTAGGCGCAGCGTAGGTTGCGGTGACCGTGGTATTGGCGCTAAGCGTCACGTTGCAGGTGACGGTGCTGCTGGTGGCGCATCCTGTCCACGCTGAGAAGTTGTTCGCGCCAGCGGTTGAGGGCGCCGTCAGCTTGATCGCCGTGCCGGAGTCGTAAGTACGCGTGAAGCTGGAGGTTCCGTTGCCGGAACCGTTGACGTCGGCGGGAGTGACGGTGATGGCGACGCCGCTGGCAGGGCTGGCGGTGTCTACTGTGAGTACGTAGGTCGTTGGGGGAGGCGGCGTGGTTGTGCCACTGCCGCTGCCACCACAGGCTAGGAGCATCATGCTCAGCCCACTGGCCATCAAAATCGCTGCATTCCGACCCATGTTTCTCATCCCGAAACTCCTGAAAGCTATATTACTCAACGTGATTCTTCCTCTCGTGCACCAAAACGCGGGCGCATGCGTCTTCCGGAACCGGTCTACTGCGGTATCACCAGCAGGGTGATCGATTGCGCGGGGAAGGTTGTGCTCAGCGTGCTTGTTGTGCTTCCTGCCCCGGGCGGCGTGATCGGGATGTTGGCCTGTGGCATGATCGCGGTCAGGTTGGCGCTTGAGTAGAGGTAAGCTTTGGCCGGCCCGCTCGCACTCACGTTTGCAAGGGAGACTGTCTGCGTCTGGTTGGCGTATGTCTTATTGATCACCATCAGGGTGACCGCATTGTCAGAGGTGCGCAATGCTCCATAGACCGCAAGCGCCCCCTCGGCATCGGCGCCCGCGGCCGCGCTGGTGGAGGCCAGCCCCATATCGCCGAAAGTGGACTTGTTGCCATCGTAGTTGCGGTACATCGCGAATGCCATCATGCCCGGAATCTGCCCGGAAGGATCGCTGGTTGGCCACATGGTTCCGAGATCGAGACCCTCGCGACCGAAGATGCCCAGAATGTCCGCCTGGGCAACCGCGCCGTTGATGGCTTCCATGCCGCCCCAGTTGTATTCGTCGATGGCCAGCTTGGTGCCGGGATAATCCCTGGCTACCCACTGCTTCATCATCGGAATCAGTTGCGGAGCTTGCAGCGGCGTGGAGCAGTTCGTGGTGTAGTTCGAATCGGTGGTGTAATTGGGCTGCGGGAAATTGGGGTCGGTGTAGGTTGGATCCCAGAGGGCGCGTGTGGAGTTTAGCCGCGCTGTTTGCGCGCCGGTATCGCCTGCCGGATTCAATCCCAGAGCTTTCCCATTGTAGGTCGCGGCAAAATAGGTGTGAAGGTCAACGTAGTCCAGCAGCCGCACACCGTAGGTGGTTTCAGCTTGCGCCATCTGTTGCAGATAGTATTCAACCATCGGAACGCCGTTGTGCGCCTTGCGGTCGAGGGGGTTGCTCCACGGCTCGAAGCAAGGACCGGAACCCCATCCGGACTCGATGTCTTTCTTGGAGTAGAAGTAGGCCCACCAATAGTCGATGATCGGACCGCTCACCTGGGCCGTCGGGTCGGCGGTCTTGATGGCCAGGGCTGTGCCGATGCCGCCGTTTGTCACTTCGTCATAAGTAAAGGGCACGGGATGCACGTCGAGGTCGTTCGAATCCCACCAGGTCGGCTCGTTGTCCAGGTCGTAGATGGCGACTCCCTTCCCATTGCCGCTGGCTGGATTTCCGGGTCCAAACTGACTCACCAGGGAGGTGACCCAGCCGCCGGTCCATGAACTCTGAGCCCAAGCTGCATTTACCGCGGAGGGGGCCGGCGGAGCCGGAGGCGGTTCGGGGATGCTGGTGACGCCGGGGTTGTTGCCGGTGATGTTGCACCCGCTGCTGCTGGTGCAGCCGCTCACGCCTTGCGGGTACAGGCCGTCTCCGCATCCGTTGGGGGCGAACGACACTTGATTCGGATAGGTGGATGAGGGGAAGGCGCACGACGTGCTGTCCTTGGCCACCCAACCGAGAACTGGAACTGTTCCCAGGGTCTTGATGCCGTTGCTGTTGTTGCTCTTCACCAGGGCGTCGAATGCGCTGACTCCCGGCACCGCGAGCCATCCATCCCCACCTGTGCCCGGCGAGTTTTCAAAGTAGTAGTCGGCAATGGAATTCGTCACGTCCAACTGGTAGTTGTAACGCTCTGTGGAGTCTCCGCCCCAGCGATCGACTGTGATGTTCGCCGGCGCCACTGCGGCGGCATCTGCCACGGATCCATCCAGTAGATAGGCGTCCATGCCATAGATGTACGGGCTGATGGCATGGGTCTGGTTGCCGGCATCGACGCTGAGGGTGAGCCCGGCGACTTGGGCGGGTGGGTTCAGGGTCACCGTGGCCGACCCGCTGACAAGCGGGAACTGTGTGCTGGTGGCTGTGACCGTGATGGTGGGCGGCGCCGGGTAGGGAGTGGTGTAGAGGCCGGTGGTGGTCATTGTGCCAGCGCTCTGTGTGAAGCCGGTAGGAGGCGCGTAGGACCATGCCACCGCGCTGCTGAAACTGCCCGTCCCGGCGACCGTGGCCACAAACTGCACCTGGGTTCCGATGGTTGCGGTGGTGGGCGTGACTGTGATCGAGGTGATGTTGGCTCCCGTTGGGGCGGTGCTTGTGGATGCGCTGCCGCTGCCGCCGCAGGCCGTAAGCGCGAGGCTCAGGCCACTTGCCAGGAAAAATGACGCAATCCAACTGGTATTCCTCATGCCGGCTCTCCAAACCTGTTGGGTTCGGTCGCGGCCCGAAATTTGGGTTGCGGAGAGAATCCCAACGCTACATCAATTTCATTCCGGTCCAGGATGAGCCCGACGCACAGGGATTATGCCGCGGTTCCCGGTCCCATGGCAGAGAATTCTACTCCCGCGCACATGGGGGGCACAATGGCAGTGGCTAGTGCACAGCCAATCGCTTCAGATTCTGTTGTAATCTATAGGAGATAGATTCGGCAGCACGGCGTATCCACTGTTTACGGGTTGAGGCCGGGATGCCGGACTTTCTTTTCCAGGGGCAAAAGGAAGCTCAGTGACGATCGAAAACCAGCAGCGGCGAGGATGGATTCTGATTGCGGCAATCGCGATCGGAATTGCGCTGGTGCTGATGATGGTCCCCCACCCCGATTCAGGGAACGCCGCGGCCTGGGCTGCAATTCTGCCGATTTTCCTGGTTGGAATTATCTCTCCTCGGAGCCTGCTTCCGGGCATGGCCTTTGAATACGTTGGCCGCACGCCGGATGCGCCGGTTCTGCCCGCATCGTTCCAGCGGCCACCTCCCTTCCAACTCGCTTAACTCTCTCGACATGGTCTGGATATTCACGGCAGCCCAGGCTGACCTGTGTCCGCGACCCGTTTATTCAAGAGGTTTTGCCTGCGATCTTGAGGGGTGATTATGCCTGGGTACATTCTCTCTATTCTGAGTATGTTTACTGCCGCGCCATTTGTGGCGATTCTCGCGATTCTGTGCTGCTGGCAGTTGCAGCGGGTGAAGTGGCTGCGCAATCCTCGCACGGGGAAGCGGCTCTTTGGCGTGCAGGCTTCCGCGGTGGGATTGGGGATGGCTTTTCTATTCCTGCAGTCGTTTTACAAGCCGAACCTGGCGAATGAGATCGAGGTCAGGCAGAAAGTGGACGTGGATGAGGACGATGAAGGCGATCCGGAGACGCCGGCGAAGCAATTGAACCGGCAATTGAAGCGGATCAGAAGGGGCGAGCAGGTGGACAGGCTGGAATTGCGGTTGTGATCCCAGGTCCCGAAGTTCGAGGGCCCCCCTTTGACAGGCTCAGGGCCGGCTCGAGGGCACCCTGTATTGGGCATTTGGCGCGCCGCGATGAACCGGTGCAAGGCGGCGCTTGTAACCTTCACCATTTACACTGGTAGACGGAGAATCCTGTGTTTTTCGATACGATACTTACCAAGATTTTTGGCACGGCGAACGAGCGTATTATCAAGCGTCTGATGCCATCGGTGGCCAGGATCAACGACCTGGAGCCTGAGACGCAGAAACTCACCGATGAGGAGTTACGCGCAAAGACCGTGGAGTTCCGGGCGCGGATTGCAGCGCATTTGGCAGAACGTCTGAAAGGTTTTGAGAGCCCGGAAGAGTTGAACGCGGCGGGCCGCGAGGCCGAACTGGAGGAAGTTGCCGAGCGTAGAGCGGCAGAGCAGGCGCTTGCCGAGCGCGAGGTGCTGGACGAAGTGCTGCCCGAAGCCTTTGCGGTGGTGCGCGAGGCGGGTTGGCGCGCGGTGAAGATGCGGCATTTCGATGTGCAGATGATTGGCGGTATGGTACTGCACAGCGGCAAGATAAGCGAGATGAAGACCGGCGAAGGCAAGACGCTGGTGGCGACATTGAGCTGCTATTTGAACGCGCTGGCGGGGCACGGGGTTCACGTGGTAACGGTGAACGACTACCTGGCCAAGCGCGATGCCGAGTGGATGGGCAAGATTTACGAGTTTCTGGGACTGACGGTGGGCGTCATCGTCCACGACCTGGACGACAATGAGCGCCGGGCAGCCTATGCGGCCGACATAACTTACGGGACCAATAACGAGTTTGGGTTCGACTACCTTCGCGACAACATGAAGTTCGAGTTAAAAGATTGCGTGCAGCGGGGGCACTACTACGCGATTGTGGACGAAGTGGATTCGATCCTGATCGACGAAGCGCGCACGCCGCTGATCATCTCCGGGCCTACGGACCAGACGACGGATAAGTATGCGCGGGTAAAGAAGATTATTCCGGAACTGAAGCTTGGCGAAGAGATTGAATGGAGCGATTCCAAGCGCGCGGCGGAACTGGGCCTGGAACTTCGCGAAGGCGAGAAATACCTGACCGGCGACTACATTGTGGACGAGAAGCAGAGGACGATTGGGGTCACGGACGACGGGTGGGTGACGATCGAGAAGCTGCTGGGGATCGACAACATTGCCGATGCCGAGAACTGGGACCTGAAGCACTACGTGGAGACTGCGATCAAGGCTCACGCGCTGTACCGGCGCGACGTGGAGTACGTGGTCAAAGACGGCGAAGTGATTATCGTGGACACTTTCACCGGTCGTTTGATGCCGGGGCGGCGCTGGAGCGACGGGCTGCACCAGTCCATCGAGGCCAAGGAGGGCGTGAACATCCGCAAGGAAGATCAGACGCTGGCCACGATTACGTTCCAGAACTACTTCCGCCTTTACAAGAAGCTGAGCGGAATGACGGGCACCGCGGAGACCGAAGCGGCGGAATTCGAGAAGATTTACAAGCTTGAGATTGTAGTGATTCCCACCAACAAGGCGATGCGGCGGTTGGAAAATCCGGATGTGATCTACCGGACCGAAAAGGAAAAGTACAAGGCTGTTGCCGACGACATTGCGATATTGCATGAGAAGATGCAGCCGGTGCTGGTGGGCACGGTATCGATTGAGAAGTCGGAGCGCCTGTCGGGGATTTTGCAGCGCAAGGGCGTTAAGCATGTGGTGCTGAATGCGAAGTTCCACGAGCGCGAAGCGGAGATTGTGGCGCAGGCCGGGCGGCTGGGAATGGTGACCATCTCAACCAATATGGCCGGGCGCGGGACCGACATTCTGCTGGGCGGAAATCCCGACTTCATGGCGCGGCAGGAACTGGTGAAGAAGGGCAAGGCACGAGCGATCAGCGCGAATGAGGGAGCGATCAATCCCATGGCGCCGGCGGGATTCCTGCGGTTCTACTACAACGGGCAGGAGTTCGAGGTTGCCGAGCCGGATTGGGCCGAGGCTTTCAAGGGCCACGCGGATGCGGCACTGATAGATCACGGGCAGGTGATCGAAGCGGGCGGCCTGTTCATTCTGGGCACCGAGCGCCACGAGTCGCGGCGCATCGACAACCAGCTCAGGGGACGCGCGGGGCGCCAAGGTGATCCCGGAGAGTCGAGATTCTATCTTTCGCTGGAAGACGACCTGATGCGGATCTTCGCCAAGCAGTGGGTGAGCACGCTGCTGGAGCGGCTGGGGATGGAAGAAGGGATGCCGATCGAGGGAAAGATGATCTCCAATCGGATCGAGGCGGCCCAGAAGGCTGTAGAAGCACAGAACTTCGAGAGCCGCAAACATCTGCTCGAATACGACGATGTCATGAACAAGCAGCGCGAGGCCGTTTACGGGGTTCGGCGGCGGCTGCTGGAGGGCCTGGACCAGCGGGACCTGATTCTGGAGGACTACGTCGGCGGCATTTTGAGCAGCGCGCTGGATGAGTTTGCCGGCGAGAAGCTTCATCCCGATCAATGGAACATGAAAGGCCTGGATGAGCGGCTGTTGGGCCAGTTCGGAATCACCCTGGGTACGGCGGGAATCAACGCACAGAACCGTCACGAGCTGGGCGACAGTTTGTTTGAAAAGCTGAAGCAGGATTACGAGGCCAAGGAGAAAATTCTCGGGCCCGAGACCATGCGCTATCACGAGCGGATGGTGATGCTGAGCGTGATTGACGGGCTGTGGAAGGAACACCTGCTGAACATGGACCACCTGAAAGAGGGGATCGGGCTGCGGGGCTATGCGCAACGAGATCCTCTGGTGGAATACAAGCGCGAGTCCTTCGACATGTTCGAGGCGATGATGCTGAAGTTCCAGGAGGATACTGTCCGGTTCCTGTTCCGGATGCAGATTCTGGGGCCGGACGGGCAGCCGGTGAATGCCGCACCCGAGGTTCGGCGGGAGATTCCGAAGGCTCCGCCGGTGGCCAGCGCGGCAAGGCTACCAGTGTCGGAGGGAGCGACTTTGACCGCTCCAACCGAGGAAATACCGATATCGACACGGCAGCCGTCGACGACCATTGACGCGCTGGAGAAGGAGTTCGCTCGCAAGAAGCAGCGGGAATTGGCGGCGGCCAGCCGGTCGGGCGGCGGAGATGCGAGCCAGCCCGCACAGCGCCGGACCGGAGAAAAAGTGGGACGGAACGACCCATGCCCCTGCGGATCGGGAAAGAAGTATAAGAAGTGCCATGGGGCGGAGAAGTGAATGGAGCAACTAAGAAGTGAAGAAGTGAAGAAGTGAATGACGGCTCACACTTCGATGGCGGTGGGTGACTGGAAAATGGCGTAACGCTCTCACCCGAAGAAGCTGAACGCCTTTTTCTTTTCGGGAGCCGCGGGCAGGCCGCAGGCTGTTCTGGCCATTTGACGGATCGCTCTTGAAATGGGCGAGTCCCCCAGTGCAATGGGAGTGGCGGTGTTCTGGGTTCGGCGAGCCGTGGCGAAATCGTCGGGAACCTTCCACTGCGCGGGCTGGGTAAGGGCCTTGGTAATGTGCGTGTCGTCGAAGAGCAGCGCGCTGGGGCTGTAGCGGTTTATGACAATCTGGAGCCGGCGGCCGCGGGTGGGAAAGAATTGGGAGATGACGCGGTTTGCGTTTCGCAGTTCGGAAACGCCGACCTGGGTGATGAGGTAGATGGTGGCGGACTCCTCAAACAGCGACGTGCCCCTCAAGTCCACTCTCGATCCAATATCGACGACAACCCAATCGTAATTCAGGCGGGCGACGGCGAGGAGCTTGTCGATGGCCTCGTTGGGGGTTGGAATCTGGGTGAACTCCCGTGGCGCGGCAAGCACAAACAGTCCGGAGCTATGCTTGGTGAGCAGGTTATTGAGAAAAGTGGCATCGAGGCGCGCCGAATCCTGAAATGCGTTGGCGGTGGAGAACTCCGGGGTCATGCCGAGATTGAGTGCGGCGTCTCCCAGGGGTAGACCGAGATCGATCAGCAAGGTGCTTTTCCCCGACTCCTGGGCCAATGCGACGGCAAAATTGGAGGCAATGGTGGTGACGCCACAGCCGCCTTTTACGCCAAGGAACACGAACATGCTGCCGGAAGTTCTGGCGGGCCGGCGCGCTGCGGGCTTTCGCACCGAAACGCGCGCCAGGGCATCGGCCATGTCGAGAACAGACAGGGGCAGAGTGAGGAACTCACGGGCGCCCGCGCGCATGGAGCGGATGAGCAGTTCCCGATCGGGCTGCGCGGAATAGACCATTACGGTGGCGTTGTCTTTGGCGCAAATTTTCTCTACGAGATTCAACGCCATGTCCGGCTCGCTATCGAGGTCGAGGATGATCACATCGAATTGCTGGTCGATCGATTCCGGCAATTCCTCCTGGGCAGGAGGATAGAAAGGAAATTCCTGAGTCACTATCTTTCTGTCCGGAGCACTCCCATTGAGTTCACTCGCCTGGAATTGCCCGCCGTGCTGGCAACCAGCCAAAGCCTCGGAGATGGCCGCGCGCCTGTGCTGGTCGGGGCCGATGAGCGCGATGGCCAATTCGCCGCCAACGGGCTCGTCGGGATTCAGGGAAATGGCCGGCATGTGCAGACTCTACTCCTACGGATTGGACGCCTTGCCAAGTTTAACCTGAGACACTTGGGAAGTCCGAGCCTTTTCTCAATCGAGACTTGAACTTAGGCCCGGCGACGCGCCAGCTCCGTGTCCAAGGCGCGCTTCGACGTCGACGATACTGGGCGAGGAAACGAGGGCGGCCCCGGTTGCCAAGGCGCGGCGTCAATGTGCTGTGGCCGCACCCCGGTTAGACGCGATCGCCCGGCCAAAGCGCTCGGCCAAAGGGGCGCGGCATTCACGCTGGAGTCAAAGAACCCTCCGCCGCGGACCGAGGATTGCCTTTAGCCT
>Ga0302320_10021993_pt1 | contig 12623 bp, 10 predicted proteins | sample Bog_T0_3_FD_202130 | JGI IMG/M metagenome (GOLD analysis project Ga0302320, IMG submission 202130) | Peat permafrost microbial communities from Stordalen Mire near Abisko, Sweden - Bog_T0_3 | ecosystem: Environmental > Terrestrial > Soil > Wetlands > Peat | place: Sweden: Abisko, Stordalen Mire...
GATGGCGCCGCACGCAGCCCTGCCCACCGCCCCCCACTGCCTGGCGCCTTCACCCAAGGTGGCCCCGGCCAGCTTCCAGATGCCGGCCGGCGCCTGCGACACCCATGCCCACGTGGTCTCCGAAAGCGCGGACTATATCATGGTGCCCTCGCGCATCTACACCCCGCCGCCGGCGCCCGAGGCGAAGTACCTGGCCATGCTCGCCGCCACCGGCTGCACCCGGGGCGTGCTGGTGCAGATCAGCGTCTATGGCACCGACAACCGCTACCTGCTGGAGGTGCTGGGCCGCAACCCGAACCTGCGGGGGGTCGCGGTGGTGGGGCCCGAGGTGACCGACCGGGAACTGGAGGCGCTGCACGGGGCCGGGGTCCGGGGGCTGCGCATCAACGTGTCGTTCCCGGGCGGCGGGCTCAGCTTCGACGCCATGGAGGTCCTGGCCCGGCGCATCGCCCCCCTGGGCTGGCACATGCAGTTCCTGTGCGACGGCCGGGACCTGCCGGAGCTGTTTCCGCGCATGTCCAGGCTCCCCTGCCCCGGGGTGCTGGACCACATGGGCCACATGCCGGCCGCCCTGGGCATGGGCCACCCGGCCTTCCAGGCGGTGCGCGCCCTGGCGGCGAACCACGGCTGGTGGGTCAAGCTGTCCGGCGCCTACCGCCTGAGCGACGACTACGACGGCTTCAGGTCGGTCACCCCCATTGCCCAGGCGCTCATCGCCGCCGCTCCGGACCGGATGCTCTGGGGCAGCGACTGGCCGCACGTGGCCATGGTGCGCATGCCCGACACCGGCGCGCTGCGCAACCTGCTCAAGGACTGGGCGCCCGACGCCGCGGTGCGTGACCGCATCCTGGTGGACAATCCGGCCCGCCTGTACGATTTCCCGCGGAGCTGAAGGCCGCGTTGCTGGCCCGGATATCGGCCATGAAGGCCGGGGACAGGCCCGGAACCGAGGCCAGGCAGCGGTCGATGGCCAGGATCTCCGCGGCGCAGGCCGGCAGCCGGAAGTTGCCGATCCGGCCCCGGTTGTCCTTGTGCACCGCGTGGTTCCGGAGCTCCAGGGCCAGGCTCCGGCCGAGCCCGGCCAGCTCCCGCCGGGCCGGCTGCGGGATGGCGCCCAGGGCCAGCGGGAACTGCCGCACCAGCCATTGCTTGAGGTTGAACCCGTCGGAGGCCACGGCCCACCACCAGTAGCCCAGGGAGCTGCAGAGCAGGGCGAACACCAGGTCCGCCGTCTCCGCGTCGGCGCAGGCGAATCGCGTGACCCGGGCGGGCGCGACGGTGCGGCCGCGCCGGTCGAAGGTCTCCGGCAGTTCCCGCCAGGCCGGGAACCAGTTGCAGGCGCTGCCGCCCACGTACACCGTGGCGCCGGCGGCGGCGGCGGTGCCCAGGTCCATGCCCAGGGGCGGGCCGGCCGCCAGCAGCCGCTGGAGCACGTCCGCCTGGAGCTGGCTGGCCACCTTGGGGATCCCGGCCGAGATGTCCAGATCCAGTCGAGCGTAGCGCAGGGTGGCGAACAGGTGGCCCCGGGCCCGGGCCCGCCAGCGCAGCAGGCCGGTGGTGGCCCACTGGTGGCCCGGCACTTCCGCAGACCGGGCGTACAGGACCAGGCTGCAGCGGGCGCGCACGCCCCGGCCGAACAGGGCGTTGGGGGTCCGGTCGAAGTGCGACCAGAGCCACAGGCCCGGTTCGGTGGCGATCACCCGGCGCAAGGTGGCGAAGGCGGGCTCCGTGGAGCAGGCCACCGCCAGGGGCAGGACCAGGCCCAGGCGGCCCGTGCCCGGCTTCAGCAAGCGCAGGCAGCGCTCCACCGCCAGGGTGGCCAGGCTCTCGTCGGCGCTCCACCGGGGCCGCGCGCTGCGGTAGTCGGCCCGCAGCAGCGGGCGGCTGGCCTCCCTGGGGATGCGGGCGAAGGGCGGGTTGCCGAGGATCACGTCGAAGCCCCCGGCCGCCATGACGGCGGGAAAGGCGCTGGACCAGAACGGGCCGGAATCCAGCAGGGCGTCGCCCACCCTCAGGTTGCCGTCCGGCACCGGCCCGCCCAGCCGCTGCTCCAGCCGCCGCCGGCAGCGTGCCACCGCGTCCTCATGGAGATCCACCCCGTAGAGGTGGTTCTTGAACCTCGGCTCGGCCCCGCACGCGGCGCAGAGCGGTTCCAGCACGTCCGCCGCGGCGGCCAGGAACGCCCCGGAGCCGCAGGTGGGATCCAGCACGGTGAGCCCTTCCAGGGCCCGCCGGAACACCGGGGCCAGCCCCGGGATCCAGGCCAGGCCGTCCTCGGCCAGGCGCTGGAGGTCCAGGTTGTCCATGACCAGGTCGCGGATCCCTGGCCCGCCGGCGCCGCCCAGCCGCTCCAGCAGCTCCGCGCACCGGCCGCGCCGGGCCGCCGTCTCCCCCCAGGTTTCCAGGGGCAGGCCCACGGCGGGGTCCGCCGGCGCCTCCGGATCCAGGCCCGGGGGCAGCGGCCGCGCCATGCCGTGCTTCAGTTCCGGCCGGAGGTAGCGGCCGGGATCGCGCCGCAGCAGGTCCCGGAACCCATCGTCGAAGGCCGCGCCGCCGACCCGGACCGCTTCCAGCAGGGCCGGGATGATGGCGCTCCCGGCCAGGTAGGCGGCCACGTCCCGGGGGGTGTCGTAGGCGCCCAGCCGCTCCCGGTCGGGGCGCCGGTCCAGGCGTGGCACACGGCTGAGGGCACGCACGGCAGTCGCCACCTCCCGACCCTATGATCCTCCGGGGGCCCGATGCAAGGCCAGGGGTGTTTGGCGTTTAAAGGATCTCCCCCGCCCAGAGCCTCTTCAGGAACTCCAGCGCCGGCAGCACGAGGATGCCGTCGTCCAGCTGCCGTGGGGTCCCTTCCAGGCAGACCAGGATGCGGGGCCCCACGGAGGGGTGTTCCTCCTGGATGGCGCGGAGCCCCGCCAGGTACTGGGGCCGCACCCGTTCGGTGGCCTTGACCTCAATGGCGGCCTCCAGGTCCCCCAGGATAAAGTCCACTTCGGTGCCCGTGGCCAGGCGCCAGTAGCGCAGCTCGTAGTGTAGCCCGGAATAGCTGGCATGGGCACGGAGCTCATGGCAGATCCAGTTCTCGAAAGCTTTGCCGAACACCTCCTGGCCAGGTTCCAGGCCCCGGCGCCTGGCCAGCGTGTTCACGGTGCCCACATCGTGGAAAAAGAACTTCGGGGCCTGGATGACCCGGCGCTTGGCCCGGCTGGTGAAGGCTGGCACGAAGGCACCCAGCAGGGTGTCCACCAGAATCTGATAGTGTTCGCGCACGGTGGGGGCGCTGACCCCGCACTCCCTGGCCACGTTCTCGAAATTGAGGATCTCCGTATCCCCCAGGGCCGCGGCACGGAGGAAATCGTAGAAGGCATTCAGGTTCCTCACCAGCCCCTCCTGGGCGACCTCGAGGCGGAGGTAGTCCTCCACATAGGCGCGCAGGGGAGGCTCCGGGTTGAGCGCGAGGTAGTGGCGGGGCAGGACCCCGTGTTTCACGAACCGGACGACGTCGGCCTGGTCCCCCACCTCCTGGGTCGTCAGGCCGAACATTTCGAAGCGAAGGGCCCGTCCCCCCAGCAGGTTCGCATGGCCCCGGCGCAGCTTGCGCGCGCTGGAGCCGCAGAGGCCGAACACGAAGCCATGCTCGACCATCAGCCGCTGCACCTCGTCCAGGAGCTGGGGGACCTTCTGGATCTCGTCGATGAGCACGAGGGGCGGCCTGGCAGGGAGCGCCAGCAGCTGTTGCCCGAGGCTCTCCGGATCCCGGGAGAAACGGACGAAATCGCGGCTTTTCAAGAGATCGAAACGAAGGGCTCCGGGGAAACGTTCGAGCAGGAAGGTGGTCTTGCCGGTCTGGCGGGAACCCCACAGGAAAAATGTGTCCTGGATGTCCGGAGGGATGGGCAGGCTGCGGTGAAACATGCCACCCAGTCTAGGTCAGCGCTCCTGATAATCAAAGACATAACTTTTGTTTATCTGGATAAACCAAAGTGGTTGTTTAGGTTTTTGCTGGGGGCCCGATGAAATGCCAGGGGTTATCCCGGAAGGCCCGCCACAGCATTCGGCGTAGACCTTCCCGGCCCTTGCGGTCCACATCCCGGGCGTCGATGGCGGTGCGCAGGGCCAGCAGGAACGACACGCTGAAATTGAGCAGGCCGATGCCGGCGATCCCGGCCATGCCCCAGGCCAGGCCGGCCCAGGGCATGGTGCCGGGAGTGGCGAGCCCGTGGGCCACGCAGAGTGCCAGGGAGGCCGCGGACAGGGTCACGTGGCGCACCTCCACCGGCAGCCCCGCGAAAGCGAAAACCATCGGCATGAAGCCCAGCAGGAAGCCCAGGGCGATGGTGCCGCAGACCCCGCCCAGGTGCCGCTCCACCACGCGGCCCGCGGTGGCGGCCCCGTCCGGACCCAGCCAGTAGATCAGCCGGCGGTGCCCGGCCAGGGCCTGGGGCAGGCAGCGGAAGGCGCTCCAGTTGGCGGCCCAGCCCGCCGCCAGGCTGGACATCCAGAGGAACACCCCGGTGAGCGCGGCGAACGGCAGGGTCCAGCTGCGCAAGGGGTGCAGGCCTTGCAGGCTGTGCGCCGCGGTGGCCGGGTCCAGGGGCGGCCGCCCGGTGAGCTTCCACCAGATCAGGCCCAGCAGCACGGCCGCCGGGATGGTCCACAGGACGTTGCCCAGGGTGGCCATGACCTGGGACCGGGCGATGCCCGCCACCAGGTCCACCATGGCCCGGCCCGGCAGCCGGTCCTCCAGGGCCCCGGCCAGGCTGGCGGCGGTCATGGCCGGCTGCTTGGAAGCCAGGGTGAAGCCGGCGAACTGCATGACCACGAAGCTGGCGGTGTAGTTGCCGGCGAAGGCCAGGCCGGCGATCATCGGCGCCACGGCCGCCGCGGCGATGTCGTACTTCAGGGCCGCGGTGAAGGCGGTGAGAACGCCGCCCCCGGCGGCGGACCAGAAGGTGCCCACCCACTCGGCCCGGGTGTTGGCGATGTAGTGCTCCCCGGTCTGCCCGGTGTGCTCCACCACCTTGCGGGCCAGGCGGCGGGTGGTGCTGTGCACGAGGCCACTGAAGCTCGCCTGGACCGCCGACTGGCGCACCAGGGCGGCGGCGAAGGCCTGGCCGTCCAGGGCCCCGGCGGCCAGGCTCACCAGCTCCTCCATGCGCCGCAGGTGGGCCTCCAGCAGGTCCAGGCGGTAGACCAGCTCGCTGGAGACGCCATGGCGGTCCAGGTAGTCCAGGGCGGTCTTCAGCCGGGCCCGGCAGGCGGCCAGGAGCTCCGGCCAGGAGGCGGCCTCCCCCCGGCGCAGGGCGGCCATGGCCTCGGGCAGGCCGCCGAAGGGGGAGTCCAGCTCCCGCTCGTCCGGGGCCAGCCCGAGCAGGTCCCGGGCCAGGCCCAGGGCCGTGGCCCGGTAGGCCAGCAGCTGGGCCGCGTCCCACACCGCTTCCGGGGGCAGGGCCAGCAGCTCCCGCCAGGGTTCCACCAGGGGCGGGGCCAGGGCCGCCATCCAAAGGGCGTCCTCCTCCCCCATGGGCAGCCGGTCCAGGAGCGCGCACAGGTCGGCTTCGGGGTCCAGGCGCGGCACGAACCGCTCCACCAGCCGGTGCAGCAGCTCCCGCATGAAGGCGTGGTGGACCGGCAGCCCGGTGTCCGCCAGCAGCCGGACGGCGCTGGTGTGGCTCCACACCATGCGGATCCGCGCCCGCCACTCCGGCCCCCGGGGGTGCTCCCGGAGCACGGCGTTCAGGGCCAGCAGCCGCCGGGTCCGGACGGCCCCGGGCGAACCCTCCACCAGCCAGCGCAGCAGCCCTTCGAACCAGGCCTCGTCGGGACCGGGAGCGTTGAGAACCAAATAGAGGGTGGGGGTCATGGGCCTCCTGACCGGGCCATCTTAGCGCGGCCGCCCCGATCCCCCCAGTTGTGGCAACATCAACTCATGCCCGCCCTTCCTGAATCCCTGCGCTCCCTGCGGCAGCGTAACTACCGCCTGTTCTGCAGCGGCCAGCTCGTCTCCCTGATCGGCACCTGGATGCAGATGGTGGCCCTGAGCTGGCTGGTGTACCGGCTCACCGGCAAGGCCGCCATGCTCGGGCTGATGTCCTTCTGCAACCTGATCCCGGTGTTCATCCTGGCCCCGTTGGGCGGGCTGGTGGCGGACCGGGTGCCGTCCCGTCGGCTGCTGCTCACCACCCAGATCGTGGCCATGACCCTGGCCTTCATCCTGGCCGGGCTCACCCTGACCCACCACGTGCGCATGTGGCACCTGTTCGTCTCCGCCCTGCTGCTGGGCACCACCAACGCCTTCGACAACCCCGGCCGCCAGGTGTTCGTGGCCCGGGCGGTGCCCCGCCCTGACCTGATGAACGCGGTGGCCCTCAACTCCTCCATGGTCACCGGCGCCCGGGTGGCCGGCCCGGCCCTGGCCGGGATCCTGGTGGCCGCCATCGGCGAAGGCTGGTGCTTCTTCCTGAACGCCGTCAGCTACCTGGCGGTCATCGCCGGGCTGCTGGCCATGACCTTCCCGCCCATGAAGGCCCGGGAACCGGAGGGCCAGTCCCAGATGGGCCGCCTGCGGGAGGGCTTCGCCCTGGTCCGGCGCACCATGCCCATCCGCAGCCTGTTGATCCTGCTGGGCATGCTGAGCCTGCTGGGGGTGCCCTATTCCGTGCTGATGCCGATCTTCGCGGCCCAGGTGTTCCACGGCAGTTCCCGCACCTTCGGCCTGCTCATGGGCACCTCGGGCGCCGGCGCCCTGGCCGGGGCGCTGACCCTGGCCTGCCGCCCCCATTCCCACGGGCTCGGCCGCTGGATCACGGCCACCTCGCTGGCCTTCGGGGCGGCCCTCATCGGCTTCGCCTGCTCCCGGTCACTGTGGCTGTCGCTGCCGCTGATGCTGCTGGTGGGCTTCTGCTTCATGGTGGAGATGGCCGCAACCAACACCATGATCCAGATGATGGTCCCCGACGCCTTCCGCGGCCGGGTCATGTCCTTCTACGCCATGATGTTCCTGGGCATGTCCCCCCTGGGCGGGCTGCTGGCGGGCCTGGTGGCGCACCAGGTGGGCGCGCCGGCCACGGTGGCCCTGGGCGGCGCGGGCTGCGTGGTCTGCGGCTGCGCCTTCGCCCTGCACTTCCGCCGGTGGCGGGAGGGAGCCCGGGGGCTGCTGCGCGCGGCGGGAGAAACCGGGGACTAGAGGCCGGATCGTTACAGCCATTTCACGGATTGTACGCACGGGGACGGTATACCTGTTCTGCGATGGTTCCCCCCGTTTCCGACCTCAACTCAGGACTCCGCGGTGTGCTCGAGGCCAAGCCGAGCGCAGGGGATGAAGGCATGGAGCTGTTCCACCACCGGACCCTGTTCATCTCGGACGTGCACCTGGGCACCCGCGGCAGCCGGGCGGAACTGCTGGTGGACTTCCTGCGCTACCACACGGCCGACACCATCTTCCTGGTGGGCGACATCGTGGACGGCTGGAGGCTCCGGCGCGCCTGGTCCTGGCCGCAGAGCCACAACGACCTGGTGCAGAAGCTGCTCCGGCTGGCCCGGAAGGGGTGCCGCATCGTCTTCATCCCCGGCAACCACGACGAGCTGTTCCGGGACTATCTGGGCCTGGTCCTGGGCGGCATCACCATCCAGGGCCAGGCGCTGCACACCACCGCGGACGGCCGGCGGCTGCTGGTGCTGCACGGCGACCAGTTCGACGCGGTCACGCTCACGTCCCCGTGGCTGGCCAGGCTGGGGGCCTGGGCCTATGAAGGGACCTCGATCCTCAACAACGGGTTCAACCAGATCCGCCGGAAGTTCGGGTTCCCGTACTGGTCGCTGGCGGGATATCTCAAGCACAAGGTCAAGAACGCAGTCTCCTTCCTCGCCAAGTACGAGACGGCGCTCCTGGGCGAGGCCCGCCGGCAGGGGCTGGACGGCGTCATCTGCGGCCACATCCACCACGCCGAGATGCGCGACGTGGACGGCCTGCTCTACTGCAACACCGGCGACTGGGTGGACGACTGCACGGCGGTGGTGGAGCACACCGACGGGGCCCTGGAGATCATCCGCTGGACCGAGCAGCGGGGACCCGTGGCGCATCCCGTGGCGGCCGCATGAAGATCGCCGTGGTCACGGACGCCTGGAAGCCGCAGGTCAACGGGGTGGTGCGCAGCCTGGAACGCACCCGGTCGGAGCTCACCCAGATGGGGCACACCGTCGAGGTGGTGCATCCGGGCCTGTTCAAGAGCTTCCCCTGCCCCACCTACCCGGAGATCCTGCTGGCCTGGAACGCGCCGGCGGCCCTGCCCCGGATCATGCGGAACCTGGCGGCGGACGCGGTGCACGTGGCCACCGAGGGACCCCTGGGCTGGACCGCCCGGCACTGGTGCCTGTCCCGGGGGATCCCCTTCACGACCTCCTTCCACACCCGTTTCCCGGAGTACGTGCAGGCCCGGACCGGGCTGCCCGTGGGCCCCGGCTACGCCCTCTTCCGCCGCTTCCACAACCGCGGACGGTGCACCATGGTGGCCACCCCGAGCCTGCGCAAGGAACTGGACGAGCGGGGGTTCCGCCACCTGGCCATCTGGTCCCGGGGGGTGGACACGGAGCTGTTCCGGCCCCAGCCCAAGACCGCCATGGATTTTCCCCGCCCCATCTTCCTCTACTTCGGCCGGGTGGCGGTGGAGAAGAACCTGGAGGCCTTCCTGGACCTGGACCTGCCCGGCAGCAAGGTGGTGATCGGCGCGGGGCCGGCCCTGGAGATGCTGAAGGCCCGGTATGCCGGGGCGCACTTCCTCGGCGAGAAGGTGGGGGAGGACCTGGCCCGGCACGTGGCGGCGGCGGATGTCTTCGTGTTCCCGTCGCGCACGGACACCTTCGGCCTGGTGCTCCTGGAGGCCCTGGCCTGCGGGATTCCGGTGGCGGCGCTGCCGGTGACCGGCCCCGTGGACGTGCTGGTGCAGGGGGTGACCGGCTTCCTGGACGAGGATCTCGGCCGGGCGGCGCGGGCCGCCCTGGCGCTGTCCCCCGAAGCCTGCCGGCAGGCGGCGCAGGCCCAGACCTGGCGCGCCTGCGCCCAGCAGTTCCTGGGCAACCTGGCGCGCTGAGAGGACCCGATGGCCAAGGCCAAGGCGAAACAGAGCAAGGATCCGAAGACCAGCGAAATCCAATGGCTGCCCTATGTGGAAGAGCAGAGCTACCCCGCCGCGCAATCCCACCTCAGCCTCCTTTTCGCCAAGGAACGGGTCGACCGGTTCATCGCCGAGCTCCGGAGCGCCGCCGTGGTGCGCTTCCAGGCCAAGGACATCTTCAGGACCTCGGGGCTTTCCCTGCACGGCGTCAGCCACTCCCACATGGACCGGGAACGCAAGCGGATCCTGAAGGGGGAAGATCCCTCCCCCCTCCTGCTGGTCCGGGATGAGCCGCACGGCAAGGTGGTGATCGCGGAAGGCTACCACAGGCTCTGCGCGGTCTACAGCATCGACGAGGACGCCTGGATCCCCTGCAAGATTATCTAGGAGAGATGCGCCAGCAGGTCGTCCATGCTGAAGGGCTTGGACAGCAGGGCGACGTGGGGATGGGCCTTGACCAGATCCAGGGCCGTCTGGTCCACCCGGCCGGTGGCGAGCAGCACCGGGGTGGCGGGAAGCGCCGCGCGCAGGCGCGGCAGGGTCCCCGCCCCGCCCAGACCCGGCATGTTCAGGTCCAGGATCACCAGGTCCGGCCGCAGCCCGCCCTGGACGGCCGCCAGGGCCTCCTCGCCGCTGGCGGCGGCGGTGACGGCATGGCCCATGATGCCCAGGAGCGCCTGGGTGGATCTCAGCACCAGGTCGTCGTCGTCCACCAGCAGGACGCTGAGCGCGCCGCGCTCAGGCTTCGCCGGCGGTTCGGCGGCGGGCGGCGCGGCCGGGGCCGCCGGCGCGGAGGCGGGGAACAGCAGCCTGACGCTGGTGCCCCGCCCCGGCTCGCTCAAGATCTCCACCTGCCCGCGGTGGGCCTTCACCGTGCTGTAGACCAGGGCCAGGCCCAGGCCGGTGCCCTTGCCCTCTTCCTTGGTGGTGAAGAAGGGGTCCTGGGCCCGCTCCAGCACCGAACGGGTCATCCCGCAGCCGGTGTCCTGGACCAGGACTTCCACCCTGCCGTCCTCCAGGTTCCGGGTCCGGAGGAGGATGCGGCCCTGGTCGGGCATGGCGTCCACGGCGTTGACCCACAGGTTCATGAAGGCGTTGGTCAGGGCGACGACGTCGCCGCGGATGGGCCGCAGCCCCGGGGACAGGTCCAGTTCCAGCCGGACCTTGGAGAGGGTGGTGCGCTCCAGGAGGCTGACCTCCTCGCGCAGGATGGCGTTCAGGTCCACCTCCCGCTCCTCGGCCGGGCGCTGCCGGGCGAAACTGAGCAGGCTCTTGACCATCTTGCCGCCCCGGACGGCGGCCTGGGTGATGGTCTTGAAGGCATCGCGGGCCGGGCTGCCCGGGGGCTGGGCGTCCTGGTTGGCGGAGGCCAGCGCGAGGATGGCCGCCAGCACATTGTTCATGTCGTGGGCCACTCCTCCGGCCAGCCGGCCCAGGCTCTCCAGCTTTTCCGCGTGCTGCAGTTCGGCCTGCAGCCGCCTCTGCTCCGCTTCCGCCTCCACCTCCCGGGTCCGGTCCCGGTTGATGCCGATGATCCGCACGGCGCGCCCCCCGGCGTCGCGCAGCACCTGGCCATCGGACCGGATGAACCGGACCGCGCCGTCCGGACGGATGATCCGGAACTCGAGGTCAAAGGGGCGCTGCCCGGCGATGGCCGCCTGGATGGCCTCTTCGGTGGCGGAGAAGTCCTCCGGATGCAGCACATCCCTGGACCAGCACGGGTAGCTGGCCACGCAGTTCCGGGGGTCCAGGCCGTACATCTCGAACAGCCGCTCGTTCCAGATCATGGTCCCGTCCACCAGGTTCCGGTCCCAGATCCCCAGGTTTCCGGAGACCGTGGCCAGTTCCAGGCGCTGGTTGGCCTCCTGGAGTGCCTTTCCCCGGGCTTCCACCCGGATCAGGCCCGCCTCCTTGGCGGCGATTTCCTTCAGGAGCAGGGCGTTGGTCTGGCTGAGCTCCAGGGTGCGTGCGGCCACGGCCGCCTCCAGCAGGGCATGGGATTCGGCCAGGGTCTCGTTGGCCTGGCGGAGATGCAGGGTGAGGTCCGCGTTCTCCTGGGCCGCGAGCAGGAAACTCTTGAGCAGCCGGGAACTCCGGTCGGCCATGTAGAGCATGGTGATGGCGTAGACCAGACCCAGGACGCCGATGAGTTTCTGGGTGGGCAGGGCGCCGCCCATCAGCCGGAAGCTCAGGGGCATCAGCGTCGGTACCATGAACAATGCGTAGGTTGACCAAAGCGGCGAGAGAATGGCCACGGCTCCGGCCGACATGCCGGTGACCACCGCGATGAGGAACAGTTGCGCCAGCGCGGAGGGCGGGAGCAGGAAGGTGCCGGCGATCCCCCACAGGACGCCCTGCAGAGCGGCCCCGAACTGCAGGCCCAGGCGGGCCCGGGGCAACTGATCCGGGGCCGGGGCCCGGTGGACCCAGGAATCCACGTAGCGCAGCACGCTGACGAGGATAGAACCCGTGACCCAGATGACCTGCGCGCGTTCCGTGCCCGGGGTCGTCACCACCCAGCCCAGGGCGATGGAAACGAGGATGCTGACCACCAGCCCCGGGGCCAGGCGGCCATGGATGGTGCGGATCTGTTCCCTGAGCACCCCGGGCGGAACCTGGGTCCTGGGCGGGAACAGCGCCGCCCGGTTGCCGAGGCTGAAAGCAGGACCGTTCCTAGGCATCGTCCACCCCCGCCGGATGCGCGTTCACACGATCTTGCAGGGAATCCATGCGTCTTCGTCGAAGAAATAGACAGAACACAGCCGGTGGTATCCGTCCGCGATCACCAGCCTGCCGTGGGCCTGGTCCCGCACCAGCAGGAGGGGGGAGAGGCTCTGCCCCTTCGCGATCTTCTTCCGGTCCTTCTCCACATGGGAATTGCCCACGCCCAGCAGGGGGAGCCGTGAAGCCCTGAAGATGTCCTTTGCCTGGACCTTCACCACGGTCGCCCGCTTGAAGCCCTCGATCATCGCGTCAACCCGCTCCGGGTCGAACAGCAGGCTCAGGTAGGAGTGCGCATTGGGATAGTTTTGCGCCTCCACGTCGGGCAGCCATGAGATCTCTTCCCTTCCGTCGTTCTTATCCTTGATCATTTCCAGGGCTCCGCGGGTGGACCTGATTCTCGCATCCCCGCGGCGCGGGAAAGACTGAAGATTGATGAGTCAGGTCAGAGGCTCCTCAAGGAACCACTGGATCTGGTCCCTGGTTTCCTGGGACAGCTGGGAATACTCCTCCTCCGACAAGAGCCGGCGGGATTGCATGGCGCAAAGGTGCTCCACCGCGTTGGAGCGGTTGAAGTCGTTGAATATCCATTCGATCTCTTTGTCCTGTTCCTCGATCAGCTTGAAAATTTCAAGATAGCGGGTATGCGCTCTCTGGGAGGCGACCGAGTTGATGCGGTCGATATCGGTCAGGATGCGCTGACAGAATCGCTCGAGCGCAAGGACATGCAGCTTGCGCAGGATTTTCCAATCCGATTCGGGCAGATCACCTTCCATGATTACTCCCTGC
>Ga0302320_10021997_pt1 | contig 12621 bp, 11 predicted proteins | sample Bog_T0_3_FD_202130 | JGI IMG/M metagenome (GOLD analysis project Ga0302320, IMG submission 202130) | Peat permafrost microbial communities from Stordalen Mire near Abisko, Sweden - Bog_T0_3 | ecosystem: Environmental > Terrestrial > Soil > Wetlands > Peat | place: Sweden: Abisko, Stordalen Mire...
GTTCGCAGATCGCCGTCTACATTGTTGAACGCCTGTTCGACGCCGGGTCAATGGCGCTCATCTTTTCCGTCGCGATGATATGGGTGCCCACCGACCAGATTCTCAAGGTGGCCGCTCACTCCGGACCGCTGGCTAAGTTGGCCCTTCATCACAGCGGATTGGCTCTCCTCTTTGCCAGATTTGGCGGATTGGCTCTGACCCTGTTCGGAGCGCTTTTTCTGTTCGCAGTGCGCCTGGCAGGAGGCGGAGTTGCAACATTCTTTGAACGCGCCCTGGCGCCGGTTTCGAAGACCATTGGAAATGCGATCGGCAATAAAATTCGCACTTTTCGGGCCGGCCTGGATACCATGCGCTCTTTCTCGGAATTTGCAGTAACCGCCGCCCTCTCTCTCGGAATGTGGCTGCTCATCTCGCTCGCTTACTTCGAAGGGTGCAGGGCGTTTGTTGCCAGCCCCGAACTTGCCTCCTTGACCGCGCCGAAGTGTGTCCTGCTGATGATCGCCAGCGGAGGAGCCAGTATCATTCAGCTTCCGATCATCGGCTGGTTTTCACAGATCGGCCTGGTCGTCGTGGCCCTGGTTGGCGTGGTGGGAGCTTCGCCTGAAGCATCCACAGCCTGCGCCGCGCTGCTGCTGGTTATCACCTTCCTCAGCATCATTCCGGTCGGTCTTATCTGGGCGCGGTTCGAGCATGTCAGCCTGCGCAAGATTACCGTGGAGAGCGAGCATGCGGGCGAAGTGTCCAAGGAAAATACACCTGCGGACCAGGATGCCGGCGCATAACGCTTGCCGTTATTAACGAATCCCGTTATGATGCAAAGGTGATCAAGAGCTTCGCCGACGTCGAAACGGAGTTACTGTGGCAGACGGGCAAGAGTCGCAGAATTCCTGCAAATATTCGCTCTGCGGCGCTGAAGAAGCTTGCGGTACTCGATTCAGCGGAGGTTCTGGCGGATCTTACGGAGCCCCCAGGAAATCGCTTGGAAGCTCTGGCGAAGGACCGTAAAGGGCAGCACAGCATTCGCATCAACAAGCAGTACAGATTATGCTTCGTTTGGACCGAGCCGAATGCATTTGAGGTTGAAGTTGTCGATTATCACTAGGAGACGCCATGGAAAAAATTCCGTTTGCATACTCAATTCATCCCGGCGACATACTCAAGACTGAGTTTATGGAACCGCTCGGACTTTCCAGCTACCGGTTGGCCAAGGAGTTGCACGTTTCCGCGCCGCGTGTGAACGACCTGGTGCGCGGAAAGCGTTCCATTACCGCCGATACCGCCATGCGCCTGAGCCGGTACTTTGGCACCTCCGCTCAGCTCTGGATGAATCTGCAGAACAAACACGATATCTGGCTTGCCGCAAAAGATAGATCCCTCGCCAAGGTCAAGCCGAGGGCAAAGGCGGCATAGCTTCTTCCTGTGCCGCAAGCGCAGGCCGTGTAAAGAGAATCTCCTCCGGCCCCACCGCGCCGCCGGTCATCAGCATGCTCATGGCCTGCTCCATGTTCAGGTCGGTCTCCGTCACCCGTGCCATAGGGAGAATCTGCAGCAAGGCCGAAGTCGGGTTGATGGCATTCGGCAACAGCACCGCGGCCAGCAATTCTCCGCTAGCCGAGTCGATCATGGTGCACGTCAGAAACCCAATGCTCTTCTGTCCTGCAATCGGGAAATCGATCAGGACAACACGCTGACTGGAGCCCTTTTTCACCATCATGCTGTCGATCAGCTGGCGTACCGAGCCGTAGATCTTGGCCACAAAAGGCAGCCGGACAAGAGCTGTCTCAAAGAGCCTGAGCGCCTGACGCCCAACTACCAGCGAAGTGACCCGGCCCACCAGGTAGAGCACGACCAGGGTGAGCACGATGGACAGCACAGATTGGACCCAGGGCTCGTTCAGCCAGTCGCCCGGAAAAACCGCAGCCAGCAGCCATACCACCGGTAAGCCGGCCTTGGCCAGGATGCCGAGCAGGAAGCTGAAGATCAGGTAGGTGACAAATAAAGGTCCGATGGTGATGATTCCGGCCAGGATGTTGCGTTGCAGGCTGCGCAAGGTGCGCGCGTAACTCGGTTTCACGCTCATCTCCTGCATTCCAGTATAGGTTCGAGAGGACCAGAATACCCAGTGTGGAGTGGTGACCACTGTGCAGAACTGGGCATGTAGACCTTTTCCCGCATGAATCTGCATCGCATCTCGAGAAAAGCGAGCATTGTCTTGGGCGCAGGGGAGAGACACAAACTGCGGAAGTCACTGATACTGGACGAATTCGTTCTATAGTGGAGGAAGAAGGAAGTTCATGGGCGACGCACAGGGTTTTAATGCGAACGGACCGGCGGACGAAGGCCTGAGGGGACGCAGCCCATCAAGCTCGTCGGGGCCGCAGCCGCGCGCGGTCGGTTCGCCGCTGCCTGTCGGTTCCGCAACCCCATCCGCGCCGCCAAGCTCCCTGAACGACACCCCTCGCCCCTCCAGTGCTCCGCCTCCGGGACGAGCGCTGATGAACACCGTCGCGAACAACGAACCTTTCGAGGTCCCCTCCGGCGTGCAGCGAACTGTCAGTGCCATTCGAGCGGCACTGCCCTGGATACAGCGCATTCTGCCCCTGCTGGACGGCAATATCGGCACCGCCGTATCGAACTTCATGGTTCCGCGCCACCAACCGCCATCTCCGCCCCCGGCCCCAACGGTCAACCTGGCGCCGATTGAAGACGGACTGGCCGAGTTGCAGGCGCAGCAGCGCGAACTGCGCGACCAGGTAGTCGAGCAGAACGCCTCCCTCAAGCGGGTCGAGGATCAGCTTGAGGCGGTTCGCGAGGCAACGGATCGCAATACGCTGGAGCAGCAGGAGCTGATGGAAGACCTGAAGGTGGTAGGCAACAAGGTGAACGTGTTTTCGCTGGTCGCCCTGGGTCTGCTCGCCATCTCGGTAATCATCAATGTTGTGCTCTACCTCCACATTGTGCGGGTCCTGCCTTAGCGGGCTGCGGGGAAATCGAAGATAAGCGTCCCTCAGGGGCTGAAGCCCACGTTGATTCAGTAGCGCTTGCGGCACGACTGAAGTCGTGCCCTGACACTTCTTGCCTGTTCCAATGCAGTTTTCCGCCACCTCCTGCGACGATTCCAGCTGCTCGATAACAATCCATGACAGCTTTGCGTCTGCACCAGAACGGTGCAACGAACCTGCCGGAGCATCACCGGAAGGAACCATCGTTCGTCTCCACGGGAGATCGCATCCAGACCGGGGTTGCCTCCAAGACGAACCCCCAGGGTCAAAAGCGAGTTACGCCCAAATCGGATGATTCTGCTCCGGAAGGGACCTTATTCCGCCGTGTAAACACAATTGTTGACTATATGAAATCTATTTTCTCGATTCCTGCTATCTTTCACAATCTCAGTGACCGTGGATATTGCCAGTCGTATTTTCAGAGGGCTAGTATTCGGCATAGTTCAACCGGGTTAGCACAGAACCACCCGGCCTCTCGCCTAACTATGCGGTTATTCCCAAGATCAAAGAGCGTCACCAACGAGCCGCGCCTAACCGGAGCGCGCAGACGGAGAGTTTCGTCATGGCATGGTATGCCTACTGCATCGGTGAAAAACTAGCTTTCCCCGAGTTAGCCCGTCATCGCAAACCAGTTCCGATGGAGTCAGTCGTCGGAGTAAGCGGAAATCAGGTTTTTCTTTACCCCGCCAGCGACCTCGCCATCATCGTAAGCGAGCACAACCCGGCAGAAACCCTCAACCAGAAAGCCGGCGTGGACCATGCACGGGTCATCGCGGACTGCTTCCAGCATTCAACTGTACTTCCCTTCCGGTTCGGCACCGTTTTCAACGACGATGAGAGCCTGCGCAAGTCCATCCGCTCCAACCAGCGCCAGTTTCAGACCAATATCGACAAGCTGCGCGGCAAAACGGAGATGCACCTGAAGATCTTCGTGGACGACTGCTGCTCCCACAACTCCGACAAGCATGGACCCGCCGAGGGGGTTGGACGGGAGTATTTGAGCAACCTGCGCGAGAACGCAGCGCGCACCAGGGAGCGCCAGACCCGTGCCCGGGCTGTCAGCTTCCAGATGCATCGCCTCTTCATGCCCCTGGATGAGGAAGTAAGCTGCCGCCTGACCGATAGCGGCAAGATGGTGCTGGATGTTGCCCACCTCATCGACCGCAAATACGTGGAGCGGTACCAGAACAAGTTCGCCACCACCAGCGCCATGATGCGGGAGTGCCAGATGCAGGTCTCCGGCCCCTGGCCGCCCTACCACTTCGTGCACCGCCTGACCCGGGCAGCTCACGCGCAACCGGCAGCGTCCGTCCCTGTTCCTGCAGCGACAACGTCTGCGACGACAATGGTCACCATTCAGGAAGCGATTCCGGCCATGGCCTGACGGCGATTCAGACGTGCTTCGAAGATGCAAAAAAGCCCCGGCCGAGACTGGGGCTTTTTGCTGTGAGACATTCACTCAAGAAGCAGTTCAGGAAATGCTGGGGCTCTTCCGCCGGCCCAGCACAAACGCCTTGCGGCGGTCCTTGGAGGCGTGGTCAATCTGCTTCCAGAATCCGACAAAGTAGTCGATGGCGGAGATGACCGATACCAGCACTGTGAAGTAGATGGCGGCAACAGCGATCCAGTTCACCGGAATCACGATTACCCCGAACTGCCACTGGTCCCATTGGTGGGCCAGAATTGCGGCAACCACGGCGACAATTTGCGTCACCGTTTTCAGCTTGCCCAGGTCGCTGGCCTGGATGGTAAAGCCCTCGGAAGAGGCAATAGAACGCAGGCCGGAGATGAGGAATTCGCGCCCGATAATGACCACGACGATCCAGACCTTCACCACATGCGGGTTGTAGGCCACCAGGGCCACCAGGGCTGCGGTCACCATGATTTTGTCGGCGATGGGGTCAAGCAGCATGCCCATGGTGGTAATCTGGGCCCGCTTGCGCGCTAGATAGCCGTCTAGCCCGTCCGTGATGGAAGCCAGTACAAACAAGACCGAGGCAAGAATCTCCTGCTCGCCACCCGCCCCGCGCAAGGGGAAGTGCGCGGAAAGAATCCAGAGCAGCAGCGGAATCATGGCGATGCGGCTCAACGTGATGGAATTGGGAAGGTTCACGTCAAGTCCTTTACTGTCGCGGTGTTATGGAAATGCAGTTTCTTATCGGCTAATTTCGCTGAAAAAATGAAGAACTTATGTACCCAAAATCTTCGGGAACTTCTAAGTAATGGACCGGATTGAAGGGATTGACACATGAAGACCTCGGAAGTTGCTACCTTCACTGTAACGCCATTCACTCGGCCCTCGCCAGACCGCCCCAAGAAAGACAATCCGCAATGGAACCGCTGCAACCGCCACAAGAGCCTCTAGATCTGCGAGGGGGGCAAGGTCACCTTCGTCGGAGCCAAGGCTCAAGTCCGCGATGAAATTCGCTGAAAAACAGGCGGCGACTCATCCAAAAGGAGGGCGACAAGAGTTGAAACGGATGCTAGTGTCCTGGTTCTAAGTGTATCCCCGCTGGCGAGGCCGTTTGTTCATGTGCTCGAAACCGACTCGGTTCATTCTGGGTTTCTCGGCCCACGCTCTTGAATTCGCGCTCTTCGCTGCCGGGATTTCGGCGCAACAGCAACAGCCGCCTACGCTAGGCGATGGCAGCGCGCCCGCCGCGCAGGAACAAAGCGGTTCGTCGACCGCAGGCGTCTTTGCCCCTGTTCTCGATGCCGAGAAGCGGCCCATCACGCGGGGCGGATTCGTCAAAACCGGGCCGATCGTCTTTCAGGATGTCTCGGAAAAAGCCGGCCTCAACGTGTGGAAGCACACCATGGGCGTGCCGGAAAAGCCGTTCATCCTTGAAACCAACGGCTCCGGCGTGGCCCTGCTGGACTACGACAACGATGGCTGGCTCGACATTTACCTCGTCAACGGCTCAACCTTCGATGCGCTGAACGGCAAGGCCGAGCCGCCGCGCGCCGCGCTCTTTCATAACAACCACGACGGAACCTTTACCAACGTGGCCGAGAAAGCGGGCGTCACCAATGACCGCTGGGGTTTTGGCGTGGCGGTGGGAGACTTCGACAACGACGGCTGGCCCGATCTCTACGTCGGCAACTACGGCAAAAACCGCTTGTACCACAACAACCACGACGGAACCTTTACCGACATGGCTGAAACTGCCGGCGTCACGCTGGGCAACTGGTCCACCGGCCCGAGCTTTGGCGACTACGACGGCGACGGGCGGCTCGACCTGTTTGTTCCCGGCTACATTCACTGGGACATGAACAACCTTCCTACGCGCGGATCGAAAGCCGTGAGTTTCGCGAATTGCACGTTTCGCGGCTCGCTCACCATGTGTGGGCCGCGCGGGTTGCCGGGCGAGCCGGACCACCTGTTTCACAACAACGGCGATGGAACCTTTACCGACGTGAGCGAGAAGGCCGGAGTGAGCGACAAGCGCCGGTATTACGGCTTCTCCTCCACGTTTGTGGACGTCAACGACGACGGCAAGGTGGATCTGATCGTGACCGACGACTCTTCGCCCAATTACCTCTACATCAACAAGGGCGACGGTACGTTCGAAAACGCCAGTTTCTACTCCGGCTTCGCGCTCAACCAGGATGCCCGGGAGACCGCGTCGATGGGCCTCGCGGTAGGCGACTACAGGAACAACGGCCGGGTCGACCTCTACACAACCACCTTCTCCGACGACTACAAGCCGCTCTATCGCAATGACGGCGACGGTAATTTTGTGGATATTACGCCGCAGATGGGCATCGCCGAGCCGACTTACCCGTTTTTGAGCTGGGGAACCGCCTTCTTTGACTACGACAACGACGGCTGGAAGGATCTGATGTTTGTCAGCGGCCACGTGTTTCCGCAGGTGGACGAGCACGACTGGGGAACCTCATGGTCGGAGCGGCCGCTGCTGTTTCATAACGTCGACCACGGCAAGAAATTCGACGTCGTCCCGGCCGTGGAAGGAACGGGCCTGGCCGACGTCATCCCGGCGCGCGGCGCAGCCTTCGGAGATCTCTTCAACGACGGCAAGATAGACGTGGTGATCAATTGCATGGATCACACGCCGGTGCTGCTGCGCAATGTGAACGACGATCACAATCACTGGGTTGGGCTGCTGCTGATCGGCGGGCCCAAGAGTCCACGCGATGCGATCGGGGCTACTGTGTTTCTGACCGCCGGGGGCGTGCGTCAACGCGCCGACGTGATGAGTGGTGGAAGTTACGAATCTTCGAACGATTTTCGCCCCCACTTCGGGCTCGGCCAGAACACCAGGGTAGATAAGGTGGAGATCCGCTGGCCCGATGGAAAGGTCGAGACACTCGCTCTGCCGGGGATCGATCGCTACTTTGCGGCGGAAGAAGGCAAGGGCGTTGTTCCAAGCGTCTACGACGGCATCGCGGCCGCGGCGGCGCGTAGGGCTCGGCCCACAGCACATCGGTGAGCATCCCCGCTCGTGCGGCGTGACTTGTGGCTCTATCCTCACTTTGTACGGATCGCAGGACAGGCGAAGATTTTTCGCCCTGCGCGCGACGCTTTATCAAATCCAGTGAATCCCACCTATATAGTGGAAGCGCTCAGTTCGTCCCCCTCGGGGGGAACTGGCAAGGACGAGGTTTACTCGCTAAAGTGGATGAGACGGCCTTGAAAAGGCCCAAGGAGCATGAAAATGGAAACGGCAACCGTTGCGAATGCCCAGGGAATCGAATCGTTAACTGCGTCCAAAGCCTGGAAAGCCCTCCAAACCCATCATGAGCAGATCGGCGCCACTCATCTGCGCGATCTGTTTGCGACCGATCCGGGCCGCGGCGAGCGGTTGACGGTTGAGGCGGCCGGCCTGTTCGTCGACTACTCGAAGAACCGGATCACCGACGAGACCGTCAAGCTGCTGATCGAATTGGCACGGGAGTCCGGCCTGGAATCGAAGATCGAGGCCATGTTCCGTGGGGACAAAATCAATTTCACTGAGAAGCGGTCGGTGCTCCATGTAGCCCTGCGCATGCCGAAAAGTGCTTCGCTCGTCGTCGACGGCGTGGATGTTGTGGCCGAGGTACATGCCGTTCTCGACAGGATGGCGGCATTCGCCGACCGAATCCGAAGCGGGGAGTGGAAGGGGTACACCGGCAAGCGCATTCGCAACGTAATCAACATCGGCATTGGCGGCTCCGATCTGGGGCCGGTCATGGCCTACGAAGCTTTGCGCCACTATAGTCAGCGCGACATGACGTTCCGCTTTGTATCCAATGTGGACGGCACGGATTTCGCGGAAGCTGTGATCGACTTGGATCCAGCCGAGACTTTATTCATCATCTCTTCAAAAACGTTCACCACTCTCGAAACCATCACCAACGCGCAATCGGCGCGGGCCTGGTCTGTCGCAGGATTTGGCGGCGACGAGACTTCAGTGGCGAAGCACTTCGTCGCCGTTTCTACCAATGCGGACGGAGTCAGCAAATTCGGCATCGATACGGCCAACATGTTCGGCTTCTGGGACTGGGTTGGCGGCCGCTACTCCATGGATTCGGCGATCGGCTTGGCGACCATGCTGGCGATTGGCCCGGATAATTTCCGCGCGATGCTCGACGGTTTCCACCAGATGGACGAGCACTTCCGGACAACGCCGTTTGAGCGCAATCTGCCGGTACTGCTGGGACTGCTTGGCCTTTGGTACACCGACTTCTTTAACGCACAAACAGTCGCTGTGTTGCCCTATGAACAATACCTGAAGCGCTTCCCTGCTTATCTGCAACAGCTCACTATGGAGAGCAACGGCAAGCACGTGACCGTTGCTGGAAACCATGTCAATTATGCAACAGGCCCCATCTATTGGGGCGAGCCCGGCACCAATGGCCAGCACTCTTTCTATCAACTGATCCATCAGGGAACAAGGCTGATCCCTTGCGACTTCATTGGCTTCGGTCAGTCGCTGAACCCGCTTGGCCGGCATCATGACATGCTCATGGCCAATGTGTTCGCGCAGAGTGAGGCGCTGGCATTCGGCAAGACGCCGGAGCAGGTGAGGGCCGAAGGTACGCCGGATTGGCTGGTACCGCATCGCGTGTTCGAAGGCAACCGCCCGTCGAATACCATCCTCGCCGACAAGCTCACGCCGGCGGTGCTCGGCAAATTGGTTGCGCTCTATGAGCACGCGGTGTTCACGCAAGGCGTAATCTGGCAGATCAATTCGTTTGACCAGTGGGGCGTGGAACTCGGCAAAGTGCTGGCGCAACGCATTATTCCTGAACTTGAAAGCGCGGCTGAGCCAACCCTGAAGCACGATAGCTCAACCAATAATGTAATTCGACGCTATCGCAAGCTCAAGGAGTAGACATGGCAATTCGTGGTTATACGAAGCCGCTTTACGTTCTTCCGTTCGACCATCGCGGGTCTTTTGAAACAGGCATGTTTGGCTGGAAGGGCGCGCTCGATGCGGAGCAGACGGCGCAGATTGCCGCGGCCAAGCAGGTGATTTACGACGGCTTTCAGCAGGCGATTGCGAATGGTGCACCCAGGGAAAAAGGCGCCATCCTGGTCGACGAGCAATTCGGCGCAGCCATCCTTCACGATGCTGCGCAGAAGGGCTTCGCCTTCGCATGTCCAGCCGAGAAGAGCGGGCAGGATGAGTTTGACTTTGAATATGGCGAAGACTTTGCGGCTCATATCGAGGCCATTCATCCTACGTTCTGCAAGGTGCTGGTGCGGTATAACCCGGAGGGCGATTCTGTCCTGAATCGCCGCCAGGCAGATCGTTTGAAGCGTCTGTCCGATTATCTGCGCACAGCCAATCGCAGCCTGTTCATGTTTGAGTTGCTTGTGCCTGCGGAAAAGGCGCAGCTTGAGAAAGTGAATGGCGACAAGAAGGCCTACGACCTGCGGATTCGTCCTCAACTCATGATCGAGACAATCAAGGAACTGCAAGCCGCGGGCGTCGAGCCGGACGTGTGGAAGATTGAAGGATTGGACCGCCGCGAAGACTGCGAAAAGATTGTGGCGACTGCACGCTCGGGCGGCCGGGACACGGTGGGCTGCATCATCCTCGGCCGCGGTGAAAACGATGAGAAGGTGCGCGAATGGCTGACCACGGCGGCCAGCGTTCCAGGCTTTATTGGATTCGCTGTGGGCCGCACGGATTTCTGGGACCCGCTGGTAGATTGGCGCGACAAAAAAATCTCGCGAGAGACTGCGGTGGATGAAATTGCCAGCCGGTATCGTGAATTCGTGGACCTCTTTGAAAGCGCAAGTGTGCGGCGGATTGCGGATTGATTCGTGGCAGCCCACCCTAGCCGCAAGAACAAAGACGCGGCGAGAATGGGGCACCCGAGGCTTTTGCTGTCCCTGGCGACGGATCAAAAGTCATGATGATCGTCAACCAGGCCGGCGATGGTGTGCGTCTGCAACTCATCTGGCTTTACCTGGCCACCAGGTAGATTAGCCGCCTCAGTCTGCGCGCGCAATTTAGCCACCGCAAGCCAATTATCCTTGTGCGGCACGTCGGCAATCCAGGGCGGCAGGGGCATGCAAAGATAATCGCTCAGCACTTCCGCGTATCCCTCGTATAAGGCGCGCATGTCACGCAGGCGCTCATACGAGTGTCCATCGCGGCAGACGCTGACGCCGCTCTGGCAAAGCAGACCGTAGAGCTGATCGTAGCGTTCCGGCGGTAGCCTATCAGGAGTGCCATTGACGGGCGCCAGCGAGAAAATCTGGGACAGGTCAACCAGTGCGTGGCGAGCCATCGCAAATGTCAGTTGGGCCTGGCGCGCTTCGTGTCCCTGCACACCGGCAATCAGCAACGCGGAGGTATCCAGCACGGCTGTGAGCGCGCTGATCCAGCTCTGGTTGGTGTGCTGCGATCGGAAATAGCAAAGCAGCGGATAAGAGATGTGACTCTCCAGCAATTCCGCCGACCATCGCTCCCACTCAACCAGCAGCAGCGACAGAGCCGCGTCCCCGCCATCATAGGAATGGCGGCGCAATAACTCCGCTGCGGTGGGCGGCGATCCGGCACGGGCATCGAGCAGCGAGATGCTCACTTCACGCCTCGAAAACGCACTGTAGAGAACCGGAAAATATCCCATAACAACAGCGAGAAATCCCAGCCCTGTACCGGCTTCCAGAATGATCAGTTCCCGCACAAAACCTGCGCGGGGCGTCACATCGCCGAGGCCCAGCGTAAAAATCGTAGTCCCGCTCACATATAGGTCAGATCGAAAACCAGGTCCCTGCGCGGGGTCGCTGAACGGGCTGCCCAGAGAATAAAAAAGGAGCGCAAAGCCCACCAGCATTGAACCCGCCCACACCACCAGCAGCAAGATCAGCGACATCGGTCCGTAGAAACTGAATGCAGTTTCTCGCCGGCGCAAGTCGCAGAACCGCTTGGTGAAGAAGGCCCATGGTTTCCAGGTAGCAATATAGAAAATGCGCGTGAGCCGGAAACGGCCTGTTGCGCGGCGCGGCAGAATAATGGTCTGAAAAGCATCGAACAGCACTGCAAACAGGCAGACAACACCCGCAATCAAGGAGACAGTCCGCATCGATCCTCCGTCCCAGGGGAAAGCGCAAAAACGGGATTTTGCGCTCAGATGATTCATTCTAGCCGGGACGGGCAGATTAACTTGTACCTGATCCGAAACTCAATACGGAAAAACGGGTTGAGCCGGCTGGGTGGGCAGCGTAGGTTTATTGCTCTCAAACTCGTGATGCGCAATCAGAGCCAGGGCGACAGATCCGCCAATGCCAGCCGCGAGAATGCCCCAGACGGCGCCATTCGAAATCCCTGTATGTAGATTAATCACATCGCTGTAGCTCACCGCAGTAATCGCAGGATCGTTGTGCAGTTGCAGACCGAATGATTGTTCGTCGATACTTACAATTCTGCCCACGAATGCCGTGCCATTGAGTAACTCAACACCTACCCAGTTACCTATGCCCCGCTTCAGAATGCGTTGATGCACAGTGATTGGAGTCAGCTGCTTTGCCGAGGCAAAAGGCGCGCTGAATGCAAGCAGCGCGCAAACCAATACCATCGCAATGCATCGTGTGAGAGTGCGCGTTATATTTCCCATCTTCGTTCTCCTTCGCGTTCAGGGCTTCCGGAGATTAGAGGGGCAGGAGGCCGATTTGGTTAGGGTGGCGCAAAATAAAAAAACGGGACGAGCTTATTGCCCGTCCCGTTTCCCGTTCTTCTGCCAGTTTTCAGTCAACCACCTTGCTACGCGTAAATGCCGCGCTGCTTGATGGTAAAAGCCACGCGATCGATCGACAGCATGTAAGCGGCAATGCGGTTGTTCACATTGTGCGCTTCGGCATAACGAACTACATCGTCGAAGCTGTCGCGCAGAATGGTCTCCAACTGCTCGTTCACGATCGCTTCTTTCCAGAAGTAGCCCTGGCGATCCTGTACCCACTCGAAGTAGCTCGCCGTTACGCCGCCCGCATTGGCCAGAATATCCGGAACAATGAAGATGCGCTTGTCGGCCAGAATCTCATCGGCCACGGCAGTGGTTGGGCCGTTCGCGCCCTCGACCACGATGCGCGCCTTGATGCGGTCGGCATTGCGGCTGGTAATCACGTTCTCAGTTGCAGCGGGAATCAGGATCTCGCAGTCGTTGA
>Ga0302320_10021998_pt1 | contig 12621 bp, 11 predicted proteins | sample Bog_T0_3_FD_202130 | JGI IMG/M metagenome (GOLD analysis project Ga0302320, IMG submission 202130) | Peat permafrost microbial communities from Stordalen Mire near Abisko, Sweden - Bog_T0_3 | ecosystem: Environmental > Terrestrial > Soil > Wetlands > Peat | place: Sweden: Abisko, Stordalen Mire...
CTCCATGACGGCAACTTCCGGACCTGGCGTCTCGCTTATGGCGGAGTTCTCCGGCCTCGGCTACTTCGCTGAGATTCCCGGCGTCATCTTCGACGTGCAGCGCACCGGCCCTTCCACGGGCATGCCCACCCGCACCTCGCAGGCTGACCTGCTCTCCACCGCGTTCCTCTCCCACGGAGACACCAAGCACATCGTTTTGCTCCCCGGCTCGGTCAAAGAGTGCTTCGAGCTGGGATACGCGGCCTTTGACCTGGCCGAGCGCATCCAAACCCCGGTCTTCGTTCTCACCGATCTCGACATGGGCATGAACAACTGGATGTCCGAGCCGTTCGAGTATCCCACCACCCCGCTCGATCGCGGCAAGGTCCTCAGCGCCGCGGACCTGGAGCGCCTGGGCGGGTTCGCCCGCTACCGCGATGTGGACGGCGACGCCATCGGTTGGCGCACCCTGCCCGGCAACCCACACCCCAAGGCCGCTTATTTCACCCGCGGCTCAGGCCACAACGATGCGGCTGCCTACACCGAAAAGCCTGCGGAGTATGTTGCCGTCATGGAACGCCTTGCCCGCAAGTTCGAGAATGCCCGCAAGCTGGTCCCCGGTCCCGTCACCGTCAAGAACGGCACGTCGAAGATCGGCTTCCTCGCCTACGGCACCACCGACTTTGCCCTTCGTGAGAGCCTTGACCAGATCAAGAAGGCCTACGATGTCGATGCGGACTACATGCGCATCCGCGCCTATCCCTTCGCCCACGAGATCCACGACTTTGTGGCCTCCCACGAGCGCGTCTACGTCGTGGAACAGAATCGCGACGCACAACTGGAAAGCCTGCTCAAGTTCGACCTGCCCGCCGACCAGGTCGTCAAGCTGCGCAGCATCCTCCACTACAACGGATTGCCCATCGACGCCCAATCCATCACCGAAGAGTTCGCGACCAAGGAGGGCCTCTAAATGGCGACCGCAACCCCTACACCAAAGGTCAACCACATCGGCCTTCCCATCATCGAATATCGTGGCGGCAAGTCTACCCTCTGCGCCGGATGCGGCCACAACGCCATCTCCGAGCGCATCATTGACGCCATGTTCGAAATGGGCGTTCAGCCCGAACGCGTCATGAAGATGAGCGGCATCGGCTGCTCCTCCAAGAGCCCCGCTTACTTCATGAGCCGTTCGCACGCCTTCAACAGCGTGCATGGCCGCATGGCTGCCGTCTCTACCGGCGCCATCCTCGCCAACCACACCATGAAGACCATCGGCGTCTCCGGCGACGGCGACACGGCCTCCATCGGCATGGGCGGCTTTGTCCATCTCCTCCGCCGCAACCTCCCGATGATCTACATCATCGAAGACAACGGCGTGTATGGGCTCACGAAAGGCCAGTTCTCCGCCACCGCCGATCTGGGCTCCAAGCTCAAGACCGGCGTCATCAACGACCTGCCCGCCATTGACACCTGCGCCCTCGCCATCCAGTTGGGCGCAACCTTCGTCGGCCGGTCGTTCTCCGGTGACAAAAAGCAGCTCCTCTCCATGCTCAAGGCCGCCATCGCCCACAAGGGAACGGTCATGCTCGACGTCATCAGCCCCTGCGTGACCTTCAACGATCACGAAGGCTCCACCAAGAGCTACAAGTTCATGCAGGAGAACGACGAGCCCATCAACGAGATCGGCTTCGTGGCCAGCTTCGACGACATCGAAGTCGACTACGACTCCGGCCAGGTCTACGACGTCGAGATGCACGACGGCTCAAGCCTCCGCCTCCGCAAGCTCCTCGAGGACTACGACCCCACCGACAAGGCCAACGCCGTCCGCACCCTCATGGAGTCCCAGGCAAACGACGAAATCCTCACCGGCGTCTTCTACATCAACACCGAGCAGCCCACATTCATTGACCTGCTCAACGTAGTAGACGAGCCCCTCGGCACGCTTCCCGAGTCGCTCACCCGCCCTCCCAAGTCTGCCTTGGACAGCCTTATGGCCAACCTCAGCTAACCGAAGCCCCTTTCCCTGCAAACGAAAAGCCCTGCAATCGCGGGGCTTTTCTGTTGGGTACAGGCTCCATTCGTCTCGCGTCGGGGCAGGTTCCAGAAGGATGCCGGGCGTCACCAGTCCCGCTTTGATGCTGGGTGGGGTTCCACGAATGCTGGGTGCCCCAGGTCCCGCTTCTGGGACCTGGGATACCTCAACCATCAACCTGCCCGTCTGGATAGACCGACCTTACCGCCCAGTAGGCCGTATATTCAGCGAACTCAACTTGTTCCGCGCCTGTGCCGCCTCGGGCGTCTGCGGGTGCCGCTGAATCAGCAGCCGAAGCTCGTGAATTCCAGCTTCTTTCTTGTTCATTTGCAAGAGCGCCAGTCCCTTGCGCAATTGCGCGGCCGGCGCCTTGGGGCTCCCGCTGAATCCCTCCAGCACAGCATTGTAGGCCTTCACTGCGTCCGCATAATTCTGCGTCCTGTAAGCAATCTCGCCCAGGTAAAACTGCGCCGTGCCTGCAAGGTCGTCCATCGGATAGTAGTGCAGAACGTCCTGGAATTCGCCGCTCGCAACCTCGTACTTGGCAGCGTTATAGTCGCGCACGCCGGCCTGGAACGTCTCCTGCAGCGGCGGTACCTGGTTGGCGGACGGCCCCGTGCCCGCGGCCGGAGCCACTCCACCCGGAGTCGTCGGCATCGCGCCGGCCTGCGGCGTCTGCATATTCTGCAACTGCGTCTGCATCTCCTGGACGGACTTGTCCAGCTTGGCAATCCGCGACTTCAACTCGTCGACCGAGTCGTTCAGCGACTGAACCTGCCCGGAGTTGGTATCCAGCTTGCCGCTGATCGCATCGCCTTGCGCATTGATCTTCTGCTGCAGAGCGTTCACGGTCGCCGTCATCCGGTTGGCGTCGTCCGCCGTCTGCTCTGCCAGGTGTTGCAGTACGCCCAAACGCGTGTCCAGCGTCGATTGCAGCCGCTGCACCATGTCCAGCAACTGCTGCACCTGCGTTTGAAGCTCAATGATTTCCTTTGAAGTTGCGTGCGCCTGCACAGGCATCGTGGCAAGAGCCATGCCGAACAAAGCAGCCCCAAGGATACGATTGCGAAGTGTTTGTCTGATCTGCATTCCTCACCCTTTGAAGAACAGTTGTCAGTGAACAGTGGTCAGTGATCAGTCAAGAACCCCAGCCAGCCAGGCGCCTGTACCTGCATCCGGCACAGGCGCCCGATCTCTATCTTCTGAAAGCCCCGAACCGTCAACTGACCACTGACCCCTGCCCCCTGACCACTGACCACTGACCACTGACCACTGACCACTGACCACTGACCACTGACCACTGATCACTGATCACTGTCCACTGTCATTCTACCGGTCCAGCGAGAACCCGCCACGGCGGTTCTGCTGCCAGCACTCTTCGGTCCCCTCCGTGCAGAACGGCTTTTCCTTGCCGTAGCTGATCACGCGAATCCGGCCCGCTGCCACGCCGGCCGTCACCAATGCATCCTTGGTGGCGTCCGCGCGCTTTTGGCCCAGACCGATGTTGTATTCATTGGAGCCGCGCTCGTCGCAGTATCCGCCGATGACCAGACGCACGCCCGGATGGCTCACCAGGTAGCTGGCGTTCCGCGAAAGCGTGGCCTGCGCATCGCTGCGAATCGACGACGCGTCGTAGTCGAAGAAGATGTCATGCACACTGGCCTTGAACTCTTCTTCTGCGCTCATGGTGGCAACTGGCACCACCACTGCCGGCGGCGGATTTACCGTCACCCGCGCGCTCGCCTCGGCCGTGCCGCCCTCACCGCGGGCAACCAGGTGGAAGCTCATTGAGGCGCTCGGCGTCACCGTCCGCACTCCTGCGGTCGGAACGTCGCCGATGCCATCAATCGATACGCTGCTGGCATCCGTGGTCCGCCAGGTCAGCACAACCTGGTCTCCCTGGGAGATCAGATTCGGCGTAGCGGTCAGTTGCGCGGTCGGTGCGGGAGCCACAACGGCGGGTGGCGGCGGCGGTGGCGGAACCGGCTTCTTCTTCGCGCAGCCGGCAACGGCAACCATGGCGATAAGCAATGCAACGGGAACGAGAATGCGTTTACAACTTTTCAAGGGATTACTCCTTCCACAAAGTTCAAAAGTCAACTGGTTCCGGCAGGTCAGGCCACCTCGATCCCTCTGTCCCGGTCCCTCTCCACCTGGTACTTGAGGATTCCCAGGTGAAAACGGCGATCGGGAGCAGACGGTCTGGCCCGTTTCCTGTCGGAAAACATTGTCGTTCTGGCCAGTGCCGCATCCTCACCAAAGTCAAGATGCGGAGCCGGCGTTCCGTCCAGGACAACTCTAGAGAGCCGTCCCAGCCGGAGTTCAGGCAACCAAAGAATCATAGTGCATAAACTCGCGAAGCTCCATGGTATCCGTCACTTCGCAAGCATTTTTTCCAATACCTGTATTATTTCCAGCTCCAGTTCGGCATGAAGTTATTGCCCGTATGCGTCAACTGGTGCTGCTCGGTCCCGTCGGCCAGCATGGTCCAGATCTGGCTGTGCCCGCCGATCGCCCGCTCAAACACGATGTGCCGCCCGTCCGGTGCCCAGGAAGGGAAGTCGTTGCTCCCGGCCTCGTGCGTCAATTGCAGCCATCGCAGGCTGGCAATATCCATCACGTAGATGTCCTGTCCGCCCGGCGCGCCTGGTCCGTACTTCCGGTTCCAGCTGAAGGTCAGAAACTGCCCGGTCGGGGACCAGGACGGAGAAATCGCATAGCCCCCGTCGGTCAGCCGCTGCACATTGCTCCCGTCAATGTCCATGGTGTAGATCTGCGGGAGCCCGGTCCGCCCGCTCACCCACGCAATCTGCGCATTGGTCCGCGGATTCCAGGTCGGCGAAACGTCCGGTCCCTTCGACACCGTAATCTTGTGCAGGTTGCTCCCGCTGGCGTCCGCTACCCAGATCGATGGCTCCCCCGCCCGCGACGACGAGAATGCAATCTTCGTTCCGTCCCCCGACCAGGCCGGACTCTGGTTGCTACCTCCCGCGGTCCCCGCCGGGAAACTCACCGGCCGTCCCAACTCCAGCGAGTACATCCGGATCGACCACCCCTGGCTGCCCAGAGAGGCAAACGCCAGCCGCGAGTTGTCTGGCGAGATGCGGGGCGAAAGCGAAACCGTGCCCAGGTGGGTAATCGCGTGCTGGTTCTGCCCGTCGTAGTCCATCGACCAAATCTCTTTGGTCCCGCTCCGCGCGCTGACAAAGTAGATCTTGGTCTCGGCAATGCCGTTGATGCCCCCGCCCAGCCGGTAGATAATCTCATCGGCAAACCGGTGGGCCACGGTCCGGGACATGTCCTCGCTGGCCTCTTCGTTGTACTGCTTCGCAAGTACCTGCGGGTTCGCCGTGTTGTGCGTGTCAAACAGCCACCCATACACGATCAGCCGGCCGCCGCTGGCCGATAGCGCGCCAAACGTCACCATCGACGCGTTCGTCGGCGCTGCCGACCACAGCCCCAGGCTGATCTCCTGAGGCGCGCCCGGTGTCGCCGACGGAGCCATGCTTTTCGAAACCAGGTCGAAGATGCCCGCGTTGCCCAGATCGCTGAAAAGCGTAGCGTCAAAGGCAGCCTTCAGCGCCGGGGTCTGCGGGTCCTCGCCCACCGGCTTGAAGTCCGCCGCCGCAATCCGGATGCGGTCGTTGCCCAGGTTGGTGCCCGTGCGCACCCAGTCCTGCGCCCGCATCTGCGGCGCTGCAAAGATCGTCAAAACAACTGCAAATAGGGGCAGAACTCTCGAAATAGCCTTCATCGGATCAGCAATCCTTCCTGGTAATGAGAAGAAAATCAGACGCGCTCAATCGAGTCACATAGCGGTCGCCGATTAAGCCCTCAAAAAGCAGCGTCTTGCCTCAGGTGTCCCAACCCTAACCGCAGCTGTCATTCTGAGTGAAAGGGGCCCCAAACGCTCTTCAGTTTGGGGGTGGTGAGCGAAGAATCTGCGTTTGCCTTCTCATTGTTCTGTTACGAACCTAGTACTCACAATAATAAGAGACCTTCAACGTACTTTGGTTGTACTGTGGCGGAAGACCGCCAAACGAGTCAACCCGCTGCACGCCGCGCTGGCAGCTCCGGTCCAGCGTCGTACTGCCGCTGGACCGGTCAATCTGCACATCGCTCGGCGTCCCGTCCCGCCGGATCGTGAAGATCAGATACACCCGCGCGCCCTTTGGCGTCCGCGGATCAACCTCCGGCTTGTACCAGTTGGCGGCCATTTTTGTGTTGATCTGCGTTACGTACCACCCGAACCGGCTGCCAAAGTCGCCGTCGTTCACCGCTGTCGGCCCCATCGGCCCGGTCTGCGTCGCCCTCACCATCTGCGAACCTGCCTGCTCCCCATACTGCGCGCGCGTCTCCGGCTTCGCAGGATGCTGCTGGTTCTTCGGCGTCGGCAGAGGTTGCGCCTTCTTCGGCTTCCCTGAAATCGGGATCGCCTTCTCCTCCACCGTCTGCTTGGCTTTGCTCTCTGCCGGGGCCTGGCTCGGCGTGTCTGTCGCCAGCACGTTCTGGTTCGGGGGCAGATCCGCGGGCAGCGGTAGAGCATTGCTCACCAGGCTCACCTGGATCGCCCCGCCCGATCCCGCCCCGCCCCAGGAGTTGTGGTGGAACAGCCCGGTCAGCACCGCATAAAACAAAAGCACCCCCGCCAGGGCGCTGTGCAACACAAACGAGCCCACCGCCGGCGCAACAATCCGCTCCGGCGTCAGTTCCCGCTCCAGTTGCTCGCTACCCTCCAGCAGAGTGTTCATGTGCTTGCCTGAGGCTCTTTCATCAACGGTTGAGTCACTGCCCGGGGTTCCCCCCCGCCGCGCCCTTCGTATCCAGCGGCTGGGTCACAATCGAAATGTTCGTAATCCCCGCCTGCTTCACCGCATCCATCACGCTCGCAAACGCCCCAAACGGAACCCGCTCATCGGCCCGCAGGTAGATCACCTGGTGCGCCGGGTCCACCCCATCCTTGTGCAGCTTCACCGCCAGGTCGTGGATGTTCACCAGCTGGTCGCCCAGAAACACCTGCTGGTCGCGGTCAATCGTCAGCACCATCCGCGGCTCGGTCACTTCGTTCACCGTGCGCGTCTTGGGCACCGCAACCTCAATCCCCGACTGCAACACCGGCGCCGTGATCATGAAGATCACAAGCAGCACCAGCACCACATCCACAAGTGGAGTGATGTTGATCTCCGCCAGCGAAGACCGCGTCTGGCCGCTGCTACTTGTAAAGGCCACGATCTGCCTCCCGTGGAAGGTCCGTCCCTGGGTTGCGCGGTGCGGCCGCCGGTGGCCTCGCCGGAATCTCGTCCAGCGAGTTCAGCAGCTCCCGGCAAAAGTCGTCGATCGCGGAAGCAAACACCCGAATCCGCGCCGTGAACTGGTTGTAAGCCACCACCGCCGGAATCGCCACAAACAGCCCTGCCGCCGTCGTGATCAGTGCCTCGGCCACGCCCGGGCCCACCGCGCGCAGCGTTGCCGACCCCGCCGTGCCCAGCCCGTGAAAGGCATCCATAATGCCCCATACCGTGCCAAACAAGCCCACGAACGTGGCGGAGGAAGCAATCGTTGCCAGCCACGTCATCCGCCGCTCCAGGCTGGTCACCGCCTCGCTCGCTGCCGTCTGTGCCGACCGTTCCAGCGGAACCAGGTTATGCGGAGGCCCAAAGCCCCCCGTCTGCCGCTTGTACGTCTCGTACACATCCTCGAACACCTGCGCCAGGGGGCTCGCCGCGTAGTCGCTGGCAAAGGCCGCAACCTCCTGTAGCCGGTTGGCCTTCCTGAACGCGCGGATGAACCGGCGGCTCTCCTTCGTGGCCTTTCCGAACAGAGAAATCTTGCTCAAGATCACCGTCCACGAGTAAAGGCTGGCAAACAGCAGCAGCACCAGAACCGCCATCGCCACCGGCCCGCTGTTGGACACCATCTCAACCAACGCGCTGGACCCCTGGGCCAGTTGATTGCCACCAGGAGCCGCGCCGCTGTCAGCCTGCATGAGAAACACAAGGGCAGCAGTCAAAATCGGCTTTCACCTCAACTTCAACGGTATCAGACGCAATGCAACCATCCAAGTTATCAGTGGGATGCCTCCTGCGCCTTTCCCCCTCAATCCCCCGGTCACCCCACCGGCCGTTCATGCTATGCTGCGCTCGGATTCCCGTTGCGGCCTCCGTTGCCCGCGAGCAGCGAGAACGGTCACTGCCGGACGTCCAAGGAACTTAGGGTGCCCCCTCCATTCCGCAGCTTTTTCGCGGAATGGGTGGGAAACCACGATTTCAAGCCAGCCTCCTTCAATTGGAAGGAAGGCTGGGTGCCCCCGGTCTCGATTTTGAGACCAGGGAAACCTCAACCCTCAACTGGTCTCGAAAACGGATCGCCACCATGCTCGTCGAGCTGCGCGCTGAAAACTACGCCGTCATCGATCACGCCATCGCCCAATTCGGCCCCGGCCTCAACCTCCTCACCGGCGAAACCGGCGCAGGCAAGTCCATCCTCGTCGATGCCCTCGCCCTCCTCATGGGCGGCAAGTCCTCCGCAGACCTCGTCCGCCACAAGGCAGACAAGGCCGTCGTCGCATGCGTCTTTGAGTCCACCCACGCTGCGGAAGCCATTCTCGAAGAGAACGGCATCGACGCCGCGGGAACTGAGATCATCCTCCGCCGCGAGATCCAGGCCAACGGGAAGGGCCGCGTCTTCGTCAACAACCAGCCCGCCACCGTCGCCGTCCTCAAGCAGCTCGCCCCCGAACTCGCCCTCGTCCACGCCCAGAGTGAGACCACCACCAGCTTCGATCAGGGCCAGCAGCGCATCCTCCTCGACCGCTTTGGCGGGCTGTCCACTGAAACAATCTCTGCCGCGCACGACCGCTGGCGCAAGGCCGCCGCCGACCTCGACGACCTCATCCAGGGCGAGCAGGACCGCCTCCGCATGGTTGACCTCTGGAGCTACCAGAACAAGGAGATCGGCCAGGCCCACCTCGTCCCCGGCGAAGACGAGGCTCTCGAAACCGAGAAACGCGTCCTCGCCAACGCCGAAAAACTCTACGGAGCAGCCATCGGCGGCTTCGAGCAGCTCTACGAGGGCGGAGCCTCCGCTGAAGTCTCCCTCCGCGCCGCCCTCAAGCACATTGAGGAACTGGCCCGCTACGACAGCCGCTTCATTGAGGCCGCCCAGCAGCTCGCCTCCGCCCGCGCCACCGTCGGCGACCTGGCCGCCAGCCTCCGCGACTACGCCGAAGGCATCAACGCCTCTCCCGAGCGCCTCGCCGAAATCGAAGACCGCCTCGCCCTCCTCGACCGCCTCAAGCGTAAATACGGCCAGACCATCGCCGAGGTCATCGAATTTGGCCAGGAAGTCGCCCGCAAACTCGCTGAAGTCGAAGACCGCGAAGGAACCCTCAAGGCGCTCCAGCAGGAGCTGGCCGCCGCTGAGGCCGCCTATCGCGCCGCCGCCTCCGCCCTCCACGGCGAGCGAACCGCCGCCGCCGCCCGCCTCGCCAAGCTCGCCGAAGCCCAGATCAACTCCCTCGCCATGAAGGTTAGATTCGAGATCGCGGTGGTAGGTCAGGGCTTTAGCCCTGACAACAAGTCCGTAAACGATGAGGGGGCTTTAGCCCCCGAGGGAACCTCTGCCAAAAAGGCCGCAACCCCCACCCAATACATCAGCTCCGGCCCCTCCGGCGCGCCCGCATCCACTGAAGGCGCAACCTCCGAGACCACCCACTGGACCTCCACCGGCTGGGATACCGTCGAATACCGCATTTCCACCAACCCCGGCGAACCCCTCAAGGCCCTCCACGAGATCGCCTCCGGCGGCGAAATGTCCCGCGTCATGCTCGCCCTCAAAGTCAGCGTGGAGGAAGGCGCCGTTAAGCCTAAGAAGAAAACCCCCACCCCGCGCACCCTGGTCTTCGACGAGATCGACATCGGCATCGGCGGACGCGCCGCGGAAGCCGTCGGCCAAAAGCTCAAATCCCTCAGCCGCGGCCAGCAGGTCCTTTGCGTCACCCACCTCCCGCAGATCGCCTCCTTCGCCGACCAGCATCTCGTCGTCGAAAAACGCGAGTCCGAAGGCCGCACCAAAACCCAGATCCGCACCCTCGACGACCGCGCCCGCACCCACGAAGTCGCCCGCATGCTCTCCGGCGCAACCGTCACCGAAACCAGCCTCCAGCACGCCGCCCAGATGATCGCCGCCAGCCGATAGACGGTAAGAAGCGGCACTTCAGCTGATCGTAGACGACGAATGTTGTTGTTCAGATGCAGGAACAGGCTTTGGAGCTGCCCTCTGTTTTGGGGGGATCAACTGGATTCTGGGTTCATCGAAAGGCTTGCAGCCAAGGACGTTCGCACGGTCAGGCGGGTCTGTCTTCGGTCTTTCATCGATCCATATCCACTTCGGCTGTCGTTTGTAGTGCTTCCCAGTCACAATGTCGACCACCACGCTCACAAGCTGCTCTTCGAAGACCGGCTTCGGCCGCTCCCCTGGCTCATCCCTTGCCTCCCTGCTGCTCTTCACCATCGACTCCATCAAACCTTCAACGGTAGGAAAGTGATAGAACAGCATCCGGTGGGTGGCTCTTGCCATCAGCGTCAGATTGATCTCGCGCAAACTGGGCGTATCTGCGGAATGGACCCCAAGTCCCACCGTCAGCATTCCCTTGGTCTCAAAGAGATCCAGCAGCGTGGCAAAGAACATGGGGTCTCTGCTCAACAGCGGAAACCCTGTACAGAGTTCCGCAGTATCGGACAGGAGGACCGATTGGAAAGGCATCCCAGTCATCTTCTCCTCCTCGTCGAGCACGAGTCGAATCTTGTAGATGCACTCTTCCGGGGTTAACACTCCAATCTGGAATGTCAATACCGTGACTTCGGCCGACTTCGTCCCGTCCGATGCTTCGTAACTCTCCACTCTTTGCTTGGTTCCCTGAACAACAGGCGGTTCCTGCCGGGGCGGTTGGTCCCTAGTCGATTGAGTTCTGCCCAGCCCTTCTTCTACGACTTCCCGCGGTCCTGTGTCGTTCTGTTTCTTTTTTTTCAGCTTCCAAAGGTAGGCCTGGGACGTTACCCAGGCAACTCCACCAAAGTTGATGTCGCCCTGTCCACCAAAGGTCACAATCAGCAGCTTTGCCTTGTTGTCTACATAGCTGATTCCGAGATTCAGCCCAAGCGCCAATTTGTGCGTGCCAGCCGGTCCCTGCAACGCAAAACACGCACGCGGCTCAATCTCCTCTTCCACCAGAAGCTCCTTAAGCTCTGGTGCAATCAAGAAACTCGGCCTCTTCGTCTGGTTGAGCAATTCGTCGGGCTCTTGCCCAACAACGGTATGCTCAATCGGTCTTGCATCTGCCTCTTGTTGGGCTTGCTTCTCCAATTTTGCCTGCTCTTCCAATCGGGCCTGTTGGATGATGAAATGCACCGATGGATAAACAACCAGCCCGGTTCTGAGAGGTGCGCCTGTTTTTACTGCGTCCTCCTTTGTACGAGTCTTGTACAGATGCTTGCCTAGACTTTGAAGGCAAACTCGCGACTTTGAAACCTCTAAGAATGTTTGAAGGTAATCCGGACCTGCATGTCGCGTCAGCTTGATTACGATGTCGGCCAGAAAACATGCTGTCTCGTTCTCCGCTGCACTGGTGGAATAAGCTATCTCAGGCCGCTCAAGCGTTACAATCAACGGAATCTGCTTGGTCCTGAATAATGTAAAGAGTTGATAGAGTTGGCTCCGCGACAATAGATGCCCAAGAAATGCGTTCAGGCTGTCAATGACGAAGAGAGAATTGAACCCCTTGGCAGAATCCTGCTCGCGCCCAACAAAGTGTTCCTGCTCCTTAATCATGTGTTCCAACTCAGCGAACCTGATTTCGAAGGTCGCTTCCGCTTGGTGATCGGAAAGAGGCAGTGGGGACAAGCGGGAAAACAACACGCGCCGCGGTCCCAGCTCGGGTGTGTTGCAGTTGGCTTGGTCGGGAAACACCCCTCCTTGCCACCGGTCCCCAAAGCCGAAGTTCTTCACCACGTTTAGCAGCGACCCAGGTGTTTGCTCCAGACTGAGGAAGTTGACGCACCACGTAGCGCCCTCGCCCTTTGGGTTTGCTGCCACAGCGCCGGCGATCTGCAGAGCCAGCGTCGTCTTGCCCGATCCAGCTCCCCCTTCGATCAGAACGATGGATGTTCCTTCCATGCGTATGTGACCTCCAGCGGGAGCATCATCCGGAGCTTCTCCAACACAAAGTCCACCGGAACCTGTCTCTCGGGCCAGCAGGTTATCGAGTTGGTCATCGTCGGTTGTCAGAAATACTTGCTTCATCGTCATGACATTCCCAATCAGCCTTACGGCAACTGCAAATCATGAACCAGTACGTTAGTTTTTTCCTTCACAATGTGCACCAACTGTTTGTGGTGGTTCATGCTGATTACTTCCGGCCACCAGTCCGCCATCCTCTCAATCAGCCACTTGTCCCGGTCCTTCAGAGGCCTGCCCACCTCAGCTTCTAACGCAGCCATACCGAAGTTCTCATAACCCAACGTCATTCCCGACAGCCGAACCAATGCCGCTCCAAATGTCCGGAAGAGATCTGCGTCTTCCGCCATCACCTCCATGGGCTTGTCAATCTCCTT
>Ga0302320_10021999_pt1 | contig 12621 bp, 11 predicted proteins | sample Bog_T0_3_FD_202130 | JGI IMG/M metagenome (GOLD analysis project Ga0302320, IMG submission 202130) | Peat permafrost microbial communities from Stordalen Mire near Abisko, Sweden - Bog_T0_3 | ecosystem: Environmental > Terrestrial > Soil > Wetlands > Peat | place: Sweden: Abisko, Stordalen Mire...
CGCTTCTCGACCCAACAGATCGCGGCCAATCAACGCGCCGAAAAGATGCAGGAACCGGCCAAGACCCTGCTAATCGAGAATGCGGATCTCGCCAAGGTCGTGCACGAACAGGAAGTCCAGGCGAACAAGCTCGACATCGCCACCCTCAAGACCGGCGACGTCATCGAGGGACGCTACAAGTTCATCGAAAAGATCGGCAAGGGCGCGTTCGGCACCGTGCTTCTCATGGAAGACACTGTGGTCGAAGAGCGCTTGATCTTGAAATTCTTAAACCCCAACGTGTCCGCCGACGAAGAGATGATGAAGCGCTTCGTGCACGAATTGCGCTACAGCCGCAAAATCACGCACAAGAATGTCATCCGCATTTACGATTTCTTGTATATCCGCGGCAACTACGCGATCTCGATGGAATACTTCCCGTCGCACACCTTGGGCGGCGAAATCGTCAACGAAAAGCCGGTGTTGTTGAAACGCGCCGTGAAATTCGGCATCGACATCGCCACCGGCATGGCGGTCGCGCACCAAGCCGGCATCGTCCACCGCGATTTGAAACCGGCGAACATCCTGATCGACAACGAAGGGCTGCTTAAGATCGTGGACTTTGGCGTCGCCGCGGCGCAGACGCAGGGCGATACGCAGTTGACTAAGACCGGCTATGTGATCGGCTCGCCGAAGTACATGGCCCCGGAACAGATTCTGGGTAAAAAAGTCGACGAACGCGCGGACATCTATAGTTTGGGCGTGATTCTGTACGAGATGCTGAGCGGTGTGCCGCCCTATGCGCGCGGCGATCACATGTCGGTGATGTACCAGCACGTGCAGGGCAAGGCTCGGCCGCCCATCGATATCAACAAAGAGTTGCCGGTGGAATTGAACAACCTGGTGATGAAATGCATGTCCCTCGACAAGGCCAAACGGGCGCAAACCATGGACGAACTTCGCGTCTCGCTCGAGAAGTTCCTGTAACGAGTTGACGCACCTCACGTTTATGACCCGTTCTGGGCCTGAACGCTCGAAAATGCAATTGCTTACGAGTAGCCTTACGCGTTATGGCAAGAATCGACGCATTTCTTAAATTAGGTGTGGCCCAGGGTTGCTCAGATCTGCATTTGGCGGTCGGCGTACCGCCAATGCTACGCATGCACGGCGATTTGATGCCCATCAAGTTCCGTGAGCTGGGCGAAGCGGAACTCGAGGGCTATATCACCGAGGTCCTGACCCAGAACCAGCAAAAGCTGCTGCGCGATGGCAGCGACATCGATTTTTCCTACGTCTCGTCCGAAGGCGGACGCTTCCGCGTCAACGTGTACCGTAAGGAAACCGGGATCGGTGCCGCGTTCCGTTCCATTCCCACGTCCATGCCGACGATCGAGCAGCTGGGGTTACCGCCTATCGTGCGTAAGTTGTGCGACTACCACCAAGGCATGATCTTGGTGACAGGATCGACGGGCACCGGCAAGTCCACGACCTTGGCGGCGATGATCGACTACCTCAATTCGACCCGCGCGCTCAACATCATCAGCTTGGAAGATCCGATCGAATTCGTACATCGCAGCAAGAGCAGCCAGGTAATCCAGCGCGAGCTGGGAACCCACCTGCCTTCCTTCGCCGAAGGCGTGCGCGCCGCCATGCGCGAAGATCCGGACGTGATTCTGGTCGGCGAGATGCGCGACTCCGAGACCATCTCGATGGCGATGACGGCCGCCGAAACCGGACATCTGGTGCTCGGCACCTTGCACACCACCAGTGCCACCAAGACCATCGACCGCGTCATCGACGCGCTGCCCACTGAAGAACGTGAGCAGACCAAGAGCTTTCTTGCGCAAAGTTTGATCGCGGTGATCACCCAGATTCTGGTGAAGAGCCCCGACCAGCGGGCGCGGCGCGCCATTTGCGAAGTGATGGTGCTCACCAAGGCGATCGGCAAGCTCATCATGACCGATCAAACCCACCAAATCCCGAGTCAGTTGCAGATGGGCAAGGAATACGGCATGCAGATGATGGACCAAGCCCTGCTGGCCGCCATCAACGCCAAGGAGGTGGATCCTGAGCATGCCTACTCGTATGCAACTGACAAGCGCCAGTTCCAGAGATTCGTGTCCGATATGACGGGCGTAATACCGGTAGAACCCGTGACCCCCACTTAGAGAGCGCCGTGCCAGCAATTGACGCTTATTTGAATCAGATATTGGAACGTGATGGATCCGATCTGCACTTTTTGGCGGGTGATCCGCCGCGCGTGCGCCAATACGGCGAGCTCAAGGCGCTAAGTTCCGAACCGCTCGCCGCCGAAATGGTCAAGACCACTCTCTATGAGATCATGCCCAAGCTCTCGGTCGAACGTTTCGAATCCAAGGACGGCACCGATTTCGCCTACAGCATTCCCAACGTCGCGCGCTTTCGAGTCAATGTGATGCGGCAGTTGAATGGCATGGGCGCTGTGTTTCGCGCCATCCCTTCCAAGGCACGGAGCGCCGCGGAACTCAAACTTCCCGAAGCGGTGATGGCCCTGTGCAAGATCAACAGCGGCCTGATTTTGGTGACAGGCAAGACGGGGTCCGGCAAATCGACCACCCTCGCCGCGATGATCGATGACATCAACAGTCGGGAAAAAGGCCACATTTTAACCATCGAAGACCCGATCGAATTCGTGCACTCGCGCAAGAACTGCTTGATCAGCCAGCGTGAGATCGGCGTGCACGCAACCTCATTTTCGAGCGCGCTGCTGTCGGCGTTGCGCGAAGATCCCGACGTCATTCTGGTCGGTGAGCTGCGCGACCTCGAGACCATGAGTATCGCCGTGACGGCGGCGGAGATGGGTATTTTGGTCATGGGCACGTTGCATACCAACGGCGCAGCAGCGACGGTCGATCGCTTGGTCAACGCATTCCCCGCCGACAAACAGCCGCACGTCCGCACCATGCTGTCGACCAGCCTGCGCGGCGTCGTCTCCCAGCAGCTCATACCGAAAACCGATAAAAAGGGACGGGCTGCAGCGCTGGAAATTCTGATCAACACGCCCGCGGTCGCCAACCTGATCCGTCAGGGCAAGATGGACCAGCTGGAAAACGCCATGCAAAGCGGCGCGGCGGTCGGTATGCGCTTGATGGACACGGCGATTCAATCGCTCATGGAACAGAAGGTAATCACCGGCAAGGAAGCCTTTAAAAAGGCCATTAACAAGAGTCGCTTCGAACAGTTTCGCGAGGCCTCGTAGCCTTAACTGCTTGCGGCCCGCAACGCTAAAGCGGGCGCTCGCCACACGCGCGCCATCATTCGGGCCGGGCGTGGCATAATTTGGCATGACCGAACGACGCCGAATTCTCGTCACCAGTGCCCTCCCCTATGCCAATGGCCCGTTGCACTTGGGACACATTCTCGAGTCGGTGCAGACCGACATTTGGGTGCGATTCCAGAAGCTTCGTGGCCACGAGTGCTACTACGTCTGCGCCGACGACACGCATGGCACCCCAATCATGCTCAAGGCGCAAGCCGAAGGCATCACGCCGGAAGAACTCATCGACCAGGTGACCCGCGAGCATCAGCGCGATTCGGCCGAAATGCTGATCGATTTCGACAATTACGGATCGACTCACTCGCCTGAGAACAAGGCGCTGTGCGATCGGATGTACATCACGCTGCGCGATGCCGGTCACATCGAGCGGCGCAGCGTGCGGCAGGCCTACGACGACGTGGCCAAGATGTTTCTGCCCGACCGCTACGTCAAAGGCACTTGCCCGGTGTGCGGCACCGCCGACCAATTCGGCGATTCCTGCGAAAACTGCGGCTCAACCTATACGCCGGCGGACCTCAAAAATCCCATCTCCGCGGTCAGCGGCACGCTGCCGGTATGGCGCGAGTCCGAACACTATTTCTTTCGTTTGAGCACATTCGAAACGACGCTCGCGGCCTGGGTCAAGAGCGGCGCCGTGCAACTCGGCATCGCCCGCAAACTCGACGAATGGTTCGCGCAGGGCCTGCGGGATTGGGACATTTCGCGTGACGCGCCCTACTTTGGCTTCGAGATCCCCGACGCTCCCGGGAAATATTTCTACGTGTGGTTCGATGCGCCGATCGGCTACTTGGGAAGCTTGACGCAGCTCTGCAACCGCACCGCGCTCAAATTCGATGATTTTCTGAAGGTGGATTCGAGCGCCGAACTGCACCACTTCATCGGCAAGGACATCCTGTACTTTCATACGCTGTTCTGGCCGGCCGTGTTGCAGGCATCGGGAATGCGCCGCCCCACCGCGGTGCATGTTCATGGCTTTCTCACCGTCAATGGCCAGAAAATGTCCAAGTCGCGCGGCACGTTCATTACGGCGCGCCGCTATTTGCGCGACTTCCCAGCCGAGTATTTGCGCTATTACTTCGCCGCCAAATTGGGCTCCGGGCTGGACGACATCGACATGAATTTAGAGGAGTTCGCGGCGCGCCTGAACTCCGATATCGTCGGCAAGCTGGTGAATATCGCCAGCCGCTGTGCCGGCTTTATCACCAAGAACTCAGGTGGCATCTTAGCCGCGGAATTGCCGGACCCCAGTCTGTACGCCGAGTTCTTAGGCGCCGGCGCGGCGATCGCCGCGGCATTCGAAGGCTGCGACACGGCGAGCGCGATCCGCGAGATCATGGCGCTCGCCGATCGCGCCAATCAGTACATCGATTTGCGCAAACCCTGGATGTTGGCGAAGCATCCGGAAAAGGCCGCTGAAGTGCGCGCTGTCTGCACCCAGGGGTTGAATCTTTTCAGGGTGCTGATGATTTATCTGCAGCCGGTGCTGCCCGCCATGGCGGCGAAAGCGATGCACTTCTTCCGCGAATCCGCGTGGCATTGGAGCGATACCGCGGCGCCGCTGCTCGGCACCCCTATTAATCCTTATGAGGCGTTGGCGGTGCGCCTCGACGCCAAGCAAGTCGCCCGGCTGGTGGAACCTGAGTCCGCCCCCGCGCCGGCGCCGGCTGCCGCACCCTCGGATACGGCTGCTCTCGCCGCGGCGGCGGCGGTTGAAGGCGACTTGATTTCGATAGACGATTTTTTGCGCATCGATTTACGCATCGCCAAGGTGCTCAACGCCGATCTCGTCGCCGGCGCCGATAAATTACTCAGGCTTAAGGTCGATGTCGGTGATCTGGGCGAACGAGAAATCCTGGCAGGGATTCGGGCGGCCTACGACCCTGCCGCCCTGGTGGGCCGGCTCATCGTGGTCGTCGCCAACTTAGAGCCTCGCAAAATGCGCTTCGGTAATTCGCAGGGCATGATGTTGGCCGCCGGTCCCGGCGGCAAGGACATTTTTGTCCTGTCGCCCGACAGCGGCGCCGCGCCCGGCATGCGCGTCAAATGACATGAGGAGCGAATCCGCGGCCGACCTCTCGGCGCGCATCGATGCATTGCTGCCGCAGACGCAATGCAGGCGCTGCGGCTACGACGGCTGCCGCCCGTATGCCGCAGCCATCGCGCGCGGCGAAGCAGAGATCAATCAATGCCCCCCCGGCGGCAGCCTGACGATTCTTAAGCTTGCCGCGTTGTTGGGTCGGCCGGCCCAGCCTCTGAATCCGCTTTACGGCGTAGAGGCGCCACCGCGCGTCGCTTGGATCGACGAATCGCGCTGTATCGGCTGCGCCCGCTGTCTCGCGCCCTGCCCGGTGGACGCGATACTGGGCGCGCCCAAGCACATGCACACCGTCCTCGCGGACCGGTGCACGGGATGCGAATTGTGCCTACCGCCCTGTCCGGTAGATTGCATCGAACTGAGACAGGCAGCGGCGCCCGCCGCGCATCAATCGGCGCTCAATCGGCTACGCTTCGAGGCGCATGCCGCCCGACTGGACAATCAGGCCGCGCAACGCCGACGGGAAATCGATGAAAAAAAACGCGCCGCCATGGCGCGCCGCACGACCGACCCATGAACCCGGCGAAACGGCGCGCAATTTTCACGCGGCTGCGCGCGGCGGACCCTCACCCACGCACCGAATTGGTCTACCGCTCGCCGTTTGAACTGTTGGTGGCGGTGATGCTCTCGGCGCAAGCGACCGACAAGAGCGTGAACAAGGCCACGCGGCCGCTGTTTCGCGAGGCCGATACGCCGGCCGCGATACTGGCCTTGGGTGTTGAGGGACTCTCGCCGTTTATCAAATCGATCGGTTTATACAATGGCAAGGCCAAAAACATCATTGCGACCAGCCGCCTTTTGTTGGAGCGCCACGCCGGCGCAGTGCCGGCCACGCGCGAAGCACTCGAAAGCCTGCCGGGGGTTGGCCGCAAGACCGCCAATGTCATTTTGAATACGGCGTTTGGCAAACCGACGATGGCAGTCGACACCCACATCTTTCGCGTGGCCAATCGTACCGGCTTGGCACCCGGCAAGACGGTACGGGTGGTCGAGGAGAAGCTTCTGAAGTTCGTCCCGGAGGAGTTTCTGCTTAACGCCCACCATTGGCTGATCCTGCACGGACGCTATGTGTGCAAGGCCCGTAAACCCTCCTGCCCGACTTGCTGCATCGAGGATCTTTGCGAGTACCGGCACAAGAGGCATGCCGATGTTTGAATCCTACACTCGCGAGCAATTGCGCCAAGCCTACGCGGACGCCTGGCGCAAGCATTTGGCCGGCGTACCGCTGGTGCCGCTCGAGGCCATGATTGTGGCAGTGATCGGCGCGCACCCGGAATACCAACGCATGGTCAGTGAGGCGGCCCTCGCATTCGAACCGAACACGGGCGGCGAGAATCCCTTTTTACATATGGGATTGCACCTTGCGGTGCGCGAACAGCTCGCCATCGACCGGCCGCCGGGGATTCGCGAACTGCACCGGCAACTGCAAGCACGGCACGGCGACCTGCACCGCGCCGATCATGCGCTGATGGAAGCGCTCGGCGAGACCCTGTGGCAGGCGCAGCGCAGCGGCCGTGCTCCCGATGAAGCGGACTATTTAACACTCGCGCGCCGCCGGCTCGACGCCACGGCGCAGCCCCGCAAAGGTTAAGCAAGCTTCATCCGCGCTTCATCGGGCCAGCGATCCCGCGGCGCTATTCTCGTTTTCTTTGCCGGAGTTCACCATGCGTCTTTCTGCCGCGGCTGCCGCTATATGCCTCGGCCTGTCGGTCGCGAACGGCTACGCCGACGCGCCTGCAGACAAGCCCCCCGCCGCTGCGCCGGCCGCGTCGACCCCGAGCGACGCCGCCGCCAAACACGCCAAACGCACGGCGTGCCTCAAACAGGCGAAAACGAAGAAACTGGTGGGCGCCGACAAGACCGCCTTCCTCAAGACTTGCATCGACTCACCCTAAGCCGTCAGGCAATTCTTTTCTCATGAATGCGTTGCGCATGGCGATGCCTCGCACCACCGGCTGGCGCTCCTCGATCACTCTGAAACCGAAGCGCTTGAAGAAAGGCTGGGCAGTAAGGCTCACATTGGAGGTCAATTCCTTGATGCCCTGCAGCGCAGCGGTGTCGAGAATCCGCCGCATTAACTTCGACCCGACCCCGAGCCTCGCGTACCGGCCCGAGACGAAGAAATGATCGATATAGCCGTTCGGCTGCACGTCCGCATAGGCGATCGGGATGCCGTCGAGTTCCGCGATGAAAGGCGAGATTGCGCGCATACGATCCGCCCAGAGTGCGGCATCGACAGATTTGGGCGCCCACGCGTCGATCTGCTCGGGGGAGTAGTCGCGAGCCGCCACTTCGCGCACCGCAGATAGAAACACGTCGTGCAGCGCCGGCGCGTCACCCAGCCGAAATTCCCGAATTAGCACGGCTTGGCCGGTCACATTTTCCTTTGCGGGCTCACGGTCACTGTCATCGACACGGCGTCATTCTGAGAATCGCTGAATTGCAGGACAAAGGACTGTGTCCCCGCCAATTCGAATTCCACGATCTTATGCGGCGCGCGGCACGAATGCTGTCCTTCGAAATCCTTCGCCGCAATCAGCATGCCGTTCGCCGCGACGTCGATCCACACCGGCATGTCGAGCGAGATACGGTAACTACCCGGTGACGGGATCTTGAGCGTGGCAACCCCCGCAAATGTCGCGCCGCCCGCCGCCTGTTTTCCGGGCGGCACCGAGAATTTCACTTGATCCTGTGCCGCGAGCTTGAGCTTGTAGAGCCGGTTTGGCGCGAGCTTCGGCGCAGCTGCCAGATCTTTGCCAGCCACCAACTCCGTGGGTGGCGCCGCAAACAGCGCCCGCTCCTGCGTCACATCCCATTTGAAATCCACGCAGGATTCATCGGCGTGCCCGGGCGCCGCGGACACCGCCAACGCGAGCACCAATACAATGACCCAGGCCTTGTTTCCCACTAATTGCATAACTCCTCGCTGGCGAGCGTCATTGTTGGCCCGCTATAACAGCGCCTTCACATCGCCCAGCGTCTTGACGAGATACACCACGAAACGCGCGGCTTGCGCGCCGTCGATCACGCGGTGGTCATAGGACAGGGACAGCGGCAGCATCAGCCGTGGAAAAAATGCGCCGCGCTCGTATAGCGGTTTCTGGCTTGATTTGGACACGCCCAAAATAGCGACTTCCGGCGCATTGATGATTGGCGTAAACGAAGTGCCGCCGATGCCGCCGAGACTCGAGATCGTGAAGGTCCCGCCCTGCATTTCAGTGGCCTTCAATTTGCCGGCCCGCGCCTTCTCCGACAGGGCGGTCAAGGCGCGCGCAATCCCATAAACATCCAACCGCTCGGCATTCGGAATCACCGGCACGACCAGCCCGTTCGGCGTATCGGCCGCAAATCCGATGTTGAAGTACTTTTTGAGAATGAGATTTTCGCCGCTTGCGTCGAGCGAAGAATTGAAGCTCGGGAATTCCTGCAGCGCCACGAGGCAGGCCTTGACGATGAATGCCAGCGGCGTGAGCTTCACTCCTTGTTCCGACGCCTTGTTCTTGAGTGCCGAGCGCATCGCCTCAAGATCGGTGATATCCGCATCATCGTGCTGAGTGACGTGCGGCAGGTTCACCCAGCTCGCCTGCAGCCGCGCCCCAGAGATCTTTTGGATCCTCGACAGCGGCTTGACTTCGACTGCGCCAAACTGCGCGAAATCCACCACCGGTACCTTGGGCAATCCCGAGGTTGCCGCGGCGCTCACGGATTGCGGCGCTGTCAGAATCCCCTTGACGTGAGCCTTGACGTCTTCGGGCGTGATGCGGCCCTTGGTGCCGGTTCCCGAAATGCGTCCCAAGTCAGCGCCGAGTTCGCGGGCAAATTTGCGCACCGATGGACTGGCATAGGCCTTCGAGAACGCCTGATCGAGGCTGGCCGCGCCGTTCGCGCGCGGCGGCACGGTCGCCGGGGCGGATGCGGGTGCAGCTGCCGCGGGCGTGACTTCTGCCGGCGCAGCCTCGGCCGCAGCGGCTGTTTTGGCGCTTCGCGCCGCGCTCGCTGGTTGCGCCGGAGCCGCCGCCTCGACGGGCTTCGCTGAATCGGCCGCCGCCGCCGGCTCGAGCATCAAGATCACCGACCCTTCGGAGACCTTGTCGCCTTGCTTCAGTTTGACTTCGGCGATGCGTCCGGCCGCCGGCGCCGGTACGTCCATGGCCGCCTTGTCCGTCTCGAGGGTGATCAAGGGGGTCTCTTTCTCGATCTGCTGACCATCCTTGACCAAAATCTCGATGACGCTGACGTCCTTGAATCCGCCGATGTCGGGAACCAGAACTTCGGTTGCGTTAGACATGGGTCAAACCGACAGCGGATTGGGCTTATCCGGGTCGATCCCGAAAGTCTTCATGGCATCGCTCACCGTTTGCTTGCCGATTTTGCCGTCATCGGCAAGCGCCTTGAGCGCCGCGATCACCACGTAGTGCCTGTCGACCTCGAAGAAGCGCCGCAGCTCGGCGCGCGAGTCGCTGCGCCCATAGCCGTCCGTTCCGAGCACTGCATAACGTCCCGGGATCCATTGCCGAATCTGATCCGCGACGGTCTTCAGGTAATCGGTCGCTGCGACGAACGGGCCGCGCCGATCACCCAGGGCCTGCGCGATGTACGTCGACTGCTGCGCATCGGTCGGATGCAATAGGTTGAGCCGTTCGATTGCCAGCGCGTTCCTGCGCAACTCGCTGAAGCTCGTGACCGAATACACATCGGCAGACACGCCGAAGTCTTTTTCCAACAGTTCGGCAGCGGCCAACACTTCGCGCAAAATCGTCCCGGAACCGAACAAGGTCACTTTGAGCGCACCGCCGGCGCCGCCTTTGAGAAGATACATGCCGCTCAAAATGCCGGGCGCCGCACCGCTCGGCATCGCCGGATGCGCGTAGTTCTCGTTCATGCAGGTGATGTAGTAGAAGACATTTTCCTGCTCTTGATACATGCGCCGCAAGCCGTCTTGCACGATCACCGCGAGCTCGTACGCATAGGTCGGATCGTAGGCCACGCAATTCGGCACCGTGGTTGCCACCAAGTGGCTGTGCCCGTCTTGATGCTGTAAACCTTCGCCGGCGAGCGTGGTGCGCCCGGCAGTACCGCCGACCAAGAAACCCCGCGCCTGACTGTCGCCTGCCGCCCAAATGAAATCGCCCACTCGTTGAAAGCCGAACATCGAATAGTAAATATAGAAGGGCACCATGCTCACGCCGTGGTTCGAGTACGCAGTCGCCGCGGCAAGCCAGGAACACAGGCTCCCCGCCTCGTTGATGCCCTCCTCGAGGATCTGTCCCTGTTTATCTTCGCGGTAAAACATCAGCTGATCGGCGTCCTGCGGCGTGTATAGCTGGCCGACCGATGAGTAAATCCCGATCTGTCGAAACATCCCTTCCATGCCGAAGGTACGTGCCTCGTCCGGAACGATGGGCACGATGTGCTTGCCGATATTCTTATCCTTGACCAGCGCCGTCAGCATGCGCACCAGCGCCATGGTGGTGGATATTTCCCGATCGCCGGTGCCTTCCAGTAACGAGCTGAACGCCTCGAGCGGCGGTACCAGGAGAGGGGGTGCCTCGGAGCTGCGCATCGGCAGATAGCCGCCGAGAGCCGCGCGATGCTCCAGCAAATAACGCAGTTCCTCACTATCCATGCTCGGCTTTCTGAACGTTAGCCCCGCGATCTCTTCGTCAGTGATCTGAATATTGAAGCGATCCCGTACTTCCTTCAGTGCCTCATCGCCGAGCTTTTTCTGCTGGTGCGCCGAATTTAAGCCTTCACCCGCCTTGCCCATGCCGAATCCCTTGACGGTCTTCGCCAGGATCACCGTGGGTGCGCCTTTATTGTTAACGGCCGACGCGTACGCGGCGTGCACCTTTTGCGGATCATGGCCGCCGCGGTTCAAGCGCCAAATCTCCTCGTCGGACATGTTGGCGACCATTTCCTTGAGTTCGGGATACTTGCCGAAGAAATGTTCTCGGGTATAGGCGCCGCCTTTCGACTTGAAGTTTTGGTACTCGCCATCGACGCATTCTTCCATCAATCGCTTGAGCAGGCCCTTGTGGTCGCGCTCGAGCAACGGGTCCCAGCGTGAGCCCCATATCACCTTGATCACATTCCAGCCCGCGCCTAAGAATGCCGCCTCGAGCTCTTGAATGATCTTGCCATTGCCGCGGACCGGCCCATCGAGGCGCTGCAGATTGCAATTGATCACGAAAATGAGATTGTCGAGCCGCTCGCGGACCGGCATCGTTAATGCGCCCATCGATTCGGGCTCATCCATTTCCCCGTCGCCCAAAAATGCCCACACCTTGCGATCGGAGGGCGGCACGATGCCGCGATGTTCCAGATAGCGCACGAAGCGTGCCTGGAAAATTGCCGTCATGGGTCCCAAGCCCATGGACACGGTGGGAAATTGCCAGAAATCGGGCATCAGCCACGGATGCGGATACGAGGACAGCCCGCCGCCATTGACCTCCTTGCGAAAGCGCAGCAGCTGGCTCTCATCCAAGCGCCCCTCGAGATAGGCGCGCGCATAGATTCCGGGACTTGAATGGCCTTGGACGAAAATCATGTCGCCAGGGTGCGACGCGCTCTTGGCACGCCAGAAATGATTGAATCCCACTTCGTAAAGAGTCGCCGCCGACGCGTAGGTCGCGATGTGGCCGCCGTATTCGGAATTCGAGCGATTTGCCTGCACCACCATCGCGAGCGCATTCCAGCGGATGTAGGCCTCGTTGCGGCGTTCCAAGGATCGATCGCCGGGATAGTCCGGCTCCTGCGCCCGGGAGATCGTATTGAGGTAGGCGGTATTCGGCTTGAACGGCAGATAGGTGCCCGAGCGGCGTGTGAAGTCCACCAATTTCTCGAGCAGGAAATGCGCGCGTTGCGGTCCCCGCTCGCGCAGGACCGAATCGATGGATTCCAGCCACTCCTGCGTCTCGATCGGATCAATATCTTCGAACGGCGATTGTTGAGTCATAAATGCACACGCCCACGTGTCCTGTTAAGATGAGGGGGACGTTACAGCGCCGTTGCGCTAACTGCCACTGCGTTATCAACCGGCGCTATCTTCGGGGTTTGGATTTTCACGGTCAAGCAAGGGATAGGCCCGCTTTTCAGATATGCCCACTCGCTTGCCCTTTGACCAGCTGTTGGTTCCCGTGCGCCAAATCGGCGCGCGCATCACTGCCTCGCGATTGGCCGGTTATTCGAGCGCACTGGTGTTCCTGCCGCTGCGGCCGAGCGAGGCGGACTG
>Ga0302320_10022000_pt1 | contig 12620 bp, 9 predicted proteins | sample Bog_T0_3_FD_202130 | JGI IMG/M metagenome (GOLD analysis project Ga0302320, IMG submission 202130) | Peat permafrost microbial communities from Stordalen Mire near Abisko, Sweden - Bog_T0_3 | ecosystem: Environmental > Terrestrial > Soil > Wetlands > Peat | place: Sweden: Abisko, Stordalen Mire...
TGGCCATGAAGTCATAGAGCTTGTTGAAGCTGATCCCGTGCCGCCACAGCGGGGTGTCGTGCGAACTGACCCAGAAGGCGTCGGCCTGGGCCAGGGTCCGGTACACCTCCAGCTTGGGCACCGGCGCCAGGAAGGAGAGCGACCGGATGCCCTCGTCCCGGGCCCGGGCCTGCAGGCGCGGCTTTTCCGGCCCGGTGCCGAGCAGCACCAGGTTCAGCGGCCGGGACGAGCGGGCCTGGAGCAGCGCGGCGGCGTCCACCAGGACGTCCAGGGCGTTGGTCCGGCCATGGGAGCCGGCGTACATGAAGGTGAAGGCGGCGCCTTCCCGCGCTTCAACCACCGGCGGCACCAGGCCCAGGTCGATCCCGTTGGGCACCCAGGTGACGGCCCCGGGATCGCCGCCGCGCTCCGCAAGCCGCGGGCCGATGCCGGGCAGGAGGGTGATGATGTGGTCCGCCTCCCGGTACAGCTCGCGTTCGATCCGCTCCATGAGCCAGACCACCGGATGCCAGCGGGAGACCCCCATCACGTCGATCAGCGACTGCGGCCACACGTCCCGGATCTCCAGGGCGAACGGGACCCGCAGCCGGCGGGCCAGGCGCAGCGCGGCCTGGGCGCCGAACAGGTGCGGGCTGCTGCCCACGACCACGTCGGGACGCCCGTCCAGCAGCCGGGGCAGCTGGTGCTCCACCGCCCGGGCGAAGGCGAGCATGTTCCAGAGCCGGGCCGCGCCGCCGCTGCCCCGGTAGCCGGGGGTGCGCAGCCAGATGAAGGGCACGCCCCCGTGCAGCTCGGGTCCGCTGCCCTGGCTGGGCTCCAGCCGGTTGGTGCGGGTGATGTGGTCGAAGCTTGATGCGACGATGGTCGGCTGGTGGCCCAGCGCCTGGAGCGCCCTGGCCAGGGCGTAGTGCCGGGTGCCGCCCGGCTGGGTCGGGGGGAAGGCGTAGTGGTTGATCAGAAGGATTTTCATCGTGGACACCGAAAGGAAATCAAGCGAGGCGCGCCCGGCGCAGATGCCAGCGGAGGTTGCCGGCTTCCGCCTCCCAGCGGTAGCGCGCGCGGTAGGCGTCCCGACCGGCCTGGGCGTGGCGGCGCAGCCGCTCCGGATCCGAGCAGAGGGTCACCAGGGCCCGGGCCACCGCGTCCGGCTCGGGCGCGGCCAGCAGGCCGGCGCCGGATTCCTCCACCAGCCGGCGCCACAGGGGGAAGTCCGAGGCCAACACGGGAATGCCCATGGCCATGTACTCGAACAGCTTGGTGGGCAGGGCCTCCAGGTAGTTCGGCCGGGGCAGCAGGGTCACCAGGCCGACGCCGGCGCCGGCGGCGCGCGCCCGCAGCGCTTCCGGCCCCAGGCGGGGCACGTGGACGCACCAGCCTTCGGCCTCGGCCTGGCCGATGGCCGCGCCGACCTCGGGCTCCATGACCCAGCCGATCAGCTCCAGGCGCAGCTCCGGGATCCGCCGGCGCGCGGCAGCCACCGCCGCAAGCGCCAGCAGCGTGCCGCGCACCCGGGACAGCCCGCCCACGTAGATGATCCGGTGCGGGTCCAGCGGAACTGGGCCTTCCCCGAACAGCGCCTTGGGATAGTTGTGCAGCACCCGGGTCTCGGCCGCCGGCCAGGCCCGGGCGATGGCCTCGGTGGCCGGGGCGAAGCCGGCGAACAGGGTGCGGGCGGCGCGCAGCATGCACGTGACCAGGCGCGCGATGGGGGCCCGCACCGCCGCCGGCAGGTAAGGTTTGGACGCCACCTGTAGCGGCAGGTCCTCGTGGATGTCGTACAGGAGGTAGCTCTCCGGCCGGAGGATCGCCAGCAGGGCCATGGCCGGCACCAGCTCCGGATCGTGGAAGTGGACCAGGGCGAACGGCCCGTGGCGCAGCACCGCGCGCCAGACCCCCAGGGCCAGCACGAAGCGGCCCATGCGCCCGGAGGGCACCGTCAGCGGATGGACGCGCAGCCCGGGCGCGGCGCTCCAGCCCGAGCGCGCCGGCGGCTCGGCCAGGGGCACGAAGACGTGGACCTCCACCCCCCATTCCAGGCAGGCGGCCAGTTCCCGCTCGAACACCCGGGGGTCCCCCCAGGAGTGGGCGGTGGTGACCACGGCCATCCGGCCCGTCATGGCGCCACCCGCGCCGGCAGGCGCCACAGCATCAAGGCGGAGGTGACGAACATGAACAACGGCCGGTTGTCGTTCACGTCGCCGCTGACCATGGCGTTGATCAGGTAGAACACCGTGCCGGCGAACACCACCCGGCCCCCGGGCGTGCCGGTCCGGGACCAGGCGGCCCCGGCCGCGGCCAGGAGCACCAGGAGGGTGACGGCACCGCAGATCCAGCCCGATTCGAGGGTGACCTCGGCCAGGAGGTTGTGCGGGTATTGGCGGCCCACGCCCCGTTCCGGATCCACCCGGGTGGCGAACCCGGCCCAGCCGATCCCCCACGGGGCGTCGCCCACCAACTCCCAGGCGGCATGGAGCGCGCTCACCCGGTAGGTCTCCGAAGCCCCGTACTGGCCGTGGAAGAACGCCTCCACCCGGGCCAGGGAGCCCTTGGGCGCCAGGGAAAGGGAGCCTGCGAGCACCAGCGCGAACACGCCGCCGGCGGCGGCCAGCCGCGCCAGCCTGGGACCCAGGCGCATGCGCCCGGCCCCGAACAGCAGGGCGAGCACCGCCAGGGCGGCCAGGATCGGCCCGCGCGAGCCCGAGAACAGCGCGGTGACGCCCGCCAGCCCGAGGATGCCGAAGGTCAGGCCCGGCAGGGGGGAGTCGCCGGCCAGGGCGATGGCGGCGTAGGTGAACAGCAGGCCGGTGGCCCGGCCCAGGGAGATGGTGCCCGCCCCGAAGGCCTGCAGCCGCTCCGTCTCCGGGGTGGAGCCGAACAGCCCGCCGCAGGTGATGGCGAGGCAGAAGCAGGCCAGGGCGTTCATCAGCCGGATGAGGTCGCCGTCATCGTCCACCAGGAACAGCGGCGCCAGGGCCGAGAGCAGGGTGAAGGTGAAGATGGTGGCGATCTTCTGGAACCCGTAGGGGGAATCCACCGCCTGGAACAGCCCTGGGACGAAGGTCAGGAACCAGAACAGCACCAAGGCCGGCCCATCCAGGGAGCGCAGCCGCGCCCCGCGCAGGAAGCGCACGGCCAGCACCCCGGTGAGCAGCGCGCCGGTGAGCAGGGTAAGATCCACCGGGAACCAGGCCAGCCGCGGATCGGCCTTAAGGTCCCCGGCGAACAGGAAGGCCGCCAGGGCCAGGAAGCGCGGCCGGGTGGCATAGGCCCGGAGCCAGGGACGAAGCCTCATGATGGGGCTCACGACGGGGCTCATGACGCCCCCCCCGCGGGCCGGTGCCGGCGGATGGCGTGCCAGGTGATCAGGCCGTAGCCGACGTAGGCCAGGGTGCCGGTGGCGCCGAACAGGAAGATGGCGGGACGGGGCGGCCACTTGAGCAGGTAGGCCGCCAGGATGCCGCTGAGCAGCAGGCCGGTGCGCAGCACCTCCCGGTACAGGGCCAGGTCCTGCCGCTCCAGCACCAGCAGGGTGCTGTCGGCGCAGGCGGCGGTGAACTGGGCCAGCGCCATGGGCGCCAGGGCCACCACGAAGATGCCGGCCTCGCCCCAGTTCCGCCCGAAGATCAGCGGGAACAGGAACCAGCCCGCGCCCGCGGCGGCGAGGGTGAGCGGCAGGCCGAGCAGGAACATGCGCCGGAGGGTGCCCTTGAACAGGGGCATCAGGCCGGCCTCGCGCCGGGCCAGCAGCGCCACCTCGCCGAAGTAGACCTGCGCCACCGATTCGCCAATGACCGAACTGGGCAGCGCGAACACCCGCTGGGCCAGGGCGAAGCAGCCCGCTACCGCCGGGCCGAAGGTGATGGCCAGCAGCAGCGCCGGGATGCGCAGGTTGAAGGTGTTCATGAGGGCCGTGCCGCTGCCGATGGCCGGGAACCGGCGGAAGCGCACCAGGGCGCTCCACATCCCGGACCAGCGCACCAGCTTCAGCCGGGCCCAGTCGTTGCGCCAGTCCAGCATGGCCAGGGTGCGGGTGCCGTTGGAGCGCCCGAGGGCGTCGCCCACCAGCAGCCCCAGGGGGCCCTTCACCACCGAGCCGACGCACACCTGCAGGGTCAGCTGGGTCAGGCTCTGGGTCACCTTGGTCCGGGCGATCCGCCGGTAGCCGCCCTTGCGGATGGCCCAGCAGGTGAAGACCTGGCAGGACCCGCAGCCGAGGATGCTGACCGGCACCAGCCAGAGGTATGGCGCCAGCGCCGGCGCGCCCATCCAGGCCAGGATCCGGTCCTGCACCGCGTAGAGCAGCAGCGAGGCCAGGCAGGTGGTCGCCGCCACCAGGAGCATGCAGACCGCCAGCAGGTCGATCGCCTCGGCGTCGTCGGCCGGGATGGGCAGGGCGTATTCGTAGCGCAGGGAGGCGACGATCGCCAGGATGGCCAGGAGGGAGACGTACACCACCAGCACGCCGAAATCGGCCGGGGCGTACAACCGGGTCAGCAGCGGCGAGGCCAGGACCAGCAGGCCCTGGGCCACCGCCGTGCCGCCGGCCACCTGGAGCACCTTCAGGCGGAACCCGCTCAACCCCGGAACGGCGCTCATCCCCGGCCCACCTGGGCCAGCAGCGCCTGGGCCACGGCGTCCTGGGCCGCTTCGTCCATCTCCGGCCAGATCGGCAGGCTGATGACCTCCGCGCACAGCCGTTCCGCCCGGGGGCAGGCCACGTGGGCATGGCTCTGCTCGTAGAGCTTGAGCCGGTGGCAGGGGACCGGGTAGTAGACCATGGTGTCCACCCCGTCCTCCGCCAGCCGCGCCTGCAGCCGGTCCCGGTCGCAGCCCGGGACCCGCACGGTGTACTGGTGGAACACATGGCCTTCCACCACGGCCGGGACAACGATGCCTGCGTGGCCGCCCAGCAGCCGGCGGTAGGTTTCCGCCACCCGCCGGCGGCCCGCGTTCCAGGCCTCCACGTGGGGCAGCTTGACCCGCAGGATGGCGGCCTGGAGCTCATCCAGGCGTGAGTTGTAGCCGACCATCTCGTTGTGGTACTTCTTCCGGCTGCCGTGCACCCGGAGCGCCCGGGCCAGATCCGCCAGCTGGTCGTCCTGGGTCGCCAGCAGTCCGCCGTCGCCGTAGGCGCCCAGGTTCTTGGACGGGAAGAAGCTGAAGCAGCCCATCTGGCCCAGGCTGCCGGTCTGCCGGCCCTGGCAACGGGCGCCGAAGCTCTGGGCGCAATCCTCCACCACCATGAGGCCATGGCGCCGGGCCAGTTCCAGGATGGCCTCCATGTCGCAGGGACGGCCGAACAGGTGCACCGGCAGGATGGCCCGGGTGCGCGGGGTGATGGCCCGTTCCACCAGGGACGGGTCCAGGTTCATGCTCTCCTCCTCCACGTCCACGAACACCGGGGTGGCGCCCACCTGGCTGATGGCCTCGGCGGTGGCGAAGAAGGTGAAGGGGGTGGTGATGACCTCGTCGCCCGGACCGATGCCCAGCGCGCGCAGGGCGATCACCAGGGCGTCGGTGCCGGAGTTGCAACCAATGGCGTGCCTGACCCCCAGGTAGCGGGCGGCCTCCTGCTCGAAAGCGCGCACCTCCGGGCCCAGGATGTAGTGGCTGGAGCGCAGGGTCCGCTGGATGGCCCGGTTGAGCTCCTCCCACAGGGAAGCCAGCTGGGGCGCCAGGTCGAGCACGGGAATGCGGGTCTGGGTGTTCACGGTTCAGCCCTCCTTCCCGACCAGGCCGTCGGCGCCGCGGCGGTAGCGCTGGCCGTAGGTGGTCACGGCCAGACCGGCGGCATCGAACTTCAGCCGCTCGCCCCGCTCGCACATGTAACCGATGATCCGCGCCGGCACTCCGGCCACCATGGCGTAGGCGGGCACGTCCCGGATCACCACCGACCCGGCCGCCACGAAGGCGCACTCGTTCAGGGTGATGCCGCAGACGATGGTTGCGTTGGCGCCGATGCTGGCGCCGCGCTTCACCCGGGTCTCGAAGTAGTCGTCGGAACGGTTGCGCGGGTACAGGCAGCGGGGCGTCTGCACATTGGTGAACACCATGCTGGGGCCACAGAAGACATAGTCCTCCAGCACCACGCCCTCATACAGGGACACGTTGTTCTGCACCTTGCAGAAGTCGCCGATGCTGACCCCGTCGGCGACCATGACGTTCTGGCCGAGGATGCAGTCGTGGCCGATCACGGCCTTGGGATAGACGTGGGAGAAGTGCCAGATCTTCGTGTTCTCGCCGATCCTGGCGCCTTCGTCGATCACCGCGGTGGGGTGGGCAAAGTGTTTGCAGGCTGTGAGTGTGCTCATGCGCTCTCCTTGTTGGTTTGGATCAAGAACTGCCTGAGTTGGGCATCCGCCTCCTCAAGCACCCGGACCACCTCGACCCCGCTGCGGCCGTCGCTCAAGGGCTCCGTCCCGGTGGCGAGGCAATCCAGGAAATGCTGGTCCTCCAGGCGCAGCGGCTCGCCGTGGCCTTCGAAGACCCGTTCCGAGCCCTCGTCCACCGGCGCCAGGCCGGCGGGGGGTTCGCCCCCCTTCAGCCGCTTGCGGTGCAGGGTGAGACTCTGATCGGATTCGTTGTAGGCGATCATCCCCTCGTCGCCCATGACCCGCAGGCCCCGGCGCTTGCCGGGCCAGTACCAGGCGGAGTGGATGTGGGCCGAGCGGCCCTCGCTGAAGCCCAGCTCCAGGTGGATGTCGTCGTGGACGCCGGGCTGCAGGAACGCGGCCCCGGAGGCCCGCACCGCCCGCGGGGCGCCGCCCATGAGGTGGCACAGCACCGCCACGTCGTGCGGCGCCAGGCTCCAGAGCACGTTCTCGGTCTGGCGCACCCGCCCGTGGTTGAGCCGCTCGTGGTGGATCCGCAGCACCCGGCCGACGGCCCCGGCCTCCAGCAGCCGCTTGAGCTCACGCACCGCCGGCTGGTAGAGCAGCAGGTGGCCCACCATGAGCGGCCGGCCCGCGGCCCGGGCCAGATTCACCAGCTCCTGGGCGTCCCGGCTGCCCAGGGTCATGGGCTTTTCCACCAGGACCCCCTTCCCCGCTTCCAGCGCCCGGGCGGCAAGCGGCGCGTGCGAGGGCGCCGGGGTGGCGACCACGATCCCGTCGACGCGGTCGAAGGCCTGCTCCATGGCTCCCCAGACCGGAACCCCCGGAAAGTCTTCCTGGATCCGTTCGCGCAGGGCGGGCAGCAGCTCCACCACCCCGGCCAGGGCGCCCAGTTCCTGGAAGGTGCGCACATGGTGGCGCCCCCAGGCCCCGCAGCCGACCACCGCGACCCGCGGGCTCACAGGAGCACCACCTTGGCGCGCTCGCATGGCACCCCGCGGGTGGCGTAGCGGGTGTCCAGCGTGAGCCGGGCGTGTTCGACCACGAACCGGTAGTCCACCGCCGAGTGGTCGGTGAGGATCAGCACCAGGTCGGCGTCGGCCAGCACCTGGGCGGTCAGCGCGACGCTCTCCAGCTCGTGCCCGTACTCCCGGAACCGGGGCACCAGCGGGTCGTGGTAGGCCACCGCCGCGCCGCGCAGCGCCAGCAGGTGCAGGATCTCGGCGCTGGGGCTCTCCCGGGGGTCGTCGATGTCCTTCTTGTAGGCCACGCCCAGCACCAGCACGTGGGCGCTGCGCAGGCCCAGCCCATGGTCGCTGAGCAGGCGCATGGCCTTCTCCATGACGAATTCGGGCATGCGCCGGTTGATCTCGCCGGCCAGGGCGATGAACCGGGTGTTGAAGTTGAATTCACGGGCCTTCCACTCCAGGTAGTGCGGGTCCAGCGGAATGCAGTGCCCGCCGACCCCCGGGCCGGGATAGAAGGACATGATGCCGAACGGCTTGGTGCCGGCGGCGTCGAGCACCTCCCATACGTCCAGCCCCATGCGGTCGCAGAGCATGGCCAGCTCGTTCACCAGGGCGATGTTCACCGCCCGGAAGGTGTTCTCGAACACCTTGACCATCTCGGCGGCCTGGGCGGAACTGACCGGGACCACGTGCAGGATGGTCTGGCGGTAGAAGGTCAGCGCCACCTCCCGGCTGACGCCGTGCCCGGCGCCCACCACCTTGTTGGTGTTGCGGGTGCTGTAGCGCCGGTTGCCCGGGTCCACCCGCTCGGGGCTGAAGGCCAGGAAGAAGTCCCGGCCCTCCCGGAGGCCCGAGGCCTCCAGCATGGGCTTCATCACCTCGTCGGTGGTGCCCGGATAGGTGGTGCTCTCCAGGCTGATCAGTTGGCCGGGCCGGATCCGCCGGGCCAGTTCCAGCGTCACCGCCTCGATGTACTGAAGGTCCGGGGTCAGGTTCCGGGTGAGCGGGGTCGGCACGCAGATGACGACCACGTCCATCTCCGGCAGCCGGTCCCAGTCCCCGGTGGCGGCCAGCAGGCCCCGGTCCAGCACCACGTCGCGCAGCTCCTGGTCGCGCACGTCGCCGATGTAGTTGGCGCCGGCGTTCACCTGGCCGACCCGGGCCGGGCTCCGGTCGAAGCCCAGCACCCGGAAGCCGACCTTGGCCTTTTCCACGGCGAAGGGCAGGCCCACGTAGCCCAGGCCCACCACGCCCACCCGGGCGGTGCGGTCCTTGAATTTCTCCATCAGTGCGACGGCGGGCGCCAGCACGGTTCCGGTATCGGTTGAAATGCTCATGCGGAATGCTCCTTGGCTAGGATTCGGTTGATCAGGGCGGTGCGGTTCTGGACGGCCCAGCTGCCCACCCCCACCACCGAGGCGACGGTGAAGACGATGAAGGCCCGGGCCGGCCGGCTCTTTTCCAGCGGCAGGTTGCCCGGATCCATCAGCAGCAGGGTCTGGGTGTCGTTCTGGGCCTCCAGCAGGGCCTGCTCGTGGTTGAGGGTCAGGTTCATCACGACCTGCTTCCACAGATCGAGGCCTTCCTTGAGCTGGGCCCCGCGGAAGCGGACGTTGGGCGCCGGGCTGGTCTCCCAGTTGCGGTTGGCGTCCTGGAAGCGCTCGAACTGCCGCCCCAGTTCCTGGTATTTCTCTCGCACCTCCTCGAGCCGGCCCTGGGTGAAGCGCGCCTTGTTCTTGCCGGCGGCCTGGCTGATCTCCACCAGGAAATCGCTCAGGTTCTCCGCGGCCTGGCGCACCACCTGCATGGACAGCTCCGGGGAGGTGGTCTCGGCGCTGATGGTCAGCAGACCGGATTTGGGATCGCGCTGCACGCCGAGGAGCGACCTCAGCTGGCCCATCCCGCGGTCAACGTTGGCCGCGCCCAGGTAGCCCAGCAGCGTGCCCCGGGTCGCCCGGCGCCGGGCGAAGCGCCAGGGGCGCCGGCCGTAGGCGTACTCCCGCAGCAGCAGCTGCTCGGCCATGCGCCGGCTCTTGAGGATGTCCGCGTAGATGACGGTCGGTCCGTCCTCCCTGCTGGTGGGGGTCTCGGGCGGGGCGGTGGGCGCCCAGACCCCGGTGCGCTGCGTCGAGGCGGCGTGGCCGGCGTCCGAAAGGATCCTGGCCTCGGACCGGTAGCTGTTGGGCAGCAGCATGGCCACCCCCGCCGCCGCCAGGCCGGCGAGGCAGGCATGGCGCAGCGGACGGCCCAGGGTCTCCCTGAGGGTCGATCGGGCGGGTGGGGTCTGGGAATGGGGCATCGCGGGAACCTCGGGTTGGGGTGGCGGGGCGGGTTGGGATCAGCCGGGAACGCCCAGCGGACCCTCCTGGGGGGCGTGGACCGGGCGGTGCGCCCCACGGGGGGCCTGGACCTCCTCCTGGAGGTAGCGCCCCAGCCCGGAGGGCGAAGGCCGGTAGGCCGGCACCAGTTTCATGAACCAGGCCAGCATCTCCCGCTGGCGCGGGCCCTCCGGCAGGCTGGGCGCCAGGCGCAGGGCCGCCAGTCCCTGTTCCAGCAGGGCCGGGTCCTTGGGATCCTGGACCGCCTCGAAGACCTTGGGGTGGACCTGGGTCTTGCGATCCTCCACGTCGGTGAACAGTTCCTCGAAGAACTTCTCCCCGGGGCGGGCGCCGGTGAACTGGATGTCGATGTCCACCCCCGGCGCGAGCCCGGAAAGCCGGGCCATGTCCCGGGCCAGGTCGACGATGTGCACCGGCTCGCCCATGTCCAGCGCGAACACCCGTCCGGTGCGGCCCAGGATGCCCGCCTGCAGCACCAGCTGGCCCGCTTCCGGGATGGTCATGAAGAAGCGCACCATGTCCGGATGGGTGACGGTGATCGGGCCGCCCCGGCGGATCTGGTCGCGGAACAGCGGGATCACGCTGCCCCGGCTGCCCAGCACGTTGCCGAAGCGCACGCTGACGTAACGCGAACCTTCGGGGGCCTCCCCGGCGGCCTTCAGCACCAGGTGCTCGCCGATGCGCTTGGTCACGCCCAGCACGTTGACCGGGTTCACCGCCTTGTCGGTGGAGACGTTCACCACGATCCGGCAGGCCGCGGCCAGGGCCGCCTTGAGCACGTTCTGGGTGCCGAAGATGTTGTTCTCGATGGCCTCCTCGGGATGCTGCTCCAGGTAGGGCACGTGCTTGTGGGCCGCCGCGTGGAACACCACCTGGGGCCGCCAGGCGTCGAACACCTGGTGCAGCCGGGCCCGGTTGCGGATGTCGCAGAGCGCCACGGCGATCACCTGGGACGGGAACAGCCGGCGCAGGTCGCGCTCGATCTCCCACAGGCTGTTCTCGCCCCGGCCCAGCAGCACCAGGCAGCGCGGGCGGAAACCCGCGACCCGGCGACACAATTCGCTGCCGATTGAACCGCCCGCGCCGGTGATGAGCGTCACCGAGCCCTCCAGGGCCTGGCGGATGGCGCCGGTGTCCAGGTTGATCGTTTCGCGCCGGAGCAGGTCCTCGATGGCGATGTCCCGCACCTCCGGTTTCCAGGGATGCTCGCCCACCAGATCGAGGATCCCCGGCACGGTCTTCACCCGGACCCCCAGGGCATGGAGCCGCTGGCTCAGCTCGCGGATCTTGGCGCCCGGCGCACCGGCCATGCCCAGGATCACCAGGGAGGCCCGGTGCTTCCGGATGAAGGCCGGCAGATGCCGGGTGGGGCCCAGCACCGGCACCCCCTCGATGCGCACCCCCTGCTTCTCCAGGGCGTCGTCGACGAAGCCCAGCACCTGGTAGCTGAGCCGGGGATGCTCCCGGAGTTCCTGGCAAAGGCGCATGCCGGCCCGCCCCGCCCCGACGATGAGGGTGCGTTCGGGCTGGGGCCCGGCCTGGGGCTGGAAGCGCCTTTGATGCACCCGCTGCGCCAGCACCCGGATGCCGAGCCATATGGCGCCGGTGAGCAGGCCGGCCGGCAGGAAGATCTCCGCGCCCTCCATGCCGAGCCGGGCGGGCCCGCGCAGGGCGCAGAACCCCAACCCGGCCCCGGTGATGACCAGCGCCCCGCTCAGCAGGGCCCAGGCCTCGGCGAAGCCCACCAGCCGGTAGTGCTGGCTGGTGAAGCCGAACCCGGCGTTGACCACCAGCGCGAGCGCCACGAACAGCGCCGTGCCCCGGGCCGTCGGCGGCGCCCCGCGCAGCAGGCCGCAGGCCAGGCTCCAGGCCCCGGCCGCCAGCAGGGCGTCCAGCAGCAGCTTGCCGCTCCGGCGCACCATGGGCCGACTGTCGAGCTTCCAGAGCCGGGACCCGGCGCCTTCGGTCCAGGCGGCATATTTTTGATCTTTTCCAAGGGGTTCCATTTTTTATACCTTTCGGTGAGACAAACGCCCTCCCGCCCTGGTGGACCAGGACCCGGGGCTTACGAATGATTCACGTTGCACGTGGACTTCCGGTGGTTCAGGCAGCGCCAGGCGCGCTCAGCGGCGGATGGCGTTGTATAGAAGGGCGATCGGGGTCATGGCCAGCAGCGTGTCCTGCCAGGGCACGTCCTTGCGGATGCGCTGGGGCACCAGCAGCGCATCCCCCGGCTCGATGCCGGTCCGCTCCACCCGGGCATCGATCACCCGGCCGTCGGCCTTGAGCAGGCGCACCTGGCGTTCGTCGGCGTTGCGGGTGTAGCCCCCGGCCAGCTTCAGCACATCACGGACCCGATCGCCAGGCTGGACATGGAAGGTGGAGTAGGAACTGGCGACCTCCCCCACCACGCAGACCGAATCGGTCCGCCTGGGGATGAACACCCGATCGCCGTCCAGCAGCACCACGTCCTGCCGGCTTTCCCCCCTCAGGACCGCCGGAAAATCGACGATCATGCGGTTCAGTTCGCCGCGCACCAGGCCGTGCAGCAGCGGGCTCTCCTCCAGGGCTCCCGATTCCCGGGCGCGCCGGGTCTCGTTAAGACGCCGCAGGATGCCGTCGATGGCGGCGATGGTGGGTGCGGATTCGTCGGTGCCCGCCGAAGGCTCCCTGGCGCTGAGATCCCCGGGTTCGAGGCTCGAGCGCAGGAAGATCCCCCCGGTCGGCATGGCATCCTTGGTGAGCCCGCCGGCCCGGGTGATGAGCTGCCCCAGGGAGAAGCGGTCCTCCTGGATCACGTAAGGCCCCGGCCGCTGCACCTGGCCCAGGATGGTCACGGTGCGGTGCATGCGGAAATCCGGATTCTCGTAGATGGTGATCTGGTCGTAGGGGCGCAGCGGAGGGTTCACCCGGTCGTCCTTCAGGTCCACGGTGGCCCGGTCCTCGGTGCTCACCAGCCGGGCCAGGTCGAGCCGGACCAC
>Ga0302320_10022001_pt1 | contig 12619 bp, 10 predicted proteins | sample Bog_T0_3_FD_202130 | JGI IMG/M metagenome (GOLD analysis project Ga0302320, IMG submission 202130) | Peat permafrost microbial communities from Stordalen Mire near Abisko, Sweden - Bog_T0_3 | ecosystem: Environmental > Terrestrial > Soil > Wetlands > Peat | place: Sweden: Abisko, Stordalen Mire...
CGGCAGCAAGTAGGCCTGATCGGGACTGTACGGCAGAAATCGTGACATACCTCCTTGTGCCTTACTTCTTCCGAAAAAACAAGTCTGTTCTCACGCACACACTGAAAGCGCTGAAAGCGCTGCGCCACCCAAAAGCAAGGGGTAATCGGCGACTCTAACGTTGGGCGACTGTAGAAAGATCAGGGATCCGATGAGGGGGCCCTTCGGATCCCTGATTTGCGACAGCTCAGCGAAAATATGTCAAAAAGCGCTTCCCCCATCGCTTTTTGCCAAGCAGTGGCGCGCTTTTCCTGCTGCATGCCGCTTGCCAGAAATGTGAAGGTGGTCCTGCAGGCTGTGGATTTCACGGCAACTGGCTCTGGGAAAAGGAATTATAGGTTTCCGCGCGGCCGGGTTTTTGGCCCGGGCTGAGGGCTGCCTCGGGCGGCGACTATCCGATCGGATAGGGGGCTATCCCTTCGGATATTGTAACGGGTTTAATTTGGAAGAAAATTTCGGCTGGAAGTGTGATATGAAGGGGGCCGAGGTGGCAGCGTGCGTCCCAGACTTCTGGTACTTTCCGGTCCGTTGAAGGATTCGACGATTCCTTTGTCCGAGGGGGAAATCAGCATTGGGCGGGATGCGTCGAATGGCATCGCCATCACCGATCCTTCGGTTTCGCGGCGGCATTGCGTGGTGCGGGGGCAAGGGGGGAAGTTTCAGGTCGGGGACCTGGGTAGCCGCAATGGAACTTTGGTGAATGGCGAGGCGGTGCAGGAGCACTGGCTGAAGCATGGCGATGAGATCGCGGCGGGCGATTCTTCTTTCCTGTTTCTGCTGGAGGATGAAGAGGTTGAGGCGGGGCCGGGGCAGGTGGAGTTCGAGGACTCGCAACGAACCGCGGAGACCACGGTGATCCATCCCAGGGATGTGATTTACCTGCAGCCGGACCGGTTGTCGCGGGAGTTGCCGGCGAGTTCGCGGTTGGCGCGGAATTTGAACGCGCTGATGAAGATCAGCCGGGTCGTGCATGCGATTCGGGATTTGGATGAGTTGCAGGGGCAATTGCTGGATCTGATTTTTGAAGTGGCGCCGGCGGGCCGTGGCGCGATTCTGCTGGCGGACCGGGAGGGGCATCAGTTCAATTCCATGTTTGCGCGCATGCGGCAGGCGGGACAGACTCCGCTGGTGAAGGTGAGCCGGACGGTGGCGCGGCAGGTGCTGGAGCAGGGAATTGCGATTCTGGGGACGGATGTTCCGAACTGCGGCGTGTTGGGCGAGGCGGAGAGCCTGGTGGCTTCGCAGGTTCGGTCGTTGTTATGCGTGCCGCTCACGGTGTTTCAGCGGGTGATTGGGTGCATCTACCTCGACAGCCACAATCCAGACCATCGGCTGGATGAAGAGCATCTGCAGCTGGTGACGGCGATTGCGGGAATCTCGGCGGTGGCGCTGGAAAATGCGCGGCGGTTGCAGTGGCTGGAAAAAGAGAATGAACGGCTGACGGTGGAGGTGACGCAGGAGCGGAGCCTGGTGGGCGAAGGCGAGCGAATGAAGCAGGTTTATCAATTCCTCAAGCGGGTGGCGCCTACGGATTCGACGGTGCTGATTGAGGGGGAGAGCGGGACGGGCAAGGAGCTGGCGGCGCGGGCGTTGTATCGCAATAGTCCGCGGGCGAATGGTCCGTTTGTGGCGATCAATTGCGCGGCGATCCCGGAGACGCTTTTGGAAAGCGAATTGTTTGGACATGAACGGGGAGCATTCACCGGGGCAGCGGCGTTAAAAAAAGGAAGACTTGAGCTGGCAGATTCGGGGGTGGTGTTTCTTGACGAGATTGGGGAACTGGCTCCGGCACTGCAGGTGAAATTGTTGCGGGTGCTGCAGGAGCGGGAGTTTGAGCGGGTGGGTGGGATGCATCCGATCACGGTCGACATTCGGATTATTGCGGCGACGAATCGCAACCTGGAGCAGGCGATGCGCGAGGGCACGTTTCGCAGCGACCTTTATTACCGGTTGGCGGTGCTGAAGATCACAATGCCTGCGCTGCGGGAGCGGCCGGAGGATATTCCGCTGCTGGCGCGGCACTTTGTGCAGAAACATGCGAAGCGGTGCAAGGTGAAGGCGCGACCCATCTCGCGCGAGGCTTTGTCTTGTCTGGTGAATTACGATTGGCCGGGGAACGTGCGCGAGCTGGAAAACGCGATTGAACGGGCGCTGGTGTTGGGTTCGTCGGAGATGATTTTGCCGGAGGATCTGCCGGAATCTTTGCTGGAGCGGACTCCGCGGCCGGAGATGACGGAGGCGAAATACCACGCCGCGTTGAAGGAGCACAAGAAACATCTGATCATCGATGCGGTATGGCAGACTCACGGCAGTTATACCGAGGCCGCGCGCATGCTGGGAGTGCATCCTAATTATTTGCATCGCCTGATTCGTAACCTGGAATTGAAGGACATTCTGAACGAGGCGTTGCGGGATATTCCGCCACGCGGGCTGAGTGGGATGGCGGGCGGGAATGCGTGAGGGGAAGCAATTAGCCGTTGGCAGTTAGCGGTTGGCAGTTAGACGCGCAATGGCATGCCGAGTGTCGATTGCTTATTGCTGACTAATGATTCTAATTGCTGGTTGCTAACTGCCGGTTGCTAACTGCTAATTGCTAATCGCTAACTGCTAGCTGCCGAATTGCTAACGGCTAACTGCCGCTTACGGCAGCGGCAAGCTTAGCAGACGCTGGGGATCGAGATAGGTTCCTTGCCAGCGCACGGCGACGTGAAGGTGGGGTCCGGTGGCGCGACCGGTGCCGCCGCTGAGGCCTATTTCCTGTCCGCGCTTCACCGCGTCACCTTCTTTTACCTTGAACTCGGAGAGATGCAGGTAAAGAGTGAGAAGTCCCTGGCCGTGGTCGATCACAACGAAGTTGCCTTCGAAATATAAGGGGCGTGCGAGCAGCACCGTGCCATCGTTCATCGCGGCAACGGGAGTGCCGGTGGGCACGCGGAAATCCAGGCCAAGGTGAGGGCTGGAAGTCTTGCCATTGAAAATGCGAACGGAGCCGAAGACGTCAGAAATCGCGGCTTCGGTGGGGGCGGTGAATGATTTGTTCCACTCGCGCGTGGGTGTGACGCGGCTCAGATAATCCTTTTTGATTTGCACTCCGTCTGCGATTTGTTGTTGTTGTTCGGGAGTGGGCTCGGTGAACTTGCCTTCGACGCTGAGTTTGACTTCGGTCTTGGGATACTTGGCAGCCTTCACGGAAACGTTACGCGTGAAGGAAATCTTGGTGCCGGATTGCTTCGTGGTTCTGGTTTCTCCGGAAAGTACGAGCGGGTAAGTTCCGGGCGAGGTCTCCAGGCTGACGCCGGCGAGAGCGAACCAGGTTTTGTCGGCCGCATCGTAACTGAAGGCTACATCATGTCCGAGCCAGGTACCGCGGAGAGAATCCAGAGGTTGTGGTGGCTTTACCTTTAGCAATACCGGGCCACCATTGACCAGGTGAGGCGGCTGCGCGTGAACGGACCACGTGGCGGCGAAGACCGCGGGGGTGATACGTGAGGGCACGGCCGCTGCGAGGAGCGCGAAGAAAAAGGCACAGCGGCGCAGGTTCACTTTGCTATTCCTTGTAGACCAGCGGAGGCCCGCTGATCTTATGGACTTTGAGGGCGACCGATACTTCGACGCGGTCCCCGATCTTGATGAACGGGATGCCTTTGTTCATCCCATAGTCCTTACGGTCGAACGCCATGGTCCCTTGAATGCTGCCCTCGCCAGTACCCTTGCCGGTGAGTGCAAGATGCAGCGTCTCGGGCTTGGAGACACCTCGAATGGTAAAGGTGCCCCCTACATCGAAGCTGTTGGGGCCGGTCTGCACGACCTGGGTAGAGTTAAATGTGATGTACGGCTCCTGGCTGGCGTTGAAGAAGTCCTTGCCCTTTAATTTGTTGTCTTTCATGCCGCTTCCGGTGTTCACGGAGTCCGCATAGATTTTGATGTTGAGCACGCCGGAAGTGACGTCCGTGGACGGAAAGGTCAGAGAGGCCTCCCACTTGTCAAACTTACCGTCGATGGCCACGGAAGCTTTTACGAAGAATTTAATGTCACTTTCTTCAGGAGTGATGGTGAAAACCGGGCCTTGTGCCTGGGCTAACGACGGCAATAGCGCCAAGCTAAAAAGGCAAAAAACTGTCAATCGCACGCAATCCCTCCTCGAAGGCAAGCGGCACAGCGATCTAGATTGCATTCAGGCTATCACTGCCGGCCCGTTGGATACTCGCGAAAGCTGTCATTTTCATCTCCTCATGAATTTTTGTTGATTGGCTTCTGCGCAATCTCCGGCATCAGGGTGCGTAACGAGTAAAGACGAAGTCGCTGTCTTTGGCAGGCTCGTGACAGGAAAAACAGGTTTTGTGGGTTGCCTCGTCGGCAGGTTTGCCATCATTAAATTGGGCGAAGCCCCAGCCGCCGGTCGAAGCGTATTTTGTTGAGTCCTTCACCATGAACTGAACGTTACTCGGTGGTCCCGCCACCAAAGACCCGTCCACGAGTTTCTCGACTTGCTCCGGGGAGAGGTGCGTCTCTGTTCCTCCGCGAACGCGAAACGCATTTTGAATTGTCTCTGACGTAACTTGTTGCCAGGCTAGCCGTGCAATGATTGTGCCGTCAGGGAACGGGAGCTTTCCTTCCCGGTAGGCCTTTATGGCGATATCGTTGCCCAGTTTGGCGCGCAGGTCGTTGAGCGGATCTCCGACCCGGGCCACGGAGATCAACCTCCAGTCGCGGTATCCGTGAGGAACTCTTACTCCGTAGACTGGGGCGGCCTCTTCATCGGAGTGGCCGGATGCGGAAGTCGTGAAGGCGACAGCCCCGGCAACCATTACAACTGCGACGCACAAAAAAGCTGTCCTTTTCATAAGGTTCCTCCTTTGTCGACCTTCTTGTTCGTGAGCTGACAAACGTCTGAAATTTGCTCTGCAGATCTCAGCGTTATGGTGCGAGCGCGTAATCGGTGAAGACAAAGTCGCGATCTTTCGCAGGCGCGTGGCAGGGGAAACAGGTCTCGTGCAGCGCCTTGTCGCCCGGCTTTCCGTCCTTAAAGTCAGCAAAGCCCCAGCCGCCCGTCGCGGCGTATTTCCTGGAGTCCTTGACCATGAACTGAACATTCACCGGCGACCCGATCACGAACGAGTGAGTGCCGGGGAATGCGGGGTCAAGGACCTTGTCGTTGTCTTCCGACGGCACCCGCGTCCAATGCATCGCCGCGATGATGCTGCCATCGGGAAACGGACGCGTCCCTTCCTTGAAGGCTTTCATCGCGATATCGTTGCCGACTTGAGCGCGCAGTTGCTCGCCCATGCCGGCGAAATGGAGCTGCTTCACGGCGATCAATTGCCAATCGCGGTATCCGGCGGGGATGGTGACGCCGTAGATTGGGGAGGCAGCTTCATCAGCGTGCCCGGATGCGCGAGCCGTGAAGGCGACAATACCGGCCAGAGTTGCAATTGCAAACAGCAAGAGAGCGATCCGTTTCATAATGGTTTCTCCTTTGTGGTGTGTTGTCCGTGAGCCCACAACAGTCTGAAATTACGTCCTTGAGGCGCCAGTTGCGCTACTAAACTCTCTCCCGCCTGGGCGGAGGCCGCCTGCGCCTGCGCCTTCAGATTTCACTTTGATTTCCATGATGTATCCATCTCCTTTTGTCGTGCAACCGCTGGGTCAAACAACAGCGACGGAGGAATACGAGAGAGTGATTTCGTCCATGTCGATCTTGACCAGCAGAGGCTCCTTCACAAGCTGGTAATCGCCTTCGTAGGGATAGACTCGCCGCTTCGTTGGAAAGATGATGCCATCGACATTTCGATAATCGGACGCGTAGTTGAGTCCCGGCCCACCTCCGAGGACGTCCACAGTGTAGTCATGACGCCGTAACAGGCCGTCCGGACCGAAACAGGAGATCTGTGTCCTGGTGTGACTCTTAATGGTGTCGGGGAAAGTGACTTTCAGGCGACGCCAGGTCTCGCCGTCAACCTGAATGGGAGGAATTTCTTCGCTCGAAAATCCCTCGCAGGTGTAAAGGAATGGTGTGTTGCAATAGGTGTAAAGCGCTTCTCCGCTAAAATACGCAACGTGGATATCATCCCATGGCGTGGATTGCTGTTGCCCCTGAAACGACGCCTCGGGATCGTTGCGACTGGCGACGATAGTTCCATCCCGACGCTGCATCACGACGCGATTCGGCTCGAAGACCGATCGTTTGTCTTGACCGGGAAAATCCATAGTCACGCGCTCCCGCTTCGTCTCGACCTCGAAGATTACGTTTTTCAGGTAGTCGGGCTTGCTTTTGACCTGCCATAACTCACCGGTGATGGAAGCAGCCACCGTTACGGCATCCACTCTGCTCCAGCGCTTCAAACCGCCGTGCGCCTCGACAGCGAGATTCAAAAGATCATTCATCGCGGATTCCTTTCAGCCCGGTCTGGGCAAGGTTGTGATGTCAGCACTACTGGAGAACGTCTCGATGATCGCCTCGGCGATCGCGTCGGCGTACTCGTCAAGCACGAAGTGGCCGCCATCGAAATAGCACAGCTTGGCTGTGGGCACAACCTGCTTCACGAATTCCGCTGCCGCCGGCACGAAGAGAGGGTCATTGCGACCCCACACGATGAGCGACTTCGGCTGCCGGTCCTTCAGATACGCGTTCCATTCCGCGTAGTGCTCGATGTTCGTCGCGAGGTTCATCAACAACCTCGACATGAAGTCCCGATTGGCCGCGATAGAGAACGCATAGGCGTCGATCGCCCAATTGTCCGGATTCAGAGCGTCGGGCTGGCGCGCGCCCCTCTTGTGAAGAAACATGTCGCGCTCCACGGTGGTAAGTTGCTCGGTCTCGGCCAGATTCTCCGGGGTTTCAGGACCGCCGAGCCGCTCGTAGACTTTCAGGCGCTCAGGGTTCCAACCCTCTACTGCAATGGTGAAGTTCTGAAAAACCAGGCCGGCGATCCGCTCGGGATGGGCCGTCGCGATGCGCAGTCCGATCGGGCCGCCGATGTCGTGCATGTAGAAGACGACCGGTCCCGGTGCTTTCTGCGCGATGAAGGCGTCGATGACCATGGTTACGTCGTCGAAGTTCGGGCGCAGGACGGTCGGGTCCGGCGCCTCGCTGTATCCCATGCCCGGGTAGTCGGGGGCGATCACATGAAACCGATCCGCGAGAAGCGGAATGAGGTCGTGGAACTGGTACGACGACGAAGGAAAGCCGTGCAGCAGGACGATGGTCGGCCTCGACGGATCCCCGGCCTCACGGTAAAAGATCTTAACGCCAGCAACGTCGGTGGTCTTGAAATTCATAAGATATTTCTCCTGAGTTGGCGTCAGCACGATCTGCCCAAGTACGCAAAAACAAGTGCATGATACGGCGTTCCTAATTGTGAGGCGCCTTGGAAACAGGCACGGTGAACTCCAGCAGTTGGGAGGCACCTGGGATCGGTCGGTGCAAGGTGTCCGCCAATTCGAGCCGGACTTTGTGCGAACCAGGCGCCAGCCCTACCAGGACCACGGTTTCGCCGCTGGTATCTACGATGGGCCAAGTTTGGTCATCCACGTAATAGTGCAGGTGTCCAATGCGCGGCGACACGTCCAACGCAGCTTTGCCGAACACCGGTAGAATGCGCAGGTTTTCGGTCCGGTACTGAATGAATACGCGACCCAAGGCCAGTTGTTCGGGAATGGGTGGATCGACGATGAGTTTCGCAGGGGCCTCATTCTGGATCGCGACCAGCGGTGTTGGTCCTTTGATGTCCCTTGCACTCTGGGCCGAGGCCGAGAGCGCGGAGAGCGCGAGCGCAATGCCCGTCACAGCGGTCCTCATGACGATTGCCCGCGCCTGCTGCGGAGTTGCGGGCTCGCGGCCAGGCGCATTCAGACGCGGTTTAACAGCCCGCGTCGGCTCGCATGTGATTTCGACTCGGTTGGTACTTCCCTTAACGTTCACGCTTTTCAATGTACTGAGCATTGGAAACCTCCATTGTGAGAAATTGTTCGCTGTGGTCCCGGCCTTGCTGTCGATGGCAGCGCTTCAACCGGCACATCGCATGACCGGTCAACAATAGCTGCGCTCAGAGATTTGCCACACACCAATAAGGGTAGAGGGCGGACTGGATTTTTCTGTAGTTTGTGTACTACCGAGGCCGGCGAGGGCGGAATCAGCGAAGGTGAAAGAGGGATTTTACTCGTTCAAAACGGGTGGAATTGGAATTTTGAAAAACGATACTTCCGGGGACAACAGTCGTGATCACAGTTCCAGAGCCGGGAGAGCTCATCAGCGTGAACTTGGCGCCGATGCGCGCGGCGCGCTCGCGCATTCCACGCAAGCCAAAGTGCCCACCCTTTCCTTGTTCCGCCACGTTCGAATCGATACCTACGCCGTTATCGCTGATGCGCAGAGTAAGATCGTGCGCATATTCGAGGGTTACCTCCAAATGGCTGCCGCCCGAATGGGTGCAGGAATTTCGAATCGCCTCATATCCGATTCGGTAGACCTCATCACGAACGACTGGATGCATTTCCCGGCTGTCGCCCGCCACGCGAAACGAAGTTTCCATCGGAGTCTGGGTCCGGCATTCATCGATGGCCCGCCCGAAAGCCTCCGCAAGGTCATTCTTTAGAGTGGTTGAGGTTCTCAACGAGTTGAGCGCCGCACGCCCCTCCTGGGTAGCTTGTCCAAGCCATTCCGCTAGTTGTTCCATAGCTCGAAGCAATCGGGCATGATCATTCGAGTCTTTCAGTGCATGGTCGGCGACCAGTTTGCTCCCCTGAACGGTTTGCAGGAATGTATCGTGAAGCTCTCGCGCCACGCGAGTGCGCTCCGCCAATCGTTCGTCGAAGCGCGCACTCATGGCTCTCGCGATCTGCCGCAGGCGCAGTCGGTAGACGATCCACACAAGGCAGCTACCGGTCGCCACGCAAAGCAGTACGAACCCTCTCGTCTGATACCACCGCGGCGCGATACTGAAGTCCAGCGTGGCACCTTCTTCATTCCAAACGCCGTCGTTATTGCGGGCGATCACGCGAAACCGGTAATTCCCCGGCCGAAGATCGTTATAGAACGCCTGGCGGCGCGTTCCAGCTTCTTGCCAGCCCTCATCGTGGCCCTCAAGTTTGTAGCGGAAGAAAACTCTGCGGGGAACCGTGTAGCTCAGCGCCGTAAAATTGATTTCCAGCTCGGATCTTAAAGGGGGAAGGCTAAGCTTCTGCAGAGCGCTGTAACTCTCGTGATCCGCAACCAGTTCCTCGATATGAACGGGCGGCGGAATCGGGTTGGTGTAGTTACGGCCAGGGTCAATCATTTGTACGAACGAGTTGCTCGCAAACCAGAGGCGTCCATCGGCAGACTTGGACGCTATCGGCTGATAAGGGGCTCCAGAATCAGGTTGGGCTCCATCCAGGGCGTCGTATATCTTTACGGAGACTTTACTCATGGGAGACTTGAGCCACGTGGCCCAGTCTGAGGCTGGAATCCTGAGAAGCCCGCATCCTGCGTAGAGCCAGAACGAGCCGTGGTTATCTTCGATCATCGAGAAGATCGAAGAACACGGTAGCCCGTTCCTGGAATCCATTACACTCAGTGAGCCATCCTTCCATCGATACAGCCCCTTGCTGGTGGCGGCCCATACGGAATTGTCGGAATCGACATAGAGACTGTAGGCGGAGACAACACCGTCAGCGTTTCCCAACGAAACCACAGCCTCCGCCTTGCCGTTGCGGTAGCGATCAAGTTTGCCATCGTAAGAAAGAACCCAGATTCCTGCATTCCGATCCGCTGCCAAGAAGTGGGCTCGATGGAAGAAGTTATCGACTGGGATGTTTTCTTCTATGCGCTGACCTTTAATGCGAAGGAGCCGGACTTGATCGAGTGCATCGACATAGGTCAACGCCCAGATGTTGCTTTCAACATCCTCGGCGAAGGCATATGCTTGCCCGACATGCCCCGCGGCGCTGCCATCTGACTTACTGATGTCAGAGAAGCGCCCGTACTTGTATGTCATGACAGTGTCGTCGATTCCCAGCCAGATTCGTCTGGTGCGGTCCTCGAACATTCCCAGGATGTTATGTCCAGGAAGGCCGTGGCCGGGGACAATCGCAGAAATGCCACGCGGACGGATGACGTCCAGCGCGTCACCATTGCCAACCCACACCGAGCCATCGTCCAATGCAAGAATAGAAACGGCACTGGGTCCGACTAACCCCTCCTTGGTAGAGAAAGTCACAACCGGAGTATCTCGGAACAAATCGATTCCCCGATCCGTTACGACCCAGAGGTTGCCCTCTCTATCTTCGTAAATGCTCCCTATTTCATCGCCGGACAGGCCGTCCGCACTGCCGTAATGATCGGCAAAGCCATCGTGAATGTGGTAGAAACCCTTGGATTCCGTTCCGACCCAGAGAGTCTGATTGCGATCGACAAACAGTGCATCCGATCGAACATTGGCGCCATTGAACCCTGGGACGACATAGCTGGCCCATTTTCCATCGGAGTAATATTGCACTCCCAGCTTGGGTCCGATTCCATCCAGACTTGCCCAGACAGACCCGGACGGTCCGACCGCAACGCGATTCACTCCGTTGCCCGCTGGATTCTTCTGTTGCTCCCTGAAGTAAACGCTGGAAGAACCTGGCATCCAACGGCAAAGGGATTCACCCCCAAACCAGATATTTCCCGCGCCGTCCTCCACCAGGCCGAGGGCGTAGGCACCCGGGATGCCGTTGTCCTCGCCGTAACACTGGAGAGTCGCGCCGGCCACCCGGCATAGAGGGCCCATTCCATCGTTGATTCGATAGCGCGTGACCCAGATTGTGCCGGCATGGTCCTCGATAATGGCGGAGATACCCGAACTTCTGGGTTTGCTTGCGTAACCGAATAGTGCACCATTCTTCCAGTGGAATAATCCATCGATGCTTCCGATCCAGAGACTCCCGTCACGAGCGCCGTAAAGGTAATTAATGTACGGCAGAGATTTACCTTTGGGAGGAGTCCAGGGTCGAAACGTTACCCCATCAAATCGCACCAGTCCGGTGGACGTTGCAATCCAGATGTATCCGTCCGTAGTTTGGGTGACCGCGGGAGTCAGTTGTCCGCCGAAGTAACCATCCTGAACTCTCCACGCGGTGTGGCCATACTGGGAGATAAGCGTGTGGGGATCGACTCCCCAGGCATTCGCCGCGAGCAAAAGAAATAGAAGGCAAACATGCCACGGCGCGTACAACCATGTGTCCCGAGTAAAACCCTGGCATGGACGGGGGAGTGGAGCGGCTGGTTCGGTGCAGGTTCTTGTCAAACGACAGGGATGAACAGAAGATTCCACAAGTTTTCTATCGAAGCGCCGAAGGAAGGGCTGGAGACGATGCAGCGACCTCCGCAATCTCAGCAAGGGTAGAAGAGGCATCGCTTTTTCACCACACCGAAACCTCCAGCCGCCATCCTGCAGTTTTCTGTAGGAACTCCGGATTCGCCTCAGATGGTGAGCAGTCCACGCCGGACGGCAATCGTGACCGCATGTGTCCGATCACTGGCTCCCAATTTACCCACCAGGTTTTTTATGTGGAAATTGACGGTATTTTCTGAAATGGACAATTGATCGGCTATTTGTTTGTTTTTGTAGCCATCTCGAATCAGTCGAAGGACGTCCAACTCCCTCGTCGATAAATCTTCTTCGCCCAGGTGTTCGGCGATAACGGCCGCCACCTCGGCCGGAATGAGTCGCTTCCCAGCATGAACCGAACGGATTACCGCAAGCAGTTGATCTTGCGGCATGCTCTTGAGGACGTAGCCTGATGCTCCCGAGCGCAAGGCACGCTGGATCTCACCGTCGCTATCCGAAGACGACAGCATGATGATGCGCGCCTGCGGGAACTCTCCTCGAATCGCTATCAGGGCGTCGGTGCCATTCGTGCCAGGAAGGCGGAGATCCATCAAAGTGATGTCGGGCCGATGACGGCGAAATTCGGCTAACGCCTCAACTGCATTTCCGGCATGGCCGACCAGCGCCATGTCCAATTCCGTCCCGATGATCGTGGCTAGTCCCTGCCGAAAAACGGGATGATCCTCGACGCTCAAGATTCGAATTTGCTTGGGATCAGCCACCCTGTGCCCCGGTTTCGCCGCAAGTGTATCCTGTTATTGGTTTCCAAACCAAGTCCTCGGTTTATCGGGTAGTGGTTCTAATTTGTCAAAATCAGGACACTCCCGAACTTCATTGTGCTGGACAAAGACCCGTCGCAGGACATTAGGAACACGCAGACTCTCCGGGCGATTTGGAAGAACGGCGGCATAGTAGTGATGGACCCCTTGTAATGACACGGTAAGCACTAGCTACTTTTCTGGGGAATGCGTATCTCCCTGCGCCGGATGAATTCGCTCCGATCGAACAACTCATTTTGAATCAATTGTTCGGCCGAGAGGTTCCCGGCTAATGCTTATCGGGATCGCCAACGACCTCTTCCCTACAACGGAAGCGGTCGCAGCATTTGAAGTCAGATACCACGAGACTGGGGAATCGGGCTATCTGCAAGCAGTTGAAATATGGTGGACCTGGTCGGGATCGAACCGACGACCTCTTCCATGCCATGGAACTACAAAAAGTGTAAGTTGTTG
>Ga0302320_10022004_pt1 | contig 12618 bp, 10 predicted proteins | sample Bog_T0_3_FD_202130 | JGI IMG/M metagenome (GOLD analysis project Ga0302320, IMG submission 202130) | Peat permafrost microbial communities from Stordalen Mire near Abisko, Sweden - Bog_T0_3 | ecosystem: Environmental > Terrestrial > Soil > Wetlands > Peat | place: Sweden: Abisko, Stordalen Mire...
GAGGCGAAGAAACCCACAACATGTGGCAAATTGGACTCGGTCGGCGCTGGTTGCCTCACTCACTTTCCGCAGGCTGGCCGCGAGCGCGACTCTTTCGCATTGAGAACTGCTGTCTCGGACGCGAGCGGATGGACATCCCCGGGCTGTCCGGTCCATGTTGGCGCCGAGCCCGAGCTTGGCGCCCTGGACGACCATTCCATGCTGCACGCCTACGCGGCGGCGTCGGCGCGGGAATGCGCCCGGGCGGCCGGGAGCCAGTTCCTGGGCGGCAGGCACACGTGCGGGATGGAGCCATGCGCGCCCGCGCAGAGGGACCAGTCGTTGGCACTGATCGCCGCGGCGCGCCTGACCGTGTTTCCGATGGTCGAGATTTGTCGGCAAGCTGCCGAACGCCGCCATCCGGCTTTATGCCGACCCGAGGGACGCCATCGAGGCCGCTTCCTCCAACCCGGACGGCCCGCTGGCCGAGACGCTGCTGCCGCGCCTGCGGGCCATCGACGCCGCATGGGCGCGGCATGCCGGAGTCGCCCACGCGGCGGGAGTCCGGAACCCGCTCCGGAATTTCGAACTCCGCGGCGCGGGCGACCGTGCCGCCGCCTGCATCCCCGAAACCGGCCTTGCCGACCTGCGGGACCTGGGCCGGAACCCTCCCGGCCACCCGGGACAGTGAGACATCCGCGGCCGGTGGCTTCGCCCGGACACGCATGTCTGACTTGACACCATTTTGCATTCGGGATAACCGCTCGGCAATTCTGGAACGCATTTCGATGAAAGAACTGTTCGACAGGGCAGGTGATGCGATGGCCGGTTCCGCGCCGATGCAGGACTATGCCGATCGGCACGGCGTCGTGGCGCTGCCTATGCTCACCATCATCGACGATGAGATGGCAGACCTCGTGGCGGAGAGCCTGAGGCCGCAGATTGAGGGCAGGACGGTCGTTGAAATCGGCGGCGGCATCGGCCTTCTGGCGCTGCATATGGGGTTTCGCGCCAGGCGGGTATACTGTATCGAGGCCAATCCGCTGTGGGCAGCTTCGTTCTTATCTGCCCTGATGGCCGTAAAGCCAAAGAACGTGTCTTTCTTGTTCGGCGCGGCGGATGAATTTGCTGGCCAGATCACGGCTGACGTGGCCGTGTTCTGCACCCATAGCGGCGTCGAGAACATGAGGGCTGCAGCATCACTGTTTGCGCCCACTGTCATTGACGTCTACGGCGAGATGATTGCCCGCGATCCAGAAAAGTTTGATCGGCTTGCCCGCACTCTGCGGCCCATGGCGTGATGCTCCGGCTCGCGCCATCCTTGTGCTTTTGGTCACCAATACCATTGGCGGTTGCGGATTATTCTGGCGCTCCATCGGCCAGCATAGGCCGGGCGCGGACGACGGCGTGGTCACGCGGCTTGGCCGGGTGTCGCCGGCAGCGCACCAGACCTCCTCACATGAAGTCAGCAAAACTCAACTATTGAGATTCACTGACTTCATGGACGTGGCCCACACGCCAATCCGCTTGCATCCGGCCGGCTCAGGAAGCCGCCCTTCAGCAGGGGGGCGCCCACAACCGAGCGGCACCAGCCCAATCAGGTCGGCGCGAATCCTTTCCGCCACCCGTCCCTGATTGTTGGCAACGGCCATCTGAGGCGGGTCGGCCCGGAACAGGTGCCACCGCAAACCGGCCGCCTTGGCATGCTCCCTCTGGTTGCCGGATGACGGAAAACAGGCGGCAAGCAGATGCTCCTGCATGTGAACCGGCCACTCTGCCCACGGCACCCTGCCGCGAAGCCTATCGGCTATATCGGCCAACGCACAGCTCTCCTCGCGGATAGCCTCCTCGACGGCCAGGCGTTCGGATGTCATTGTCATACGACAGAGACTCCAGAAGTGCTTCTTTCACGAACCTCAGTACATTGAGCCGTTCAATGATGGCTACCTGATCCTGGCCGAATCGCTCGCCGACATCTGTCACAAACCGATCAACGTAGCCGCCGGATCCCCAGATGTGCTCCCATAGACAATATTGTGCCGCGACTGGCGGATTTAGACCAGCCGGACGAATTACAGGCCAGCCGGACGGTGCCGCAGCCCGGCGCCTGCGGCACCGTCCGGCTGGCAAAGGACTCTGTGAATTGCAGGGACTCGCGTTGACGCAGCATTTGCAGGCGCCGATAGAGCATTCACCTTCACAGGAGCGCCCGACCATGCCGTCCCGCGCCGTTCCGGGTTTGGATGAAGAATACCGGCGGCGCCTGTCACGACTTGAGGCCGAAGTCAGCGCCCTGAAGTCCGGGAACACAGCCGCAAGCGTGCTGTTCAATGCGTTCCTGTATGTCGGTTTCGGCTTCGCGATCCAGATCCTGGCCTACGGCGAGGCACCCTGGACTTCGATGGCGATGGTTGCCCATGTGACCGGCTGGCCGCTGTTCGTTCTCGTATGGGCCGCCTCCGCCATCTTCCACTTCGGCCTGTGGGCGGCTTTGGCCGGAATCCTCGGCGCCGTCCTGATTTATGCGGCCTTCCGGGTGTGCATCTGGTTCCGCCGCCGGAAATTCCATGCAGACCTGGACCGGAGGTTTTCGCGGCACGCGGACGGGCGCGGGACCGCGCCGCCGACGGGCGCATAGCCCGGTCAGCCTTATGGGACGGCATCCATCCGGAAGCGGCCTGCCGAGGGCATCTGGCCTCGGCAGTCCACCCGCCGCGTCACGGACCGGCGCAAGCCGCGGCACCCGGCCCGCCGGGCCGCGGCGCCGCATGTGCCCGCGCGTTACGCCCGCATCCGCCGCATGCTTCCGGTGAGCGGGATGCGCGGCGACTTGCCCGACGTGCCGATCCACCACGCATGTCCCACCTCGCCGCAATGCGGGCACACCGGGCCATCAGGCCAGCGGGCGCGCTCAAACCACCGCCGAGCGGCTTCCTCGTCGGGGAACATCGTGTTGAAAGCGGAAGGGGACAGGGCTTCGGCATTCATGCAGCGATACCACACCTAGTGGGTGCGTTATGCAACCAGATAGTTCCGATTCACCTTATGCTAACCGTGCCGGGTTAGGTTGCGCCCAAGACATTTGGAAGGCTGGTCACATGGGTGCCACCGGAACTGACATCGGTGTTTGCTGCCGCCGGGTGCTGGCGCTCGGGCACTATCTCGACATGCCGATGGGCCTGCTGTCACTGGCCGACGCCATGAACGTGGAGAATGCCCACGTGATGGCTGATATCGCGTTCGGAGACGAGGCGATGCGGGCCGCGGACATCTCCGATGACCGCGACCTCGTCCGGCTGTGGCGGCTGTTCGAGCGCGAGCTCCGCTCACTGACCGGACCTGACGCCGATCCCGAGCGCAGGATCGCGGTGGCGCACATCCTGCTGGCCTGCAAGTCCCGCATCGCCCTCGCCGAAAGCGCTGCCGCCGACCTGATGGTCAGGGATGGCTGCTCAGCCCTGCTGGCGTCGGCGCGCGCGCACGAGTCCGCATTCGACAGGCTTGCCGAGGCGCTGTCGACCGTCCACTGCGCGGACCGCCCCTTTGCCCCTGACATGGCCGTCTCGCCACCGACGCAGCGCCATCCGGCCGAGATGCTGGCGTCCTGCGCGCGGCGCATGCAGGCCGGGGAGCATCCTGACCCCGGCCGGATCCACTCCAGCCTCCGTGGCCTGGCACAGTCGGCGGACTGGCTGGCCAGCCGGGAACAGGCGCTGCGCGCCGCCCTGGGCCATGCCGAACTCGACAGTCTCGCGTTTCACCAGATCCAGGCAATGGCCGACCGGGCGACCGCCCGCATCGCCGACTACCGGAACCGCGTGCATGCGTTCTGCAACGGCGCCGCAGAGAAATTCCATGACTTCGGCTACTGACTGACCAGCCTGGGCTGACAACATCTGCGGCTGCGGTCCGGGTCAGGCGAGCCTGGCGGAGCTGACACCTTGCCGCGGGTCCGCCGGTTGGCGCGTTTGCCTCCTGGCTTCGCGGCGGTGGCATGTCCCCACCGAATCGGGCCGCCCCGCGTCGGGGCAAGCCCGAAAAATGACTGCCGCCCGGGGTTTTGCCCAGGTTGGCATTCCCGGCGTCAAGCTATTGGCCAGACCCGGAAAATCACCCGAAGCCTTCGGTAATCCTTGACCTGTGCGTGCCGTGCCTGAATGCTGGAAGGGCGCCACGGTGGGGACCGTGGCGCCCTTCGGAGCCGCCGCTGAAACCGGCGCGATGGGGGACTGGACTAAGCCTGCGACCTCTAGGAAAGCTCGGCAGGTCTGCGAACGCAACCTTGGAAGAGTCAATGCGCCCGAGAACCGTCCTCATCACTGCCCCCAATGTAAGGTGCCAGGACGCTTCCGTCCAGCATTTCTGTGTGATGTGCGCGCACTCCGGACCACGGCTTTCCAGCGAGCATCTGGCGCGTCCGGATGTGAAGGCTGGCAGCGGTGGCGGACGGTAAGGCTGCGGCCCGCTATTACACCCACCCGGAACTCCCTGCCTTCCGTGATGTTGACAAGGACGACCCGTCCGCGCTGGCGGCCGGCCGGTATGGCTACGTGTCGCATGGGGCACGCGGCCAGCGCGTCCTCATCCGGCAGGACCCGGGGCACCGGCCGAAATTCCGGGAAGGCGCGCGGAAGTCGAGGAACACCATTCCGCTGACGGCATGGCACGCCGACGAGCCGAGCCACATCGCCGCCCTGGAGTCCGTCCAGGGGCAGCCCTATTGGTTCGTGCCCTACTGCACGTATGTGGCCGGCGCGAAGTCGCGGACCGAGGCGAACATCCAGGACCTGACCGGGATGCCGTTCGACATCGACTGGCATGACCATCCGGAGGCGAAGCTGGCGTTCCCGGATGCCGCGGCCGTGTGGGAGCGGATCCAGCTGATAGCCGACGAGAACGGCCTGCCGCCGCTGAACGGCGCCAACCTGACCGGGCGCGGGCTGCTTGTCGCCTACCGGTTCGCCCCGGTGCCCGCTTACCGCCGCGGCCGGGACGGCACTGTGGCTGCGGGCGCTCTCAGCCGCTACCGGATCGTCAAGGCTTACCTGTTCCACCTGTTCAGCGGGCTGACCGCCGACAGGTCAACGCTGCAGCCAGGACACTACTACAAGGTTCCGGGCTCGGTGAACGTGAAGTCCGGGACGGCCGTGCGCGTGATCCGTGAGCCCGAGGAACTCTATTGCTTCAACCTGCTCTGCAACGCCATCATGCCCAAGGCGCGGGCGGCTTACATGCGCGGCGAGCTCGACGGCTACAGCGTGGACTGGCCGAAGGACTGGCGGGACGCGCGGCGTGCGTCCGCTCCGGTTGACATTGGCGTGGCCCGCGCGCTGCGGACAGGGCGCGCCAGCGTCTCCAGCCAGCGGACCGCGAGGCGTGACGGCACCACCATCGGCGATCCACTGGTGGCCGCGCAGGTCATCTGGGCACCGCGGCTGGCTGCCCTGGTCGCTCTCGGGCGGCACTGGGCGGCGCAGTCTGGCGGCAAGCACCTGCCTCCTGGCCAGCGGCATGAGCTGCTGTTCCTGATCGCCGTTGCCCTGTCCTGGCTGGCACCCTCGATGTGGTCCGACGAATTCCTGCGGATTGCCGGCGAGCTGACCGACCTGACTGATGCCGACGCGATGGACCGCGTCTGCCACATCGCGAAGCTGGTGGCCAAGGTGGAGAGCGGGGAGACCGTCACTTATGGCAACCGGCAGGTCGACGTGCGCTACCGGTTCCGGTCCGACACCATCATCGGCGGGAAGTGGCTGGGGCTGACGGCGGCTGAGACGGAGCTGCCGTTCCTGTCGTGCCTGGCGCCCGCGCACATCCAGAAGGCACACAAGCAGAGCCGCGCCACCGTCCGCCGCCGCACCGTCGGCCGGATTGTCGGCAAGGGCGTCGTCAAGCCGACGACAAAGCTGGACCGCAGCGGCTATCTGGCTGATGTGAAGGCCCGCGCCGCTGCGGCACGGGCGGATGGCCCCCTGGCAGCCCGTGCAACCCAGGCACGGTCCCACCGCGACCGGGGCATGGCGACCCGCGCCATCGCGTCGGTGATGGGCTGCTCGGAGGCAACCGTCCGCCGTCTGCTCAGGCAGGCACCATCAGGTCCTGCCGCCGTCGAGGACGCGGCCGTCATCGGCCAGGCCAAGCTGCTGTACGTCAGGGGCGGCTGCGAGGCGACGGAGATTGCCGAGATGGCGGATCGGCCCGTGGAGCGTGTCCGGCGATGGCCAGCGCAGCCGCACGTGGCCGCGGCGCTGGCGGCCCAGGCGGCCTGACACCACAGATCCGCCTGCATTGCGGCAGGGCGGCCTGTCATCCACGACGGACCCGCCCCTGACGGAACGCAGACGCACAGCCGCGACGCGGCCGCGCGCATCGGGACATGGTTCCCGGCCTGTGAATGGGGGAGGGACGGGCAACAACCCGAGTTCTGCGTCAGGGGTTGGCCGCGCTGTATCTTCCCTCCCCCTATGCCCGAAGGGCTTCTTGCTGACGTCGGCCAAGATCCTGTCCAACGCCCGGACGGGCGGATGACCCCGCCCGTCCCCATAACCGATCATCGTTGGCCGGTCATTCCGTACACCGGGGATGATCCTGGTACGCGCGCGTGCGCGGGAGGGGAACGCGCGGGAGGGGCAAATTCCGGAACCCTGCATGCGGTTTCACGCTGGCATGTGACCGGCCATCCGGGAGGCGGGGGCGATTCCTTTGCAGACACTGCAAGGGACCTGTGGCTGTCCTTGCGCGCCCGTGCCCCCGCAGCCCGCCGCAGGCAGGGTTGGCAGGCCCGCCTGCGCCAGCGGGAATGTCGGCCGCGACTGTCCTTTGCTGCTTCGCCCAGCGAAGCGTCCGGAAACGGGGATTGCCGCTCTGGAATTTGCCCCCACACCAAGCCGCCCGTCCGGTCACCCCAAGGAAGCGGCGTGGAGTCCTTACGCCGTGGCGTGTTCGCTCCCGGCCGACCGCGGCCGGAACGGGACAACATTGCTGTCCGCGGCCTGCTGCGGCGCCCGTTGGTTGGCTTTGCCAGCCCGCGCCGCCGCCTGGGCAATGCGGTCCGCTTCCCGCCTGGCCTGTGCCTGGGCGGCGAGGTTGGCCTGCACGGCGGCCTTGAGCTCATCCTCGAAGGCCCGCGTGAAGCTGCGGATCATGGCGTCCGGAACCAGGCTGTCCGTCCGCTCCCGGTTGTCGATCCACCATTTGGCGCTCGTGTTGGTCCGGATATCCGCGCTGGCCGCCTCGGCTGCCCCGATTGCCTCCGCCATCCGCGGCACCAGCGCCTTGCAGGCACCTCGCACGGCCGCCACGGGCGAGACCAGGTTGTCCCGGGATGCGATTGCCTGCGCCCGGATCTGCTCGGCCCACGTGATTTGCTTCGGGCTTCCGACAAGTGTTGGCAGGCCGATTTCACCGTTCCCGCGGGCTGCCCGCTCCGCCGACGCGCGGTGCTTGCAGGACGTGCAATCGTCGGCCGCCAGCTTGGCTGTCCGTGCCGCCCAGTTGCCGTCTGGCGGCGGGACCGTCGAGGTGTGCCGCATCGTCCCGCCGCAGCAGGCGTGGACCACATCGCATTCCCAGTAGGGGCTGCCATGGCCGCCGCCGTCGATGCGCCGCCATGCGTTCGGCTGCTGCTCGGCGGCTCCGGATTGCGCTGACCAGCTCATGGCGGCCTCCGACATTTGGGACGGCGGGCCGGGGGATGCGGCTGCCACTAGGAATCCTATGGCGATCCGCGCGCGAAACACAAGCATTGGCAAATGTGGCAGTGAACCGCCCGTCACAAAGACACAAGACCTGCCAAAGGAAGAGAAGGTTGACAGAGGTTTGTGATCGGGGCGGCGACGCCGGCCCCTGAGTGGTCCGCGCGACTCAGAAAACGACAGCGACCTGGGTCCGTAGCTGCCAGGTCGGCGCAAGGCTTGGCCGCAGGACGTTGCAATAGGCGCCAATCTGCAGGACGAGCGGCAGCCTGCCGCCGAGCTTGATGACCCTCCCGAACGCGGCGCCCACCGGCAGAATCCATTTCGCGCCCCGCGCGTGCCAGTCAGCCGTAATGATTGGCGCGCTGCTGGCGAACCAGCCGCCAGCGAAGTTGTAGTTGAAGAAAGGACTGGCGGTCAGCACGCGGTGAGAGCCGCCGCCGGGCGGCTGAGCTGAAGGATACAAAATTGGTGGCAACACCCCCGGCAATCGCGTTGACAAGAATTATTGTGCCGCTTATACAGCCGTCCATCGGGCGGGTGGCGCGGCCGAACAGGCTGGGGTATCATGGGCAAGGACTTAGTCGTCCACAGAATTGCCACCACAAGGACTTTGAAGGATAACCGCCGTGAAGACTTTGTTGGAAGCGTGCGCACCGCGCCCCGAGATCCTTAGTGACACCTTCTCCCCGGAGATCTTCACCGCAGCGGTCCGCCCTGTGGTTGACGCATATGAGGGGAAGGCGGGGGCGTTCATCGACGGTGCCTACACGGACCCGGTGCTGTTTTTCGGCAAGGCAACCTATCCGACCGACGGCATGAAGCAGGTTGTCGAAGGTGTCTGCCGCCGCCTCCGCGGCCTTGGCGCCGACGCAATCTACCGCCTCGACACCGCCTTCGGCGGGGGAAAGACCCATATTCTCATTGCCCTGACCCATATCGCCCTCGGCGACCGCGACGCGCTGCGGTCCTCGGTTGGTGGTGTGGTTTCTCCGGACCTGGTTCCCGACTCGACCGTGTCCCTGGCCGTCGTTGACGGATCGACCGCCGACATCGAGCGGAGCGAGGGCGGCCGAATGGTGCGGAGACCGCTTTGGGCGACGCTGGCGGAGCAGATCACGGGTGGCAAACTCGGCGCACTGGCCCCCTACTGCCAGAGCGGCACGCCGCCCGGGCAGGAATACTTCGACCTTCTGTTCAGTGGCGGCCGGAAGTGCCTGATCCTGCTCGACGAGCTGGCACACTATGCGATGCGGCTTGAGGCCGGGTCGACAGGGCGGGCGGAGGAGGAACTCGCTTCCTTCCTGAAGTCCCTCACGGATGCCGTGGCGACCCGCCCCGGCGTGGCTCTGGTGGTCACCTTCGCGAGCTCACTGAACGCATTCGGATCGAAAAACGACGCATTGAAGAAGCTGTTCACGGCAGCAACAGGACGGACGAAGGCAAGCGCGGATGAGACGGACGCCGCGCTTGCGGCCGGATTCGCGCCTGTCCAGTCCGTGCTGAACCGCTTTGCGAGCGGCGGCATCACGCCGGTGCAGCCAGGGGAGATGCCGTTCCTCCTGGCACAGCGGCTGTTCAGCAGCATTGACCGTGACGCGGCGCGGGAAGCGGCGCGGGACTACATGGCCTTCTATCGGCACAACGCCGCCGACCTGCCCGAAGCTGCCAACCTCGATGCCTACGGGAAGCGGATCGAAACCTTTTACCCGTTCCATCCGTCCTTCATCGACTACCTGAACGACAAGCTTGCAGCCTCGACTGAGTTCCAGGGCACACGCGGCGTGCTCCGGGTGCTCTCGCTGGCGGTGCGCTCGATCACCCGTGGCCGCAACCAGCAAGCCACACGGGCGCCCTGCATCCATGTGACAGACCTTGACCTGCGGGACGCCAAGGTGGCTGACCTCCTCGTGCCGGCGGACCTCAAGAACGCGCTGAACACCGATGTCGGCGGCCCGGAGACGGGCCTGACGGACCGGCAGTCGCGGGCGGCGGTGCGGGACGAAACGAACGCGCATCCGGAGGGCGTCCGCATGCACGAGCTCACGTGGCGCGCCGTCTTCCTCAACAGCCTCGCCGAAAAGGGCAAGGCGTATGGCGTGACCGAACCGGAGGCGGCACTCCAGGTCGGCTTCCCCGGCCTCGCGCCGAGCCAGGTCAACGTCGCTCTCGCAGCGATTGCCGACCATGCCTGGTACCTCAAGTATGCGGAAGGGCGCTATTTCGCTCAGCCGAAAGCCAACCTGAACCAAATCATCAACATGATTGCGTCGGATCTTGGCGACGGCCCCGGGTCCGATGCGATCGCGGAGATCGCCAGGACCCTCGTCAAGGCGGAGGCTGTGGCGCCGTTCACCGCGGTGACGGGGGTCACCTGCGCCGCCGACGTCGATGACAAGGGAGACCGCCTGACCCTGGCGATCGCCCCGTCGGCGCCGGACGCTGCAGAAGCGAGGGAAATGTTCTTCTCCAACGGCGCTGGGCAGGCCCGCAGGTATCAGAACGCGCTCATCCTGCTCACAACGAAGGCGTCATCGGAGCCATCCGAGCAGCTCGCGTGGCGCGGCATCAACTGGCTCGCGCGGATCGTTGTGGCGCGGCAGCGGCTGGGCGAAAATCCCGTCCACTACGGCATCGACCAGTCTGAGGTCGGGACGTCGGAATACCGGGACCAGACGGAAAAGAAGGCTTTCGCGCTCCGCCAGTCTGTTGGCGAGCGCTTCACCCGCCTCTGGTTTCCGCAGGCTGGCACAGGCGACATCATCTCCCGGGAAATCACCGGGTCCATGAACGCCCAACTGACCACAATTCTCAAGTCGCTGCGCGACAGCAATGACATCCTATCGGCCGGGTCGCTCGACCGCGGAACGGCCCTGCAGGTGCTTCAAGAGCTTGCTGTTCGGTTCCCCGACCCGACCGCCCTCGATGCCGTCCTCGACCGCTTCCGCTCCGACCGGACGCTCCCCGTGGTCGAAGACAATGCAGCTTTCGTCAGGCTCGTCGGCATGGGACTGGAGGATGGGCGGCTCGTCGTCTACCGCGTGCCTGCGACCAAAGGGGACGTGCCGAAGGAGATCTACTGGAAAGACGGCCTGGTCGCGCCGCATCTGCCCCCGATTTCCGGAGCCTTCGCCGACTGGGGCATTGTCTCCGAGGCAAGCGCGCGTCGCCATGGGTGGATCGGCGGCGAAAAGCCACTCGCCGATGATCAGGTGCGGGCGATTGTGGTCAATGCTGTCGCCGATGCGGGCGATTTCCTTACCCTCTCGCAGCATTTCGTGTTGCTCAGCGCAACGGAGCCGCTCCTGGCCCGGACAGCGTTTGATGGCGCTGTGGAAGCGCTGGTCCACAAAGGCGCCCTCGTTCTCTTCGCCGAGAAACCGCAGGATGGCGGCGACTCTGAGTTCATCCCGGCCGACCAGTGGCCATTGCTGGGCGGCGACCCGTGGGTTCTTACGGACGACCAGGCAGAGCCAGTCGGATCCGAGAAGATTGTCCGTCGCAGGATCCTGATTACCGACGACTGGGACACTGTTGTGGAGATCGCCAGGAACATCGGCTCCCTCTACGCCGTCAAGGGGGCCACGAGCAGAGTCGCCTCGCTCACGCTCCGCATGTCCGGCGCGGGAGCACGGGCGGACACGACGCTGCATGACATCCATGCGGGCAATTGGCGCCACGCAAAGGAGGTGATTGATGCACTCCTGGCATTCGATGACGGCGAAGGTGACGCGACCGGCCACATCGAGGTCGCCGACGCGACGGACGACTGCCCGCTCGCCAAGCTGATCCGCACTTCCAATGCGAGGAACTGAAGCAATGGACTCGGCCATGACCATGAACCGTTCCGCCAGCCAGCTTGAGCTCATCCCCGCACAGACGGGCGGACGCCGGAAAACCGCTGGCAGGACGCAATTCGACCCGGCAGCCGTTCACCGCGAGCAATTGGCGCCACTTCTGCCAACAGCCCCATTCCTGCTGCGGTCGCGGGAGAAGGACAGCGATACTTTGCTTATCGTGAGCCACCGGGGGGAGCGCATCCGGACCGCGTTCGACCCGGAAACTGGCGAAACGAAGACGAAGCGGTCGAGGCTCTGCGAGCTGGGATCCATTTCGAAGGATGCTCTCCGCGTCTGCCTGCCGGTCTTCCGGAATGTCGTGTCGTCCGTCCGCGACGCCGAAGGGATTGCGCTTGGCCTCGAGGAGTTTCTCCGTCCCGGGATCATGACCCTGGGGCTGAAGCTTCCGCTCGACGAGGAAGCCGGCGCGAAGATTGGCCTTGTCTGCCGCCTGCAGTCCCGCACCCGTGACCTGGAGCGGATCGAGCTTATGGCGCTTCGTGTCGCGCGGTTCAGCCGTGAGGAGGCTCTCTACTGGCTGTCCCGGACGACGCTCCATGAGCGGGAAGCCAATGGCTGGGCCGTGTCCGGCCTGAAAATCATGCTGTGTGGGCATGGCGGTCCGGCCGTCCGCAAGATGCTCGAAAAAGCACGGTCCGGGCGCTGAGTTGGGAGACGATCCATGAACACTTTCAAGCGCACACTCATCGAAGCCGGATTTCCTGTCCACCAGGTTGGCGCGGTGACGGCGCGGGAGCGCGATTCCAGTTCGTCGTTGCCGCCGCACTTTTTCATGCACGTCTGGTGGGCGCGCCGCCCAATGACGCCATCGATGGCGGCCGTCCTCGGCTCCCTGCTTCCCGAGGACACTGAGCCCGACCGTTTCATCCGGATGCTTGGCATCGAGAAGGCCGTCGCCGATGTCGGCGGCGTGGACTGGACCCTGCCCAAGGACCTCCTGCCGGAGGTGACTTGGCAAGATGCCGATGCTGGCACCTTGCTGGTGACCAGGAAGGTGCTCAATCGGATCGAGGCTGAGCTCGGCTTTCCGCATTTTAGGCTGCGAGGCATAGAGTCTCCACGAGTCGATTTAGCAAGCGGGCGGG
>Ga0302320_10022006_pt1 | contig 12617 bp, 11 predicted proteins | sample Bog_T0_3_FD_202130 | JGI IMG/M metagenome (GOLD analysis project Ga0302320, IMG submission 202130) | Peat permafrost microbial communities from Stordalen Mire near Abisko, Sweden - Bog_T0_3 | ecosystem: Environmental > Terrestrial > Soil > Wetlands > Peat | place: Sweden: Abisko, Stordalen Mire...
ACGCGGACGGACCGCCTCACCCGAATCTGGCGCGGCCGCAGTTGCGGCGATCACGCTGCTTTTGCCAAGCCGACCTCCGCCCAGATCTCCGCCAGCGCCTGCACGAGATGTTCGATATCCGCATCGGTGTGATGTGGCGACGGCGTAATGCGCAAACGCTCGGTACCGCGCGGCACCGTCGGGTAGTTGATCGGCTGGACATAAATGCCGTAGCGATCGATCAGCACATCGCTGATCTGCTTGCACAATACGGGGTCGCAAACCATCACCGGCACGATGTGGCTGGGATTATCGAGATGCGCAACGCCGGCCTCATCGAGCCTACGCCGAAGCCGGGCAACGCGATCCTGGTGCCGCTCGCGTTCCACCGCGCTCGACCTCAAATGGCGAATGCTGGTCAGTGCGCCGGCCGCGACCGCGGGTGGCAGCGAGGTCGTAAAGATGAAACCGGAGGCAAAACTGCGGATGAAATCGCAGATCGTGGCCGAGGCCGCGACGTAGCCGCCAATCACGCCGAACGCCTTGGCAAGCGTCCCCTCGATCACCGTGAGGCGATGGCTGACCCCTTCCCGGTCGGCAATGCCGCCGCCGTTCGGGCCATAGAGCCCGACGCCATGAACTTCATCAAGATACGTCATGGCGTTGTAGGCGTCCGCGACATCGCAGAGTTCTGCGATCGGGGCAATATCGCCGTCCATCGAATAAACCGATTCGAACGCCACGAGCTTCGGCGCATGCGGGTCGAGGTCGGACAGCTTGCGTTCGAGATCGCGCGGATCGTTATGCGCGAAGATGCGGGTTTCGCTGCGGCTGTGACGGATGCCCTCGATCATCGAGGCGTGATTGAGTTCGTCCGACAGAATGGTGCAGCCCGGCATCCGCGACGCCAGGGTGCTCAGCGATGCCATGTTCGACACATAGCCCGACGTGAACAGGAGAGCGGCTTCCTTGCCATGCAAGGCGGCCAGTTCCTGCTCCAGCAGCACGTGATAATGATTGGTGCCCGCGATATTGCGCGTGCCGCCGGCGCCCGCGCCGCAGCTATCGAGCGCCTCATGCATCGCAGCGAGCACGTCGGGATGCTGGCCCATGCCGAGATAATCGTTGGAACACCATACGGTCACTTCGCCGGCGCCATGAGGCTGATGATGCCTGGCGCGGGGAAAGGCGCCCGCTTTGCGTTCCAGATCCGCAAAGACGCGATAGCGTCCCTCGCGATGAAGGCCTTCAAGTTGCCGGCGGAAATAGGCTTCGTAGTTCATGACGTCCTCCCGTTAACCGTTGCAGCCGGCGCCTCACCGATACTGAGCCCCGTCGTCAGAGCTTCGCGTGCATGTTGTTCGCGAAAACTCTGACGAAACTGATCTTCCAGACGCTGCCGCGCGCACGCGGCCGGCGCCGGCCTCGGAGGCGCCGCGTCGGGGCGCACACTCGCGAGCACGACGAGATTGGGCGGCGTATTGGATAGTTTGGCGTCTGGCTCTTGCTTCATGGTGGCGTCCTCCGGCGGGAAACCCGAGCGCATGCCCCAGCCCCACAGCGTGATCGCAGGCAGCGGCAGCAGCATGAACCAATGCTCGACAACGCCGAGCGCAAACAGCGTCGAAACCAGCGTCAGGCCCACCACATCGAACGGAGTCGCGGCGACTTCGACAATGCGCTGGATCAGGATGACAAGAACGGCGGTCGCCGACGTGACCGATATCGGAAAAAAAGCGCCGACCGGCTTGCGGGCAAAGAAGGTTTTCAGGAACTGCACGGGTTGCGGCATCAGCTCGTCGTTGGTGACGGGCACGCCGAGAAACAAATTGATCTTGGCGCTTTGCCGCAGCGCCCATAGTGCGGCGAAAGTCCAGAGAGCAACCTGGTTTGCTTCGCCCCAGGTCAACGCAGCGATCGCCGCGCCGCACGCAATTAGCGTAAGCTCATGATAAAGGATCGCCGAGAGTGCCGGGCCGAGACGTCTCCACCCGGTAACGCCGGCCGGGCACGGATCAGGCCGTGGACCCGTCACCCAGCCTGACAGAAACGCGATCTCCTGCGCACCCCACAACAGGATAGTGCTGGTGAAGGCGATATAGGCGCCGCCAACACTGGCATCGCCTGCGCTGAATGCCAGACCGCACAGCGATCCCGCCACCAGGAATGCGGCGATCGTGACCTGTAACGGGACGAAGCGCCTCGCACACCCGACCAGCAACAGCACAGCCCCGGTGCTAAACCACCATATGAAGGCTGCGTAGACCGGAGGGACCGTGTACGAGGCCATGACGCGCGCTCCTCACCACGCCGGTTGCAGGCAGATGTCGCGCGGCAATGGGTTCGGCCGCGCCGGCAGCAGGAATAGCCGCGCAAACGTCAAAGCCGCCCCGGCCGCGAGCCCGGCGCGCTTTATTTTTGACGTCAGGCCGCCTTTCGCACGGGCATCGGCAATCCCCTCGGAAATGCGCCGGAGGCGCTCCAGGCCCGCGAGAAAGCGCGGATCGTCCAAATTCAGCACCACCGGAAATACCTGTTTTGATATCTCCGAGGTGATGCGGAACACCTGCATGTCGTAGTCGGTCGGGTCCATTCCGAGCGCTTCATGGAATGCCGGCCGCATGTGATCACGCACATACATGGTGGCGAAGACCGCGAGCAGGAAGAACCGGATCCAGAGCTTGTTGAGCCCGCGCAGCAGCGACGGATCGGCGCGCATCAGAAGCGCAAAGGCTTCGCCGTGGCGGAACTCGTCGTTGCACCACAACTCGAACCAGCGAAAGATCGGATGGAATTGACGCTCGGGATGACGCTCCATCTGCCGGAAGATTGTGATGTAGCGGGCGTAGCCGATCTTCTCCGAGAGATACGTGGCGTAGAAGATGAATTTCGGCCGGAAGTACGTGTATTTCTTCGTCTTGGTGAGAAATGAGAGATCGACACCGATGCCGTGGTCCTTCAGGATTTCATTGATGAAGCCGGCATGACGCGCCTCGTCGCGACTCATGTAACTAAACAGTTCCTGGATATCCTTGTTCTTGATCCGCTTTTTGATTTCCGCATAAAGCACGCAACCGGAGAACTCAGCGGTCAACGAACTCACCAGGAAATCCTTGAATTCCTTGCGCAGTTCCGGCGGAAGCGATTCCAGATCGTTCTTGAATTCGTCGGTCTTGACGAAATGCGCCTTGTTGTGATCGGCGCGCAGCTCCCTGATCACGGCATTCCATTCCGAGCGCACCAGGCCGACGTCAAGCCGATCCATGGCTTCGAAATCGGTGGTGTAGAAACGCGGGCTGAGAATGGTGTCCTCGCGCGCGAGTTCGGTGCTTTCGGCGTTGCCTTTGATGCCGGCGCGCGCGCTCGGCCGCAGACTGCCCTGGGTGCCGCCTTCCATGGGAATCATGATGCCCTCCCGTCCGAGAAACTGACTTCGTAGAGCTCGGTCAGTTCGAGATATCCCTCGATCCGCGCGCGCAGCCGATCGACCGGCCCGGCGCGAACCACCGTCGCGGTTCGCCGCACCACGAGACGTTCACCAAATTCGACATGCGTCGGCGCATCGTGAACCCGGACTTCGTCGCCCGGCTGGATCTCGATATCGCCGTCGAGCACGACATGGGCGTGCAAGGTCTCGGAGGTCTGCTCGATCTCCACCGTGCAGGGCACATCGAATGTTTTGGGCGCGCCTGACCAGATCATGCTCATTTGATACCGCCATGCAGATCCATCAGACGGGCAAACGCCCCGGTGTTGGTCGAACCGAACGCACCAAGGTCGATCTGCTTACCGGTCGACGTGTCTGTCAGCGTTAGTTCACCGCCCGCGTAGCGGGTCAGGCGGAAGGGCGGCTGGGCGCCGATGTCGCCGAGCCTGCGTTCGCGCGCGAGGCCGCGCATCACCACGCGAATGAAGCCATTGGTGCCGGGCGACAACGTGTCGACCAATTGACGGTCTTTGGCGTCGTACACCAGCACCGCTCCGTTCCTGCCATCCTCGAATTGAAGATCGCGGCTCTGCACGGCGGCCGGAAGCGTCATGTGCGACTCACCCATGCCAGTCAGGCGCACCGTGGTGACGGTCGTCAGCGCGAACAACACCAGCGCTGCGGCCGCGAGAACTCCACCTTTGGGAACCACAGGCTCCTGGATGACTTGGGGCTGCTCGATGGCTTGTTGGCTCATGGCTGTTCTCCGATCAGGCTGCTACCGTCGACGGGGTATTTGCGGCCGCGTCCGAAACAAGGCTGCGACCGGCCGACTGCGATAGCGCAACCGCCGCGGGGCCCGGCTGGCCGGTCAACGCTTCGGAAAGCTTCGCGGCGGCGATCGCGGCATCCGGCAACGCGCGCAACATGGGTTCCGGTGTGCGCAGTCGCCACGGGCGGATATGCGGCCACAGCAGGACATACGACACCCGCTTGCTGTCGGAGAGGGCCAACGGAATGTCGCCCGATCCGTCGCGATAGGTTTTCAACGCAGCACCGGCGACCTTGCTCAGCGGGATGTTCATCGTCATCGGCAGCGCCACGCCGAACTGAAACAGCACCCGCTTGGTGGTGATGGTGTAGCAGGCCGCGCGACGGAACAGCCACGCGAGCCCGGCCAGGACTGCGATGGCGCTGATGGCTGGCGCGACCAACCACAACACGGATGTCACGGCCTCTGCGAGCGAGGCTCCGTGCGACCAATTCGACCACAGCTTCCACGCCATCAGCAGGCCAAAGTAGATCGCGACTTCGCGGATGTGAAACGACCGCAGCGCCAACCCCTTGAACGACGGCTTGCCCTGCCAGATCACGCGCTCACCGACCGGCAACGGCGCCGGCAACTCTTTGAACTGATCAAAATCCTGTTTCACAGCAGTGGCTCCTGACGTGCGGGTGTGGCGTAGAGGGTGCCGGCGCCGTAATAACCAACGATGCGGTCCTCCTCGAGCTTGGTCACCTGATCGAGGCTCTTGGTGGCCGGGACATCGGCGAACTGGCTACCCAGGATCGCCTTGACCCAGACCCGGCCGCGGCGGCCATCGATTTTTGCAAATGGCAGCGGCAGTAACACGCGCCGGGTACCGCCCTCGATCGTGACCTCGACTTCGAGATAGCGGATCAAGGCCTCCGCACGATCGACCCAGACGTCGGTGACAACACCACCTGTTTCGTCGTCGGCGCCGAGCACCTTCATACCGCGCGGATCGGGATCGCGGGCTTCGAGGTAGGTGCCTTCGGCCAGCCGCAACGGAACGATGCAGGGCACATTGTCGATGTTGAGTTCGGGAACGTCCTCACGATCCGCATAGGAGCCTGGCCCCACGCCATCGAGCATCGGATTCCCGGTCGGCCCCATCGGCGCGCCCGGCCATGGCGCGATCGGCGCAAGTGCGACATCGCGGCGATCATTCTTGTGGTTCGGCAAGGTCGCGGTGTGTCCGTCCCGCAGCAGATAGGTTTTCGGTTCGGGCATCCGTATGAAGCCGTGCACCACGCCACCCGACAAACCGGTCGAATCGAGCGGATAGCCCTCGCGCTTATCTTCACGGCGGAGGTAATAGATCAAGCATAAGAAAAAGATCCAGAACACGTAAAGCGTGACTTGAGCTACGTCCAAATATGCACCGTCTTGCATGAGAGACCTCCCTCTCGTTGACTAACCTGGGAATTCCGCCAGGCCGAATTTGGATGAAGGTTGCGAGAAGCCGGTTCGTACCGAGCGTACGAGTGGACCGATCGCAACCAGAGTGGCGAACAACAGCGCAATTTCGATGTGGTAGACGACGCTGTAACCGGTCGAGGGATCCATGAGCCCACGTCCCAACGCGCCACTCTCGGCTAGCGACGACACCACGTCGCGCAAGCCGCCACCGATCGCGATGCCGCTACCGGCCGCGGTCGCCTGTACGGCGCCCCAGGTGCCCAGCGCCAATCCGCTTTCGCCGTCCCGCGCCAGCGCCATCGCCGCCGTCAGCGTTCCCGCCGCAAATAGCCCGCCACCGAAGCCGATCAATGCGGTACCGATCCGGAACAGCAGCACAGAACTTAATGGCGCGGAGAAGATCACCGCCGCGAAAGCGAATACGCCGGCGACCGCGCCGAAGCCTGCGATGCGATAGGGATCGGCGTTACGGCCGAGCGTTCGCGCAGCAATGCCAAAGCCCGCCAACGTGCCCAGCGCAAAGAACGCCGTGAGTGCCGTGGTCTGGCCAACGGTCAGTTTGAGGATTTCGGCACCGTACGGCTCGAGCAGGATGTCCTGCATCGAGAACGCCGAGGTGCCCAGCGCCAGTGCTACCAGCACACGAACCGATCCGCCGGCATTACGAAACTTGGCCCAGGAGTGCTGGAATTCCGGCCGCTCGCGGGCTGCCGATGTCAGCGTCGGGTCGCGTGCTTCCTGCTTCCAGAGTGCTGCGATGTTGAGCAGCAATTGGGTGACGGCGACGCCCTGGATCACCTGGATCAGGCGAATTTCGTTGAAGTTGCGCAGCAGTTCGCTGAAGATCAGCGCACTGCCGGCCATGCCGAACAGCAACATCACGTAAAGGAATGCCACCACCCGCGGCCGCGCCTCGACCGGTGCCAGATCGGTCGCCAATGCCAGGCCGGCAGTCTGCGCGGTATGCATGCCGGCCCCGACCAGCAGGAACGCCAGCGCCGCTCCGAACTGTCCATACACCGCCGGATATTCTCCGGTCCCGGAAAGCACCAACAGCGCGAACGGCAGGATGGCAAAACCGCCGAACTGGATCAGCGTGCCCATCCAGATGTAAGGCACGCGCCGCCATCCCAGCACCGAACGATGGTTGTCGGATTTGAATCCGATCAGCACCCGGAATGGTGCGAACACCAGCGGCAGCGAAACCATCAGCGACACCAGCAGGGTCGACACGCCGAGTTCGACAATCATGACCCGATTCAGCGTGCCGTTGAGCAGCACGATCGAAATGCCGGTCGAGACCTGGAACAGCGACAGCCGCAACAGACGCCCGAGCGGAAGTTCCTTCGTCGCCGCGTCGGCAAAGGGAAGGAAGCGTGTCCCGAGCCGCATCCAGCCTTTCGCAAATGTCGTCGATAGCCGGGTCATCGGGGAACCATCTCCAATGCCTGAGATTTGTAGAATCCGCTGGCGACCCGATGGCTGCGGCCGAGTTGCCAACGATCGAGACCCTCGTCGGACGTCAGAAGCCGCCGCAATTTCTGTTCGGCTATCGGCTCGATCGCCGGAGCGCGATCGCCGCGAGGAAAAAACCGGCCGACCGCGTGCATCACGGCCAGAGCCGGAGTCTTCGGGGCGAACGTAATCAGCAGGGCTTCGGCCGTTCGGTCAGCGAGGGCCGCCATGATCCGGCAGATATCCGCTGACTGGTAATGGATCAGCGAATCCATCGCGACGACGAAATCAAATCGGCCGAGCTTGCGGTCAAGCATGTCGCCGGACCTGAATTCGATGGCCGAGGCGTCGAGATCCGAAGGGATGCGGTCCCGCGCAACCGAAACCAGTGTCGGCGACAGATCGATGGCAACCACGCGGGCGCCGCGCCGCGCCGCCTCGATCGACAGCGCGCCGGTACCGCAACCGGCGTCGAGCAATCGCGCGCCGCTCATGTTGGCGGGCAGCCACGACAACAGCGTGTTGCGCATCTCGTCGCGGCCCGCGCGTACGGTGGCGCGGATACGACCAACGGGGGCGTCGGAGGTCAATCGGGCCCAGGCATCGACCGCGGTGCGGTCGAAATAGGTCTCAAGCTCTCCACGCCGTTCGATATAACTGGCGACAGACATCAGTCGAACCCCAACAGATCAAAAATTTCACGGTCCTTGAGCGATTTTCCCGGCGAAGGCTCGATCTTGCCTTCCCACAATTCGGTCGCGAGCCGCATGTATTCGTTTTGGACCGCTACCAGTTCCGGGGTCGGATCCATCTCGAACAGGGTCGATTTCTTCAGGCGGCTCTTGCGGATGATGTCGAGATCCGGGAAATGCGCGACGCGCCTCAATCCCGCGGTCTTGTTGTAGCGATCGATCTGATCGGTGTCCTTGCTGCGATTGGCGATCACGCCGCCGAGCCGCACGCCATAATTTTTGGATTTCGCCTCGATCGCCGCGACGATACGGTTCATCGCAAAAATCGAGTCAAAATCGTTGGCGGCGACGATCAACGCGCGATCGGAATGCTGCAGCGGTGCCGCGAAGCCGCCGCACACGACATCGCCGAGCACGTCGAAAATCACCACGTCGGTATCTTCGAGCAGATGATGCTCTTTCAGAAGTTTTACCGTTTGGCCGACGACATAACCGCCGCACCCGGTGCCGGCCGGCGGACCGCCGGCCTCCAGGCACATCACCCCATTATAGCCTTCGAAAACGAAATCTTCCGGCCGAAGTTCTTCAGCGTGAAAGTTCACGGATTCCAGCACGTCGATCACCGTCGGCACCAAACGCTTGGTTAGCGTGAACGTGGAGTCATGCTTGGGATCGCAGCCGATCTGCAGCACCCGCTTGCCAAGCTTTGAGAATGCCACCGACAAATTCGACGACGTCGTGCTCTTGCCGATGCCGCCCTTGCCATAAACCGAAAACACCTTGGCAGTCCCGATCTTGAGCTTGGGATCGAGCTGAACTTGCACGCTGCCCTCGCCGTCGCCGCAACATGACGGGCTCTTGAGCGTGGATGGCTTGGTCTGGATGTTCATGCGGCAACTCCCACGCCTTCAAGGCGGTCTTCGAGCTCTTCGCCTGCCCTGCGCAGGACTTCGAGCATTTCCGGGTCGGGGGACCAGTATTTGCGTTCATGGGCTTCGATCAGCCGGTTCGCTACTTTCGCGGAAGCCACCGGATTAAGTGTCGCCAACCGCTCGCGCATCTCGGGATCAAGCACGAAGGTCTCGGTCAGTTGCCGGTATACCCAGGGTGCGACTTCGCCTGTAGTCGCAGACCATCCCATGGTGTTGGTGACGTGTTCTTCGATCTGGCGCACGCCCTCATAGCCGTGCTTGAGCATGCCTTCGTACCATTTCGGATTCAGCATCCGTGTGCGTGTTTCCAACGCGACCTGCTCAGACAGGGTGCGCACGGTGCCCGCACCGCGGGTCTGATCGCCGATATAGACCGGCGCCGAGGTCCCACCCTTGGCCATGCGAACCGCGCGGCTGATGCCGCCGAGCGTATCGAAATAATGATCGACGGTGGTGACGCCGAGTTCGACGGAGTCCAGATTCTGGTAAGCGAGATCGACCGTCGCCAGCGCACTCCTGAGCAGCGCGGTCTGCTGTACCGGCTGGCCCTTGAGGCCATAGGCAAAGCTCTTGCGGCGCGTATAGGTCTCCGCGAGTTCATCTTCGTCTTCCCAGCGGCCATTCTCGACCAGATGGTTGACGTTCGAACCGTAGGCGCCATCGGCGTTGCCAAACACGCGAAGCGACGCCGTCTCCAGATCGCAACCATGCGCGGCCTGATAGGCGAGCGCGTGCTTGCGGACGAAATTTACCTCCGGAGGCTCGCCGGCGGATGCGGCCAGGAAGCAGGCCTCCGCCAGTAGCCTGATCTGCAGCGGCAGTAGATCGCGGAAGATGCCAGACATGGTAATGATGACGTCGATGCGCGGATGCGCGAGTTGATCGACTGGAACCAACTCGGCGCCGGTCAGGCGGCCATAGCCGTCGAAGCGCGGCTTTGCGCCCAGTAGCGCCAGCGCCTGCCCGATCGGCGCGCCCTCATTCTTGAGATTGTCGGTGCCCCATAGCACGATCGCTACCGACTCCGGGATGCCGTGTCCTTCGGCGACATGCTTGTCGAGCAGCCGCTGCGCCTGCATCGCGCCATCCTGCACCGCAAAGGCGCTGGGAATGCGGAACGGATCGAAGCCGTGAAGGTTGCGCCCGGTCGGCAGGATCGCCGGCGTCCGCAAGAGATCGCCGCCGGGCGCCGGCCGAACGAACTTGCCGTCGAGCGCGCGCAGAATGGCCGGGATTTCGTGATCCTGCGCCAGAAGATGGTCGATGCCGGCCAGTTCCTTGTAGAGCGCGAGCGAGGGGTCATCCTTTGGGGCCAATTTGTCCGGCGCATCGCCGCGCACAATCGCTTCCAGCGCCGCTTTATCGGGACGAGCGCCATGCGAGGCGTCCGCCACCGCCTGCAACATTTCAACGCGCTGTTCGACCGACGGCGCCTCCCCCACGACATGGAGTCCATGCGGGATCAGCGTGTATTCAAGTTCGAGCACGGCTTCCGAAAGATTGCCGACAGACTTTGTCTGATCCAGCCAGGCCGGCTCCGCTTCCGCGAGCTCCAGAGCGCTTGCCTGGGCCTGGATCAGCGCCGCAAGGCTGCTTTGTTCATCGGTATCTTGAGGCGACAGAGCACGCCAGCGCGTGATCGACGCCTTGAGTTCGACCAGCCCCTTGTAAAGACCGGCATGTGCCACCGGCGGCGTCAGATAGCTGATCAGCGTGGCCGCCGACCGGCGCTTGGCAATGGTGCCCTCGGACGGATTGTTTGACGCGTAGAGATAGAGGTTAGGCAGATCGCCGATCATGCGGTCCGGCCAGCACGCGCCGGACAGTCCCGACTGCTTGCCCGGCATGAATTCCAGGGCGCCATGGGTTCCGAAATGCAGCACTGCGCTGGCGCCAAAACCCTCGCGCAGCCAGCGATAGAACGCGGAGAAGGCATGCGTCGGCGCAAAGCCCTTCTCGAACAACAGCCGCATCGGGTCACCTTCATACCCGAACGCGGGCTGGATCCCGACAAAGACGTTTCCAAATCGCTCGCCGAGCACGAAGATCGAACTGCCGTCGCTCTGTTGCTTGCCGGGTGCCGGTCCCCACTGCGCCTCAATCTGGCGGAGCCATTTTTCGGCGCGAACATGATCGCCGGCGGGAATCCGCACATGAACGTTGGCATCGGCGCCGAACCGCGCGGCATTGCCGACCACGATCCGCTCCCGCAGAGTGTCGACATCCGCGGGCACATCGACCTCATACCCCTCGCGCTTCATCGCAGTGAGCGTCCGATGCAGCGATTCGAACACCGAAAGAAACGCCGCGGTGCCGGTATTGCCGGCGTTGGGCGGGAAGTTGAACAGCACAATCGCGACCTTGCGATCCCGTCGCTCCAAGCGGCGCATCGCGACCAGGCGTGCTGTCCGCGACGCCAGCATGTCGGCGCGCTCGCTGCAGACATGCATCTCGCCACCGGTATCGGAATGGAGGAAAATGCAGCTACGCTCGCAACCCGTGCAGGCAACCCCGGCACCGTCGGAGCGGCCGCCATAGACCATCGGCCCCGCCGCGCCATCGAGTTCGGGGATCGCGACCATGATGGTGCTTTCCACCGGCATCAGTCCGCGATCTGAGGCGCCCCACTGCTCGAGCGTCTGGAACTCGACCGGATGCGCCGAGAGATATGGCACGTCGAGCCGCGCCAACATGTCTTCCGCGGCCTTCGAGTCATTGTAAGCCGGGCCACCGACCAGCGAGAAGCCGGTGAGCGAAACCACCGCATCGACGCTGGCGCGCCCGTCTTTCATGAAGAAGCGCTCGATCGCCGGCCGCTGGTCAAGGCCACTGGCGAAGGCCGGAACGACGCGCAATCCCCTGGCTTCGAAGGCCGCTATCACGCCATCATAATGGCCGGAGTTTCCGGCCAGCAGATAGGAGCGCAGCAGCAAAATGCCGACCGTGCCTTTCTCGTTTGCGAGCGCGGGCAGCTTATCCGCGGTCTCGGCGATCCGGCCCTTGATGCGCGGATGATAGACCCCGATGTCGGCATATTCGACCGGCGCCCCTGCTTTCGCCATTCCGCGCAATCCGCGGCGCGCTCCATCCGCGTAGCGATCCACCAGGAGCCGAACCATATTGGCGATATTCTGCTCGGATCCTGCGAGCCAGTATTGCAGCGTCAGGAAATAGGCCCGCATGTCCTGCGCCGTACCCGGAATAAACCGCAGCAGTTTTGGCAACTGCCGCAACATCTTCATTTCGCCTTTGCCGCCGGGGCTTGAGCCCTTGCGGTTACCGCGCAACTTCTTGAGCCAGGCGATCGCGCCAAGCGCCTCTCCGCTCATGTCGAACTTGCCGACACGCGTCAACTTCACGATTTCGCTCGCCGACATGCAGCAGACCATCGCGTCGCAATCGTTCCGACGGGCGGCAAGCGCCGGCATCACGGCGCGAACGTGATCGTCGAGGAACAGCATGGTCGCGATCACGATATCGCCGCGCGCGATGTCGGCATGGCATCGCGCCAACGCCGCGTCATCGGTGCCCCATTCGTCGGCGGCGTGGACCGAGAGTTCCAGCCCGGGACAATCGCGCTTCAGCAGCTTCTGCGCACGCGCGGCCGCGCCGGACAGATGACTGTCCATGGTCACGACGACGACCCGAACCGGCGTCGCGTCAGCGGGCGTAATGCGCTTTGGCATCGTAAAGCGTCTCTATGGTTATGGTGGCGACACCGTTTTCATTGGCGAAGCGTTCGGTGTTGCGGCGCGCCTTGCCGCGAACGAAGAATGGAATTTTGCGCAGTTCCTGCTCGGCGTCGGCGGCCCAGGCGACGGAGATGTCCGGGACAGCGGCTGACGCCGCGGCCGGCTTGACCGACGTCTGTTCGACGGGGGCGGCCTGTGCCACCCCGAGGTGCGACG
>Ga0302320_10022007_pt1 | contig 12617 bp, 9 predicted proteins | sample Bog_T0_3_FD_202130 | JGI IMG/M metagenome (GOLD analysis project Ga0302320, IMG submission 202130) | Peat permafrost microbial communities from Stordalen Mire near Abisko, Sweden - Bog_T0_3 | ecosystem: Environmental > Terrestrial > Soil > Wetlands > Peat | place: Sweden: Abisko, Stordalen Mire...
TATATTTTTGAAAGGGACTGTCAGCGGGCAGCTCGGTCGCCAACAAATCATTGTAACCCATCACGATCGCCAGAATGTTGTTAAAGTCATGCGCCACCCCGCTGGCGAGCTGGCCGATCACATCCATTTTTTGGGCCTCGATAAACTGCGTCTCCAGATTGCGCCTTTCCGTGATATCCTCGACCATCCCGATGGCGAAATTACCGTCATTTCCCGGCCGGCGCGCCACATTGACCGAGAGTCGTCCGAGCACCACTTGTCCGTCCTTCCGGAGGTAGCGCTTTTCTATCTGATAACTTTTGCGCGCGCCTTGAATCAGTTGCTGGTAAAGGGCGGCGTCCTGGGCGCAATCCTCCGGATGCGTGAAATCGACGAAGGGCATCCGGCTCAATTCTTCTCCGGTATAACCGAGCATTTTCTCCAAGGCAGCATTCGTCAGTATGGGACGGCCGTCCGCTCCCACCAACGCGATTCCCAAGGGCGATTCCCGGAACACGATCCGGAATTGTTGCTCGGTCTCCTGCAAGGATTCCTTGGTTCGCCGGCTGGCGGCCTGAATCTCAACCTCCTGCATGGCGCGGCGCACCGCCGGCGCCAGCCGACCGAGCCGCTCCTTCAGGACGTAATCCGTCGCCCCACTCTTGAGCGAATCAATGGCCCGTTCCTCGCCCAGCGACCCGGAAACCAGAATCACCGGCAGACGGGGCCAGCGGGCCCGCACGATTTCCACGGCGGACAACCCGTCAAATGCCGGCAGGGTGAAATCGGAAAAAACCAGGTCCACGCCGCCGTGTTCCAGTGCCGCCACAAAATCCCCGCGGTTTTCCACGCAGGTAATCGTACAGGCAATGCCTTCCTCTTTCAGAATGGATTCAATCAGCGCCGCGTCCCGCGGATCATCTTCCAAGTGGAGAATGTGAAGCGGTGATTTCACGCCCTTTTTTTTTCCAGTAAAGCGACCGGACCGTTATGATCGACCACCTCATTCCCGCCCAGCTCATACGGTGGTACATTGACCGTCCCCCAAAATAGGCCGAGTTGTCTGACCGCGGCCATGAAATCAGAAAAATCCACCGGCTTTACCACGTAGGCGTTGACGCCCAGCTGGTAAAATTCTCTTAGATCGGACGGTTCGCGGGAAGAAGTGAGGACCACGACCGGAATCATTTTCATTTCCTCGTCGGCTTTCATGGTCTTCAAAACTTCCAATCCACTCACCTTTGGCATTTTGTTGTCGAGCAGCACCACCACGGGATGGCCGGGCAGACGGCCTTTGAATTTGCCCCGGTGACAAAGATAATCCAGCGCCTCCGCGCCATCGTGGACGACCAGTATTCCGTTGGCCAGGTGCAGCTCGTCCAATGCCGCCAAAGTCATTTGCACATCTCGCGGATCGTCCTCCACCAGCAGTATGTTTTTAACATCACTTTGCTGGGGGTTCATCGCTGCCTCCGTTCCGGGGGGGAAGGGAAAAATAAAAGGTGGCTCCCCCATCTACGACGCCTTCCGCCCAGATCCGTCCGCCGTGCCGGTGAATGATGCGGTGGACGTTCGCCAGGCCAATGCCGGTCCCCTCAAACTCAACCTGGCTGTGCAGGCGCTGAAAGACCCCAAAGAGTTTATCAGCATACTTCGGATCAAAGCCCGCGCCATTATCCCGGATGAACACCACGGTTTCACCGGCTGCTCCGGGAGCGGAGCCAATTTCGATTTTAGGTTCGGCACGCGCGCCGGTAAATTTCACCGCGTTGGAAATGAGATTGACCAGCACCAGCCGCAACAAGGCGTAGTCGGCCCACACGGATGGCAGCGGATGGATTTCCACCCAGATTTTCCGTGTTTTTATCTCCGCCTGAAAATCGTCCAGCACCTCCCGGACCGTCTGGTTGAGATCCACCTCCGTTTTTCTGATTTCGGAACGTCCAATCCGCGAGAAGGCCAGCAGGTCATCGATCAGGTCTCCCATCCGTTTTGCCGACTGCGAAACCGTCACCAGATGCTCACGACTTTTTTCGGACAGGGTCGGCCCGGCATCTCTTAACAGCAGGTTGACGAACCCCATGACGTGCCGGAGGGGCGCACGCAGGTCATGGGAAACGGAATAACTGAAGGATTCCAACTGGCTGTTCACCTCCTCCAATTGAGCCGTGCGTTCGGCCACCCGGTGTTCCAGCTCCAAATTGAGCCGTTGAATCTCCGCCTCCGCTTTTTTGCGCTCGCAAATTTCCAACTGCAACTGGATGTTCGATAATTCGGCGGCTTCGGTCAGCTCGTGCTGCCGCAGCACTCCCAGGGTCAACTCCTCGTTCATGGCAGTGAGCGTGCGGTAAAGCTCCGGAAATCCGGGTGGCACCACCTCCGTCGCTAGTTCCACAATTGATTTTGCTGACATAAAGCATTCCTAGGTCGCCGCCTTCGGTTCCGGCGCGGCCTCTTCCCGCTGGCCGATTCGCACCGGTATCCCGGTGGTCAGCGCGGCAAAGTCGGTCTTGCGCGGGTGGATGATCACGACGCCCTTGTCCGTGATCACGTATTCACGGATGTCTTTGCTATGATTACCGCCCCGCATTTTGATGACCACCATCACCTTCCGCAATTGGCCATCGATCTCCACATAACGCATCCGGATAATGTCGTCCGTGAGAAACGAAATCGCATAGTGGCTGAACTGCAACGCCGTGAAGGTATCCTCCACCTCGACCGTGCTGAGAATCGTGATCCCGGCGCCCGTCAGCGCCCCGATCATGCGGTAGAGCGACTCGCGAAAGTCGGCCCGAAAACCGGGCGCCAGCGCCATTTCAAAACCGACCAGCGAATCAATTACCAGCCGCTTGGCCCCGATCCGCAGGATGGCGTCGAGAATGGCTTGCATTGTTTCATCCACCGAAAGGTCGAGCGGACGGAGGTAAAGCGCCTCAAGGAGGCCTTCTTGTTGGGCTTTTTTTAATTGCAGGCCGAAATTGCCCGCCCGGTGGAGGTAACCTTCCGGACGCTCCTCGAAAATCGCCATGATCCCCGGTTCTCCCTGGCGCAATCCTTCGGCGATAAACTGCGTGGCCAACGCCGATTTGCCCGTGCCCGAGGGCCCGGCCACCAAGAGACTGTCGCCCTCGATGAGGCCGCCTCCCAACATCTGATCCAGCTCGGGAATCCCGACGGAAAGCCTGCGGAATCCCGTCTGTCTTGATTTATGACCGGTCAATCCCAAGGTGCGCGAAAACGCTTGGACCCCGTGCTCGTCAATCCGGATGGTGTGCAATCCCGGCACCGAAGCCTGCCCGCGCAACTTGATGATTTGCAGCTTCCGCACCACGGAATTTCTCTCGGTCATCTGCCATAGCCAGATCAGACCATCCGCGACGGTGAAAAGCGGGTTCTCCCGGATTTCTTCCTGCACATATTCCCCCACCAGAAAGGTCGTGGCCTGCCAGCTTGTCAGAAACTGCGCGAGGCGCTGGAGAAAGGACTGCAGATCCACATCCACCTCTCCGCCGATCGTTTTGTGCTCAATAGTGCGAAAGGAATCCACCACTACCACGCTCGGATTAGCCGCCGTTACTTGCTTCACAATTTCCTCGAGCACCGCACCCACCCCTCCTTTTTGCAGAACATCTCCCAGGTTTATAAAGCGGACGGCGCCGCCCATCATAGCTTCATCGAAAAACGAAAACTGTTGCTGATGGCGCATCATTTTCAAGGCCGGTTCACCGAGAACGGTGAAGTAAAGCCCTGGTTTCTTGGACGTGGCATTGGCAAAAATTATCTGGCTGGCCAAGGTCGTTTTGCCGCAACCGGGCGTGCCGGCGATGACGTTAAAGGAAAATTCCGGAATGCCGCCGCCGATGATTTCATCCAGACCGCGCACGCCCGTCGGGAGCTTGCCAATTTCAACCTTCCCCCGTTGGGTCGTGATTTTTTTTGGCAGGGCGGGCCGATTAAATGCCTTGGTTTGCTTTTTCATTTCTGACTCCTGAATTTCCGTTGTTTACCGCGCTGAACAGTCCTAAACCGTCCAGCGGCACTTTCGGCCAGACCCGGTGCACCAGGCCCAGGGTGAGATTTTCACCAATAAAGGCGGCCAGCAAGCCGAGCAATTGGGCCAGTAAAACCACGCGGGCCTCAAATAACTCATTGGAACGAGGCGATGCCGAAAGCTCTTCCCATCCTTCCAAAACCCCCACCGAATTCACCCGCACCGCGCGCAGCCAGGGAACTTCTGCGCTGGCAAGCACGAGCGAGCGTGAAAGGAGGGCCCGAAAACCGCCATCACCCATCAATTGCTCCAGATGCGGGCGCAACTTTTCGGGAACGGGAAACGGAGTCGAAGTCTTGGAGTGGGCGGATTTATCCGCCCTTGTCTCATAGACAATAATCCGCTTGGCAAAATGCCGCATTGGTGGAGTCGCAGAGCTCATGGGAAAGGAAATCCCTCGCGGAAACGCTTTTTAGCGGAGACATCCTCGTCCCTTTCCGTTTCCCGCTGCCAAGGATTGCGCAGTTCGCCAGAGCCTGGCGGTTGCCCCGTGCGTGCCACGCCAATTGTATCCCCATCTTGATGATCGTAATTCATGGTTCTGCCTAACCCATTCAGATCCATTTAAATTTTGCCGTCAAAGGACAGCACGCTTTCAAAAACAATTTTTTGAAATTATAAAGTAAAACGTCCGGCGCTGCTATGGGGTGTTCACCCCATACTCAAAGACGGAGCCACATTTCAGGCTTAAGAACCGAAAAGCCACTCCCGGATCGACCTGCAACGAGATGTTTAAGTCTGAATTGGTCCCTTTTGGCCAGTTTGGGCATGGCTTGGAGGATCCAATGCTCGGCATGGACTCACGCGACCGCGAGCACAATCTTGCCTTGGATGCGCCCGCGAGCGGAAATAAAGCGCCGCCACGCTTGTTTCCGGGTTCGAGTCTGGCCCGATGGTCAAAATCTGATGAGCCACCGGGCATGGACTCCGGGTGTTACGAATGGGTAATTACATTCTTGTGATCGGCCGAATTCGATTTTGGACTGTTGTTTTTAATTTTTTTTCCGGGCGTGGCTGCCTCGCCGGTGCTGCAAATATCTTGTCCGCCGGCCGCCTTGAAAATGTCCTTGGCCTGCGCGATTTGCTCCGAATTATCCGTGTGAACGGAGATTAATATATTCCCCGCCTTGACCTTTCCCTCGTAACGTTTGGCCTCCATTTCCGGAATGCCCAAGCCGATGAGTCCGCCCGCAATACCGCCCACGGCGGCGCCAATGGCCGCACCGCTTAGCGCCGCCATGATCGGTCCGGCCGCAATAAACGGTCCCACCCCGGGAATCGCCAGCGCGCCGATGCCCGCAATCCATCCCAAGGCTCCGCCAATGACCCCGCCCGTGCCCGCGCCGGTGGCCGTGCCTTCCGGCGCTTTGGTGTGTTTCTCATGCGCAAAGTCATGGCTCGTCGCCTTGTCCGCGAACAACGCGGAGATGTCGTTGTTGGAGAATTTCTCGTTCTTGAGCTCGTTGACCATGCGGTCAGCTTGCTCACGCGAGGTGGCGATGCAAAATACAGATTTCTTTGACATAATTACCTTTCGTTTTGTTTGTTTGGTTGACCAGATTTAGTTGCTGCTGGGCGTGGTTGACACTTCCAGTTGGTTGTCCACATTGCCCGTGGTGGCGATACGGTTGGCTATGTCGCCAATCCGACTTTTTTCATCCGCCGAATTGACCGGCCCACGGAGCGTGACGCGGCCGTTCAGCGTGATGATCTTGACGTTCTTGCCATTTATGGTCATCGCCGGGTCGGCAATGATCCCTTTGCGAATTTGGGCGGTGGTGTCTATGTCCGCCGGGTCGGTGCCCTGATCGAGCGGCGTTAAGGTCCGACTGTCGATATCACGAACATTTAGCCGCGTATTATCCACGCCGGTGGTGAAATAGGGTTGGACGTTATAAGCGCGATATACTCCAGTGAAATAATCAGGTTGGCTGAGATCAGGCCATTCGCTGCCCTTGAAATGGGGCGCACTGACGAGATTATCCTTGGAAGCATCCACTTCGAGCGTGTCATGTTCCGCATCAAACCGAAACGCGGTCGGTGGCACGGCGCTTAACTCATTGTCGATTCCCATAAAACCTCCGGAAGCGACGACCACTGCCACGATTCGGCCCGCCGAGAGATCCAGGGCGAAGTTGTCTACTTTGCCGAGATTCTCATCCTGGAGGTTCTTCACCGGAACGCCCATCAGCTTGCTCGCTCGTTCGATAAAACCGAGTTTTCGCGACGAAACCAGGTAGTGGTTGACCTCTGCGTTGCCCGCGGCTTCTGCAGTGTGTGCGGCCTCGACGGGGCGCTGGCCGGCGGTGTTGATTGTCCCGTCCATATTCCGCGGTGACGAATAGGCGAAAGTTCCATCCGCATTGGTTTTCCCATAATCTCCCCAAGCGAAATAAGGTTGTTGGCCATAATAACCATAGGTTTCACTCAACCGGTTGGACTGCGTGCTTTCATCCCATTTCATCTCGTCAAACCTCGCTGCCGCACTGAATTTTTCCTTGCTCATATCAAGCTTGAGGTCGTGCTGCGCCGCATCCCGTTGCAGCGCGCCCGGGGGCACCGCCGTGAGGCTTGTCCCCAAGCCCATGAACCCCCCCGTGGAAATGATCACCTCGACGATGCGGCCGGATTCCACATCCAACGCCAAATCCGACACTTTGCCAAGTTTCTGATCCTGATCGTTCTTCACGGTCAGGCCGATGACGTCGGTGGCTTTGGCCGCGCCGTTCCAACTCTCGCCGCGGGCTTGAATCAGGTTTTGATGGACTGAATTTGCTTCGTTGATGGAAAGTGGGGGCGAATCCTGGCCGAGCGCGGTTAGCGCCAGCAGAGTGACCGCCGATATATTACTAATAATTTTTAGATCATTTTTCATAGCGGCCACCTTAAACCGCGGTCTGCGAGGTCGCCATGGGGTATAACCCTATCATCAATATGAACTTGACTAATGGGGCTTGGGGCCGCCGGTTATCAAGTTCGTGCGCGCTACCGATACGAAATTCGAGCTTTTGCGGAAGCAACCAGAAAAGTCCCCGGACAAATTAACCGCCTTTAATTGGTGCAATCGCTCTTCAAGCCAGAACCAAACCACCGCGAACCCAACCACGTTAAAAAAATATCCCGCCGATATCGGCAAATAAAACTCAAGTCCTATCCCGGATTGGTCGTAAACAAATGATGAGAGCAAAATCACCTCGGGCTTTTTGCCTGGTCCTCTGGTTGACCCTCTCGGTTCTTCCGGTTGGATTGCGTGCGGCATTAACGCCCGAAAAACTGTACCAAAAAGTTTTGCCATCCGTAATGAGCCTGGAAGTGGAAAACCAAAAAGGCGAGAAATTTGTCGGCAGCGCCGTGCTCGCACGGGCTGACGATGTAGCCCTGACGACCTGGCATGTGGTCGCCGACGCGCGTTCGGTCTGGGCCGTCTTCGCCGACGGACAACGCGTGAAGGTGACCGGTTGCCTTGATCGTGACAGCCGCCGTGACGTGGCGCTGCTGAAATTGGAAAGGTCGCTCCCCCATCGGCAGGCGGCCTTATGCCGGGAAATGCAACCCGTAGCCTCCCGGGCTTATGTCATTGGCACCCCCAAAGGTTATGGTTTCAGCATTAGCGATGGGTTGATCAGCCAGATTCGAAGCGTGGATGGCTTTTCCCAATATCAAGTGTCTTGCCCCATTTCGCCCGGTAACAGCGGAAGCCCGGTTTTCAACCAGCGGGGGGAAGTGATCGGCCTTGCGGCTTGGACCAAGGCCGACGCCCAGAATGTGAATTTCGCCATTCCTACCCGGGAATTCAGTCAGCTCGAGGTTTCCAAGCCGCTGGCAACCTGGGATCAACTGAACACTCTCGCCCGGCCGCCCTCGACTCCGACTCTAACACCAACGCGCCAGGCTGTCCGGCAGACCGTCGTCGAGGAGGTCCCCGCCGAAGATTATTCCGCTTTTATTAAACGCCTGAATGAATCGGCCGGCCAGCCGGTGACGGTCATTGTTCAGCAAGAAGGAAAAACCAACCTTTATCGGTTCACCGTCAAATAGCGCCGCGCTGATGCATTTGAGCGTTTTCCAAATGCACCAGCATGGCCAGGATGGTGTCTAACAAGAGATCAAGCTGTTTGCCGGCATCCTCAGCGAGGAAGCGCAGGACAAAATAGCCATGCTGCTGTAATAACACGTCTTTGCGCCGGTCGCGACGGTAGGCCTCGGAGTCCGACAGGTGCTGCGCCCCGTCCAGCTCGATGACCAAGTTCTGGGCGGAACAAAGAAAATCCACTTCCATCCGCCCTGATCCAGCGAACGGAATCGGCAACGCCGAATTCAGGCAAAAGCGACCGGCAGTTTCGGGCAGACTCTCCAGCCGGCGAAAAAGAAAAGCCTCACTCGCGCTTCTGGCTCGCGCTCCGCCTTCCGCTTGGGGCGTTGGCTTCCAAGCTGTCTGGACAAACAAGTTCGCCAGCGGGATATCGACTCCGTCTCGGATCAGCCGGCGAACACTGGCGGCATAATCCCTCTTCCATTCCGGGTCCACCGGCAAAGGAACCTCGACCGGCCACCCAGGCAGAGCACTGCCCGGAAGCAGGATGGTGTATCCCAGCGACTCATATCCCTGGCAGCGCCGGTCAAACATTCGGGAAAGCATGGGTGCGTTCAAATCCGCGTAATCATAGACCCGCACGTCTTGTTTGCCTTCGTGCAACCGGTGAAGGCGCCCCACATATTGGGCAATGGTTCCGCGCCACGAAACTGGCAACACCAAGAACAGCGTATCCAACCGCGCATCGTCAAAGCCCTCGCCAATGAACTTCCCGGTGGCAAGAATCACCCGTTTGGCATCGCACGAACCTTCCGCCAGACGGGTCCGGGCCACCTCCTGCTCTTTTTTGGTTTGTCCACCGCGCAAAATAATCACCTGTGCAACTGCCGAAAGCCGGGCAGCCAGCTCCGTTAAATGTTCGGTGCGTTCGGTTAGGATCAGGGGTGAACGGCCTTCATTGACGGCGTTCAAAACGTCCGCGCAAATCATTTGGTTTCTGGCAGCGTCGCGGCACAGCGCTTCATACAAATGATGGAACTCCGTTCGCGGATCCGGATCCGGCTGGAGCAACGGGCGAAAGGACGTGGGCCGGACATAAACGTGGTGCGTGAAAGGCCGCATCGCCGCCTGGTTTTTCGCGTTCACGGTATGGCGCACCGGACCGCATTGCATGAAAATGATCGGATGATGTCCATCCTTGCGTCCGACAGTGGCGGATAGACCGGTCACAAATTTCACCTTGGCCCGGCGGGCAACTAATTCAAAGCTGCGAGCCGAAAGGTGGTGGCATTCGTCGACGATGACATAGCCATAGTTTCCGATACAGTCGTTCACCTCGCCTTTGCGGGCCAAGCTTTGGATCAAGGCAACGTCCAAGTTGCCATTCAATTTTTTGCGCCCGCCGCCCAGCCGACCCACGGCTTTCGCCGGAAGGTTGAGAAAAGCGGATAAACGCTCGACCCACTGTTCGAGCAACTGCTGGCGGTGCACCAGAACCAGCGTGTTGACGCTGCGTTGCGCGATCAGCCAGGCGGCAATCACCGTTTTGCCAAATGAGGTGGTGGCCGCCAAAACCCCCGTGTCATGCTGCAACAAGGCATTGGCCGCCGTTTGTTGCTCGGGACGCAGTTGACCGCAAAAGGAGTGCCGGAGGGGCTGGCCGCCGTAGCGCTCGTCTCGAAGTACCGGTTGAATCTTTAAAGATTTCAACAGCGCCAAAACGTCATCCAAACAACCTCGCGGGAGGGCAAAATGCAGCGGACGATCCTCGGCGCAAGCAATAATTCTCGGCTTGTCGTACGTGGCGAGGCGCATCGCTTGCGCCCGATAGAATTCCGGGTTTTGGAAAGCCGCCAACCGGATCAGCCGATTCCGCAGGGGTGGTGGGAGGGCCTGCTTGGCGATATAAATTTGGTCCGCCAGCACAAATTCCATTTTTTCTGGCAATGGTTCTGTGATCGGCAGGTCGGAGTGCCGCCGTGCGGGCGGCGCAGCCCATGGGCGGTCATCCTCGTCTTCGGGCATGGCCATGCGAACGCCGATCACACGACCTTTAGCTTCGGCGTCACGCACCAGGCTCTCGACTCGAATCCTGCTCATGCGTTGGAGCGACGCCAGGAACGCCCATTGGTCCGCGTGGGGAGTGAAATGGTCGTCAAGGAAGACTGAATTTCCGCGTTGTCGCGGCTCCTTTTGCAACGGCAGCGCGATCAGATTGCCCAAGCCGCCTTTCGGCAGCGTGTCCTGATTCGGGAACAGCCGGTCATACGACTTGAGTCCGATTTCAGGACGGTTTTCCATGGTCTCGGTCAAGAGGTGGGCTCCCATTTTTCGCGCCAAACTTGCGGGTAATGCCTCATCAAAGAAAAACCAGATATGGGCGCCATTCCCCGACCGGGATCGTTCCAGCGCAACGGGCGCCTCCAGCCGCCGACAAGTTTCCAGAAATGCGGCGGCATCCCTTTGCCAATCTTCGCCGTCCAAATCCACCGCCAGGAAAAAGCAGGTTTCGTCCCGGAGCATCGCGTACAAGCCCATCACAAAAGCGCGCCCCCGGGCTTCTTGGCCGGACAAATGCCAGCCGGCGGTTTCGTCGGTAACCTGGAAAAAGCGGCGATTGGGACAGTCCGTACATTTAATCCGGGGCTTTTCACAAACGCCACGAACCCATTCGTTGGCGCAAGCCGGAGCATAACCGGACTGGCCCGTCCGGTGGTTTTCAAACCTTCGTGGATAAACGTCCTCCCGGCCGCGAAAAAGAGAACGAAATACTTTGATCTTGTCTGCCGGCGAAGAGTTTTTCGTGACCAGAAGCTTTGACAGGCTTTCCCGCGGCGCTGTCGTTGCGGCAGCGGCATTGGAGGATACAGCAACCGATGGTCCAATCTCCTGCATGAACAACTAATACAAGAAGCGCCCCGGAATGGCGAATTTCTTCTATTGAAACCCACGCCTTTTCTGATAGCACCCTAAAGCTACGCCAGCGCCAACGAGACCTCTTGAATAATTGCGGAATCGCCGCCACAACGGCGCGCTGGTTGACTGCGAGTCTGGCGAGTTGAACCCTGGCGGTAATTGGGTAAATCCAATAACTGTCCGGCCATTCGAATCGACGTCAAATTGTATGGATGCCAGTCACGGCGCAGTTCTGCTCCCCTTCAGCCGCCGTTCCTTCATTGAGCTGCTGCGCCAGGTGGTCGAGCTTCTGCTGCGCGCGGTCAATGTTCTGCTTGGAGAGCAATTGATGCCGCATGGCAAAGCGCAACAGCACATTGTGGGCGTCGAGCATCCGCCGTGTGCGCGGTTCATTCAGCCCGATCAGGTCACGGCAGGAGCGAACCAGCCGGGCTTCCAACCCGGCGGGCTGCAGATAGTCCAGCCAATTTGGCGAGGCTTTTTTCGGTTTCTTCCCGCCGGCAACCAACGCCCGGTAAACGGAGTTCAGCATCATGGTTAACCCGCACAGCGCGCAGCCCGGTAATCGCTGCTCGATCTGCCACGCCTCGCGCGCCACCTGCATCTGGGCGCGATACAGGCGGAAGAGATCCTCCCCAGCCCCCTTGTCCGCGCTGATATCTGCCAACACCAGCTCGAACTCCGCGCGGCCCAAGGGTGTGACCGGCGGCCCGCTGGCGATGAAAGCGGCAGCGGCACGCGCGGCGTCCGGGAGAATTATTTCTTCCATGTTTCGGCGCAATGCCTCCGCTATCTTTATCACATCGGGTTCCGGGGCTTTATCCTCGCGCAAATAAGCTCCCACGCGCAGTTCGAATATCACTTGGCAGGCCTCCGGCACGGTGTAGGGCATCAGTCGGCCGTCCGCCTGCAGAATCGGCAGAAAGTGCTCGACCAACTCCAGCGTTTCCGCCTCGAAGTTCCCCGCCAGCAGCCAGTCCATCAGGTGCCACAGCGCGTCCGGATCATAACTCTCCACCGTCAGTTGCCGGAATCCCGCCGCGATTTCCGGTAGCATCTGGGCATGGCCGTGGTGGACCAACGCTTCGGCCGCCGCCCAGTAAAAGAAAGCCATGCCATGGCCGGCCGTGGGCGCCACCTTCCCGCCAATCCGGCGGAAAACTGCGGGGAGTTCGGGGTGGCCCGCGTGGGCCAGCCGATGGAATAATTCGCCCCATTTGGTCGCCGCCGCCGGAAGTTCCAGCAACTGGTTCAGGAACGTGTCCATCTCTTCCGTTGTCGGTTTGGGCAAGGCTTCAAAAGCGTCCCACAGCTCATCCAGCTTGCGCTCGATTTCGGGCGGCTGTGTGCCCCCGCCTAATGGCTCGGCGTCGACATCCGCGACCAGCCCCGGCCAAAGTCCCGCGGGTGGGGTTGGGATGGGAGCTTCGTCGGGCTGAATGACCGGTGGGACCCGCGCGGCGAGGGTGGCCTTACGCGTCGCCGCCTCATCCTTGGCCAGACAGCATTTTTTATATTTCTTGCCGCTGCCGCAGGGGCACGGGTTGTTGCGCCCAATTTTTGGAAGTTTCGCCGCCGCCGCAGAGGCGGCCAGCTGTTCGCGCTTTTCGCGCAACTGTTTGGCCAAAACGGTTA
>Ga0302320_10022008_pt1 | contig 12617 bp, 11 predicted proteins | sample Bog_T0_3_FD_202130 | JGI IMG/M metagenome (GOLD analysis project Ga0302320, IMG submission 202130) | Peat permafrost microbial communities from Stordalen Mire near Abisko, Sweden - Bog_T0_3 | ecosystem: Environmental > Terrestrial > Soil > Wetlands > Peat | place: Sweden: Abisko, Stordalen Mire...
CCGCAGTCGGCATTCAGCCGCCGCATCCAGCCTTGCGGCGAAACCGAGAAGCCGGTGCCGCCGAGAATCAGTGGACCGGTGAAATTTTCCCGCACGATGCCGGCAAATTCCCGCACGTCGTCGAAATAGGAACGCGGTGCGAAGAACCAGCAGTTGTCGAGATTGCGGATGCCGAAGGCGACGGCTTGAAAGTCATTTTGCGCGAGCGCGGTGCGCAGGGCCAGTTGTGGCTGGCGCGCGGAACCCATGTCCAGAAACTCCACGTCGTGACCGCCCGCCCGCGCCGCGCCGGCCACGCACAACGCGCCGAGCGGGGCCACCGGATATGGCGACTGCTCGCGGTTGGTGGCCACCAGCAAAACTTTCACGCCGGTTCCTCCAGCAGGGCTTGGCGCACGTCGCGCTCCATGGCGTCCACTTCCGCGAGCGTCAGGCAATCGTCCACCCACGAAATCTGCGCGGACAGGCGTTTGCCGAATTTCAGGAACACGACCATCAAGCCGGGCGGCCGCCACGCGGGCACGAGATGCGTGACCTCCAGAATTTTTCCGCCAAAAAATTCCTTGATGCCGGCGCAGGTGTCGCCGGAATCGGAAAAGCTGAACGTGGCGAACTTGCCGCGCGTCGGCTTGCCGAGATGATTGACGTAAAATCCGAGCGGCAACGGCTTGAACATGTCCAGCGCGGCCATGCAGGATTCGGGAAATTTGTCGCGGATCTGATCGGTCATCTGCCGGCTCAATTCGCCGAGGATGCCGGTGATGTTCCCGGCGAACTTCGGCTCGATGCGGTAAAAAAGGATCGAGAGGTGATTGGAAAAAATCGGGCCGTTCGCGCCGCGCTTGCGCGTGTCGTGCGGGACGGGAATCAAATACGCGCCGTCTTTATTGCCGCGTTTGGTGGCGACGCTGTGCAACGCGCGGAGCGACGCCGCGAGGTAAAAATGGCTGCGGCGGAATCCGCAGTTGAACTGCTGGCAACGCGTGTCAATGCGCGCCGTTTCCTCCTCGTTGAAATAGAGAATACGATAATGATTCCGGCACGAAGCGGGGCGCGGGCCGGGCGGCAACAGGCTGAACAACGGGTCGGCGCCGGATTTATCCAGCCAGCTTTTGCAGCTGCGCGCCAGTTTTACGTTGGGCCACCAGCCGGCGAGGCCGGAGCCGAGCTGTTTCGGGCTGATGAAGTTGGGAGCTTTGGGCGGAGTTTCGGGCGTTTCGTTGGCAAGATGATTCAGCAAGAAATCCAAACCGCGTGCGTCGAGGTGCGTGTGGTTCCACGAAAGAAACAGATGGCTCGTGCCGTCCGCGTGGCGCATCACGTCGAAGACGATGCCGGGACCGCGCGCCGCATCCAGTTCGCGGCTGGCGACCACGGGCGGGAGATTCCACGGTTGATCGGCGACGCCGTTTTGATTTTGATGCGCGAAAAAAATTTCCTCTGGTTTTTCCGCGAGCCGCCAGAGCGGCGGAAACACCATTGGCAACGTGCGATGAATTTTCGCCCGCGCCAGCCAGTCCATGATCGGGGATTCGGCGAGGCGCCGGCGCAGCCGTTCCGCGTCAAAACCTGCGCCGAGCTTGATGACCGCGCAGCAGACGTTGCCGGGCAGGCCGACCTGCCGCATCCGGCGATCCTGCCCGTGCATGAAATAATCGCCGGGGGCCAGGCGAATTTGACGGGGCAGGTCAGACATGGCGCTGCCGGATTTACGACGAGGGCTGGCCGTTCCGCGCCAGCTCGGCGATGCAGTTGGCCAGCGAAGACATTGAGGCCAAGTTGGTGCCCGTGAGATGCGAGTCCGGCACGCGCACGCCGAGCACGCGTTCGCAAAACAGCACCAGTTCCACGAGCGCGAACGAATCAATGCCGGCTTCGGACAACGGGCTTTGTTCGTCAAATTCAACGCCCTCGGCGACGAAGTTGGTCCGCGCAAACTCGCAAAGTTTCGCGGCGATAATCTTGGGATCCGTTTCGGGAATCATTAATTGGCGGAAGTATGAAGCTGCGGGAAAAACCGTCAAGCTTGGAGACGGCGGGGCATTATCTGCTTGCCCGGCCATTGCACGCAGAACATCCTTTGCACGAATGTCTGAATTCGCAAACGCGCCCGACACATCTTCCGACGGCATGTCAAAAACCAAGGTCATCCTCATCAAAGCGATTGCCTTGACCGTGATTAGCCTGGCGCTGATAGCCGCCCAAGGCTGGGCGACGCCGCGATATTATCGCCCAGATTGCACTGCGGGATTTTATACTGGGCTGCTCGAAGGTGCGCTGATGCCGGCCGCGCTGCCGGGTTTGGTCGGCGGAAAAGATTTGCCGATTTACGCGCCCAACAATGAAGGTCGCGCCTACAAGATCGGCTACATCCTCGGCCTCAACACCTGCGGCACAATGTTTTTTGGCGTGGCCTTCTGGCAGCCGCGCCGTCGCAAAATCTAATAAGGAAAGTCGCAGAAAATTTCCATCACGCTCAACACGCCGCCGCCCCAATAAATATTCGGCGCAAAGGTGAACCGTTTCAGTTTTTTTTCGTAAACGAGTTCGACCGGATATTCGGGCAGATTCGGAAACCGGAACAGATGCACCAGCGACACGCCGCGCTTTTGCAGCGAACGCTTTAGCTTCTCCGCCATTTTTTCCTGAAACCGGCCATAGACCTTGAAAATCATGCGCCAATGGCTGCGCAAAAAATAGGATTCCCAAGCCGCACCGCAGTTGGCCTTCAAAAGGTTTTCGTGCGCGCGGCTGAACGATCGCAATCCGTCAAAACCGGGAATCACGATGCGATTTTCTTCCGCACAGCTTTTGCGCGGGTTTGAAGCGATGATTTTCCGGATGATTTTTTCGTAAGCCGGCGCGGCGGTTTGCGGCAATTCCGGCGCGAAATACGCGTAGTCAAAAAACAATCTCGCCGCGCGCACGAGCACGAAGCAGCGATGATAATATGTCGGCGGCGGCTCGGTCTTGCAAGTGGTCATCGCACCGGTGACCGGATCGAAATGATATTTCCAGACCAGCTCGTGCGCGAAGGCGAAAGTGTCGCGCTCAAACGAAAAACGACGCGCAGAATGTTCCGCCGGAGCCGTCATGCGCTTTTTGCCGGACCAGAACCGCTCAAGGTTATTTCCGCCGACAACACTTTTTCGTCGGCGACGGTTGTGGAAACGCGGGCTTGAATCATGTCGCCCAAGACTCCGGTGACGACAGCTTCGATGCGCATCGTGTCGCCGGGGCGCACGGCGCCGAGAATTTTCACCGCGCGCAACGCCGTCAGTTTCAGGCGCGGCCAGCGCGGGTTCGCCGGGTCTTCCTGCGCCACCATGCCGGCCACCTGCGCCGCCGCTTCCGTCATCAGCACGCCCGGCATGATCGGTTCGCCCGGCAAATGGCCGCGCAAAAAATATTCGTCGCCGCGCACATGGTATTCGCCCACGCCTTCCTTGCCCGGCGTGAGGCTGATCATCCGGTCCACGAAACGAAATTCCGGTCCATGCGGCAGCGAGCGCATGGCCAGTTGCAGAATTTCCGGCGACGCGCTCATTTTTTCAACGGTTCAGAAACGGTGTAATCTGCCGGCAATTCCGCCGCGAACATCTTCGCTTCAATCGGCTGGTTCAGCACGACGTTGGTGAAATCGTTGTGCAGCTTGGAGCCGTCGGCGAATTTCATTTCCGTGACAGCGATGGTGAAATCGTTGGTGCGAAAACCGATCACAATCTGGCCGATGAATTTGCGCGCGGCCTCGCTGCGCGGCTGTAGCGTCATCTGCAAAATGGAATTGGTTTCCGCCGCCGAAAGCAGGCTGAAACTTTTTTCCATTGTCGCACGATCACGCGGCAGGCTGGCGTCGAGCAGCGCCAGCGCGTCTTTCATCGGTCCGGTCGGCACGGCGTCGAGCGGATATTTTTCCACGCGTTTGAGCCGGGGATAAATGATGAGCAGTTGCTCCGGCGTGCGCAGCACGATGGTTTGCACCGGCTGGCCGAGTTCCCAGCGGAATTCGCCCGGCTTGACCCACACTTTGCCGTGCGAAATCAGCGGCTGGTTCAACACCGTGAGCGTCCGCGTCTGCGTGAAATCACCGGCCCAGCTTTGCAAATTCGTCTGCACTTCAAACCACTGGTTGAACTGCGCATCGTAATCGGCGGCGTGAATTAATCCCGCAGCCAAACAAAAAATAACCACGCAAAACACGCTACTCGTAATCTTAATCCTACTCTTCATCCCAATCTTTTTCATCGAAGAGCAAATGGGGAGATTAAGATTAAGAGTAGGATTAAGATTACGAATCGGGGTCATGGAATTCGCGGCCAGATGGGAGTGAATTGATACCATTGCTCAATATCCTTGCGAATTTCCGGCTCGAATGCACGCAGGATTTGCTGCGTCAATTCGCGCCGCGCTTCGCGGCTTCCCAGGGCTTTGCGGTCATAAACAAACTCCGGCAGCACCTTCACGGCGTAGCCATCGGGCCGACGAACAATCGTCACGCCGACAAGCGCGCAGCCGGACGCGCGCGCGAGTTCCGCTGCGGCGAGCGAGGCATCAAATGGTTTTCCAAAAAAATCTACCGGCACACCGCCGCGATCCGGCGGGCGGTCCAGCGACACCGCCATGTCCGCGCCGGCCTGCAGTTGCTTGATGACTTCCACGAAGGCAAAACTGTCCTCGCCGATGATCAACGTGTCAACGCCGTAGCGCGCGCGCGCCGCTTTGCGCATTTTGGTCAGGCCGTCGTCCGGCTCAGCCTGCGTGAGAATCGTCAACCGGATGCCGAGCTGATTGAGCAAAAGTCCGCCGTGCTCCCAATTGCCAAGATGCAGCGTAATAAATAATGTGCCGCGACCGCGCCGCCGCGCGGCGTGGATGATTTCCAGTTCACCGTCGGTGGTGAGCCAGTTGCGGACCACTTCGCCGCTTTCGACGCGCCAGAGATCAATGAGCTTGGCAGCGAAATTTTGATAAGCGGAGCGCGCGGCTTTTTCAGCGGCAAGTTTATCACCGGAAAAAACCGGCAGAAAATTTTGCACGACCACTTCGCAGCGCGAACGCTGTAACCGCCAGTAAAAACCGGCGAGCGTCATCGCATTTTTTTTTGCCGCTCGTAGCGGAATCATTCCTGCGACGCGCATTCCGAGATGCCACAGGCCACCGCGATAAAATGCAGGCAACCTTTTGCGGGCAGTTTTTTCTTTTGGGTCCATCGCGAGAATTCACTTTGAACTTTGGACCTTGGACTTTGGACTGAAAAACCGCCACCAAGCCGGCAGCAGGAAAATGGATATGATCGCATTCGCGCCGATGCCGACGGCGCAGACTTTGCCGAGGCTGGCCATGCCGAGATTGCTGGAGCCGGCGAGCGAACCGAAGCCCGCCACGGCCGTGCCACCGCACAGCATCAGCGCACGTCCGACCGAACGCCGCACTGCCACCAGATCGCCGCCGTGCCGGCGCAGGGCGAGCTGGATAAAAATCGTGTAGTCCACGCCGGTGCCGAGCATGAGCGGCAGTGCCATCAGGTTCATCAAATTCCAAGTCCAGCCCGCGAGCGACATCGTGGCGAGCAAAATTAATCCGCTCAAACACAGCACCGCCAGTCCGAGAAAAATTTCCGTCGCGCGGCGGAACGCGAACCAGAGCGATAGGAGCACGAGCACCACCATCGGCGTGACGACCTGCCACATTTTTGACTGCACGCGCTGCAACGTCGCGCTGCCGAGCAATTCCCAGCCGGACAACAGCGCGTGGCCTTGCGCGAGATTTTTTGACAATGCCGACAATTCCGCCGCGTCCACTTTGTTGGTCGCCGGATAAATCAAGCCCATCACGAGACACTCGTCCGGCGTCCGCGCGACGAATCGTTTGAGCAGCCACTGGCTGACTTGATTGGTCGGCCACATCGCGGATTGGCTTTCACCGGCGCGCGACCACGTCCGCACCAGTTCTTCCGTTAGCACGAAAGCGTTCGTGTTGAAACCGGCGCTCGCCAGTGCGTCGCGCAGCAGCGGGCCTTTTTCGCCGAGAATTTTTGCGGTGGCGCGATTGGCGGTTTGAAATTCGGCGCGCGGCCAGAGCGTCTCCGGCAGCAAAAATTTTTCGATCAGACGGTTGCTAACCGCACCGTTTAGTAAAACTTCCGCGTTGGTCAACCTTTGAAAAACTTCCGCTTCGTTGCGGCCGGGAACAATCAGCCAGAGCGGCTGCGGCGGCAGGCCGAGTTCGGCGGTCATTTCGTCGAGCGTGGTTTGCGCCTCGCCGTGCGCCGGCTGCAAAGCGTTGCCGGTGTGATCCAAGCCTGGTCGCCGAAAAAATAAAACAGCGCACGCGGCCAAGAAAATTAAGCCGGTCAGCAAGAACGTGGCGGCGACGCCCCGTCGCCGTTCGTGCCGCGCGACGAGGGCGTCGCGTTCACCTTGATGCGACGGGGCGTCGCAGCCACTTAAATTCGGCGCAACGAAATAATTCCACCAGCGGAACGGCGCTTGATTCGGACGCGGCTGACGGCGTTCGGGAAACAGCGGCGGCAGATAAATCATCACCATCACCAGCGCCGAGAGCGCGATGCCGATGGCGACGAGCGAGCCGAGTTGGCCGAGACCGGGCAGGCCGCCGAGATTCAAAACGAGAAACGCGCACATTGTCGTGATGGCCGCCCACAAAATGCTCGGCGCGATCGCGCGGCGGATTTCCGGCACGGTCATTTGCGGATGCGACAGCGCTTCCTGATAATGCACCACGGCGTAATCCACGGCCAAGCCGAGCAGCACGGCGGCAAAGCCGAGGGCGACGACGCTGATCGTGCCAAGCACCAGCGCGCCGAGTGCAAGCGTCGCAAATAAAATCAGGCCCAGCAGCGCGAGGAGCCAAAGCATCGGTTTCCAGCGGCGATGCGTGAGCCAGAATAAGATGGCGATGACCGTGGCGGTGCCGCCGACGGAATGGCTCATGTCGTGTTGCATCGAGGTGGCGATTTCTTCCACGAACACCGGGCGGCCCGTGAAATGCACGGTGACATTTTTCCAATCGTCTTTTGGCGGACCGTTTTGCAATTCGCCGACAACGGCGTGAATTTTTTCCAACCAGCTTTCGCAATCGCGATAGCTCATCAAGTCCACGGCGGATTGCAAATACAGCAGCCGAAATTTTCCGTCGGTGGAGGCAAACATTTGGTTGCCCTGATCCATGTTCATGCCGCTGATGTTGGTCAGTGCGGGCATCGTCAGCAGGTTGAACGGGTCGAACGAGCGACGTGCGAGATCCATCGGCGACATTGAGTTGGCGAGCAGTTCGCGCGTCTCGTCCAACTGCGGCTTGAGCTGGTCGGGCGCGAGATGATTCGTGAGCGTCGCGAAATCGGCGGGTGGTTGATTAAACCACAGCCAGCCGAGCAATTCGCCGAGTTGATCCGGTCGTTCCATCCACGGCGCCTGCCACGTCACCGTTTCGACCAGATTAGTTTCCATTCTCAGTCGCGCCGCGAGTTCGCCCGATAATTTTTCCGCGGTGTCCGCATCCGATGCGCGCAGCGAGATGATGAGTTCGCGCGCGTTGGTGAAATATTTTTGGTATAGTTTCAGTCCTTGAACTGATGGTTCGTCGGGCGGCAGCAAGTCAAGAATGTCCACGTCGAAGCGCAACCGCGCGAGGCCAAGGCCGACGGCCACGAGCAACAGCATCCACCACCAGCGCTTCAAAAATAAACTCACGGCGACAAAAATCCTTCCACGATTTCGCCGGTTTTGGAATTTTCCAAAAGCCAGCCGCCGTCCGGTTTGTTTTCAAAATGCAATTGTTTCGGCAGGGGTTTTCCGTCGAGGGCGATTGGCAGATACAGCCAACTTAAACGCAGCGGCGCGTCGCCGTGTCCGCTGAAGCTCCAGTTTTTTTGCGGAAATTTTATCAGCCAGCGATTTGAAGTCGTCTGCGCGGAAAGAATGGCCAGCGGCGTTTTATCAAATTGAATCAGGCAGTTTCCCGCGTCGTCGCGCGCGAGCACGAGGTCGCCGCCAAATTCCGGCAGGCCGCTTTTCGGCCGCCACAGCGCCTGGCCTTGCTGGACATGCCAGTCGGGACCGGTCGTGGGGAAAAGACTTTGGGTCGAGGTCTGGCAGCCGCAGAGAAAAAGCAGTCCGACCGGCAGACTGCATATGAGCCACTGGCGAATCTGACAAAAAAAAGACGCGACACAGGTTTGGTCCGCACCTCCGCTGGCGGGGGCCAAACCGGTGGCGGTCATGGTTGATTTCGTCATGAAAATTATTTCGCCGCTGGTTCGCTGGACGGCATGATGCTGAATTTTCCGGACGATGAAAAGATTTTCGCGCCAACCGGCGAGCGGCTGTAAAGAAATTCCCGCCGAATCACTTTTTTTCCAGACAATCGCGGATGGTGGAGGCGATGAGCGCTGAGGCGCTGGGCTTGGGCAGATAAATAAAGCCCGACTGGATGGGCACGCCTTGCATGCTGATTTCCGTGCTGTAGCCGCTGGAGATGATGACCCGGAGCTGCGGTTTTTCACTCTTCAATTTTTCCGCGAGTTCCAAACCGGTGACACCTTCCGGCATGACCATGTCGGTGTAAAGCAGGTCAATCCGCTCATGGTGCTGGCGCCAGAGCGCGAAGGCCTGGTTGCCGTTGGCGGCTTCGATGACTTGGTAGCCGAGCTTGCGCAAATAAATGCCGATGGGGCGGCGGACAATTTCCTCGTCCTCCACGAGCAGCAGCGTGCCCCGGCCACCGGGAGCGGATTCACGGATGGTTGGCGGCTCGACCGCTTCCGGCAACTGCACCTTGGCGGGCAGAAAAACTTCAAAGGTGCTGCCGCAGCCGGACTGGCTGTGGACCTCGATCCAGCCCTGATGCTGTTTGATGATGCCGTAGGCCGTGGGCAGGCCGAGGCCGGTGCCCTTGCCGACTTCTTTGGTGGTGAAGAACGGTTCAAAAATCCGCTTGAGCGTGCCTTCATCCATGCCCTGGCCGGTGTCCGTAACGGCGAGGCTGACGAAATTGCCGGCCCGGCGTTCGGAGTTTTGCTTCACGGCCTCGTCGTCCAGCTCCACGGTGTTGGTGACAATGGTCAGGCGGCCGCCTTTGGGCATGGCGTCGCGGGCATTCACGGCTAGATTCAAAAGCACTTGTTCGATCATGCCGACATCGGCCTCGACGGCGGGCAGCTCGGGTTTGCTCTCAAAAGTAATGGCGATGTTTTCGCCCAGCAGCCGGCGCAGCATTTTCAACAGATTTTGCACCACTTCATTCACGTCCACGATGCGCGGCTGCATGACGGAGCGGCGGCTGAACATGAGCAACTGGCGCGTGAGATTGGCGGCGCGCTTGGTTTCGACCTCCAGCTCCTTCAGCGCCTCGGTGGTTTCCTCGTCGAGGCTGGGATTTTGATGCAGCAGGCTCAAGTGCATCATGATCGCGGCCAGAATATTGTTGAAATCATGCGCCACGCCGCCGGCGAGCTGGCCGATGGATTCCAGTTTCTGCACCTGCCGTAACTGCGCTTCGAGCTGCCTTCGCTCGGTCACATCCGTGAGCATGGCGAACGCGCCGCGATACGAACCGCCGTTGTCAAACAACGGCGAGCCGGAAACCCAGGCCCAATATTCGCGGCCGTCCTTGTGCCGGAGCCGGCGTTCAAACTGGCTGGTCTGGCCCTGGTGGCCGAGCCGCAACTGGTTTTCATGGTCGGGCAGGTCGGCGCTTTCGATAAAATCCTGCACCGGCCGGTGCAACAATTCTTCCGGCGCATAGCCGAGCATTTCCGCCAGGCGGTGATTGACGAAGGTGATGCGGTCGTGCTCGTCGGTTACCCAAATGCCTTCGTTGGCGGTCTGCACGATTTGGCGGTAACGCTCGTCGCTTGCGCGCAGTTCGTCATCCGTCCGCTTGCGGTTTTCCTCGGCCCCAAGCGCGGCGGCGAAAATGCCGAGCAGCCGGCGGTCCGCCTCGCTGGGCTGGTAAGGCCGGTTGAAATAAAGGCAGATGATGCCCGCCGGCTCCTGATGGCATTCCACGATGTGACCGAGCTGCGCGTGAATTTCCGAAACGCAAAGGCTGATGGGATCGGCGAGCGAATTGGCCCGCGCCTCATTGACGTGCAACGGATGGCCGGCGGCGTAGTTGAGCGTTTCCGTGCAGGCGGCGCAACTGCAATGCAGGCAGTCGGCCAGATGTTTGCCCACGTGCCACTCGGCGACGGAGCAAAGTTTTTTGCCTTTGACCTGGTTGTAAAAGGCGAATTGCGCCCCGATTTCGCGGGCGAGCAGCGCAATGAGGCGGCGCGCGTTTTCCGCAAAATTCGGTCCCATCGTGGCGAGCAGTTCGTTGATGGTGCCCAGCCGCGCCTCGGCCCGCCGGCGTTCCTGAATGTTCTGCCATTCGCGCAACGACCGCTCGACCAAATGCGGGACGTTGGCAAACATTTCCGGCGATTTGACGACGTAATCCAGCGCGCCCGCCTTGATGGCTTCCACGGCGGTCCGCTCGTTGCCGAAGGAGGTGAGCAGGATGACCGGGAAACGTCCGTCCGCCCATTTCACGAAGACATCACCCTGGCCATCCGGCAGCCGGTAATCCACCAGCGCAAGATCCGGCGATTCCTGCTCCAATAATTTCGCCGCGTCCTCCAGCCGCGCAACGCGGGTCACCTTGAACGGCGTGACGGCACCAGCCAGCGCCCGCTGAATCAGTTCGGCGTGGTCGTTTTCGTCTTCAATGATGAAAATATGTTTCATGCCTGCGGTCGCGTTGGTGCTGCCGGCAAAAATCCGAGTTCTTTGAACAATTCCACGAACCGGTGAAAATCCACCGGCTTGGTGAGAAAACCGTGCGCGCTGAATTCGTAGGCCTTCGCCATGTCCCGTTCGGCGTCGGAAGTCGTCAACATCACCACCGGCAACCGGCGCAGCCCGGGCTGGTTTTTGATCTGGCGCAGCACTTCCATCCCGTCCAGCCGCGGCAGCCGCAAATCCAGCAGCACCAGATCCGGCAGCGGAAACCGCGCGCGATCCGCCGCCGCGCCGCGCCCGAAAATAAAATCCAGCGCCGCCTCGCCGTCCTCGACCTGGCTGACCCGGCAGGTCACCGGCAGATTCTGGAGGTGCCGCCGCACCAGCTCGGCATGATCCGGATTATCCTCGACCAGCAGGATGTTGAGCGGGGCGGTGATCATGGTTTGGCCGATGTCTTGGTGTCAGAGCTTGCCGCGCGGAAAGGCAAATTAAAATAAAAAGTCGTGCCGGTGCCGGGACCCTGGGATTCCACCCAGATCCGCCCGCCGTGATGTTCCACGATGCGCTGCACCAAGGCAAGCCCGATGCCCGTGCCCTCGCTGCGCGCGTCGAGCTTGTTGAACAGGCCGAAAATCGCCGCGTGATGGCGCGGCTCGATGCCCGGGCCGTTGTCGCGGACGAAGAAAACTTTTTCGTCGCAGATCAGCTCGGTGCCGATGGCAATTTCCGGCGGCACGCCGGCCCGGCTGAACTTGAGCGCGTTCTCCAAAAGATTTTGCAGCACTTCCGACAACCGCTGCGGGTCGCCGCAGATGACCGGCAAATCCGGTTGCACAGTGATCCGCGCCTGCTTTTGCTGGATGGTGCCGGACAACATTTCGATGACGTCGCGGGCCAGCCGGTCCATCGGCACTTCCGTGGGCGGGTTGACGATGCGCCCGATGCGCGACAGCTCCAGCAAGCCGTTCAACAGCTCGCTCATTTTATCGGCGGCCAGAATGATGCGCTTGAGATCCTCGTTCAACCGGTTGGTGCGGCCCGCCAACAGGTCCGTCATCAGCGCGCCGGCAAAGCCCTTGATGGTAATCAGCGGGCTTTTCAAATCATGCGACACGGTGTAGGTGAACCGCTCCAGCTCCTGGTTTTTGTTTTTGATCTCATCGTCCTGCCGCTGGCGGTCCGTGACATCGCGGACAATGAGCATCACGCCGCGCGGCACGCCGAGGCCGTCGCGGAGCAGCGTGCCGTTTAATTCCGCCACAAATTTGCCGCCGTCCGCACGCCGCATGGACAGGCGCTGGTTTGTGGGAAATTTCCCCGCCAGCGCGCCGCGCAGCAGCTCCGCCGCCCGCCCGTGATCCTCCTCGCTGACAAATTCCAGCGCGTTCCGGCCGAGATTGGATGCCACCTCGGCGGTGCCGTAAAAAAGTTCCAGTGCCTTGGGCGAGGAAAATTGGACGCGGCCCTCCATGTCCAAAACCGTGATGCCGTCCGGCGAAGTATTGACCAGCGTGCGGTAAAGCTCCTCCGCCTCGTGCTGCGCGGCCTCGGCCTGTTTGCGCGCGGTGATGTCCCGCACAATCGCCTGGACCACCGTCTGGCCGCGCAGCTCCAGCCGGTTCAAACTGACCTCGGCATTGAACAGCGTGCCGTCGCCGCGCGCATGAATCCATTCGAAGAACTGCGGGTTGCCGGCCAGCGCGGAACGGATTTTCTCGGCGGCTTTCTCGGCGGACAGCACGCCGTCGGCCTGGCGCTCCGGGGAAAACTGGACCGGCGATTCGCCGAGGATTTTCTCGCGCGGGCTGCCGTAAATGACCTCGGCCATGCGGTTGCAATCGAGAAAAACTTTTTCATTCATAATCAGGATCG
>Ga0302320_10022010_pt1 | contig 12616 bp, 14 predicted proteins | sample Bog_T0_3_FD_202130 | JGI IMG/M metagenome (GOLD analysis project Ga0302320, IMG submission 202130) | Peat permafrost microbial communities from Stordalen Mire near Abisko, Sweden - Bog_T0_3 | ecosystem: Environmental > Terrestrial > Soil > Wetlands > Peat | place: Sweden: Abisko, Stordalen Mire...
AAAGTAGCTCATCGACTCGCCTTTTTAGGGAGTGAGTGGCTCTCGATTCATTCGATCCCCGTCAACGCATCGGGCACCGACGTCGACCATCTCCTCATCGCGCCCGCGGGGGTCTTTACGTTGAATACCAAGAACCACGGAGGTCAAAGCGTGTGGGTCGCCGGCGACGTGTTCATGGTGAATGGGTTCAAGCAGGATTACGTCGCGTGCTCACGCGCCGAGGGAGCGAGAGTATCGAGAACGTTGACGAGAGAATGCGGATTCGACGTCGAAGCCGAACCGGTGATCGTCGTACTGGCGGAGAACTTCTGTGTCAAGGAAGACCCCCGCGACGTCCACGTCATCGAGCTCGAGTTGCTCCGCTTCTGGCTCAAGCGACGCCCGGTGATCTACACGCCGTCTGAGGTCACGACAATCTTCGAGACCGCGCGTGACAGTGCGGTGTGGCTGAAGAGTCCGGAAAAAGTTGGCGTCGAGGGCACCAGGTAGTTCTACCGCAGGGTTTAGCGCATCGCCGATAGCAGGGCGTCGATCGGCACCGTGCAGTAACTGATGGACTGATCAGCGACGCCGTAGGGAAGGTACAACGTCCCCGCGTGCACTAACGAACCGCAGGAGTAGACCACGTTGGGCACGTACCCGTCTTGCTCCTCGGCGTCGGGCACCAGCAATGGTTTCGAAAGCTGCGCGAGCACCTTGGAGGGATCATCGAGGTCCAACAGCAGCGCGCTGATGCTGTACGTGCGCATCGCGCCGACACCGTGGGTGATCACCAACCAGCCCTCGGGCAACTCGATGGGCGAACCGCAGTTGCCCAACTGCAGCATTTCCCAGGATTCGCTCGGCATCTGGAGGTTGGATACTTCGTTCCAGTTGTGAAGATCCAAGGAGTAGGCGATGGCGTTGGACTCTCGGTCATAGCGAGAGAGCGCCACGAAACGACCGCCGATGCGACGCGGGAAGACCGCGAGTCCTTTGTTCTCGCCACCGCGACCCGCGAGCGGTGAGGAGTCGAAGGTCAAAAAGTCGTCGGTTTCGAGGAGTTGCTGGCTGACGTTTCGTCCGTCGAAGGCCGTGTACGTCGCGACGTAGTGCGCGACGTCGTCTTCTTTGATCTCGACGAAGCGCGCGTCCTCCATGCCCGAACTCTCACAGGGCGTCGAGGGCCAGAGGACCCGCCGAGAGAGCGCAATGTCCTCATCGAACGTCGCGACGTAAAAGCATTCGCTGAGCGCCCGCAGGACGTTCGCCGCTTCGGTGACGTGCTCTCGAGTGTCGGTGTGCGTCACCAGTCTCGAGATGGCGGCGTCCAGTTGGTCCGTCGAAAAACTGGCCGGAAGACTCATCAAAATCAGCCCGGCGGCCTCGTCGTCGAGACGTCGGTCTCGCAGTTTGGCCCGAAACACGTCGCGTCGCAGCAGACCTTGGGCGGTGACCCCGGCGACGGGGAAGGGGAGGGGCTCATCCAGTCGCAACTCGCCGCTCGCGTCGATCTCGCCCGAGCGAAAGCAGATACAAGAACGATGACCCTCACCAATGGAGCGGTAACTCATGACCACCCGCAGTCCACCCTCTGGCGCGCCATCTTGATCGGGATGGGCCACGAGACTCGGGTTGCACACCGAGGCGCCTTCGAGCGAGTACTCGTGGGTGAACGCGGCCCCGAGCAGTTGGCGGCGATTCATGGAGATCGGTTCGTTGAGGTAGTCCGAGACGCGCTGGGCGTTCTGCTCGAAGTCGGCCGTTATGTCCTCGTGGCGCTTTGAAAAACGGTCCGTTAAATCCGTCAACTCGACGTCGACTTCAGCTTCGTCGAGTGCGAGCACTCGGGCGATCGTCTCTGAGGTGCGAGACTCACTCCCGCCGACGAGTTCTTTCCCGGGAATGAAGAGCCTCGTGATCACCCGCTTCGGGTCAGGACGGATCCGAAGGCTTGAGCGAACCGCAATCCCCGCGTCGCGCACTAGCGAGCCAACTCCAAGTGGCGGGCTTGTTGGAGCGTCGTCAACAGGGCCACCGTCGACTCGGCTCCCTGATTGAGATTGGGCCCCATGGCGGTCAACCCGTCGTACCCGCCGCCGGTTTCGGAATCGAACATCGGTGCGCCCAGGTCGTTCTCACCCAAAAACCACCCGACGCAGAGCTCGTGGCCCTTGACCCACTCGGCGTCACCCGTCAACGCGTGGGCGCGAAGACACGCCTCGGACATGGCGGCTACTTCAATGGGCTGCTGGTCGAACTTCGCGGGCGTGACGTGTGGGCTCTGTCCCTGGGCGGGTGTCACCGAGAGGTGCCCATCGATGGAGGCCATATCGAGAAGCCACTGCAGTTGGCGCAGCGCGTTTTCGACGAGGCGATCGTTGCCCACGATGGCCCCGGCGGTCATCATGGCTTCGGGCAGTGCGGCGTTGGCGTAGGCCAATCGTTCCTCGCTCCAGCGCCATTCCGCGCTGCGCTCGGGTCGGTCCAGTAGTTCCGCAGCGGCGCTGACCAAGGAGTTGGCGCCCTCGTGCGCGGGGTCGCGCGTGAGAACCTCCGCGGCGCCGAAGGTCGCGAAGGCCATGGCCCGAGGGTACGGGGAGACGACACGGAGGCTTCGTTCCAAGAGCGGCGCCGCCTGAGCTATGAGTTCGTCGTCACCCGATCGCGCGACGACGGTGCCGAGTGACCAGACGGCCCGGCCCCAGCAGTCCTCGTCCGTCGCGACGCCGTGCCAGGTGCCCAAAGCGGCGCGTCGATTGACGACGCGCCCGTTCGGACGCTGGGCGTCGCGAAGAAACGCCAGCGACGATAACGCGAGTTGGCGCACGTCGAGGGACGGTTGTATCTCTCGCGACGTCACCAGCAAGACCCGCGCCACATCGTCGGTGCAGTAGCCGTGTTCGATGCGAGCTCGCGCGTGATCGGCGTGTTCGAACGTGCCAAAGGGCCCACTCAGTGAAAGCAGGTGGGTGAAATCGGGCGGGGGAGTTTCGCTCACGCGGTCACGTCGGCGTACGCGATGAGCCGGCGCGCCACGGCCTGGAACTGCGCCGCGACGAATCGCCAACTCAGTTCTGATGCGAGGACTCGGGCCTCGCTGGCCATCGCCGTGGCGACGGTCGGTTCGCTCAGGATTCGTCGCAGCGCGACCGTGAGTGCCGCCGAGTCGCGGTGCGCCACGGTGATGCCCGCGCCGCTCGCCAATAACTCTTCGGCGTGGGGGAATGCCGTCGCCACGACCGGACGTCCGGCGGCGATGGCGTCAACGAGGACCCCCGAAGTTGCTTGGTCCTTCGAGTCATAAGGCAGCACGACGACGTCGGCGGAACTGATCAAGCGGCTCAGTGACGCCAGGTCTCGATACGAGTCATCGAACTGGACGAGGTGGTTCACACCGTTGACCGCGGCGCGGCGCATCAGCGAGTGGCGGTACGTGTCTCCATCGAGCGCCAGTACCTTTGGGTGGGTTTGACCGGCGATGACGTACTGCGGCGCAGGAACCAGGTCTTGGAGGCCGACCATCGCGTCGATGACCCACTCGATACCCTTGCCCGGACCAATGAGCCCCCAGGTCAGAATCGTGGGTCGCGAACCCTCACGTCGAACAGCGACGTCCGCGCTCACCGTCGCCCCGTGAGGGATGACTTCGATGGTGGTGTCGCCGAGGTCGTGCAGACGCGAGAGCGTCGCCGCGGCCGCCTGGGTCATGACGACCGCGACGTCGACGCCGGCAATCACGGCGTTGAGCACTTCCACCTGATGGGGCGTCGGCCGCTGCAGCACGGTGTGGAGAATCGCGATGGTTGGCACGAAGAGGCCGTCGAGCACCTTGAGGATGTCGTCCCCGTCGCGTCCGCCGTAGATGCCGTATTCGTGCTGGATGATCGCGACGTCACAACTATTGAGCGCCGTAATGGTCGTGGCGATTGAGCGGGGGTCTGTTGCGACGAGATCGCCGAGGGAGCGAAACTTAGACGCGGATGGCTCCCCACGAGAATCGAGCACGCGAACGAGCGCGACGTCGGCACCGAGTTCTTCGAGGGTTGAGCCGAGGGCGGCGCTAAAAGTGGCTAACCCACACCGAGTGGGCGGGGCACTGCTGAGGAATCCGTAGGAGATATGGCTGTCACGCACGCGAAATCCCCCGACCAGCGGTCTGGGGTGTTCGCGAGGAATCGAAACTAGAAACTGGCCAAATTAACAACGTGAACTCTCCTTCACAGAAATGAAGGCGTCGAGCCCGAACGGGCGACAATCTTCTAGATCGTCCGGCCCAAACTTGGCGTCCTATGCGATCGGAACGTTCCAATCACCCATTCATTCTACGGGTCACCGGCAAACGTCGTGCTGGAGCCGATTTCCTGCGTCACGCCCAACAACTCCTCCACGACCGCCCGAACGCTCCTACGCGCCGATACTCGCCAAGTGTGGGATGACGGGTCCCCATACCTCCTCGAGCCACCTCGCCGGCTCAGGAGTCGACGAACTCGCGATAATGGTGTCGACGCCGACGGCCGCGAGCGACTGCGCAACAGCCACGATGTCATCGGTACTCATGCGCTCATCAACGTTGAGCAGCGCCGTCACCTCGATCTCGGCGGCGTCTCGTCCTCGTTCGTCACAGTGGCGACGCAGCACGTCCAATTTGTGCGCGATGTCCGTCGCGTTACCGAAGAGGTTGCAAGCGTCGGCGTAGTGCGCGACGAGACGTAGGGTCTTTCGCTCGCCGCCGCCGCCGATGAGGATTCGAGGTCGTGGTCGGCTGATGGGTGGGGGCGAGCAGAGTGTCTCGGTCAAGTGGTAGTACTTCCCGTCGTAGGCGCCGTTGTTCTCGCTCCACATCTGCTGACAGATCTGCAGCGTCTCTTCGAGGCGCTCGAAACGTTCGGCAACCGGGGGAAAGGGCACCCCTAAGCCGAGGTGCTCGCGTTCGTACCAGGCCGCGCCGAGACCGAGCTCCGCGCGTCCGCCCGAGAGGACGTCGAGGGTGGTGACGGTCTTCGCGAGCAAACCCGGGTGGCGGTACGTGACACCACCGACTAAGAGGCGCAGGCGAAGTCGTTCGGTTTTGGCCGCGACGAAACCGAGCGTGGTGTAGCCCTCGAGCATCGGCTCCTCGGCCGGCCACATCATCTCCATTTGAAACCAGTGGTCCATCACCGAGAGCGTGCGAACGCCAATCGCTTCGGCGGTCTCGGCCAAGGTCGTCAACGTGGGGCCGATCGCGGCGGCGCCACCGGGCCACGTGAATCGCGGCACGTGGAGATCAAGGTTCATGGCGGTCCTTTCATTCGAAGCGTCCTCTCCGATACGTGCAACGTACACGGGGCTCGAGAACCCTGAGTCGCACTTTCGTGATCGACCTTTATATTGCTCCCTAGGAACGGACGTGAGTTGCCTTCGGCACCACGTTTGACACATGGATACCACGGCGACTTTGACGTAATCGGGGCGATCAAATGATCCAAGGAGTTCGACGGAGTTCACGAGGAGCCACATCCTCCTCTGTCGCCAGGTCGACACCAGCGTTATCGCGGGCCGTCATCTACGTCGTGCGCGGGGAAGTGCTGTTCCTCTTCTTCACCGCCGTCAGCGTGGCGCTGCATCCCGGCTTCGTGTTACAGCGCGACGAGGGCGGGATGAGCAACTACGGCCTGCACGTAAAGACCGCGGTTCCCTACACGCTCGCGTTAGCACTCCTGGTGCTCTACAGTGCTCGCGCCGCATCGCTCTACGGGGGCGGGGATGGGCGCCTGCGCCGACTTCGCCAGTTGATTCTTTCCTACAGCGCCGTGGTGTTCTCGATTCTGCTGAGCACGTACTTCTACTCACTCAACGAGGCCCTGAAGGACCTCCACTTCAGCCTCGGCACCGCGCTGATCGTGGTGGTGGGGGTGGGTTCGATCTGGATGTACCGGCTCTGGCCACCGACGCTCGAGACTCGTTCGCTGCTCGCAGCGCAGCTCACCGGCGACGTCCTGGCCCTTTTGACCGTAGTCGGTACGTTGCATCTCCTCTTCCTCACCGAGATCCTGTCGAACGTCGCCTTCGCGGCGCTCCTCATCAGAACGTGTCGACGGGTTGCCATCGAGGACGCTCACCTCGCCCAGTCGAAGGACGCCACGTCGTAGATCGACGAACCGTCGACCTCATCACGGAGGGCGGGCGTGCGCATCTCGTCCGGTACCCAGAGATAGGTATCGTGCGTGGCACGAGGCAGTGTCGACGGACGCGTTCGACGTCATCGGCTGCTTGAATTGAAGCCCGTGGAAACTCTCGACAACATGATGTGGCACGCGCTCAACGGGCCACAGGACTACCTCGCGGAAGGGAACGATCGGGCGCGACGCAATCCAATCGACATCGGGCCCTTCTGTGCGGTGCCGGATGAACCAACGGCGGAAGACTACGCCGCGCTCAGAGACCTCGTCGGCCCCGGGAACGTCGCGACGATCCTTCGCGATGAGGTGGTGGTGCCCGAGGGCTGGGACGTACTCGCGACTATCGACGTTGTCCAGATGATCGGGCCAACCGCGGAGGTGGTGGTCTCGGCCGACCCGCGAATCGTCGTGCTCGAGATTGAGGACGTCGAGGAGATGATGTCCTTGACGGCCCGGACAAAACCCGGCCCGTTCGCGACGCGTACCTGGGAGTTGGGCACGTACTTAGGTATTCGCATTGACGGACGCCTGATCGCTATGGCGGGTCAGCGCGCGCAGACGGCGGGACACGTCGAGATCAGTGCGGTCTGCACCGACGAGGAGTTCGTCGGGCGCGGACTGGGTTCTGTACTCTTGAACGCTCAAATCAACGCCGTCGTTGGCGCGCGAAAGGTGCCGATGCTGCACGCCGCGGCGAACAATGCGCGCGCCATTTCCCTCTATGAACGCATGGGATTTAGCCTCCGGCGACGGGTACGGGCTGTCGTCATGCGGAGTCCTGAGTAGTTGGCGCTTCGCGTTGGCTCACGTACTTCGCAACAGAGCGAGTAGTTGACTCTGCACAACGCGTAAGGGCTCGTCGCTGCCTTCCGTTCGACAGAGAATGAGTGCCCCTTCGACGCTGGCGATCGATATCACCGCAACGGCGTGCGCTCGTTCGTGTCTCATCCCGGTGTCTTCGAGTTGCGACCCCAACAGCGACACCCATGACTGAAAAGCTTCCCTCGCTACCGCCAGAAGGTCATCGTCATCGTCGGCGACGTCAATGGTGACCCCCGCGACCGCGCACCCGGCGGCGGCGCCCGCGGCGGCGACAACCTGGCGAAAGAGGGCCACGAAGTGCGTCAACGCGTCTTCGGCGTTCACGGCGGTGCTCGAGCGCAGGTGCGCGAGGACCTGATCCGAAGTCAGGCGTATCGCACAGGCCGCCAACTGCCGTTTGCCCTGGGGAAAGTGGTGATAGATCGATCCGCGCGACACGCCACTGTCGGCGAGGACGTCCGAGAAAGAAGTGGCGTTCATGCCGTGGCTACCGATGAGCGACGCAGCGCTCCGGATCATCTTGTCGCGGCTCTCGCTCACTACTTACGCTCCGTTTGCTATGACGCTCGTCATAGGGTACGCTCTCGTTGAATTATGATGCTCATCATAAACGGCCAGGAGGAACGTAATGCCGATGATCGATGTGTACGCCGCTGAGGGAACGTTCACTGACAAGCACGAACTCGCCCAAAGCCTGGCGAACGCGGTGATGCGCTGGGAGAAAGTTCCGCCCATCTCGCTCTTCAAGAACAACACCGCCGCCTTTATTCACGATCTCCCGGTTGACGCGATATCGAACGCGGCGGGAGAGAGCAACTACGTACGCGTCCAAGTGCTGACGCCGGTGGGCGTGCTCGATCGCGAAAAGCAACTCGGTGTCGTCAGGGAGCTCACCGATATCGTGGCGGCCGCCTCGGGCGACGCGACGCTCGAGCAACGAACGTGGGTGCTCATTACCGAATCGCCCGAAGGGGGTTGGGGAATAAACGGCCACGCCAACACGAGTGACGACATCGTGCAAGCAGCGCGCAGCGAACTGGCCAAGGGTTCTTCAAGCTAGTCCGAGTTTGCTCTTGGAAGTGCCGAGCGCCTCGCGTGCGGCTCCACCCACCGTTAGGTCGTGCTCGACGGGGCACAACCACCCGACGAAGGTCCGCGTACGTAGACCGCGTGCACCGAAGAGCCGCTCTCGTTCAAGTGCAATATCAAGTTGCACATCTGCGGTTAATGTGCTACCGTCGGTTGCACATTGATATTCCGCGAGGGGGAAGGGTTGAACAGTGACGGCTGAGTTAATGATTGAGCGGGAGATTCTGATCGAGGCACCAGTGGACGTGGTCTGGCGCACTATCACCGAGCCGGACCAGATCGCCTTGTGGTTCGCGGACCGGGTGGAACTCGTCGCCGAACCCGGCGCCCATGGTTACATGCACTTCGGCGAACACGGGGGTGGGCCGGTCGTCGTGTTGGACGTCGAACCTCCGACACGTTTTTCGTTTCGCTGGAACCATTCCCTCGAAGAGGTGCCGGACGCGAGCAACTCGATGCTCGTCGAGTTCACGTTGACTTCCGAGGGCCACGAGCGGACTCGTCTTCGAGTGACCGAGAGTGGCCACGAGTTGCGTGACTGGCCCGACGCGGAAAAGCAGCGCTACGCCAACGACCACCAAGGCGGATGGGCCACGCATCTCGCGCGTCTCGCAACGCTGCTCCAGGAGCGTCCATGACGATGACGATGCTGAGCGACGACGAGTTGGTGTTCGCGGTCGCCGAACCGTCTCGTCGCCGGGTGCTCGATCTCCTCGTGCGCAACGGTGAGGCCAGTGCGTGGAGTTTGGCCGGCCACGTGCCGTTCACCCGCCAGGCCGTTTCTAAGCATCTAGTCGTGTTGGAAGGCGCCGGGCTGGTCAGTCGCCGCAAGCATCGTCGAGAAGTTCTGTACAGGGTGGAACCCGATCGGCTCCATCAAGCCACGCGGGCCATGGCCGAGCTTGCCGCTCAGTGGGACCGGCGACTCGACGCGATCAAACGTCTCGCGGAAGCGGCGCACGCGGAAGCCAAACTTCACGCATCGAAGGAGGGCGCATGAAGGAGAGCCCAAGTTTCACCACTACCTTCACGGTCGAACAGACCCCAGCGGACGTCTTCGACGCGATCTGTAATGTCCGACAATGGTGGACGGGCGAGGTCGAGGGCGAGAGCCACGAGGCGGGTGACGAGTTCTCCTACCGATACTCGGGTTTTCACTACTCCAAGCAGAAAGTCGTGGAGCTCGTTCCGGGCGAGAAAATCGTGTGGCACGTCGTCGATTCGCACCTCGAGGGGCCTGCGGACCCGAGCGAATGGACCGGGACCGATATCGTCTTCGAGATCAGCGTCGCAAAGGACGGGACCGAGGTCCGGTTCTCACATCTCGGTTTGGTGCCCGGGGTCGAGTGTTTCAAGGACTGTTCGAGCGGCTGGGGCTTCTTCGTCAACGGAAGTCTCAAGCAATTGATTACGACTGGTGAGGGACCAATGTCGCCGCCGTGGGCGTGATCACTTTGCCGAGGTCGACCCGGCAGCACGACGTTGACGCTCGATGAACTGATCGCTCGCGTCGGGTCGAGCTAGCGAACCTTCCTGGTTGAGGCACCGCCTGCGCGCGACGTCGTTCGAGCGGAGAGAACCTTATCGAGGCGGCCGGGGCTGAGCGCTCGGTGGGCGAGATCGGAGTCGGCGGGTCGCATGCCGGCGATCAGTATGTCGAGGTGTCGTCGCCACGCGTCGGGGGCGATGGGCAACGTCGCTTCGAGGACGCCGTTGAGTGAGAACATCGACATCGTTACGTCAGTGCTGGTGAGGTCGTGGCGTATGCGACCGTGCTCCTTCGCGTCGGCGAGCAGTGTGGCGATGAGATGGCGAGCGAGTTTGACCATTTCGTGATCCGTGTTCCATAGTCTCGGCAAGCATCCCGCGTGTTCGGCTTGATACGCGCCGGTCGCTTCCAAGAATCGCTCGAGCCCGGTGCCGTCCGGTGAGGTGGCGGCGTCGCGGGCCATCTGAATCGTCGCCCCGAGGATCTCGTGGACCAGGGTGTCGATCAGTGCCTCTTTGGTGGGGAAGCGTCGATAGAGCGTGCCGATGCCCACGCCCGCGGCCCTGGCGATCTCCGTGACGCTCGCGTCGAGCCCCTGCTCGTCAAAGACCCGCACGGCGGCGGCTAAGAGTTGCTCGCGGTGTCGCGCGGCGTCTTTGCGCAACGGCCGCGTGGTGGTGCTCATTGTCGCATCACTCTGACTCGTCGCCGACGAGGGTACCGCCCGCGACGAGACCAAGTTCGGCGTGGGGCATCGTAGCTTCCGTCACGACGGCGGGCGGCCGCACTCTCCCCGGCACGAAGAATGCCGCGATCGCTGCGGCGATTGCGGCCACCATCAACAGAGCAAAGCCGTGGGTGTAACCGGACTCGCGAGGTATCGCGCCCGATCGCACGCCCGACGTCACGATGCTGCTCATGACGGCCGCGCCAACGGAGCCTCCGATTGTTCTGATGTTCGCGTTCATGCCACTCGCGACGCCCGTCTGTTCGGGCGGAACCGCCACGACGACGAGTGCCGACATTGAAGAGAAGGCGAGACCGAACCCGACGCCTTCGACAACCATCGCCACGAGGATCTCCCACTCGGCGGCGTGGGCGAACGTGAGGAGTGCAAAGTTGACAATGCCGATGAGTAGTCCCGTGACGAGCACGGCCTTGCTGCCGAAGCGCTTCGAAAGCGGACCGGAGAGCATGCCGAAGGCGAACATGAAAACACTCAAGGGCAGGAGAATGAGCCCCGACACCGTAATGCTCACCCCGAAGCCGTAGCCCGCGGACCGTGGGGTCTGGAGGAACTCAGGGAGGAACGCGAAGACCGCGTACATGCCAACGCCGAGCAGCAGCGCCACTAAGTTCGTCGTCCACACCGCGGGGATCCTCATCATCTGCATATCAATGAGCGGATGAGCCGATCGGGCTTCGACCACGACCCAGATGACGGCAATGACCGAGGCCGCTAACAAGAGTCCGATCACGCTCGCGGAGCCCCAGCCCCAGGTCGGGGCCTCACTGATCGCGAGAATTCCCGCCACCAGCCACGCCGAGAGAAGGATGACGCCGGGCCAACTCAGTTTCCCGGGAGTGCGAACTCGCGACTCGGGAACAACGACGTGCGCCGCCGCCGCCGTCACTGCCATGACGGCCATGGGAATCCAGAAGAGCCAGTGGTAGTCGAGCGCGTTGACAATCGGCCCGGCGAGCACGATGCCCAGCCCGGCGCCCGCTGCGGCCAGCGCCGCGATGACGCCAATGGCGCCGATGACCTTTTCCTTCGGGAATTCGTCACGGATCAGACCGAACGACAAGGGCACGACACCACCGCCGATTCCTTGGATTACTCGAGCGACGATCATCAAGGTGATCGAACTCGCGATCGCCGCCAACAGCGACCCGATCGTCAGCGCCACGAGCGTGATGACCAGCATTCGTTCTTTGCCGTACATGTCGCCGAGGCGCCCCATGATGGGGGTGAAGATTGCCGCCGACAGAAGGTACGCGGTCAACACCCACGTGACGGTGTTCTGTGAGGTGTGCAGTCCCGCCTCAATGGTGGGCAGGACCGGAATGACCAGGGACTGCAGGAGGGCGTAGCCGCCAACGGCGAGGGCCAAGACGGCGTACGTTGCCTGGTAGGGCCTTCGGGCTTGCTCCTGCGCCATCGCTCGCCTCCGTTACGTATCCGGAGAGATCGCTCCGTATAGCCACAGTAGGCGATTCACAAAGTAAGAGAATGGACCTTAAAGGGATGTGACGATCGGGTCAGCGCCTAACTAAAAACACAATCAGCACGATGATGAGAATGAGGACGACGGTTCCGCCACCTATGTACATTGACTCGCTTCTTTTCGACTGTGCCACCGAGATCGATGTCAGTTCTGAAGGTCGCGTGGTCCGGGCGCTCTTGGTGAAACCCTACTGGAGAGGTGAACGCGATCGAGTCGGAATTTGGTCCATCAGATGTGTTGCAACGACGATCACTTCGACTTTGCGGCCTTCTTCTTGGCCGTGGCTACCTTCTTCACCGGGGCCACCTTTTTCCTGGCCGCGGTTGCCTTTTTTGCGACGCTCTTGTTCGCGCTCGACGCCGTCGCCTTCTTCTTGACGGCGGCAACTTTCTTCGTGGCTACCTTCTTCACCGGGGCCACCTTTTTCCTGGCCGCGGTTGCCTTTTTTGCGACGCTCTTGTTCGCGCTCGACGCCGTCGCCTTCTTCTTGACGGCGGTTCTCTTCTCGGCACTGTTTTTTGCCGTCGCCAATTTGTTGGTTATCGATGTTTTGACAGTGTGCGCGCGCTTTTCGACACGTTTTCCCACTGTCGAGTCACTCACAATGTCGGCTGCTTCGGTGAAGCCCTGTTGGATTCGTGATCCGGCCGCCGCGGCCGCTTCTTCAAGCGTGCCGAGCGCGCTGCCCAGCGCACCAGCGGCGCGGTCAAGTTTGTCGCTCATAATCCTGATGGTACTTCCTCACCATTGTGGCGAAGCATCGACATCGAGTTGGCTCGTTGAACGCTGCTGCGACTCAACGGAGGTGCTTGGCGACTTGATTGACCAACACCGCTAGCCGACGT
>Ga0302320_10022011_pt1 | contig 12616 bp, 13 predicted proteins | sample Bog_T0_3_FD_202130 | JGI IMG/M metagenome (GOLD analysis project Ga0302320, IMG submission 202130) | Peat permafrost microbial communities from Stordalen Mire near Abisko, Sweden - Bog_T0_3 | ecosystem: Environmental > Terrestrial > Soil > Wetlands > Peat | place: Sweden: Abisko, Stordalen Mire...
CGACGTCAGACCGCATTGAGCGGAATTTTCAAATAGCGAACACCGTTATCTTCCGGCTCTGGCAGATGGCCGGCCCGCATGTTCACCTGGACCGAAGGCAGTGCGAGCGGCCGGGTCCTCGAACTCGGCATCGGCGGCGGGCTCAAACTGGCCTTCTATGATCCGGCGCAGGTGGAGAGCGTCACGGGTGTCGATCCCTCCGAAGGGCTTCGGCAGATCGCCAATGCGGCGCCCCGGCCGGCCGGCCTCAAGGTCGAGGTGCTGGAGGGCGAAGCGGAGAACCTGCCATTCGACGCGGGCACGTTCGACACCATCGTCTGCACCTTCACGCTCTGCTCGGTCCAATCGCCGCAGGCCGCCTTGGCCGAAGCGCGCCGGGTTCTAAAACCCGGCGGCCAATTCCTGTTCTCGGAGCATGGCCTGTCGCCGGACCCCAAGGTCCAGCGGTGGCAGCGACGCATCGAAACCTTTTGGACGCCGCTGGCCGGCGGCTGTCATCTGACCCGCCCGGTCGCCACCTCGATCACAGAAGCTGGCTTCTCGGTCGAAACGGTCGAGACCATGTACCTGCCCAAGGCGCCCAAGGTGCTCGGATGGTGCGAATGGGGAACGGCCCGTCCCTCATGACCGTCGACAGGGCGGCCGGGCTGGTTCAGGCCTTCAAACCAGTGGCGCGAGTGTGTTGACTGGAGGCAGGGCAGCCAAACCCGACGAAGGCTGCAACCCAGCCAAAACGGTCAGCTCACTCAGAAGGCGGCTTTTCAGAGCCGGTTTGAGCAAGATCATTGTGTCGGTAGCCTTACTGGTCGATTGGTATCCATGGCAAAGCCTCGATCAACTCCACCTGTCCGAGCTGCGGCGGTCCCGCCAGCAGCTGAAAAGGACAAGTCGGCGGGCGGCGCAATCGACAGCGGACCCGAGCACGCTGCTCATCTGATCGTAGGCATCGGCGCATCGGCCGGCGGTCTTGACGCCTTCCGGTCGTTTTTTTCGGAGATGCCGACCGATAGCGGCATGGCCTTTGTGTTGGTCCAGCATCTGGACCCGGACTACAACAGCGCCCTGGCCGAAATCATCGGCGAATGCACCGCGATGCCCGTCGTCAAGGCCGCCGACGGAACCGTCGCCGCTCCGAACACCGTCGCCGTCATTCCTCAAAACGCCATCCTGAAGATCGAGGGGGGCGTGTTGCGTGTCGCTCTGCCGGAGACGCCAACGGCGCGGCGATCGTCGATCGACACCTTTCTGGTGTCGCTGGCCGAAGATCAGGGTGAAAACGCTGTCGGGATCATTCTCTCGGGGTTCGGAAACGACGGGACGATCGGCATCGAGGCGATCAAGGAGGGTGGCGGCCTGACCCTCAGCGAAGCCGCGTTCGATCACCGCGCCAAGTTTGGCATGCCGCAGAGCGCTACCGCCGGCGGCTTCGTCGACTACGTCCTGATACCCCAGGAGATGCCGGCGCGTTTGCTGGAATATCGAGATTTCAAACATAGAGCGGCGCACCATGTCCTCTCCGAGGCCTCGGGAACGGGCCGGGCTAATCACCTGGTGACCATATGCGCCGTGCTCAACAGCCGCTTGGGCCGTGATTTCGGACAGTACAAGTCCAGCACGCTGATGCGCCGCGTTCGTCGGCGAATGCAGGTGCTCCATATCGAAGACCCCAACGAGTATATCGACCAGCTGCGTAAGCTGCCGAATGAGCCTGAACTCCTGTTCCGAGAAATCTTGATCGGCGTAACCCGATTTTTCCGCGACCCCGCGATGTTTGAAGCCTTGGCCGAGACCGTCTTGCCGGATTTGGTCTCCAAAGGGGGGGCTGACGAACCGATCCGTGTATGGGTAGCTGGCTGCGCGACGGGCGAGGAAGCCTATTCGCTCGCCATCCTGTTCAAAGAGGCGTTGTCGCACGCGGAGTCCCGCCGGCACGTCACGATCTTTGCGACCGATATTGATGATCGGGCCGTCACGGTCGCCCGCGCTGGCCTCTATAGCGATACAATAGAAGCTGATACTACGGCCGCTCGGCTAGAACAGCACTTTGTGAAAGAGGGGCAGCGTTATCGGGTCGCCAAACACATTCGCGAAATGTGCGTTTTCTCCACACATGACCTAGTCAAGGACCCACCATTCTCGAAACTTGACATGGTATCTTGTCGGAACTTGCTGATTTATTTTGAATCCCCACTGCAACAGCGCGTCATTGCAACCTTCCACTACGGACTCAAAGCCAATGGTCTCTTGTGGCTCGGCCCGTCTGAGACCATCGCCGCAAGTACGCGTCTCTTTAAGACGTTCGACAAGCGCAGCCGGATTTTCAGGCGGCTCGATGTCGCCGCCGAAATCCCGCGGGCCCCGTCAAGCAGCCGAATGAGCGCCGCGTCTCCCACTCAGCGAAGCGTTGAGGCCGACAGCATTGACGCCCAGGCCACGCGGATGATGGCGCAATACGCACCGGCCTACATCGTTTTCGACGGCCAGCACGAGATTCAGCGGTTCTCGGGACCGGTCGCGAAATTCATGGAACCGGTAAGCGGCGGCGCCAGCCTGAACCTCTTTCGGATGCTGCACGCCCAGCTGCGGGCGCCGGTCCGGAGTCTCGTCCGCAAAGCGCTCGAAGAGCAACGGCCGATCCAAGAACACGTCACCTTCCAGGTCGCCAGCCAGGCTCACATTATAAATCTGATAGCCGAACCGATGGCGGAGCCGGTGGGGGGGCAGCGATGTCTACTGCTCGCGTTCCAGGAACTTGCGCCGGCCGCGGCATCAAGTGTTCCCGATAAGCCTGACCATAACGAGCTGATCGCGGCGCGCGAGAAGCTGCAGACCATCACTGAGGAACTCGAGACGGCAAACGAGGAATTGCAAAGTTCCAACGAGGAATTTCAATCGGTCAACGAGGAGCTTCATTCCACGGTTGAGGAACTGGAGACTTCGAAGGAAGAATTGCAGTCGATTAATGAAGAGCTTCATACCGTCAACGCAGAACTGAATAACCGGGCTGATAGCCTCGTCCGGTCCAACAGCGACCTTGCTAACCTGTTCGATAGCACGTCGATCGCCACGCTATTCCTCGACAACGGATCGCATATTCGAAGATTCACGCCTGCGATCACTGAAATTTTCAACGTGCGAGAAGGCGACGAAGGTCGCCTGATCAGCGATTTCGCGTCCCGTCTGGCTGGCTCTGCCCTGACTCAAGACATCGCCACGGTGCTGCGTGATCTTGGGTCGATTGAACGCGAAGCCGAGTCAAAGGATGGAACAGCGACCTATCTCGTTCGCGTCAAGCCATACCGCGACCTCAACAACATCATCGACGGTGTCGTCATTACCCTGGTCGATATTTCGGAACGCAAAAAGCTGGAGCGCGATCAGGCCCACCTCGCGGCCATCGTCGCCTCCTCCGAAGACGCGATCATCAGCCACGATCTTGAGGGTACGATTACAAGTTGGAACGCGGGAGCGGAGAAGATCTACGGCTATACCGCGAGCGAAATGATCGGTCAGCCAATGTCGACCTTGCTGGATGACGTGCAGATCGACGAATGGCCGGACAATCTGGCGCGCCTGCGCCGAGGTGAGCCCGTCACCGATATCGACATAAGCCGGGTGACCAAAGGCGACCGGGTAATCTACGTCTCACTGACGATCTCGCCGATGCGGGACTCGCAAGGCGTGATCATTGGAGCGTCAGCGGTGGCGCGCGACATAGCCACACGGAAACTCGCTGAAAAGCACGCTGAGATGCTGATGGCCGAACTCGATCATCGGGTGAAAAACATTCTGGCAGTCGTCTCGTCAGTGGTTACCCAAACGCTCAGGGCAGGGGGGACCGCCGAGGCCGCGAGGGCCGAGATCGAAGGTCGGATCCAGGCGATCTCGCGCGCCCATGGCCTTCTGACCGAACTTGGCGGCGTGGAAGGCTCTCTGCTCGAACTTGTTGCAACTGAGTTGCGGCCCTTCAGGCAGCGCGAGAACGTCGTGATCTCAGGCGCCGATGTGATGCTGTCGTCGAGGGCCAACCTGAGCCTGGCATTGGCGATCCACGAATTGGCGACGAATGCAGCCAAATACGGAGCCCTTTCGACCGACGAGGGGCATCTCGAAGTGACCTGGCGCGTTACGGGAGATAATGGGAAGCCAGAGCTTGAAATCATGTGGCTAGAAACCGCCGGGCCGCCTGTCGCTCCCCCCTCCCGCCGAGGCTTCGGAACGAAGCTCATTGAGCTCAGTCTGGTTCGCGGGCTGAAGGCCAAGGTGAACCGTGAATTCCTCGAAGCGGGAGTTCGATGCCGGATTTCGGTGCCGTTTACCGAGGACATCGGTCGCGTCCGTTCCGCCGACGCCTCGGAAACGCCACCACGATGACGGATGGGGTAGCGAGGTTGCGTGTGCTCGTGGTCGAAGATGAGCCTCTGATTGGAATGGACATCGAGGACGCCGTCGAAGGGCTTGGTCATGAGGTCGTCGGACCGATAGCCGAACTCGATGAAGCCTTGGAACTGGCCACAATCGCGGCGCTCGGTTGCGCGATCCTCGACATCAACATCCTCGGCGGCAATTCCTATCCAGTCGCTGACATACTCCTGAAGCGTGGCGTGCCGGTGTTGCTGCTGAGCAGCTACCGTGAGGAGACGCTGCCGGTGAGACTGCACGAAGAGGCGCGGCTTCCCAAACCCTTCACAGGCGCGCAGCTGGATAAGGAAATACGCGATCTATGCGCCAGAGCCGTAAATTCTGGTCAATAGGAACGCACTAGGCAGGTTTTCGAAAGGCGCGGTCGTAAGCCTCAAGGTGGTGCCGTTGGCACGAGGTCCGCGGCGAGCTTACCTTGCTGGCGCATAGGTGTGCTCGGCTATGACGAAAGACTTCCCCATCGTTTGTGTCGGCGGCTCCGCCGGCGGGCTCGACGCCTACACGCGGCTGCTAAAAAATCTGCCTGCCGACATGGGTGTCGCAATCGTCATTGTAAATCACCTGCGGACCATGGCGACGATGCTGGACGAAATTCTCCCGCGCTACACGCCCATGCCAGTAGAGCTGATCACAGACAGGTTGGTGGTGCGCCCAAATTGCGTATTCATCATTCCGGAAAAGCGGGATCTTCACGTCCTGGACGGGGAATTCCGACTAAAGCCGATCTCAAAGCCAAGAGGTTGGCCCGACGTCATCACGGTCTTTCTGCGCTCCCTGACGGAGAACTGGACCGGCCAGCTGATCGCCGTCATCGTTTCGGGCTATGATGGAGACGGGGCGGCGGCGCTGTGCGGGATAAGAGACGTTGGGGGAATCACGATCGCCCAGAAGCTCGATACAGCCGTTCAGCCTGACATGCCGCAGAGCGCCATCGACAGCGGCTGCATCGATTTCATTCTTTCGCCCGAAGAGATCGCGCAGGAAATCCGGAGAATCGCGGACGGGGACCTGACCGTTCGCTGATTTCTCCTCGAATGTACCTAACCCACATGCCCGCCACGCCCACTAAATGGCCTTTGAAGATGGGACGGCCGGCTTCATCGGAATCCGCAGAAACCGGCCAGCGTAGTCAGGCGTCGTCGATTAGTCATTGTGATAGGACCGCGCGTCGCCAGCGCCGGCCTATCGGGTCGCAACAGTGGAAAGGACCTGCACGCTATGCTCGTCGCTCGTGCTGATTGGACGCCACTGGGAAACGCCGACGAAGGCAAACCGGTCGCAGACGGTTCCGTGCATGTAGCCGTTCTGGAGGCTGCCCGCGCGCTATGACCAGCCGGTCAATTTTCTAAATATTTACCAACCTAGCTTTGATTGAAGTGGCTTAAAGAACGCCGTTCTGCTGCGTGTCGTTTGTATAGGCGATAGGATAGAGGCTGTTTATGCCCATCTATACATTAACCCTCTTGAACGCCGACGAGAGAGTTCATAGCAAGGATGAATTGCACGCTCGCGACGATAGTCAAATTGCCCAAATAGCCAGTAGAATCCGCCATCCACACCCCATAGATATTCATGACGCAACTCGGCATGTCTTACGCGTTCCGCCGTGGAAACAAGCAGACCACTCATAACACGTTGAAATTATTACGTTATTTCCGATAATGTTGATTAGACGCGAAATTACGAATGATTTCAAATAGTTGGCCTCTGTCGCCCTCAGCCGGCTCCCCTGCTCCCAGTTCGTTGGCGCGGACGACGCGTTTGGGAAGGGCTTGAGCGGCCGGGCGCCCAGCGGCACAATGGGCCTCCGAACGGATTGGAGTGTCTCCCGTGACGATGATCAACCGCGAACCGTCCACAGACGAACTCGCGGGCGTCGAGTGGTGGAATTCACTTTCTGAGCCGCGGCGAGCCGACTGGCTTCAACTGGCCGAAACAGTCAGACCGGCTGAAGCCTGGGCTGAGTTCAAACGGCGAACCCTTCTGGCCAACTGCGACGACCGGACGCCTGCCGACCAGGTTGTGTAGTTCCGCGCCAATTTCCGATAACCGGCGTGCCAGTTAGCGTACATTCCTGCCCGTTCTATGGCGTGGCCCCTTGATCGTCGCCGAGCAACTCCAGCAGCCCTATGCCCGCAGACTGCCTGCTTCTGCAATCTGGCTGACGAGCAGGTCAATGCGCGCCTCCTGGGCGTCCGCCGGGATGCGGCCGCCGCGACGCAGGACCGCCAAGCCATGCAGCGCGGCCCAGGCGACCTCCGTCCGCAGTTCGGGATGGGCGTCAAAGGGTTTGATCGCGCCAACCAATTCACCAAACGCCGCCTTCAGGTCCGGCGGTGTTTCTTCGCTGGCGAACTTCAGGTCAATCGGCAACACGAACATGGCCTCATAGAGCGCCGGCCGTTCAGCGGCGAAGGCCAAGTAGGCGCCGCAGACCGCCCTTAACGCCAGCCCCGGCTCATCAGCGCCCGACCGCGCGTGCTGTAATTGCGCGGCGAGGTCCGCGAAGCCCTCGATGGCGACGGCGCGAACGATCGCGTCCTTGCCATCGAAGTGGCTGTAAAGCACCGGCTGGCTGTACTCCACGAGCTGGGCCAGTCTGCGCGTGGTGACGGCGTCCCACCCCTCGGCCTCGGCGAGATCGCGTGCGGTGGCGACGATCAAATCATGGCGCTGGGCGCGTTCTCGGTGACGGCGGGCTGCAATGGACATGTGAATCTTTTACCGCCGAACGGAAATCTGTCAACGCTAGATATTGTCGTTGACACGTTTTCTAGCGGTGATAGATACTCGGCCGTCCTAAAGGAAAGACCACCATGCTCACGACCGCTGCTTCCATCGTCTCCGGCGCGATCGGCGTCGGCATCATCTTCCTCGGCGCCCGGTTCGTCGTCGCGCCCAGGGCGGCCGCCGCCGGCTACGGCGTGCCCGTCGCACCGGCGGCCGACCAATCCCCTGGCCGCGATCCCTACCCTTGGCTCTATGTCAAAGGGGTGCGCGACATCGCCTCTGGACTCTTCCTCTTCATCCTGCTGGCCAACCACGCGACGCACCTGCTGGGCGCCTTCATGGCCGCCGCCACCCTCATTCCGGTTGGCGACGCCGTGATCGTGCTTCGCAGCGGCGGAAGACGCGCCGCCGCCTTCGGCATCCACGGCGTCACCGCCGTCGTCATGCTGGCCGCCAGCGCGGCCCTACTCATGGCCTGACCCAACTTCACCCCCTCCCAGCCTCTCGACACTGGAGCAACCCCATGACCCTCTTCGGTATCCCCGCCGCCACACTGGTGGCATGGCCCCTCGTCCTGGCCTTTCTCGGCGCCGGCGTCGTCAACGCCGTCGGCGCGGGCGCGATCAAGGACGACTTCGTCCGCTGGGGTTATCCGCGCTGGTGGAATCTGGTGACCGGCGCGCTGGAGGTGCTGGCCGCCGGGTTGATCGCCTTGCCAGCCACGCGGTTCGCCGGTCTTGGCCTTGCAGTCGTCATCTGCGTCGCGGCCGTCGCCACCGTCGTCTGGAAGAAGGAGTACGGCCACGCTACGCCCGGCGTCGTGCTGACGGCCTTGTCCGCACTCGATTTCGCGCTGCTGGTCGGCTGATGGGCTAAGGTGGCCTCACGCGACGGAGATCACGGGTTGCCGATGAAGCCGACGTTCCGCGATGCACAAAAGGTCTACCTTTCGTCCGCTCTGTGTGACCCTCAGATCCTCACGCGCTCGATCTCATCGAGGCTCACTTGGTCGGAGCGCCGATCGTAGAGCTGAGTCGTGCGCGTTGAGCTATGGTTCGCCATCGCCGCGGCTGTTTCGAGCGCACCGCCGTTCTTGAGGTAGGCGGTGATCCCGGTGGCGCGGAAGGTGTGATTGCCGATTTTGGTCTCGATTCCGGCGCCGGCCGCGCGGCGGCGGATCATGGCATAGGCGTTGGCCTGGGGCAGCGGCGAGACCGTGAGTTCTCCCCTCCCCCGCGCGATCGTCCGAAACAGCACTCCCTTGGGATCGTCCGCGAGGCCGCAGCCGTCGATATAGGCGTGCAGGTAGTCCTCTAGAAAATGGTGGCATGGCATTTCGTGGACCTTGCCGCCTTTTTCATGGAGCCGCACCCACAGCCGCCGGTTCTGGATATAGACGTCCTCAACCTTCATTCCGAGCGCCGCGCCGATCCGGGCGAAGCTGAACACCATCAGGCCAATCAGCGCGCGATCGCGCAGGCCTATTGGCGTGGAGGCATCGATGGAGTCGAGCAGCGCCCTCGCCTCGTCGGGCGCCAGCACCGGCGTCTTGCCGCGCTTGACGCTATGGGCCGGCCCGCGCACCGAGGCGGCCGGGTTGGTCGGGATCACCTGGCCGATCACCAGCCAGTCGAACAGACGTCGCACGGCCGCCAGCCGCAGCTTGGCGGTCGGCGCGGAGCGCGATCGGGTCAACGCTTCGATGTAGGCGGCGACGTGGAGCGGCTGGACGGCCACGATCGACGTGACCCCCCGCCTCGGCGTAGTCGACGATCTGCCGTGGCTCGGTGCCGGCGTCGCTGTGGAGGACGCGAACCTCCGTCTTCGGCAACCGAAGCTCCTGACGAATGTCCTCGAAATAGTTCGGCTCAGTCTTCTTCCCCTCGCAGACGATGAGGATGCGGTCGAAGGTGGCGCGGTCACCGCGCTTACGCTTGAGTTCCTGAGCGAGCCGCTCCCTTCTGTGCCTATTGCGTGCCAAGGCCCGTCTCTAACCTCAGCCGGTGGGGCAGCATTGGGATCGCGCCATAGCGCCCCGCGCGATAGCCGCGATCGAGAGCTTCATCCTTCCGAGCGGAGTAGTCCGTTAGGGGCGTGAGATACGAGGCGAGATTTTTGCCCTTCTCGACAAACCAAACTTGGTCGCGCCGCAGCAGACTACCTTCCAGCAGTGAGGAGTCGTGCGAGGTGAAGATAAGCTGCGCGCCCATCGTGTTGATTTCCGGATCGTGGAACAGCCGCACGAACTGGCGAACCAGCAACTCGTGAAGGCTGCGGTCCAACTCATCGATCACTAGCACCTGACCGCGCTGGATGATCTCGAACAGGGGGCCGGCCAGGGCGAAGAGTTTCTGGGTCCCGTCCGACTCGTCCTCGAATTCCATGTCTGCAGTGGTTTCGCCAACGCGGTGCGTGAAGCGCGGCCTGAGGATGCGGCCCTTCTCGACGCGATGTTCCGAGACGCCGCCGTCTGCGGCGTTGATCTGGAACATGGCCTGCACGCCTTCCATCTCATGTGCTTGAATGGCGGCGATCGCGATGTCGGCCGACGACAGGAAGTCGACTACCCGGCGCTCCCAGATCGGGTCCTTGATCTTCTCGGTCGTGAAGACGTCAGGGATCATCTGACCTGACTGAATGATGTGAAGGCCTTCTGCGAACCAACGGTAGAGCGGGGCCAGCGCTTCGCTGTTCAGCTGAACCGCTGTCGAGAGGAACAATGCGTTGGGACGCGTGGCGTCCCGCCAGACTTGCTTTGAGCCTTTCAACCCGGTTCCGAGTTTAAACTCTTCCTTGCCGGTCAGCTTGTCCCACCTGCGGTCAAACCAAACCGACGGCTTCGCGGATTGGTAGACGAGGAGCCACTCGGCAGTGATCCGCGCAGGCGTGGCTTCGAAGCCGTACTGGTAGCGAACGCCATCAATCAAGACCGTAACCTCGAAGAGGCACGGCTCGTCCTTTGTCTCTGGGGCCAGCCGGAAGGGCTGAATGTTGAAGGTCGATTGTGGTGGCAGCGACGCGGACTCGACCACAATTCCGCGCATCAAGGCGAGCCCGCGCAGGAAATTGCTCTTCCCGCTCGCGTTCGGCCCGTAGACAACAGCCGAGCGCACGACGCGAGGCAGGCCCGGAATGCCCGTCATCATCGTGTTGCCAGGGAGGGTCTTGTCGGTCGAGGCGACGAACGACATCGCGCTTTCGCCCTTAAAGGATCGAAAGTTGCCCAGTCTGAATTCTATTAGCATGACCACCTCACGAGGTCATTATTGTGGAAAATCCGCAAAAAGTCAAGTTATTTCTGCCGCGGATGCGCTATCAGTGGGTTCCTTGGCGCCCAGAAGGCGCGCCCATTCCGCAAGGATGATCGCGTCTATGGGCACGAGCCGCGCGCCATAGGCGGTTTCCAGGACGGTAAGTTCCGCCAGCTTCGCAGCGGTAAGGACAGGGTCCGTCCTTTTGCGACGCTCCCAACCCCTTCGCTTCTCAAACATCGTCATGGCGCTGATGTGGATGTCCGCCGGCGCCATGCTGGCGAACCACGCCCGGACGTTGGCGTTCCCGGTTGGAGAAAGCTCCTTCAGGACATTTTCATCGAGCAAATAAGCCGTCACGGGATCTGGCGAGGCTCGATCGGCTCGCCATCACCTTCCACATCCCAGACGCCCGACGCGGCCATGTCGCCCAGCATGCGCTTGACGCTTCGCGCCGGCAGTGGCCGGCCGGCCTTGGGATAGACCTGGGCGTATTCAACAGCGGCCTCGACCTGAGCCGGCGTCAGCCCGGGGTAGTCCTCCACGATCTCGGCGATGGTCTGACCGCGTGTCAGCGCCGCGATCTCATAAACAGGCACGTTGATTCCGCGAAGGACCGGCTCGGCATTCGCTGCTTCGCCGACCTGTGTCTTTATATCCTGCAGGCGCTTCAGCCGCTCGGCGATGCGGCGGTCCACGTCCACGAGCTGGAACGTCATGACACCAATCTCCAGACGATGGGCGTCCGTCGATAGCCGCCGCATCGCCTCGTAGACCTCCCGGCGACCGGCCGGGGTCAGCTTGCGCTCGACCTCGCCCGAAATGGCAAGGAAGCGCAATTCCGCAGGCCCCACCTTGCGTAGGCGGGTCTTGCCGCGACGCTGGAGCTTGGCCTTGATGACGCCCCGGTCAACGGCGCGATTGATCGCGGTGTTGGATTGCTCCACCACATAACCCGCTTCGTTCAGAGTCAGGCTGACTGCGCTTTCCACCGAGGCCTCCTTTAAAGTCATCCCAAGATAGGGATGTATTATGTTCCGGGCAAGGGGAGTCGTTTTGGGGCGCAGCTTTACGGGCGCCCTCGCCCCGGCTCTCTGCAGGCGGCGTGTCCACACGCGGACATGTCCACAACTCCACGCGTGGTCGGCCTGGTGTTGGCGTCGCCCATGATTGGGCGGTTTATCCCGTTCAATCATGTCGAGCCCCGGCGGGGAGCTAGGGCCGGGTCAAACCCTCGCCCTTGGGCGACCCGCCCTGCGGCGCGGAGCCACGCGCAGGCGTAGCCGGGCATGGCGAGCGGGGTTGAGGCGGACCTGGCCCCCCTGCCCTCTTCCCGTTGCCGCGTTCCTGGATCCAAGGGATCCAGTGTGGCCGCCTTGGCGGGGCAGCCGACGTGCAGAATGCCGCAACTTGCGCAACTTGCGCAATTCGCGCATATTGAAGGCGAAGAAGGGAGTTCCCCTATGGCGGCGACAGTTCCAGCCTCAGAGTTCACCCGAAATTTTGGGCGCTATCGGATGCAGGCGCAGCGGGAGGCCGTAGCGGTGTCGAGTCACGGCCAGGTCACCGGCTACTTTATCGGGCCAGATGACTATGAGGAGTTTAAGCGCTTCCGGGAGCAGCGCCACAGCTTCGCGACCGAGGAACTTTCGGACGAAAAGATCAAGGCGATTGCCGGGTCGCGCATGGATCCCCGACACGCACACCTCGACGCCCTGCTCGATCCGAAATAGCCCAGGCACACGGCGACGATCCCGACGCCGGAGGCGGGCCTAGTCATTTCCTATGCCTACCTTTGGCGCCGAGAGCACCAAGCTGGCCAGGACGAAGGGCTTAAAGATCGCCCGAGCGTGATCGTCTTGAGCGTTGAGCGCCAGGAGGACGGCGCGACGATCGTCACGGTGCTGCCGATCACGCACAGTGCGCCCACCAGGCCGGGCGCCGCCGTCGAAATCCCCACGCCCGTCAAACGCCATCTTGGCCTCGACGATCAGCGTTCCTGGGTGGTTGTTGCCGAGGGCAACGAGTTCCTGTGGCCCGGGTACGATCTCAGAAAGGTCCCTCACAAGGATCGTTACGATTACGGCTTTCTGCCGCCAGGGTTTTTCAATCAGATCCTCAAAGCCTTCCTGGCGTTGCACCCGGCCGGCAGCCTCGCCACCGTCGGCACTTGCGCGACCATTCTCATGAACGGTCTATCGATGCACCGTGCG
>Ga0302320_10022012_pt1 | contig 12616 bp, 11 predicted proteins | sample Bog_T0_3_FD_202130 | JGI IMG/M metagenome (GOLD analysis project Ga0302320, IMG submission 202130) | Peat permafrost microbial communities from Stordalen Mire near Abisko, Sweden - Bog_T0_3 | ecosystem: Environmental > Terrestrial > Soil > Wetlands > Peat | place: Sweden: Abisko, Stordalen Mire...
CAAGGGATGTTTTGCATAGAAAACTATCAACCTGTGGAGATGATGGGTAGCGAAGATAGTTTATATTATGAATATATAGATATTACCATCAGAAAATGTGACCCCACGAACACAACAGTTCCATGTAAATCAGATGCTGAGATTTCACAGTTCATAAATTCGCATGACTTCACTATGACCTTAACATCCTATGCAGTGAATAGTTTGAATTATGATACTCCATTAGATCAGCATGGGAATTATTACACAGTTCCTGCGAATGACCAATCCAAGGCACAAATCTATTTTTTTTTCCAACATCTATATGTTGATACTGATGAAGGAGTAGTTTTCGAAGATGTGCAATCCCAACGTGCCATGACAAAATCCGATGAAAAAACCTATTTTGTTCAAATTGACTCGAATTTGAATTTCATCGAAGTGATTTTCGCAGTGGATAAGATCGTGCAATATTATGAACGGAGCTATGATAAATTGCAACAAGTATTAGCACAAACAGGAGGCGCGTTACAAATCCTTATCATTGCAACTTTGATCTTAACGAGGCCTATTATATATTTCAATTTTTTTAGAGATTTGGGAAATGAATATTATGATTTCGAAATCCAGGAAAAAGGCTCAGAGAAACCTGTACGTAAAAAACTTCAAATTAGTTTCTTTGAATATGTTTATTCATTTTTCCGGGTTAATGATAAAGAATTAGTGGCTAAAAGGAAAATCTTTGATCAATCTAAAGGTTTATTGAATCAAAGCCTAAGTTTGAGTGAAATTCTTAGCAAAATCGCAGAACTAGATAAATTGAAATTTCTGCTTTTCGATAGCAATCAATTGCTTCTCTTTGAATGCATTCCTAAGCCAATAATTGGTGCCGATTATTTATTAAAGAAACCTTTGGATCGAAGAAAAAACCTCTCTTTTGCCGAGGTGAGAAAATTAAATGAAAGTTTTTTTCAAAGGAAAAATAATTTCAAAGCTCAAGAAATTGAAACCGCGTATCAAAAAGTACGAGACAAAAGATTCAAAACTGAAATCGATGCGAAAATGCTCAAGGTTGTGGAGATGAAAACAATGGGATCACCTTTAAAAAATCCAGAGTCGGGAAATATGAAATTGAAATCCAAATTAAGGAAAGTCGATCGAAGAGAAAGAGAAGAAGAAAATGAAAAGGAAAATAATGGCAAGGAAAAAAACATCACGGAAAATTCTCAGAGCTTTAGACCGATCCTGCCCAAAAGTGAAGAGGAAGATGAGACCATGGTTCGTGAGAGTCCCACACTTTACATTCCACATATAGATGTCAGCTCAATTTTGAAAGACTTGCAATCGTTGGAGAAAACTAAAACAAAAAATAAATTTGGATAGACAAAATTTCCATTTTAAGAAGAATTGAAATTAAAAAATCAAAAATGGAATCGGTATAAAATTAACATATTAAAATAAATAAATTGGTTTTCTTTTAATTTCTTCATTTCATATTTAATAAATAATTTTTAAACCCTATTTTCCTCATGCACAGATATTTCCAAACTTTTATTTGGTTCTTGTCTCTTGTCGATTTCTTTGGAATCACCCCCAGTTCCCGAATCACCTTTAAAAATAATCGCATTTATAGTTCATGCGCTGGAAGAACCATGACCGTAATTGTGATATTCTCATTTTTCGGCTCATTTTCCTATTTCGGTTTAAATATGATGACCCGTAGCAGTCCCAACACTATCATTGCGGACGAATATAAAGACACTCCCGATTATCTGAACATTACAAAAGACAACTTTTTTTTGGCTTTCGGGTTAAAATCTCAAAACGGCTCGTATGATTCTGATCTGAGTATTTTTGTGCCCCAACTTTCGATAGTTGCCAAGAATAAGAGCAATGTCAATTTAAACAATAACACTGCAGTAAGCATAGGCCTTTGCGATATAGACAACGATGTGCCTAAATCTCCTCAATTACAGGAATATTTCCAGGTTAATTCAATCCAAGGGATGTTTTGCATAAAAAACTATCAACCTGTGGAGATGATGGGTAGCGAAGATAGTTTATATTATGAATACGTAGATATTACCATCAGAAAATGCGACCCCACGAACACCACAGTTCCATGTAAATCAGATGCTGAGATTTCACAGTTCATAAATTCGCATGACTTCACTATGACCTTCACATCCTATGCAGTAAACAGTTTGAATTATGAAACTCCATTAGATCAGCATGGGAATTATTACACAGTTCCTGCCAATGACCAATCCAAGGCACAAATCTATTTTTTTTTCCAACATCTATATGTGGATACTGATCAGGGGATCATTTCCAAAGATGTGCAATCCCAACGTGCCATGACAAAATCCGATGAAAAAACCTACTTTGTTCAAATCGACTCGAATTTGAATTTCATTGAGGTGATTTTCGCAGTGGATAAGGTCGTGCAATATTATGAACGAACATATGATAAATTGCAACAAGTATTAGCACAAACAGGAGGCGCGTTACAAATCCTCAGCATTGCGGCTCTCATCCTAACTAGACCAATTATTGATTTCAATTTCTATAGGGATCTAGGTAATGAATATTTCGAATTCGAAATCCCCCAAAAGGGCACAGAAAAAGTTGTCCGTAAAAAGCTTGAAATAAGTTTCCTTGAATATATTTATTCCTTTTTCCGCATTAATGATAAAGAATTGATAGCCAGAAGACGAATTTGGGATCGGTCTAAATCTTTATTGAATGAAAATCTGAGCTTAGGTCAAATTCTCAATAAAATAGCAGAACTTGATAAAATGAAATATCTGCTCTTTGATAGCAATCAATTGTTATTATTCGAATTCATTCCAAAACCAATAATAACAGCAGATCAAGTCCAAAATAATCCTTTGGATAAAAAAAAAACCCTCTCTTTTTCAGAGGTGAGGAAATTAAATGAAAGCTTCTTTCTCAAAAAAACCAATTGGCATGCACATGAAATGAAGACCGCCTATCAAAGTCTCAGAGAAAAAAGGGCAAAAACAGAAATCGATGCGAAAATACTCAAAGTTGTTGAAATGAAGACTTTGGGCTCCAAACTTGGTGATATAAACATCAAAGGCCAAGAAAATAAACCAGATGGATCAATGATCAAATTGGTGAAATTTAAGCAATATGCTGAAAAAGTAAGGGAAGATTTCAAGGAAAACGATAGCAAGGAAAAGAAGGGCTTCATAGATAATTCAAATAGCTTTAGACCGATTTTGCCCAGAAGTGAGGAGGATGATGAGATAATAATTCGGGAAAGTCCCACACCTTATATCCCGCATATCGATGTCAGTTCAATCTTGAGGGATTTGGATTCGTTAGACACGAAGAAAGAACTGAATAATACTAAGAAGAAATAACAAAATTTATTAAAATTTAAGAAAGAACGAAATAAAACTAAGAAGAAATAACAAAATTTAAGAAATTTTACTTTAGGAGGATTTTATTAAAAAAAATTTATTAAAAAATTTATTAAAAAAATTTATTACGGTAAAAAAAAAACAAATTATTAAAAAAAAACAAAAAAAACAACTACTTTCTTAATTATAAAAGTTTAATATATATTCCAATATAAACAAGTTTTTTTTCTCAATAAAGAAAAGTGCTGAATCGTCTAGATTTCTTCGAGCTCGTGCCTGAGGCTTTCAATGGGATTAGCACTGGGACATCACTAATGTCCAAATGAAAGACATTGCTTTGCTTATTATTATGCCCTGGCCCATAGAGCTCCCTTGGACTATAATCATTGCCTTGATTATTGCCTTTTGAATTATTAGTGATTATTATGGTATTTTGGATCTGAACCTTCTTATTAAAATCGTTAGTTTTTTTCCTGAAATCATTAGAATTATTATGGCTGTTGAAATTGATAATGGCCGCATTGAGCGAATTTTCCTTATTTTCTTTGAATCGATGCGCTTCGGTCATGATCTTCTCAATATAAGAGGTCATTTCTCTTTTATTGAGTTTTTTCTCGGTTTTCGTTCGTGATCCGGAATTCACTTTGTTGTTTTTTTTATTGATTTTTTCAGAGAAATTGTTGTTTTTTTTGTGAGGCACATTATTATGAGTCACATTATTATGCAACACATTATTATGAATCACATTATTATTATTATTATGAGTCAAATTATTATGAGACACATTATTTTGATAATTTTTATTGGTGGAACTGATGTTTTTTTCATTGAATAACTTGTTGAGGATATTCTGATAGACATGATGGAAATTTTCGTGTTTTTCTTCAGATGGGGTTTGCTGAACGGTTTCTTCAGCTCGGATCTCATAACTGTTCAGATTTTTATTGCTTTCAGAGAAACTGAATTGTTTTTCCTTTTTTTTCCGATGCAAAATCAAAGGCTTGTTAAAAATCTCATCCTCGGTTTCAAAAATCAATTTCTTCTGAATTCCAATATCATTCTCAGTCTTATTTAATCTCTCTTTTTCCTTCTTATAATTAGAAGATCCAATGAAACTCTCAATTTCCGCTGATTTGCCATTATTACTATAATTCGAACTATCATCATTATTACTATAACTATTTCTATTATTCATATTATTACTATGAATATTGTTATTTATGTTGAATTTGGGTGATAATTCGCCCTCATCTTCACTATGAATCGTTTGGAAATCGCCTGCTTCAATCGTTGTTAATTTCGTGACTCTCCTATCACTCAAATTCGTAGTCATGGGACTCACAGAAAAGCTCACAATATCCTTTGAACTCGTATATTCAAGTCCTTCTGTGACCCCTTGAGACCCTCCTTTCCTCATTTCTTCAGTTAATTCCCTTGTGAGAGTTTCTAAATTCACTAATGGATAAGGTTTGCTGAAATCTATGCTATTGAAATCGAATTCCAAAGGCTTTTCATGAGATATTAGAGACTTGGAACGCATGGTGATTGGGTCAATTTGATTGATATCTCCAGAATTGCGTTTTTGTTGAGAAAATTCCACTTTCATCTCATCTTTGAAGGATTTCTTACGGGGATAAACAATTGAATCCATTTGGGGCTTGGTTTTGAGATGGCTGGAAAATAAATTCAGATGAGAAGGAGAATCTTCATATTGGAAATAATTCGATTGTTTGGTCGAATAAGAGTCGAAATCTATGAGGTGATTCATTTTTGGGGGAAAACTATGAATAATTAAGAAAATTGAATTTTTTACTTTCAGTTAAAAATCATCAAATTTATTGAATTTTATTGATTTCCTTTTATTTTTATTGATTTTTGTTTGATTTTTATTGATTTCTATTGATTTTCTTTTATTTTTATTGATTTTCTTTTATTGTCATTGATTTTTGTTTGATTTTTATATAATTTTTATTGATTTTTATTGATTTTTATTGATTTTTATTGATTTTTTAGTGATTTTTTAGTGATTTTTATTGATATTTATTGATTTTTAGTGATTTGTTTTTATTTTTTATTGATTTTTTATTGATTTTTTATTTGATTTTTATTGATTTTTTATATGATTTTTATTTATTTTTTATGATTTTTATTGATTTTTATTGATTTTTATTGATATTTATTGATTTTTTAATAATTTTTTCAGCTCTCATTAAATTCTTTAGAACTTTAAATGCATGCCAACCTCTTCGAAAACGCTCAAAATCAGTTTCGCATCCTCATCTTTCATGGTCCTTAAAGAAACCGCGATTTTGGTGCTTTTGGTTTGTTTCAAGGCATATCTCAACCCTTCGCTTAAGATAAAAGGGATGGAATCCTTGAATTGTTTAAGATCTCCATTCTGTTGTTTGATATCAGCGATTTCACAAACGATGCTTTCGATTTGTTGTTTATTGAGTTCTAATAAATGTTGATAAAATTCGATGCTTTGGTCTTTTTTGGTGTTTTCACAGGCGAGACTCTAATTTTTTTTCAGATTTCAAGGATTTTCTGAGAAATTACCTTAAGTTCTTGATCTTTGGAATCATAATTGATGATTTTCTTATTCATTTCCTCTTTTTCTTGCTTCAAATTATCGATTTCCTTATTCAAAGAATCCTTTAATTTATTGAATCTTCGGCTTTCTTGATCCAATTTCGTATTCAATTCTTCCTTCAAAACCTTTTTTTCCTTCTTAAGTTTTTCTATTTCCAATTCTTTATGTTTCAATTCTTCCTCTAATTCATCAGTATTGACCTTTTTTTTTCATTTTATAGAGAAATTCCATTAATTTATGAGGAAATTCATATTAATTTATAAGGAAAATTACTGAGGAAGTGGCTTGAATTATACTTATTGTTTCTTTTTCATTGCCAGGCTTCTTTTGAAGCAATTCATCGACATTTTGGGTTTGGCCTTTCAATTCTCGACTTATGGAAAACAATTGTTCTTCGAGAATTCGTTCCAATTCCTTGTTTTTCCGTTTCAAATTCACCACTTCATTCAAAACTAAATTGATTTCATGTTTTAATTTCAATTCGTTTTCTCGAAATTTCGTGTTTTCCTTTTGAGAAAATCCCTGTTTTTTTAAAATTTTCTAATAAAATTACGGTTTTCAAAGCTTTTTTCTGTTCTTTTTTCTTCCGGATCAATTTATCTTTGCTTTCCAAGGTATTTTTCAATGATTCCTCATTATAATCTTTGCTAAGAAGCTTATAATCGAATTCTCGTTTTAGGCTTTCTGCATCTCTCGAGATATTTTCCTTCATTTGTTCGGCTTCAAATCTCAAACTTTCCAATTCCTTGATAGAACTCAATAATTTATCTCTTTCCTCCTTCATTTGTAATAAAGAAAGCCTCGTTTTATTGTTTTCCTGAATAAAGACGTTACATAAGCCTTCATAGACTTTCTGATACTTCTGGAAGAGAAAACTAGCCAAATTATCGAATAAACTCTGAAATTTCGCAGGCCCACGAGCATTATTCATATAAATTTCTGATAATTTATTGAATTCCTCCTCGAATTCTCGAATTAAAGTGGGCTTTATTGCTTCTGGACTCGTGATTTCGCCTATTGAAATCGTCGAGAAGAATTTCGTAAGGATTTCCTCACAAAATTCCTTGCTTTTTCTCTTATTGAATTCAATAAAAGCTTCAAATTCTTTATCAGAAGTCTCTTGAAATTCATTCCTCAGCTCTATATATCGTTCTATATCACAAATACCCTTCAATTTATTATCCAAAAGCATCGAAAAATCGTGAAGTCCTAATTTGAAGATTTTCTCGATTTCCTCAATTTCATAAGGACTCGCCTCATCATTAAGTTCTGATTTTACCTTCGTTTGGAAGTCTTTTTTCAAATCTTCAAGGATTTCTTTAGCCTCAGAAGAAAAAGCCTGTTCCAAGACCTCAGAAACATTGATATTTGCGCCATTTTTCAGGAATTCAGTCACCTCATATGCGATTTTATAGATCAAAGGCCCGTTTATCAGTTTCCCTTCACAGGATTTGAAATTTGGGGGGTTCGAAGCCACGATTTCCTGTAAAATGTTGAGGTTTTTATCGAAATAAACCAGGAATTTGGCTTGGAAATTTGTCGAAAAGAAGGATTTCATAGATTTGGTGATTTCCAGGTCTTTTTCCTTGGGTTTCAAGAAATTGAGGAAAATATCAGAACTCGTCTGTTTATTAATGAGATCTTTGGGAGGGTTTCCAGCATGAAGAATAAGACATAATTCGCTAGAAAGGGTCTTTTCTCTTTTTGAGGCTAATTTCTCAGGAATTGAGAGCAAGAACTTCAATTTGGTTAGAGATTTCTCATCGAAATCACCAGAACTAATAGAAAAATCAGAGGGTTTTATCTTATAAGCGATTATATATAATACATATTAAGACAAATTAAAGAACTTAAAAGACTAGCGACAGCGAAAATATTGGCTATATCTGCTTCATCTAATAAAAAAGTGATAAGTAGGTTCTATATAGTTATAAAGAGAGGAAAAGACCGCAAAGTTCTAAATTCTCAGTTTCTAGCACCACCATTTCAATATCAGAAAATAAACTCACAGTCTGATTCCAAATACTTAAGCCTGGATTCGGACTTTTTGCTGGATTCGTGTTGATTTTGAGGAGTTTTTGCGATATTTGGCGTTTTGCAGAGAGGCTTTCGAAGTCGAAATTACAAATTATGATGACCTATATAGGATTTTAGAAAAATGGCTTTTTCTTTATTAGAAGAAACCTTCTTTTCCTTGAGACTTTTCAGGAACTTTATAGCATCGAAACTGACATTATATCTCGGAGTTGCGTCCTTTTTCAGAATGATTAATGGGATTAGGCTCATTTTTAATGGATTTATCAGAAAAATTATTATTTATTTCAATATTTCTCTATATTTATCAATAAATTATCAATAAATTATCAATAAATTATCAATAAATTATCAAATTTATCAGTAATATGACCCCAAATACCTCTGATCTTTTCCTAAAATCCATCATAAAAGAAGGTCTTGATGGATCGATAGCTCTTATAGGTTTCCCCTATGATATAGGTCTTCTTCGAGATTCATCTAAATCGCTGGCCACAGGACTTGATAATGGGCCTGATTCCTTAAGACGATTTCTAGATAAAATAGGTCCCATAGAGAACGCCGAATATGGAGTTTCTTTAAAGGATTTGAAGATTTCAGATTATGGGAATATAAGGATAGAAGGCCTTTTTACCTTAGAAACTCTCTTGGAGAAATTAAAGCAGAAATGTCTCAATGTTTTGAAGAAAAATGGGCTTTCTCTGACTCTAGGAGGAAGTTCAGATTGTGCTTTTGGGGCTTTATCAGGACTTATGGAGTTTAAGAAGGAAAATGAGCGGGTTTTGGCCTTGGAAATCACTAATAGAATGGATTTTAAGGAGCTTTATGATGGGGATAAGATCTCTGCTGAGTCTATGACCAGAAAATTGATCGAAAGTAATAAGTCCTCTATTAGCAAAGGAGAATTAAAAGTCCTATATTTCGGAGTGGATATGGGGATGATGTCTGAAAAAGACCTTGATTTTCTCAAGGAAAATCAAGATATAATGACTATAGTTCCTTTGAAAAAGATCAGGAAAATACAGGAAATCCCTATGGAAAACACTATTTTGGCTCCTATAACCCAGGCAGGCTATGAATTTCAAAGGATTATTAAGGAATATGCGAAAAACTATGATTATATCCATGTTAGCTTTAAATTAGAGGCTGTAAATGTAAAAGGATCTTTTCTTTATAATCTTAATTTTTCTAATAAAAAGGCCGCTTATTGTCCTGGAGTTTCAAAACCTTCGGTTATTGGCGGATTAATGGCAGAAGAAGCCAAGGAAATCGTCCTTTTAGCTGGAATAGAGAAAAAGGTGGCCAGCCTGGATTTTTCAGATTATAATCCGAAATATGAGGATTTTCGCACAGGACTTTTATTAGCTAATTTAATCTATTATTTCGCTATGGGTTTCAAGCTTAGAAAGCTTTAAAAATCTTTAATATTTAGTATTTGTTAATAAAATGTAAAAATTTGAAAATTTTTTTAAAAAATTGAGTTAAAAAAAAAAAATCAGGATTTTTGATTTTTCAAATTTAAAGAAAAATTCAAATTGTTTTTTTAAAAAATTATTTCTAAATTTCAAAAAAAATGTTTCTGACTTTTAAATTGAGACAGAATAAAATCAAATTATTTCACTACTTTAAAATTTGGACAGATTCAAATAAAATTATTTCATAAATTTCAAAAAATGCATAAGAAATAATCCTCCTCCTCAATAAAACTGGTTTGTCGATTTAACTGTGAAAGAAAAACTGTTGAAATTAATTAATTTTAATAAAAAATGGACCAGATCAGACAAAATAGATTAAAAAATGAAATTTTTCTAAGAATATATAAGAAATCTAATGTATTATTTCGTATTGGGTTTAAAGCCTAGATCCTCCTAAACATCTTAAAAAAGAAATCTTTAATAATTATTATTAATTAATATAAAAAAATACAGTGAATTTTCCTCCTAGAAATGAAAACTACTCAAATTTTAAGTCCTTTACCAATGAAACCCTTACAAAAGGCCAATACTTTCGCATATACTCATCTTCAGCTGCAGAAATCCAAAGCCCAATTAAAGATTAAGGCCTTCGAAATCGAAAGAGCTGAAAACCCTGTGGAATTCGATGAGACTTTCCTTCAAATGAATAGGGCCTAACAAATTTCCAAGATGGAATAATATTTGCATATATTTGTCTTTTTTTATGTCTAATATATTCTCTATATTATATTAAATTAGTATTGACCTTTTTCTCAATTTTAATAAAAAATCATTTCTTTTTCTCGAAAAGCCGCAATTCTTTCGCATGTTCCAAAACATTATCGATTTCGCTTTCCAATTTCCTCAAAAAGTTAAATTCCGCCTTCATTTTCGGGGAACCTTTCGGAGAAAGGTTTGGAGATTGGAAAGGCGAGGAAAACTCTGAATTTCCTTGATAACTTTAAGAAATTTTAGCTTAAAATCGAGAAAAATAGAGAAAATTAATAGAAAACTCAATGAATTTCTTCATATTTTTGAAAACCCCTTCCTCAAGGTATTTTTCCTCGATATTTTCCTTGTTTTCTATTAAGAAAAAGTCCGATTCCAGGCATTCCTTGGCTGAAAGTCTTTGTTTCGGGTCGAAATCGAGCATTTTCCTTAATAAAATCCTTGCTTTTTTCGAACAAGTCCTTGTTTTTTCGAAATCGATTTCACATTTCCTGTTTTTCTCAAGCCTTTCCCCTCGATTTTTCCCTTCAAAGGGACTTTCTCCAGTTAACATAATAAAAAACATCACTCCAATAGAAAAAACATCACTTTTCCCATCAAAACTATAAGAATTATTAGAAAAGACCTCAGGGGCTATAAACCCAGGAGTTCCACATATTACGAGATTTCCAGGGTTTTCTGGTTTTTTCATAGAAAGTCCGAAATCGATTATTCTGATATCGAAATCCTCACGAAGGCTTTTTATCAATATATTCTGAGGCTTGAGATCTCTATGAATTATGCCTTGAGAATGCAGATATTGTATTGTTATAAGGATATTTGAAAGGACTAAGGAAATCATCTCCTCAGTTAAAGAGGATCTTTCAGCCAAACGAGTGAAAAGATCGCCTCCATCAGCCAATTCCAGAATCAAATAAAGCGAATTTTCGCTTTCGAAAACCTCGAAAAGCTTACAAATGAATGGATGAGAAAGGGTCCGCATGATAGAAATCTCATTGAAAACCAAGGACTTTAAGATTTATAATTTAAATGAATAAAAAGGACTTTAGGTTTGTAATGAATACGAGGCCTTGTTTTGCCTTTAGAAGATATTGTTTTGAATAGGCTTTGGCTGCGAAAAGCATGTCATTTGAGCGGTTTTTCACTAAAAAGACCTATTTTTAAGAGAAATTTAAAGGATTTCTTTAGTTTTTACACTGGCAGAATGTCCTTTTCCTATTTTCCTTAAAGCTTCATAATGATAATGGAAATGGTTTTGAATTATAAGAGAAGAAAGCCTTGTTTTCCAATCTCTGATATTCGCTTTTTCGATGAAATAATAGTTTTTCTCAGGAGTTTTATCAGGAAAAATCAATCTAAATCCATATAGTTCTTCTTCAGGATAGTCATAATACTTATCTTTAGCCTGAGAACCTTTGAATATATATTCAAGCCTTAAGGTAGTATCCAAATATATGGTTTCTAGCCCTGATTTATCCTATTTTTAAGGTTTTTTTAAGGGAAATTCTCTGAAATTACTGTATTTACTAGGAAATGTTCAATCCTATCAGGGAAAATAGAGACTATAGCTCGATTAGATTTGGAATTATAATAAAAGATAGATTGTAACCATGGATCTTCAGAGAAACTCTGATTTTTGGCTTTCATCTGAAAAAATAAAGAAAGGAAGTATTTTTTTAATTGGTTTTTTTCTTAATTAAAAAACGAGTTTTCTTTATTATTGGATTATCACTGCGAGTTCATTGCCTCCGAAAGCGATTTTCATGCCATCTCTCAATTTCACTGAGATTTTGCCTGGATTTAAAGCTTGAGCCTTGAATTCTGCTGCCTCGATCAAATATAAATAGGCAGAACTCTTTTCTCCTTTATCTTCAATCTCAGAAAAAGCCACCCAATGCTTACAACTCGCATCCCATTTCAATAACATTTGAAGAGGCTCGATTCCATCTATGAAAACCTCATTTCCTTTTTCACTACCGAATCTTATGATCTTTTCATTATCTTTCATTTGAAAAGAGAATTGTTTTTCATTTTCTTTGACTTGAATAATCTGAAGAGTTATCATAGGAGAAATCGGCTTATCCTTTTTCTTGGTTCTATGAGAACTATCTTTTGATTCTTCTTCTTGAGGTTCTAGGGTCTTTTTACTTCGAGCCCCAACCTTCACCTTTCTAGTTTTCGCCTCATTTGGGTCTTCTAATAACTTGTTATTCATATTCACATAGAAATAATCAGGATCATCTTCATCCACATTTTCATCAGGTTGAGGTATGATTTCTGTCACTTCTATCAAAGTTCCAGCCAAATCAAAGATCATCCCCTTAGAGACTATATATGGGATTTTCTCAAGACGGAACATTGTTGGACTTCCAGATGCTAAGTTAATAATAAAGAAGCCATTACAAGTCAAACGTTTCTTCAAAACGATTTGGAATTGT
>Ga0302320_10022013_pt1 | contig 12616 bp, 12 predicted proteins | sample Bog_T0_3_FD_202130 | JGI IMG/M metagenome (GOLD analysis project Ga0302320, IMG submission 202130) | Peat permafrost microbial communities from Stordalen Mire near Abisko, Sweden - Bog_T0_3 | ecosystem: Environmental > Terrestrial > Soil > Wetlands > Peat | place: Sweden: Abisko, Stordalen Mire...
GAAAATGCCTGATGTGGTCCTGCATTACACCGATAAAAACTGGTTGCTCCTGATCGAGTCAGTCACCAGTCATGGGCCGGTAGACGGCAAGCGCCACGCGGAACTGGCTGAGTTGTTTGCAGGCTCGCGGAGTGGGCTTGTCTATGTGACTGCGTTTCCGAATCGTGCAATCATGGGCCGCTATCTTGGCGAGATTGCATGGGAGACTGAAGTATGGGTTGCCGATGCGCCTTCGCATCTGATTCACTTCAACGGCGAGCGGTTTCTTGGGCCGTATCCGGTTGAGTAACGTTATGCAACAACCCCGACTGCACAGGGAGTAAATAAGGCTGCGACTCACGGCAGGCTGGGGACACGCCGGAAAAGAGGGCGTGACCATGCCCGGACGTGGCAAGCTCGTGAGCCGTGAGCGGACAGCGAAAGAACTCTTCGATATGGTGCAAGGGTTGGCTGCGCGGGGTATTCCGCAGGAGGAAGGCTTGGCGCGCCTGAGCAACATGCAGGCACAGCCCGTTCCTCAAACGCTTCAAGAGTAGGCTGGCCGCCGCACAAGTTTCGACACTGCGGCTAATTAGTATCAGCGGGCAGCGCGGGCGGCACGCTGGTATGTGCATCAAGGGGAATGCCGGGGGAATATCCATCTCCAGCGTCTCGGTGAGTGCCTTGGAGATTTATCATGAAACGAAGCATGTTGTTGCAGCTGGCGATGCACAAAAAACATGGTTGCATTCACCTTTCTCGCACACCAAAGGTTCATGAATTTGAATATGCGAACTAAGTCAATCGGTCTGTTTCTTCTCCTGCTCCTGCCGCTTTACCATGCTCACGCCCAAGGCACTGTGCCTACATTTGAACGCGCTATCGGCGGCCGTTCCTATACTCTCGTGGGTCGCGATCCAGCACAAGGTGGCGTCACCGTCATACCGACCGTGCTCGTTCCTGTTTCACTTTCTTTCGACGCGAAGAAAACAGCCGGCAAGCCGTTTCTCATGGATGCGGGCACGGACGTTCCGCGCGTTCTTCGCTCGCCGGTCTTCGCGAAATTTCCTTTCGCTTCCGCAGGCGCCACACAGTACGCCGACGGCCTCTTGCGTACCACATTTCCCAAGGCGGACGCGTGGCATACATTGCTCGGCAAGCCCGAGATAAGACCATTGAAAATCGAGATCCCTATTGGCTTCGGCTATGTTCTCTCTTCAGAAAAAACCGGCCGTACCTTTGCCGTGGTCGACGTTGAATTCCTGCAGAAGGCGCTCTTCAAGCAGTTACCCCGGCAAGACGGCAAACTCATCGTTGCCTTGACGCACAATACCACCTACTATTCCGACGGCGATGCAACCGAATGCTGCGCGTGGGGAACGCATGGAATCGATGTCGCCACCGGAAACTCGTTTGTGCTCGGTAGCTATCTCGATGCCGCACCAACTGTCGTCGAAGATAGCGACGTGCAGCCGCTGACCCAGCAACTGGCGGAGTTCGTCAACGATCCCTTGCACGATCCTCTCTTTCATGGAGGCTGGAATGACAAAGCCCCGGGAAATAGCGTTCCCGCGTGGCTGCGTCCCACCTCCATGCCGGCCGGCGACCAAGGCAGTTGCGGAGGAACAGGCGTCGCCTCCGCTTATTTCCTTCTCGAACCCACAAATCTGAATCCCAAAAACAATTTCCCTGCGTCGATAGCCTACATCGCGCGAGTAGGGAAAGCTTCCTATCACTTACAAAATGTGGCGCTGCTGCCTTGGTATACCGGGCCTCAGGAAGAGTTAGGCGCCACTTACAGTTTTCCCGACGCGCATACGCTCATTGAGCCCGCGAAGCCATGTCCGGCGCGCGATGAGAATTTTGCCGGAGAACCCCCCGTCGCATCCGGGGCCAGCACCGCATCAATCCCGCTTGGCGGATCGGGCGATTCTCACAAACTGTTCGGCGGCCACAAACTCATCGGCTATTGGCCCGGCTACGGTCGCGCGGGCTCTACCTTCCCGCTTCGTGAAGTATCGCCTCAGTGGGACGTGATACTTGTTGCCTTCGCTACACCGGACAAGAACGCGCCGGAAGGAACCATGCAGTTTCACACTCCCGCCGGTCTCGATCCCGCGCAATTCAAAAGCGACATTGCCTATTTGAAAAGCCAGGGGAAGAAGGTCATGATCTCTCTGGGCGGAGGCGGTCAGCATTTCACGCTTGCCGATCCAAACCGCGTTCCGAATTATGTCTCCTCTGTTACTCGCATTGTCACCGAGTACGGCTTCGACGGTATCGACATCGACTTTGAAAGTCCTTCACTCTCCATCGATCCTGGAGATACCGACTTCAGGCATCCCACCACGCCATCCATCGTGAACCTCATCTCGGCCCTGCGTCAGTTGCACGATCACTTCGGCCCAACTTTCATGATCAGCCTGGTGCCTGAAGGAACGCAGATTCCCTCCGGCTATCTCAGCTATGGCGGGCAGTTCGGCTCTTATCTGGCCATTACCTATGCCATCCGCGAAATTCTATCCTTCATCGATGTGCAGGACTACAACACGCCACCGCTCGAAGCTCTCGACGGCGAGATCTACCAGCCTGGTACGGTTGACTATCACGCCGCGATGACGGAACTTCTGCTACACGGCTTCTATGTGGGAGGCGACACGAAACAGTTCTTTCCACCCATGCCACCCGATAAAGTTGCCGTCGGCTTTCTCACTGGAGATACGACGCCTGCAATCGTCAGTCAGGCGATGGAATACATCATCACCGGAAAAGCTCCCGCCGGTGTCAGATATAAGCTGCGCAAGCCAGCCGGATACCCCGGAATGATCGGCGCCATGTTCTGGACCATCGACGCCGACCGTCGCAACAATTACAACTACTCCAACGTAGTCGGCCCGCAGTTACACAGCTACCCAGGAATCAAGTAGTATCCGCCATAACTCACATCTGTTGACGGGGCACTGAAGCCGGCTGACAGCAGTGGCGCGTCAATTAATTACAGCGGCCGGGCAAGTCTCTACAATTGAATCAATGATTCAATCTCTCTATCTCGGACGAGTGGAGTACGGCGAAGGGTTGCGGCTGCAAGCGGAGATCACGAAGCTGGTCGCCGAGGGGTGCGCCGACAACGTGCTGCTGCTGCTCGAACATCCACCGGTCGTGACGCTGGGTCGCAATGCGCATCGCACCAATATTCTGGCTTCGGACGAACTGCTGGCCCGGCGCGGCATCACGGTTCACGAGATCAATCGCGGCGGCGATGTGACGTATCACGGGCCGGGCCAGCTCGTCGGCTATCCGATTTTCGACCTGCGTACACTCCGAAATTCGAGCGGCGGACGCATGGGGCCGGTGGATTTTGTTCGCCGGATGGAAGAAGCGCTGATTGGGCTTTGTGGCAGCTTTGGCGTGCCGGCGGGACGCGTTGCGGGATTGACCGGCGTCTGGTGCGGCGGTGCGGCGAATGGCGAAGCGAGTCAAGAACGCAAGATTGCCGCGATCGGCATTCACGTTTCGCGGGGCATTACCTCGCATGGCTTCGCTTTCAACGTCACGACGGCGCTTGAAGATTTTGCGCTGATCATTCCCTGCGGCATCGCCGATCACGGGGTTACGAGTTTGCGCAATGAAATGGACGCTGCGAATCAGACAGCGCCGCCGCTTGAAGCCGTTGCGTGCGAGGCGGCGCGGCAATTTGGCGAGGTCTTCAGCGAACCGGTGTTGGCCTTCGAAAGCATGGCGGCATTGCGCGCGCAGAGCGTAGCCAGTCCCATAAACGCTCCAGCGGAAGACACGCCGCTTCAGGTTCCGGCGGAAGTCGAACGGTTGCGCGGTGGGCCGCAGCGACCGGTTCGCGCCTGAAAACGCGACCCAACAATTTATAATCCGGCAGGAGCCGGGCACAATTCGGCATCACGGAGAACGCTTCATGCCAACCGATGTAGTTATGCCTCAGATGGGCGAATCGATTTTTGAGGGCACCATTACCAAGTGGCTCAAAAAAGCCGGCGACTCTGTCGAAAAAGACGAGCCGCTGTTTGAGATTTCGACCGATAAAGTGGATGCCGAAATTGCCGCTCCCGAGGCTGGCGTGCTGGCCGAAATCAAGGTTCTCGAAGGCGCGACGGTCGAGGTTAATACGGTTGTCGCGATCCTCGCTATTGGGGGCGAGACGATCAATGTTGCTGGCGCAGCGAATGGCGTTGACAGCGGGGATGCCGCAGTTTCGGGTGCTTCCGCGACAGCCACTTCCACAGAACAAGTAGTCCCATCGCCAGCGCAGGGGAAGCTGCGCTCTTCGCCGCTCGTGCGGCGAATCGCCAAAGAAAATCATCTTGACCTGAGCCGGATTGCGGGCTCCGGTTCGCAAGGCCGCATCACCAAAGAAGACATATTGCGGTACCTCAGCGACAACAGCGCAGGCCGTAGTGCGCGGGATACCCCAGTGTCTCCCGCGCCGCAGGCGCTATTGGCCCCACCGCAGGTGGCGGGGCAAGGTGTGCCGATGACGAAGATGCGTTCGATCATTGCCGAGCGCATGGTCGAGAGTGTGCGCATCAGTCCGCATGTTCACACGGTTTACAAGATCGACATGACGCGTATTGCCAAGCTGCGCGAACGCGAAAAGGCGCGCTTCGAGCAGCGCCATGGCGTCAAGCTTACGTACATGCCATTCATCGCCGCCGCCGCCGTGCAGGCGCTCAATAAATTTCCCATCGTCAACGCTTCGTTGATCGACAACCTGATCTACTATCATTCTGAAATTAATCTCGGCATCGCCGTGGCTCTCGAATGGGGGCTGATCGTGCCGGTCATCAAGCAGGCGGAAAACCAGAGTTTCCTCGGCTTGGCGCGCGCCATTGCCGATCTCGCCGTGCGCGCACGGTCGAAAAAACTGCTGCCCGAAGAGGCGCAGGGTTCGACGTTTACGCTGACCAATTCCGGCGTCTTTGGCGGTGAATTTGGCACGCCGATCATCAATCAGCCGGAGTCGGCGATCCTGGCCATCGGCGGCCTGCGCAAGGAGCCTGTCGTACTGACCGACGCCGAGGGCAACGACACGATTGCCATTCGCTCGATGCAGCATTTCTGCCTGGGATTCGATCACCGCACGATTGACGGCGCGGAAGCCGGCAAGTTCATGAGCGAATTCGCGCACACGCTCGAAGGCTGGAACCGGCAGATTGCATAAAGCGCGGATTCTCTCGCGTAACCAGTCTTTGATGGTACCGCCGACGCGGTTTGCCAGTGACTGATGGTGTACCCCCGAATGTACTTTATTAGCGACGAACAATAGTCGAATCCGGTATCCTTGCCGTCATGCGCTTGCCTTCGGGGGATTCTTTATTAGTGCAAATCATGGACGCCTCGTTCGCTGAGGCGGCGCAGCGCGCTGGCGAGCATCTGGTTTGCCGCGAGGGTTGCACACAATGCTGTCATGGGGCTTTCGTGTTGAGTCCGCTCGACACGCTGCGGTTACAGACCGGCATGGGCATCTTGCGTGCGACCGACGCCGCTCTCGCTTCAGAAATTGATCGCCGCGCCCGCGCATGGATCGCCGAGCACGCTGAGGAGTTTCCCGGCGATGCCACGACCGGCCAGTTGGGCAGTTCCAAGCTCGATAAGGAACGCTTCGAAGATTTTGCCAACGACGCCGCCTGCCCGGCACTCGACCCGACGACTGGCCGTTGCGATGTATATCAGTGGCGGCCGATGACCTGCCGCGTCTTTGGCCCGCCGGTCCGCATGGGCGAAGGAGAAGAGATCGGCCACTGCGAACTCTGCTTTACCAAAGCAAATCCTGCCGAAGTCGTCGATTGCGAAATGACCGTTCCCTTCGAACTCGAAAATGAATTGATCGAAGAGATCCCGTCGAAGGATGAAACCGTCGTCGGGTACGCGCTGATCGGGTGAAGGGCTGTCGCGTTTAGTGCAGTATTTCGGGTTTCGTCAGGTGTAGTTTCCTAGTTGCCGACCAACCACTCGGAGTTAAAATCATGGGTGCTCTAGGATGCGTTCACTATGCATTTCCTCGTCCTTGAAGTAGGCAAGCTTGCCTGGAATACAAGATAAGATCGTTCCGCATTGCCGCCCCCACACCTCGTCCATTGCGGTTTCCAGATCCATCTCTCGCCCATCAATCGCTTTGTATTCGGAGATGACCCAGACAGTTCGTCCTGCTCCTTTCTGTCGCAACAGGGCCACAAGTTCGGCCGCCGTGTGTGCCGTCTTTGGCGGGATGGGATGAGCGAACCGTTCGTCGAGCCATTTGAAGTGCGCGAGTGCGTCCCTGAATTTCTGACGAACAGCGGGGCTGGCAAGAAGGAAAGCGCAACGTTCTCGCCTGTTCTTCAGAATGAATGCTCGCACCACTTCCTGTTCGTGCAATGAGAGGTTTTCGGCCATGTCCAAATCATAAGTCGCGATGCGGGGTGAGTCACCTGCATTCAGGAAACTGTCACCTACCTTCTCAAAATGAGACCCCCCCCCTCCCCCCCCGCGGGAAACTAATGCTTGGACCTCCTGATGCCAACGCGCCCCTGCTGGGTTGAAATTCGCACCCAATCTCTCGAAGACAATTATCGATTTCTCTCGACACTGGCTGCGCCCCACGCGGAGTTGCTGGCCATTGTCAAAGCTAACGCTTACGGCCATTCGCTTGACCTCTGTGCTCCGGCAGCCGTGCGCGCCGGGGCCGGCTGGCTTGGCGTCACGAGCGTTGAAGAAGGCGTTGCCGCCCGCGCGCTTTGCCCGACGGTGCGCATTCTCGTCATCGGCGGCGTCTTTCCCGGCCAGGGAGCCGCGGTCCTTGCCCACAACCTGACCGCCGTCGTCTGGGAACCGGCTCAGTTCGACGATCTGGACGCTGTCGCGCGTGCCGCCAATGCCCGCCCCGGCTCCATTCCCGTGCATTTGGAAATTGACACCGGCATGAGCCGTCAGGGTGTAGACCTCGCCGGACTCGTCGCGATGCTTGAGCGGTTCACGCCCGCATCGCCACTGCGCCTGGAGGGCGTAATGACCCACCTGTTTGCCGCCGACGAAGCCGATGGCGCGGTGACCCGGACGCAGCTCTCGCGGATGGAGGATGTACTGGGACGAATCTCGGCAACGGGCATCTATCCGGAATGGCTCAATGTCGGCAGTTCCGCGGCTCTTGTGGCTGGCGAAGCCGCAACGATTGCCGCTCTCGCCTCGAGCCACGGAATGAAGACCCTGATGCGGCCCGGCTTGGCGCTCTATGGACTGATCCCGGAGTTCGACCCGGAGTTTGATTCGGAGCCGCCTTCGCTCGTCGCGGCGCGTGCCCAACTCAAGCCCATTTTGCAATGGAAGACGCGCGTTACGAGTGTTCGCTCAATTGCCCCCGGCGCAGTCGTCGGCTATAACGGCACCTTTGTCGCCAGCGAGCCGATGCAGTTGGCCCTTGTCGCTGCGGGCTATGCGGACGGACTCGACCGGCGGCTCGGCAATCGATTCAGCCTGCTGGTCCGCGGCGAACACGCACCGCTCGTGGGCCGCGTCAGCATGGACCAGGCGATTCTCGACGTGACCGATATTCCCGGCGTCGCGACCGGCGACGAGGTCGTAATTCTCGGCACGCAGGGCAGCGAAAACCTCACCGCCTTCGACCACGCCCGGACGACAGAAACGATTCCCTGGGAAGTCTTTACACGCATCGGCGAACGCGTCCGCCGCATCGCCGTTTAGCGGCTTTTTTGCCAATCATACTTCTCAAATCATCACATTTCACGCGGCTTTTGTTCTCTTTCGCAACAAGGTACTTTCGTGTCCCGTCCGCAGGAAAACGGGCTCTTGTCCTCCTCTCTTTTCGTCGTACTTCGCCGATAAAAAAGGCGAGGAACTCCGATGAAGTGCGCCCGGATCTTCGTGCTGCTATCTGCCGTGCTGGCCACTGCATTCAATGCAATCAGCCAACAACAGCGCACCAGTGCGACGACGGTCAGCGGAGTTTACTCGGTCACTTTCAATCTCAACATTGCTTCCACGCTTCCGGCCGACACGACGATCACCTGCCGCGCGCAGATTGCTCCCAATTCCTCTGACCTCGCCCTGTCGAATCCAGGCCGCGCCGTCACTCCCGTAGCAGCCGGGCAAGCCACGGTTAGCGGTTCGCAGGCTACCTGCGCCGCGGAGATTCCGTTTTCGTGGACGCTGACAGCCGCTAATGACACCGTGACGCTGAGCTATCAGATCGATGCCGTCAGCCGCTCGGGAGCCGTCCGCAGCAGTGCGCGGCAAACCGTTCGCGCGGGTCTGCCGGCTTCAGGTGGCGCCAATCTGCACGTCAACGCGACTATTTAGCAGCGATCTTCTCCTCCTTGTGTACAGACTGCGCACCGATGCGTTATCCTGACCCTTAGCCCAATGATCTTTTCCCGCGATTACATCGGATATCTGGCCCGCCAAACGGTCAAGCACCTCATCCACGCCAAGATGATCACCACGACAGATTTAAAAGTGGTCGAAGCGCGTGTCACTGCGGGGCTGATCGAGGAACTATCTCTCGAAGACCGCATCAACGAAGAAGTCCGCGTTATTCTCGAAGCCTATTCCGAGGAAATGCGCAAATCCGGCGCGCAGTATGCCGAAATGTTTAAAAAAGTGAAGACCGAGCTGACCAAGAAATACAAGGCGGTGCTATGAGAATCAGCCCCGACAAGCTCAATAAACTCGCCCACACGACGGCCGACACGCTGGCCGAGATCGATGAAGTTGGTTTCCTTGAGGATCGCAACACGATTCGCCAGGAAGCGCGCAAGGCTCTAACGGTGCTGCTGACGCAAGAGGCCTCGATCGACACGGCCGCCCGAGCCAAGATTGCCAACCAGCGCAAGATCATTCTCGAAGGCTCGCAGGAGTGGGAGATTCTCTACCGCAAATATTACAACGACGAAGTCCGCAAACTGGGCATCTAGTCGCGTTGTTATCCCCGCATCCAATCTGTTCTGTCCCGCTCTCGCTGCGGCTGTGTCCTCGCGGCTAGAGTGGGCGGTTTTCTTTTCTCGCAAGATGTAACAACACCTCCCCGACAATTTCAATCGACAATCCGCTCCAAAACCGTCGCGACGGTTAGCCGCCGGGCGCATCCATTAAACTGGACGCTGGGAACGAGTTGCACACGCGTCATCCCGAAATGGAGATCCCCCTTTGACTGAGACGATTTACGATGTGGTGATCCTTGGCAGCGGACCGGCCGGCTATACAGCGGCCATTCGCGCGGCGGAGTACGGACTGAAAGTCGCGCTGGTTGAGAAGGCCGACAAACTCGGCGGCACCTGCCTGCATGTCGGCTGCATCCCGACCAAGGCGCTGCTGTTCAACGCCGAAATTTGGGATCACCTACAGCACGCGGCCGAGTTTGGCATCAGTTTCGGCGGGGGGGGCATCGGCACGCCGACGCTCGATTGGTCCGCCGTGCTCCAGCGCAAAGACGGCATCGTCACCAAGCACGCCAAGGGCCTCGAGTTTCTGATGAAGAAGCACAAGATCACCGTCGTCACTGGCTTTGGCCGTCTGACAGGCCCGGCGCGCGATGGTCAACACACAGTCGATGTCGCCAATGGAGACGCGGTTTCGCAACTGCAAACCAAGAATGTGATTCTCGCAACAGGCTCCGAGGCCAAGATGCTGCCCGGTCTGACAGCCGATGACCGCATTCTGACAAACATCGAAATTCTCTCGCTCAATCAAATTCCAAAATCGCTGATCATCATTGGCGCGGGCGCCGTGGGCATGGAGTTTGGTTCGCTCTTTCGCACATTCGGCACGGAAGTCACGATCCTCGAATTTCTGCCGCGCGTCGTTCCCGTCGAAGATGAAGAGATTTCCAAAGAGATCACGCGGCTCTTCAAAAAGCGCGGCATCGACGTGAACACCGGCGCAAAAGTCGAGAAGGTCGAGAAGACCGACGCCGGCGTGAAAGTGAGCTATACCGACGCCAATGGCAAGCCGCAGACGAAAGAGGCCGAGAAGGTGCTGGTCGCCGTCGGCCGCGCGGGATTGACGAATAATATCGGCATCGAGAAAACCAGGATCGAGTTAGAACGCGGGCTGATCAAAGTCAATGAAGCGCAGGAGACGGCTGAACCCGGCGTCTTTGCGATTGGCGACATTGTTGCCGGATTGCCGCAGCTGGCGCATGTTGGCGCGATGTGCGGCTTGATCGCTGCGGCCAAGATTGCCGGGCGCGAGTTCCGGCCCGTGCGCCGCGACCGCATTCCCGGTTGCACCTATACCGAGCCGCAGATTGGATCGGTTGGATTGACCGAAATCCAGGCAAAAGAAAAAGGCCATGAAGTAAAGGTGGGAAAATTTCCATTTGCCGGGAACTCGAAAGCGACGATTCTTGGCAATCACGATGGCTTTGTGAAGATCGTTTCCGACGCAAAATACGGCGAGGTATTAGGCGTTCACATCCTCGGCCCGCAGGCGACCGAGTTAGTCGCTGAAGCCGTTGCCGTGTTGGAACTCGAAGGCACCGTTGAAGAGATGATGTACACGATTCACGCGCACCCAACGCTGGCCGAATCGCAACTCGACGCCTATGGCGCCGTACAAGGCATGGCCATCAACGCGTAAAGCGGGGCCGGCCTCAAGCGGCGTCAAGACCACCTCGCCGCGACCCGGCCCGCTTTCACGCGGAACCCTCGGCGGAATCTTTATTTGTTTTCGTTGCCGCTCAAGCGAAAGGTGATGGTGCCCCAGAACAGCCGGGCCCGCATCTGGACGGGTAAATGACGTTCATCGTCGGTGTACCAGATCCAGATATTGCCTCGATTTTTGACAACGCCGGCTTCGGCAACCGGCTGCACGCGCAAAGTTTTGAAAACTCCGAGCGGCGTCTTGATCTCTTCGCGGCCTTCGACCTTCATCGTCACGGGCACAACGTGCAGCGCGTCGACAACCGGCAAAACAAAGCTGTGGCCCAACTGAATCGGTTGCGACGAGGCGTAGAAAATGCCGGTCAGCAGATCGGTCAGGCAGCCGGGAATCGGCGATTCGATGTGCTTGGTTTGCTTGGTGACGGGATTCTTCTCGTCGTAAATCGAACGGCCTTTTTCGTAGTCGAGATGAAGCGTCGAGGTGACCAGACGGCGGCCCTCGGTGGTCTGCTTGTTGAAGTCGTAGGTGCAGCCCTTGGCGCGGTCAAAGCTCGATTGAAAGCGGTCGCTGACATGAAACAGCAGGTTGATTGCGCCGCTCGTATCGGCGCTGGCGCGGACATTTTCGCGGTCGCCGGCGGCCTCAAAGCGCAACACGGCCGTGCCGGCGTTAAAAACCCGCCAGTCGACCGAGTAGGTCAGCGTCTGTTTTTGCGGAAAGCTGAAACCGGGGCGCGGCGGCGGCAATGCCGGAGCTTGTTGAGCAAAGCTCGTCGAGGCAACGCCGGCCAGGAAGAGGCCGCATAGAAAGACGATCGCGGTTGTTCGTATCTTCACCGGCAGGTCTAGCTCCTTCGAAATATGGGCTGTTGAATCGTCGAAACGGCTCACCGCGGCAGACTCACGTGTGCGGCAAGCAAAGGCCGCAGCAATGTCAGGCTGAGGTAAAGCAGTGCGGCCCCCATACCAGCATTGTACTCGCGGTGCTTGAGGTAAAGCGTGAAAGAAAATGCTCCGGGGGTGGATTCGGCTCCCGGGTTTCGAGCCGTTGTCAGCCTGGGAATCAGCCGTGGAACCAGCAGGCAATATTCGTCGAATCCGGGGAAGGTAGCGCGCAAAAAGCGCTCTTCCGAGGCGATGACCGGCACATAAATCACGGCAAAACCGGCGGCCAACACCAGCGCGACGGGCCAACTGAGCAGCGCGACGGCAAAACCGGCGGCAATCCCCATTGAACCCAGATAAAGCGGGTTGCGGGTGTGCGCATAGGGGCCGGTCATCGTAAGTTCGCGATTTTTTTTGACATACCCGGCAGCGTAGGCCCGCAGCAGAAGACCCGGCACGACGAGCGCCAGGCTCCAGGCCACGGCGCGAGGTTCAGGCGCACGGCGGACCAGTTCAAACAGATAGAGCGCGGCCGTCAAAAAGCCGAGCGGCACGCGGATGCGCCGGGCCACGCGCTGCCAACGGGCAATCCAGTCTTGGGGCAGGTCGGTTCGAATTGGCGCGCTTTCGGTCATCAGTTGCTTTCGGGGTCGCTTTCGGGGGCCGTTTCATCATAAAGCAAGCTGTCGGCGGCGCGCATCACCGCTTCGATTGTAATCGTCAGCAAACCGGCTTCTGGCGCTTGATGGCGGGTGTGATCGCGGCGGCTTTCGGGGCTGCGCAGAACGGTGAATTTCGTCCCGAAAGGTCCATTGCGGCTAGGGTCCGTCGGCCCGTAAATGCCGACGACCGGCCGGCCGAGCGCGCAGGCCAGATGCAGCGGCCCGGTGTCGCCGGCAATTAGCAGATCGATTCGGCGGGTGAGGGCGATCAGTTGAGCGACGGTGCAGTTCAGCGCCGTTGCCGCACCGCCGGTCGCCTCGACAATGATTTCGCTGAGTGGCCCCTCGCCGGGGCCGGCATTCACCAGCACACGGCAACCCTGGTCGATGAGTTGGTGCGCGACGGCGGCATAGCGCTCAACCGGCCAGCGCTTGGCGCCCCAGCCGGCGCCGGGATTGATGAGC
>Ga0302320_10022015_pt1 | contig 12615 bp, 7 predicted proteins | sample Bog_T0_3_FD_202130 | JGI IMG/M metagenome (GOLD analysis project Ga0302320, IMG submission 202130) | Peat permafrost microbial communities from Stordalen Mire near Abisko, Sweden - Bog_T0_3 | ecosystem: Environmental > Terrestrial > Soil > Wetlands > Peat | place: Sweden: Abisko, Stordalen Mire...
CCACACGAGATCTGTTTCTCCTTTTTGTCCATGGCTACCAAGACCCGCCGCCCGGCGCTCGCGAGAAAGATCCGAGGACTGCCGCGGGAATGCGGGGCCATACCGGGTTCCCGGAATCGTTCCGCGATGCCTAGCAGGTTGCGGAAAAAGGGTTTTGGAGGGCCAAAAACCGGCCAAAACAGGCTTTGGTCCAACGTGAAATCAACAGCTTGCAGAACATAGTAAGTCGATTTGGACTCGTGAAAAGGGTTGTTCCGCAACCTGCCAGGGCAGAATTCGGCTCCGATGAGCGTGGTTGGAGCTACAATCTATGCGGCCGGCAGAGTGAAAGTTCCGAGAACCTGTGTCCCTAATACCATCCCTGTAGGCCAGGAACTCAAAAGGGAAATACTGGAATAAAGGAAGCTGACCATGCATCGAAGAACATTTCTGCACACACTATTGGCAGGCGGCGCAGGCGTCGCTCTCGGCGCAAGGGTGGCGCATGCGGCCCTGCCGAAGATGAAAATTACCCGTGTTCGCTACTATTCCCCGGGCAGGGAAACGCGTACCGGGGTTCCGAACCTCACCTCAACTACAAACGTCATCTGTATTGACACCGATGCGGGGATCACCGGAATCGGCGAAGGCGGAACGAAGGACACACTGGAACACTGTGCCTCCGCGCTCATCGGCCAAGACCCGTTCAGGATTGAGACTCTCTGGCAAAACATGTTTCGCGGGGCTTTCTACCCCAGTGGCCTGGAGAAACTGCATGCACTTGGCGGCCTGGACATCGCTTTGTGGGACATTAAGGGAAAGGCCCTGGGGGTGCCAATTTACGCACTGCTGGGGGGGCCGACGCGCGACTTGTGCGAGTGTTACGGCGGCGGTGGCCAGGGAAAGACCACCATCCGTGAAGCGGCCCGCGCCAGCATGGAAGCCGGCTTCAAGGCCTTCCGGACCGAGGTAATCGGCCCGGGGCTTTCCGACACGGCGACGAATTCACGCGGGTCCGCGAACTGGAACCCGCACCAGGCGGTGCTGGCCACGTTCAAGCGCTGCCAGGAAGCCCGTGAGGGTGTGGGCGAGGAGGGCGACTTTATTTGTGATTTCCACGGCAAGCTGGACATGCCGGACGCGGTTGCGCTGGCCAATATGCTGGAACCTTTGCGGCCCTATTTCTGCGAGGACCTGGTTCGGAACGAGGCTCTTTCCCTGTATCGAACGATACGACCCATGGTAAGAGTTCCCCTCGCGACAGGTAATGCTGGCAAGCTAGAGCTCAAAGAATTGATCGAGGGGCAGTTGATCGATTACGCGCGCGTAAGGCTCCCGAACTGTGGCGGCATCACTGAGTACCTGAAGATTGCCAGCATGTGCGAGGCGCACTTTGCGGGATTGATCCCAGAGGGTACCGGGCCGATTTCGACCGCCGCGGAGGTGCATGTCGCCGCCGCTACCGATGTGCCGTTCCTCTTGCAGGTTGGCGGCTCGGGCACGCGGCCATACCTGCCGCAATGCTATGACTTCCGTCAAGGCAAGGTCTATGTGAACGAGCGGCCCGGTTTGGGTGTCGAATTCGATCCCAAGGAGGCAACTCTCATCACGGAAGTGACAAAACCGGGGAGTCTCGGAGGTATGCTCCGTCCGGACGGGTCGTATACGAACTGGTAGTCGCCGCTCTTCGGGCGTGAAGCGCGTGAACTCTCCCGTTGAACCATTCGGATAAAGCCCGTGAACACCGCGTTCAATCAGCCAGGAGACGAATCGTCGAAGTTCCAGCTCATTGATCTGGCCCCGTTCATCCAGGGGCACCAGCAGTGGGGTGAATATGCCGTGGAGCCTCGTCAAGCCACAAGGATACACGGTAGCGCGCTATTTCGCATGGTCGTCGTTACCAGGTTGCCAGGAAAGCCGCCGGCGTTTCACTTTCTGGAATTGCGGCTTTGTGAATGTCAACCACTCCTACGTGGATTGCGACGTTTTCGTCACCGTAGCCAAGTATAAGGATCATCCCACCACCGGCGTCAGCACCGTGATGAAGAACCTTTTCGGCCTGACTCCCCTGACGGTTTACGGCAACGGAGTAGCCCGCGCAAGCGGCAATGCAGACGACAATTAGGACAACGAACTCTCAAAGTGTACACGAGACGGCGTCCGCGGCGCACGTCACTTCTTCAGGGTGATCAGCCGATCTTCCCGGGGGAAGGTCTCCACCACGATGTCCTTGTATAAAACCTCTTGTGGTCCGTCCAACGCGTGCAGTTGGATGCCGATAGGTCCGACTTTGATGCGGTTCGGGTCGGGTTCCCTCCATTCCATCACCTGGACGCCGTTGAACGCCGACCGCACGCGGTTGCCCTGTGCCAGAATTTCCACCTTGACCCATTCGTGCTGGCTGGTGACTTTCTCCGCGGTGGTCCGATATACGCGCAGGCCCCTAGCCTCGATATAATCCCACATGCTCGGGTTCGGGAAGATCACCAGCGGCCCGTGGGTATACCACGGGTTGCCTGCTTGTTCCGCTATCTCACCCCAAAAACAGACCCCGGCATGGTTCTCCGATTCCACCATTTTGGAAGAAAGAGTGAGCCGGAAATCGGAGTAACTGTCCTTGGTGTACAAGAAGCTGGTCGGTACCTTACTGCCGGACTTCCCCACGATGGCGCCGTCTTTCACCGACCACCAGTCCAGGTTTCCCCGCCAGCCGTCCAGAGTCTTTCCGTTGAAGAGTGTTTTGGTAACGCTGGCGCCGGCCCGCGGTGGCGTCAAAGGGACAGCCTCCAGTTCGGCGGCCGTGAAGGGCGTGGTAGGCGGGCGCGGCGGGGCGGGCGCGGCGGCCTGTTGGCTCCAGAGCAGGGCCGCAGTTGCCGTGAAGCACGAAACAGCCTTCAAGATCCTCATGGTCCTAGTATAGGCGCGTGCCAGGGGTGGGCCAACGCCTTCACTCCAGGATGGGCCGACAAGGAGGACGTCCATGCGAGAGTTGGCAGCACACTGGTCACAAAGCACGCAGCGAACCGAGTCTAGATGCAATTCAGCTCGCTGTGCTGCGTTTCGGAGTGATGGCGATGCATCTGAATCCGCGAGAGGCATCTTTGGTCGAGGCGTTTCGGCGTTTCGGCGTCTTGCGCCTGACGCGGCTGCTGAGTTATCAGCTCTGGCCGAACGGCTCGCAACCCTCGCGCCGAACCGTAGAATCGACGCCACGCCCAGATTGCACGGTGGCCTTTCCGTCCTGCGCCTGACCGCTCGGCAGGTGGTAGCCACCGAATACCAAAGCGCCGCGCCCCATGCGCGCTTGCGAAGTATTCTCCCCACGTTTAGCATCGACGACTCCTTCCGCCTCCATCCGGTATTGCGCCACGTTTATTCTCGGGAAGAAACACGCGCCCTGCGCGGGACCGCTAGCTACCACTTTTCGGAATATCACTCCGTATTTGAAAGAAGCTGGGCTTTCCTGAAACTTGTTATAATCAACCCCGTCTTCGCATGGAGGCAAAGAAATGAAGATGAGAGGTTTGGCCAGATCACTCGTATTTCTTCTTTTTTCATTCGCCGCGATGGCACAGCGCCCCTGGCAGGAGATCACCATTCCCTCGGCCGCTGATGTGGCCGCGAATTTCAAATCGCCGCCGCACGAATACGGCGCCATCCAGCCGTTTGCCAGTTGGAACGGCCCCGACCCCAAAGAGGTGAGGGCTCGGATCGTCCGCGATTTGGACCAGCTTGCAGCCAATGGCATTTTCGTAGTCAACCTTTCGCCGGGACGCGGCGAGCCGAAGTACCTTTCGCCGGAACACATGGAGCAGGTCAAATTCACGGTCCAGGAAGCGGCCAAGCGGGGAATGCGGCTGTGGATCCAGGACGAATCCGATTACCCGAGCGGGTTCGCCGGCGGCAATATCAGCAGGCTGTACCCGCAACTCGGCATGCAGGGCATCGTCGCCGATATCCGGGTCCACGTGGTTCCCGGCCAAACGCTCACCATGCCGGCGCCGCCCGACACGCTGGCGATTTTCGCTACCAAGACAGGCCAGGACCAACAGATTCAAGGCGTTATCAACATCCCGGTTCCAGCGGACGGTCAGCTCAAATGGACCGTACCGGCGCAGGGCTCCACTCCCAACGAGCCGCGGCTGACCTGGGAAGTGGTCTTCGTGCGGCACATCCACGTCAGCTCACCGACGAGGAACTTCAATCGAGAGGACGGAACGCGCGCCAAGGATGCCCTCTATTCGCTCATCGACTACCTGGATCCGGAAGCCACGCGCGCCTTCCTGAAGATCACCCACGAGACCTACCGGCAGGCGGTGGGCGATCAGTTCGGCAAGATCGTTCTGGGTTTCTTCGGCGATGAGCCGGATTACAGCAGCTCTATTCCATGGACTCCCAAACTGCTTGAGGAATTCCAGCAGCGCAAAGGCTATGACCTGAAGCCCTTCCTTCCTACATTCTTCTACGGCAGAGGGGCGGAAACCACGGAAGAGTCGCGGCGGGCCAGAGCCGACTACGCCGACGTCTGGAGCGCTATCTTCCAGAACAGCTTTTTCGGTGAACAGGCCGCGTGGTGCAAGAAGTACAACGTGGAGTACCTGGTGCACCTGAACCACGAAGAGACCATGGTCGCGCTGGAGCGCAGCGAAGGCGATTACTTCCGCGACAACCGGTATGTGGAGGTGCCCGGAATCGATAACCTGAACCAGCTTGTGCCCAATGCGGTGCATACGCCGGACGGCACGTGGAATGTCAACAACAATTTCCCCAAGCTGGCCTCCTCGGCGGCGCATCTCTTCGGCAAGCCCAAGGTGTGGGCCGAAGAAGGCGGGGGAACGGGCATTGACGGCAAGTACCAACTGGATTTCCAGCTGGTGCGAGGCGTCACCTTGCTCCAGATCCGCGTCCCTGTGACACGCGGTGGAGGGGACCCATCAACCCCGGCCCCTGCGGCGTTCGAGACACCACCGCAAGCCTCGATGGTGGCCTGGTATGCCGACCGCGGCGGCTATCTGATGGCCATTGGACGCCCAGCGGCGCAGGTGGCTCTGTATCATCCCGGCAACAGCATCTGGATGGGCGACCAGGAGGCCGACCGAAGCACTACCAAACTGGGCTGGCAGCTATTCGAACACCAGGTGGATTGGGATTACTTCGACGAACAGTCCCTGAGTTCCGTGGCTACCATCGAGAACGGCGGCTTCAAGAACCTTAGCGGCCAGGTTTACACGGCGATTGTCTTTCCGTCCATGTCGGTGATTACGCGAACCGGGCTGGCGCGCCTGCAGGCATTTGTGAAAGCCGGCGGTAAAGCGATTTTCGTAGGCAAGACCCCGGGGCTGATCGTGGACCAAACCTTCCTGAATGCCAAGGACGTCCCCGACCTGAGCTTCGCCACGCTGATGGAGCCTTCGGTCGACATCACCGCGCGCGTGCTGGCGGCGTTGCCGAAGCCGGACGTGAAGCTGGACGCCGAATTCCCGCGATTGACCTATACGCACCGGAGCTGGCGCGACGCGGACATGTACTACTTCTTCAACGAGAGCAACAAGGCGGAATCGCGCATGGCCACCGTTGCCGGCCGCGGCCAGGCCCAGGACTGGGACCTTTCCACCGGTGAGATTCATCCTCTGGCGGCAGCCACGGCCGAGGGCGATTCGGTGCGCTTCCCGCTGGCGCTGGGCCCCTACGAAGCCAAGGTCGTGGTGGTGGGGCCGCTTCCCCGCGGCGTGGGCGCCGCGGAGCCTTCCTTCGCGGCGGGCAACACGCTAGTGGAACTGGGCGGGGACTGGAATGTGGACCTGAACGGCAAGCAGATGACCACCACCTTGAAATCATGGGAAGATCTGGGCGCGCCATCCTTCGCCGGTCCGGCGACCTATCGCACGCATTTCACCGCTTCCCCCAATCCCGCGGGGAAACGCCTGTTTCTGGAAATTGGCGATGTGAACGACTTCGCGCGCGTGAAACTGAACGGGAAACAGTTGGAGGCACACGCCTGGCAGCCTTACCGTTGGGATGTGACCGATGTCGTACGCCCCGGCAGCAACGATCTGGAGGTGGAAGTACGCACGGCCGCAGCCGGCCGCGGGGGTGGTGCGCCTCCTCCGGTTGCCGCACCCGCCGCCCAAGCTGCTGGCGGGCGAGGCGGCCGGGCGCAAGCCGCCGCAACTGCGGCACCTGCCCCACCGGCAGGTGGAAGAGGCCGGACTGTCGCGCCGCCTACGGGCTTGCTTGGCCCGGTCCGGCTGGTGGCGCGGTAAGATTCTCGCAGGCGATGCCGCTTGATACAGACCATGGCGGACAGATATCGCGGTCCTTTCCCGTGCCTCGACAGGAATTGTGCGGGAGTGAAAACGACGGCCGGATTGGCAGGCCAGCACCGCCTGTCGCACCTTCCCACAACACCGTTTGCCGCTTCTTGTGTGAGAGGCCGTGCCCACCTGCCCAACGTCGCTTCTTTGGTGACTTCGAGGGAGCTTGATATGAAAAACATGCTCGCGACTTTCGCTATCGTTCCGCTGCTGGCGGACGTGTTGCCGGCGCAACGGCCCTGGCAACAGATCACGGTGCCGTCCGTGCGCGAGGCGGCCGCCAACTTCAAAACGCCGCCGCACGAATACGGCGTCATCAACCCGTTTACCAGTTGGAATGGTCCGAGTCGCAAGGCAAGATTACGTCTTGGAAATGGGATTTCGGAGACGGTTCTACATCCACGGAACAGAATCCGGTGCACCAGTACAAAACGGGCAGGGAATACACGACCATTCTCGAGGTTGAAGGTCCCGCGGGTAAATCGCGCCTCGCCAATGTGTGGGGTGTAGCCGTGAAGTGAGCCGTTACGACGGCGGCGCGCGCGCTGGCCCAGAAGGCATCGCGTGCCGGATGCGCAGTTTTCGGCGACGTTCAGCCAGCGATACCGCGCATCGACAACAGAGTCGAGGCGACACGCAGGAGTGTGTGTCCGACAAAAGCGGTTTTGAGGAAAGAGAAATATGCAGATCCGGAAGAACTTATGCGCCTGGGGCTTATGGGGCACGGTGATTCTTGTTCCATCCCTGCCCACCAACGCAGCTTCGCCAATCAAGATCGATACCAAGAACCTGCTGGTATCTGTCGATGTAACCGCCTGCCGCTGGTCGGCGGAGGTCAAAGGCACGCCGATGCGTCTCCATGACGTTTACTTCCTGCCCGGAGACGACCCCTCGGGCTGGAAAGTGACCGGTACCGTAAACAACGCTGATTCCAACAACTTCGGATCCTTCGCAACGGTTACCCTGCATGGGACGAAGGCCGGCCAGCTCGATTTCGACTATCAGATCTCCGCCAGCAAGACCGGCAACGACATTCTGGTGAGCCTGGGCCGTTCGAACCACACCGGCAAAGCTGTCGATGTGGTGGAGATGGATACCTTCGTATCCAACGATGTGCGGCTGGGCGGAACCACCGAGAGATGGACCAGCCTGGGAACCATGTCTCAGAACCGCGAATACTACGATCTTGCGCCGGTGGTGAGTTTCGTCGTGCCGAAGATGTACCAGGTGAATCACGTGATCCGAGACATGGATACCGGCAACAGCCTGCTCATGGGACACGTGACCGTCACGAAAGGGGCATCGAGGTTTGAAGTAGGGGCGGGCTGGCAAGGAAAAACCAACGACCGCATGAGGGTTCGGGGATATTGCAGCTACAAAGTCACCATGCCTGCGGGAGAGAGCTTTGCAGGCGAAAAACTGCTCATCGATTTCAATACCGATGCGCTGCGCGCCATGGAACACCAAGCGGACCTGATCGCCATCGCGTACGATATCCGTCTGAAGCAGCGGCGCCCGATCGATCTTGACGACCGGGATTTGGTTTCCAACAACTTCAGCCGCTTCCACGGGTACCTCTCCGGAGGCAGCGAAGCCAATGCCAATAAGTTCTTCAAGGAGCACGGCCTGACTGATTTCTATTGGGGACTGGGCGGCCCTGGCAGGCAAGGAAGTTTTGGATTGTATGGTCTGGGCGGCGACCGCCAAACGCCGGCCGGATCTCAGCCTGCCGGCCGGGGGCCTGGCCGGACCAGTTATCCGGACGAATGTTATCTCCCCATACACGCCCGCTACTATGGAATGACGATGGGGACACGGGTGATCGATTTCTCTAATCCTCTGACCATCAAGCTGGAACGCGAGCGGGCGTTTCAATGGGTGGTGGGCCACGAGAACGAAACCGGCCGTGCCGAGATGGATTTCGCCGACTGGTGGGACAAGTGGCCCGGACAGTACAATCCCTTTATGAGCGCCTTGGAAACCTACCGCGCGGCCGGGACCCCCTGGCGCGAGGTGATCGATCAGAAGGCGCCGCGCCGGGTAATTCGCTCCAACATGAACGTAGTCGATCACACTTACGGAATTGTCGACATCACGCGGGTTTCGAACGACGCCGACCACGGTTATGAGGAGGGTGACGGCTGGCGCCTGTGGCTTACCGAATCCCTGCTCGGTTCGTCGATCCGGTTCTTTTACAACGGCCGCGTTTTTTGGAACGACGGCGACGGTTTCCATGTGTACAAGTCGCAGCCAATCGATGAGTCGGCGGGCCGCTTCAACTATGCCCAGGCCAAGGTCAGCGCCAATTTCCATGCCTTTGCCGGCAGCACTCTCTTCCTGGAGGAAGCCTTCAACGAAACATACCCCGAGGACCGGATTGAACTTCTGAAGCGGATCAGCCCGCCAACCCCGGATGTTTCGTATCCCGTCGACTTGTTCGTCAGGAAGCCCGCCCAGATCTGGAACATGCCCGTGGAGCGGCCCTTCGCTAAGTGGAACGTGGTGGCCGTTTTCAACTATACCGGCAAGACCCCTCGCGAAGGCTTCACTTACACTACCCCGGCGACTCGGGAACTGATCGCCAAGTTCACGGTCGATCTCGATGCTGCCAAGGATCTCCGGCTCGATCCGGGCAAAGAGTACATCGTCTATGAATTCTGGAGCAGGAAACTGATCGGGACCTTCCAGGGGACCTTCAAGCCGCGTCCTGTGGCCCCGTACGATTGCGACATCTACAGCATCGTGGAGAAACAGAACCGCCCGGTGCTGATTTCCACCAGCAGGCACATCCGGCAGATGGCATTCGACATCAAGGACCTGGCCTACGATGGCCCGCAGCGGATGCTGCACGGCATTTCGCGCGCGGTGGCCGGCGACCCGTATCAGTTGCGCTTCTACGTTCCGGAGGGATTTACCGCAAAGCGCGTAGAGTTGTCGGGTGGCCTGGCCGCCAGGATGACGGCCGAGGGACGCCTCTTGACGGTGGATTACACGGCCGCGACCGGCAACGATGTGGAATGGAAAGTCTATTTTTGAGTGAAAGGGTGAAGGCATCATGCGCCTTCGAACATATGAAACCAGCAACCTCCTGCTTCCTGGCAGTCTTATTCACACTCAGCGCACTGGCGGCGTTCGCCCAAGTGCCGGAAAGGCCGATTCCGCGGCTGGTGAAAAAAGACGGGCGCTACGCATTATTTGTGGATAACGCGCCCTACTTCATTCTGGGCGCCCAGGTGAATAACTCCAGCGGCTGGCCCGCCATGCTCCCCGAAGTGTGGCCGGCCATGGAGTTCCTGCACGCCAACACCGTCGAAATCCCGGTCTATTGGGAACAGTTCGAGCCGCGGCCGGGGCAGTTCGATACAAGCGTGGTCGACACCCTCCTGACGCAGGCTCGATCGCATCGCCTCCGCCTGGTGCTGTTATGGTTCGCCACATGGAAGAACGGCAATCCGCACTATATGCCGGAATGGATGAAGCTGGCGCCCGAAGTCTACCCGCATGTGGTGGACAAAGACGGCCGCGCGGTGGATTCTCCATCGCCTTTCGCCGCCGCCTCCCTCAATGCGGACTCCCGGGCCTTCGCAGCCCTCATGCGGCATCTCAAAGGGGCGGATCCGCAGCGTACCGTGCTCATGGTTCAGGTGGAAAACGAACCCGGCACCGGGGGCAACCTGCGGGATTACTCGCCTGCGGCACAGAGGCTTTTCGAGGAGCCGGTGCCGGCCCAGGTCGTGAAAGCCATGCACGTACCGCCCGGCAAGTCCTCCGCCAACTGGCGGGAAGTTTTTGGCCCGGATGCGGAGGTCTGCTTTCACAATTGGGCAGTTGCTACGTACATCGGCAAGGTGGCCGCGGCAGGGAAGGCTGTCTACGAGCTCCCGCTGTATGTCAACGCGGCGCCGGGAACTCACCGCTGTGCGGTGCCGCGGGATCCCACCCAGCCGGGGCCGCCGGGAAGCTACGAAAGCGGCGCTCCCAGCGGCAATGTGCTCCCGATCTGGAAAGCGGCCGCGCCCGCCATCGACATGATCTCGCCCGACGACTATGCCGCGGACGCCGCCGGCTATGTCAAAACGCTCGATATCTATCACCGCGACGATAACGCTTTGTACATCCCCGAGACCGGTGGCAGTCCGCGGTTCTTCTTCTTTGCCCTAGGCCATCAGACCATCGGGTTTTCCCCTTTCGGCCTCGACTTCACCAGAATCAAGACAATTCCCGACGCTGCCAGGCCGAAAGACGAGTTATTGACTCCCTGGGCGCGCACCGGGACGAAAGAGTTCGTAGCGCCCTTCGTGCCAACCTACAGTTTGATCAATCCGATGGCTCGGGAGATCGCCCGCCTGAATTTCGAAGGCAAGCTCCAGACGGCGGCCGAAGAGCAGGGTAAGGTCACGCAAACGTTGAGCTTCGGATGGTGGGATGCCGTTGTATCGTATGGCGTTTGGGCGCGGAACGGCCGCCCTGTGGGCAATCCCCAACCGATGGGAGGCGCCCTGGTTGCTCAGATGGCGAATAATCAGTTTCTGGTGGCTGGATTCTATTGCCGGGTCGATTTCCGGCCCACCGCCCCAAACCAGCACCGCCAGTTTCTACGCATCGAGCAAGGGACCTACCAGAACGGCGCATTCCAGTTTCAGCGAATCCTGAATGGCGATCAGACAGACGGTGGAATGGATTTCAGCTCCGAGCCATTGGTTCTACGCGTCTCGGTCACCAGCTATTAGTGCCTCCATTCCGTCTAGGCAGGCGGCCCAGCGTTTCATTTTCCGTTCGAGATCGCGGCCTGCTTTCAGATTATGGAATAACGGTTCTGTTTATGCGCTTTGAGCTACAATCGAGGCTGCCCGGACCGTGGCCGCACTTCAATGTGGACGGCGTCTGGGTGAACGAGGCGACCTCGGACTATTGATCGGTGGTCCTTTGAGACAGGTATTCCGGAGCCGGGGGAGATGATTCGGGTTCGCACCGAACCGACTCCTGGATCGAGCTGGGGATTTTACGAAGGGAATTATGACGTGGAGAATTGAACTAAGAGCCGTGAGCTTTCTCGCCGCAGTGGTCCTGCTGCAATTCCAGCCGGCAAAGGCGGCGACTCCAATCAAAGTGGATACCGGGAAACTTCTGGTCACGGTAGACGCAGAGGCCTGCCGCTGGTCGGCTGAAGTCAAAGGCACGCCGATGCGCATCAACAACGTCTATTTTCTTCCCGGTGACGACCCCGCGGGCTGGAAGGTAGCCTCGTCCGTCAACAATAGCGATTCCAATAGCCTCGGAACTTTTGTTACCGTCACGTTGCGCGGTAAGAAACCCGGGCAACTGGATTTCGAGTATCAGATCTCCGTCAGCAAAACCGGCAACGATATTCTGGTGAGTCTGGGTCGAACCAACAACACCGGCAAGACGGTGGACGTCGGAGAAATGGATTATTTCGTGTCGGCGGACGCGCGCTTGGGCGGCGCCACCGACAAGTGGATTTCCCTGGGAACCCACTCGCGCAATCGCGACCTCTACGACTTGTTGGCCGTGGTCAATATGATAACCCCTAAGTCCTACGAAGTGAACCAGGTGGTACAGGACAGCGACACCGGCAATAGCCTGTTGATGGGACACGTGACGACTGTGAAGGGCGCGTCCCGATTCGACGTGACCTCGGGCTGGACCGGGAAGGGTCCCGACCGCATGCAGGTCCGCGGGTATTGCAGCTACAAGGTTGCCATGCCTTCCGGCAAGAGTTTCGTGGGAGAGAAGTTACTCATCGACTTCAATCAGGACGCCCTGCGCGCCATGGAGCACCAGGCGGACTCGATCGCCATTGTGAACGACATCCGGCTCAAAACGCGGCGGCCCATCAACCTCGACGACCGCGAACAGGTAGCCAACAATTTCAGCCGCTACCATGGCTGGATGTCCGGAGGTAACAACAACAGCGCCAGGAAGTTCTTTGAGGACAACGGATTAGTCGATTTCTACTGGGGTATGGGAGGGCCCGGACCACAGGGCAGCTTTGGGATATACGGTATGGGCGGAGGAACACAGGGGCGCAACGCGCGCGTCAACTATCCGCCCGAGTGCTACCTCCCGGTCCATACCGTGAAATACCAGGGCGAGAGAGTCATCGACTTCTCCAATCCCCTGACCGTAAGACTGGAGCGCGAGCGCATCGCCCAGTGGCTGGCCGGCCAGGAGAAAAGCACCGGGCGGGCGGAGATGGACTTCGCCGACTGGTGGGATAAGTGGCCCGGGCAGTTCGACCCCTTTATGAGCGCGCTGGAGACCTATCACGCCGCGGGGATGCCGTGGCGCGAGGCCATCGACC